>Ga0326728_10000127_pt1 | contig 308033 bp, 237 predicted proteins | sample MB3enrmetagenome_FD_207602 | JGI IMG/M metagenome (GOLD analysis project Ga0326728, IMG submission 207602) | Lab enriched peat soil microbial communities from McLean, Ithaca, NY, United States - MB31MN | ecosystem: Environmental > Terrestrial > Soil > Wetlands > Peat | place: USA: New York...
GACAAAATGATTCCGCCTGACGCTCAGCGGGCCATGTCCAAGCGTGCGGGTTCCAAGGTCGTCGAGACCAAAGGAAGCCATGCAGTCTACGTTTCGCAGCCCGATGCGGTCGCTTCTCTCATCGAAGCGGCGGCGGTCGGTTCAGTCTCAACAGCAAGTAGGGTGGCAACTGCCTAGCGATAAAAAGCGCCACTAGGGAGCATGTTTATTGGCCTTACTCTTCAGGGTCGGGCGTCCTAGACTCCAGCGTTTGAAGCGTGGCCTCTGGAATCACCAGGGCGCCTGATTCTTTTTGCGGACAAGCAGAGACTCTCAGGATGCACCACTCTCTAACGCTCCCTTGATGAACTCCAGTGATTTCTTCAGGGAAGACCCCGGCCGTTTCCGACCGCTGGTTGACCCGATCACCCAATTTCGCAGTTCAACGCCCGATTAACGCGTTAACCGGACGGTTGCCCCATGGCTCCCCAGAAAACCCACTGTGTGGAATTGGAAGCTCCATTTGGAGCCTGCTGCCGATAGCGGGCAGATCACGGCGTACGCGGGAATTGACCCTCTACCCCCCGGACATTACCCTTTGCTGCCCAACAATACGGGACCAGATTAGTGAGAGACCACGGGAATTTCTGCATAACAAAAGTTAAGGAATTTATTCATTCTTGGATACATAATCAGACTCAACACATGATCCCGTGTTAGAATCGGGCGTCGTAAACCATCCTCCAAGAGATGCGAAACCATGAAACAAACCATTAATTTTAGACTGAACGGTAAGCCAACCAGGCTTGAGGTCGAGGGCGATCGCGCGCTCCTCTGGGTGTTGCGGACCGACCTGGCCCTCACGGGCACGAAATTCGGCTGCGGCGAAGCCGTCTGCGGCGCCTGCACCGTCGTCGTCGGCAAGGAAGCGGTGCGCTCGTGCTTGTTCCCGATCAGCGAGGCCCGCGGCAAGGACGTGACCACGATCGAAGGCCTGGCAAAGGACGGAAAGCTCCACCCGCTTCAAGAGAAGTTCATGGAGCATGGGGCATTTCAGTGCGGATTCTGCACTTCGGGCATGCTCATGAACGCCTACGCGCTGCTGCTGAAAAATCCCAAGCCGACCAGGAGCCAGATCATCGAGGCCATGGATGACAACCTGTGCCGGTGCGGTGCGCACAAACGGATCGTCCAGGCCATTGAAACCGCGTCCGGGAAGTGAGGCAAAACATGGGAGACCGGGAATATAGCCGCGAATCACAAGCTCTCGAACGCCGCGACTTCATCAAGATGCTGGGCGGCGGGATCTTCATTCTCTTTACCGTCAGCGACTGGCTGGAACTGGCCGCGCAGGGCCCAGGCGGCCCGTCGTACCCGAGCGACATCAACGCCTACCTGAAGATTGCCGAGGACGGCAAGGTAGCCGTCTACTCCGGGAAAATAGAAATGGGACAGGGAATCATGACGTCGCTGGCCCAGGAGGCGGCGGACGAGCTCGGGGTCGCCATCGAATCGATCCAGATGATCATGGGCGACACGGACCTGTGCCCGTTTGACGCTGGCACCTTTGGCTCGATGTCCACCCGATTCTTCGGGCCCGCTCTCCGCTCCGCCGCGGCGGAGGCCAAGGCCGTCCTGCTCGATCTGGCTGCCGAACAATTGAAGGCTCCAAGGGAGAAGCTCTCGGTTCAAAACGGCGCGGTATTTGTAACAGGCGACAGCAAGGCGCGCCTGACTTTCGGACAGCTTGCGAAAGGCCAGAAGATCACGCGCAAGCTGGACGGGAAGATAGTCACGAAGAAAGTCGCCGAGTTTACCATCATGGGCAACTCCATTCGACGCCTGGACAGCAGTGAGAAGGTTACCGGCAAAGCTCAGTACGCGGGGGACGTTCGCCTTCCCGGAATGCTGTACGCCCGCATCCTCCGCCCTCCGGCACACGGAGCCAAGTTGAAGACGGTCGATACTGGTGCGGCCGCGAAGATGGCGGGCGTTGTCATCGTCAACGAGGGCGGGCTAATCGCTACGCTCCACGAGGACCCCGAGGCTGCAGCCAAAGCCCTCGAAACGGTCAATGCCGATTGGGAGGTGCCGGCACCGGCCGTCGACGACACCACGATCTACGACTACATCCTGAAAAACATGACCGAGGGGCGCGAGGCCGATAAACGAGGGGATTTGGCCCAGGGCGAGAAGATGGCCGCTACGGTTTTCGAGCACCGCTATGAGGTGCCCTACGGCGCCCATGCCCCGATCGAAACCCATGCCGCCATCGCTAAAATCGAGAACGGCAGGACCACGGTCTGGATCAGCACCCAGGGACCGTTCCCGAACAAGCAGAGGATCGCGGAGGCCATCGGTGTTGAACCGGCGAATGTGCACGTCATTGCGCCTTACGTTGGCGGCGGGTTCGGCGGCAAGAACCCGGCTCCACAAGCGATCGAGGCGGCCAGGCTGGCAAAGATCACCGGAAAACCCGTGCAGGTCATGTACACGCGGGCGGAGGAATTCTTTTACGACACGTTCAGGCCGGCGGCGGTCATCAAGATCAAGTCCGGGATTGACGGCGCGGGCAAGATCTGCCTGTGGGATTACAGCGCCTATTCTTGCGGATCGAGAAGCTCGGAGCAGTTCTACGACGTTGCGCACAACATCCTCCGGTACTACGGCCAGGGGATGGGGGGCGACTCGAAGGTGCATCCGTTCGGGACCGGCGCGTGGCGCGCCCCCGGCGCTCCCGTGAACGTGTTTGCGCGCGAATCGCAGATTGACATCATGGCCGCAAAGGCGAAGGTGGACCCGCTGGAGTTCCGCCTGAACAACACTTCGGACAAGAGGATGCGAAGCGTTCTCGAGGCGGCAGCGGCAATGTTCGGGTGGAAGAAGGCGGCCTTGCCGAGCGGACGCGGCTACGGCATCGCATGCGGAATCGACGCCGAAACCTATGTGGCCGAAATTGCGGAAGTATCGATCGACAAGGCAAGTGGCCGTGTGAAGGTGAATCGCGTCGTGGCCGCCCAGGACATGGGCTTTGTCGTCAATCCCAACGGCGCCCAGATGCAGATGGAAGGCTGCGTCACAATGGGCCTGGGATACACGCTGGGCGAAGATGTGCAATTCAAGGGAGGCGACATCCTCACCAGGAGCCTGTCAAGCTACGAACTGCCCCGGTTCTCGTGGCTGCCGGAAATCGAGACGGTCCTGGTGAAGAACGACGATATCGGGCCGAAGGGAGCAGGCGAGCCGGCGATCGTGCCTGTGGGGGCGGCGGTGGCGAATGCCATATACGACGCCACGGGCGCCCGGATTTTCCGGCTGCCACTCACGCCGGACAGAGTTAAACAGGCCCTGGAAGGCTGACAGAGCAAGGTGTCGATACAGCCGCCAGTCTGAGACGTCTTACCGCGTGCCCTACGGGGTTTTCAGGAGGCGCAACTCTCGCGTCGCGGGCGCGGGATATCGACCCCTCCCCGACCGCATGACATCCGATCAGAAGAGGTCAAGAGGTAGCCTCGTATCCCTGTCCATTGTCCCAGCAGCCGCAGGCATGCCGCTCCGACACTCGGTAGCTCTCGCGTGCATGCCTGATGCATACAGGCCGACAAAGCGGTGACAAGATGAGTGGAAAGCACAAGGCCAAATACAAGAAACTTGCCGGGGTACTTCCAAAGGGAAAGTTAGACCTATATGTGGGCAGCCATGTGCGCGACGCCATAATAGAAGTGACTACCGACTTTTCAATGAACGCCGGACTTTGATCGATCTAGTCCGCTTCCTGTATTTCCACGCCGTCTGACCTGCCTCCGTCTTGGTCCAGTCATGAGTTAGCTACACTCCAAATGACCACACACCGCAAGCACCCCTGTTCGGCAAGGCCTCAATCGAGTGGAAGGTATTTCACATGAGCTGGGGACGGCAGACCCAAGCTTGCGCGTTTCCTAGAATGCTGCTTTATCACCCTGCACAGGGTCGCGCGGGCTGTCGGATGCCTGCCCTCCAATCGGTAGCGACGCTGAACCGCTAACCCGCCTCGTTTGGCTGGCATCAAGCGGCCCCATCTGCTCCGCTCCTCAGGTGTGGTGGGAAGGCGCCGGCCGCGCCGTCGATCAAGTAAAGTCATCCACGGTTTGCCGATGCTTCGGCCCGTATGGCGGCGAACTTGGAAATGTCCGGTCAGCTTCCGAGTTGCCGACGATACGCGAGTTATCCCGTAGCGGCTCGAATCGAAATGACGGGTGCGGCCACTTCTACGGTTTGCCCGTCACACGGTCAGATGGATTAGCCGGAAGAGGCATCGTCGTGCTCCGCAGTTTTCCGAGTTCGGCGATTGTCTTTTTTCTTCTCGCGCCGTTCAACGATGCGCTTCAGGGGGTCGGGCTTCGATTGATTGCGGAAAGACCCCTCGTCTTCCCGGACACTCTTGGCCCGAATTGTTGGGAGACCACCCGGTGAAGGAATCCCGCGGATCAGTAAACCTTTGTGCGAGGCGCCCTGCTCATGCTTCAGTCAATCGTCTCCTCGACGAGATAGACGTCTATCTCGTTTGCGGTGCGCTTAAGAGCGAGGTAATGAAGAGCGCTGCCAGAATCGAAAATGATTTTCGTTCCTTTCGGGAAACCGTCGTATGGTTTGCCCTCATTGCCATCCACCACGACAAACTGCTTCGCGCCAACTGCGGCCATATAAGCCACCCGCCGGCTGTCCGGGCTGAAGAGGAGAGTATCGATGCCATCGTAGGGTTTCTCCTCTTTGCCATCCACCACGACAAACTGCTTCTCCCCAACTGCGGCCCAATAAGCCACCCGCCGGCTGTCCGGGCTGAAGAGGAGACTCCCCTCGCCGACGCCATCGTAGGGTTTCTCCTCTTTGCCATCCACCACGACAAACCCCTTCGCCCCAGCTTTGGCCGCATAAGCCACCCGCTGGCTGTCCCGGCTGAAGATGGGACCCTCGCCGATGCCATCGTAGGGTTTCTCCTCTTTGCCATCCACCACGACAAACCACTTCGCGCCCTCCCGGGCCACATAAGCCACCCGCCGGCTGTCCGCGCTGAAGAGGAGACTCCCGCTGCCGATGGAATCGTAGTGTTTCTCCTCCTCGCCATCCACCACGACAAACTGCTTCTCGCCGACCTGGGCCACATAAGCCACCCGCCGGCTGTCCGGGCTGAAGAGGAGACTACCCACGCACATTTCACCGTTGAAGAGACTAGGCACGCAGAATCCATCGTAGGGTTCCTGCTCTTTGCCATCCACCACGACAAACGCCTTCGCCCCAGCTTTGGCCGCATAAGCCACCCGCTGGCTGTCCCGGCTGAAGATGGGACCCTCGCCGATGCCATCGTAGGGTTTCTCCTCGTTGCCATCCACCACGACAAACCACCTCGCGCCCTCCCGGGCCACATAAGCCACCCGCCCGCTGTCCGGGCTGAAGAGGGCATTACCGATGAAATCGTAGGGTTTCTCCTCGTTGCCATCCACCACGACAAACCACTTCGCGCCCTCCCGGGCCACATAAGCCACCCGCCGGCTGTCCGGGCTGAAGAGGAAATCACCGACGAAATCGTAGGGTTTCTCCTCTTTGCCATCCACCACGACAAACACGGCAACCCGCTTCTCGCCCGCCTCGGCCACATCAGCCACTCGCCGGCCGTCCGGGCTGAAATAGGACTCCAGCACGCTAGCGGTAGAGGGGTCAAGGTGACCGACAAGCTTCTCGGTGGCGGTTCTGCGTCCCTCCGCCGGTGCAGTTGTCCGGCCGCAGCCAGCGGCGGAAAATAGCATAGAGAGCAGGATCAAGACCTTTAGCATTCTCATCGTTATTTTTCCTCTTCCCGGGCGGCGCGAAATGGAGAGACCTAATCTGGCGATAGAAGACTCCGCCCTTCCTCCAAAGGGGGCGGCGAGCAGAAGTGAATGGCCGATAAGTGAAAACACAGGCGGCGAAGGCCGCAGGCCATTCGCCCTCCGACAGCGCAGACGATTATAAACCTATCGCAGTTGTCGATTCCGTGACATCCCACAGGCTATCCGCGATTCACGTTAGTCGAGGCGCCGATTCGGTTTTCCCCGGTTTGGCAATTTGGCTGCCCGGCACCTGTCCATACAGCTGGCTAGCCAGAGAAGTGAAATCACCTTACGTTCCCGACGCTCGGTAGTGGGCAGTTGGGAGCCCCGTTGACGCTTGGCAGCGATTCTAGACGGATGACGTCATACCTGGAAGTAATCCACTTTGCGGTATGACGCCGTTAGCGGAACCTGGGTAACCGCAAAACCCGAATACAGTACAACATGCTGCATTTCGCGTGGTTTTGGCCCATTTCGCCGATGAGATTGCCAACGGTCAGGTGCAAGCGCGCCTAGGGTGTCCGCGGCAAATGGGCCAATGCTTCCTGGACTTTTTCGGCCGGGTATTCGTAATCGGTGAGTTCGCCGGCAAGGTATTTTTCATACGCTGCCATATCGAAGTGGCCGTGGCCGCTCAAGTTGAAAAGGATGGTCCTTTGCTTCCCTTCCTCCTTGGCCTTTCGAGCTTCTTCAATCGCGGAGCACACGGCGTGTGAAGTTTCCGGTGCGACGACGATCCCTTCGCTTCTCGCGAAAATGATCGCCGCTTCGAAGCACTTCAATTGCGGGTAGCTGACCGCCTCGACGACGCCCGCTCGATGCAGCAAGCTGACAAGCGGCGACATGCCGTGATAGCGCAGGCCTCCCGCATGGATTCCCGGGGGAATGAAATCGTGGCCGAGCGTATCCATTCGCAAGAGCGGCGTCATACCGCTCTTATCCCCGAAATCATACGCGTAGACGCCTTTGGTCATGGTGGGGCACGCCGCCGGTTCGACCGCCACCAGCCGAATCTTCTTGCCGCCCGCTTTCAGAGGCACAAAGGGGAACGCGAGTCCCGCAAAATTGCTGCCGCCTCCGCAGCAACCGATCACGACATCCGGGAACGCCCCGGCGAGCTTGAGCTGCGCCAGGGCTTCTTGTCCGATTATCGTCTGGTGCAGCAGAACGTGGTTCAACACGCTGCCGAGCGAATAATTCGTGTCCTTGCGCTGCGCCGCGTCTTCCACGGCCTCGCTGATGGCGATGCCGAGACTCCCGGGGCAGTCCGGATCCTCAGCGAGCATTTTGCGGCCGGCTTGGGTTCGATCGCTTGGAGAGGGAATGCAATTCGCGCCCCACATTTCCATCAGAGTGCGGCGGTGAGGCTTCTGGTAGTAACTGCATTTCACCATGTAAACCATGCATTCGAGTCCGAACACTTGGCAGGCGAAGGAAAGAGCGCTGCCCCATTGGCCGGCGCCGGTCTCGGTGGCAAGCCGCCGGATGCCCTGCGCCTTGTTGTAATAGGCCTGCGGGGTGGACGTGTTCAGTTTGTGGCTCCCCGCCGGGGACACCGACTCGTTCTTGTAGAAAATCTTCGCGCGTGTTCCGAGCGCCTGTTCGAGCCTGTAGGCCCTGTGCAGCGGCGTCGGTCTCCAAAGCCGCAGGATATCCAGCACCGGTTCGGGGATCGGAATCAGCGGCTCGGAAGAAACCTCCTGAGCGATCAAGGCGTGCGGGAAAATCGCTTCGAGGTCACCGGGGCTCGCCGGCTGTCCCGTTGCCGGATTCAAGGGCGGAGACAGCGGCTCTGGCAGGTCCGGGATGACGTTATACCAGTTCTTCGGCAACTCGCGTTCCGACAGCAAGTACTTGTGTTCGTCCATACGTGTTCTCCGATTCGATTCCAACCCGCGCTCATGAGAAACGTTTCGGCTCGAAATGTCACCCGGCCGGATCGTCAACAGGCGATTTTATTGACAATCATAAAGACCGAGGATGTCCCGCGAATTCGTGCGTTCTCACGGCGGCTCCGGCTCGCCAAAGCAAGCGGAAGAGAATAGCACAAGACGCTGGCCCGGCGACGGCTCCGCCCTCTTGACAGGGTTCCCGGAAAAAGGGCAGCCCGGAATTTCGTCTCGGCGAGAAGGGCGGCGAGCGTCTACGACCTGGGGCGGTTTCCGGTTACACTCTAGTATGGATAGCGGTTATTCTTAGAGCAGCGAGGTACTGAGCGAGTGGCAAAACGCATTTCTTCGAAGCCGCACACATCGAAAAAACACGCAGCAAAGAAACCTTCTCGCGCCGCCGATCCATTGAGGATTGCTCTGGTTGGCATGGGGACGGTTGGAAGCTCTGTCGCCAAGATTCTGTGCCAGAGCAGCGACGGCCCCTTGCGATTGACGCACATTCTCGATCGCGACGCCGCAAAGAGGCAAACCAGTTGGGTGCCGAAGAGCGTTCGTTGGGCGAAAAGTTTTAACGAGGTGTTGGCGTCCAATGTGGGGGTCGTCGTGGAATTGATCGGCGGCCTCAAACCTGCCGGTGATTGGATTCGGAAGGCGCTGCGGGCCGGCAAGTCGGTAGTCACGGCCAACAAGATGGTCATCGCCGAGTCCGGCGCGGAGCTTCAGGAACTGGCTCGGAAGATGGGCCGGCGCATCGAGTTCGGCGCGTCGGTCGCCGGCGGGATTCCGGTGATCATCGGAATCCAGGAAGGCCTCGCCGGCGACCGCCTCCGCGAAATTGCGGGCATTCTCAACGGCACGTGCAACTACGTCCTCACCCGGATGGAGGCGAGTGGCGCCAGCTTCCAAGAAGCCTTGCAGGAAGCGCAGAAGCTCGGTTTTGCCGAAGCCGACCCGAGCGCCGACGTCGAGGGATTCGACGCCCGCGCGAAGCTGGTTATTCTGACTCAGGCTGGCTTGCGAATCGAGGTGCGCACCGAGCAGATTTCTTGCCGTCCTATCTCGCTGATCGAAGCCATAGACTTCAAATACGCCCACGATCTCAACTGCACGATCCGGCAGATTTCTCTCGCCAGAAAAGACGCGTCGAACGGCCTGCGCCTCATTGCCGCCGTGCAGCCGGCGCTGGTTCCGGTTTCCTCGCTGATGGCGCACGTGCAGAGGAACAAAAACATGATCGTGGTAACCGGAGAATTTTCGGAGCAAACGGTATTTTCCGGCTACGGCGCGGGAGGCGATCCCACGGCCGTGGCCGTCGTTTCCGACCTCTACTCCATTGCTCGCGAAGCCGGCGCGCCGCGGGCGGGCATTTCCGCCGCCATGGAAATTCCGGAGACGGTGACCGGCGAATTCACCGCACCGCACTATTTGCGGCTCGTCATCAAGGATCGGCCGGGCATTATCGCGGCGGTGGCCACGGCGCTGGCGCGCTTCGGAATCAGTATTGATGCCGTGTTCCAGAAACCCGGATACCCGCACACAGCTCTCCCGTTCGTCATGACGCTCGAAACTTGTAACAGCACGGTGCTGAACCGGGCCCTCGAGGAAATCGCCGGCATGGATTTCCACGTCGAGGCGCCACTTTGCTTGCCCATTCTTGGGGTGTAAGCGCGGAGAGCGCCGCCGATCATTCGAGCTAATACATGACACCGACACTTCAGCCGGCTTGACGGGAGGAGCGGCGCACCGATTTCATCCCGCAAGCCGGCGAAGCACTCCTTCGCGTAGCGGGCTTTCTTTCACTCTCAACACATGACAATTGCGTGGACAGTGGATTGCGCCGGGCTGCGCCTGGAGGGGTTTCTGCGGTGCATCATTCCCTGCCGCAAAGGTACCAATGGGGAGTACCAGACAGAAACAGATGTGGAGGTACGCTAGTTGGATGGACGGACTGAGTGAGGCAGCTTAGAGTTTGTTTCACATTGAAACGCAAGGAGGCCTCCAGTGGACTTGTTAGGATCGCTCCCTTTGGAGTGGTTGAAGCTCGAAAACTGGCCGAAGGTCGAGCGTCGAGACTCGCGGCGATCCAAGATGCGGATGACGTTTCGCATCTGGTTCGATGGCTTGCGGCTAGGCCCGAAAACTGGACGAACCAAGGATTGCAGCAAGAACGGAATCTACTTCGTTTCGTTACCCGGCAATTACCGGCGAGGGATGAGAGTCCGCGTAGCATTTGAGAGTGGAAATGAAGCAGGCGATTCCTGGTGCATCCCGGGGCGGATCGTGCGCGTCGTGGAAATTCCAGACTCGCTCTATGGAATCGCGGTCGAGTTCCTGGACAAATACAAACCCTGAACCTCGTGAGCCCGTCGCCGAATCCGCTGTTTACCGAGTGCCATGAGAGACAGCGAGGCCGGGTGCCGCGCGCAAACCGCCCCCTGTACTCAGGTACAGGTGAACCGGAATAAGGTACAGGTGGTCCTCCTGGAAACGGCACTAGGTGGGGCCCATTGTTGTTTCATTCCGGGACACTTACGCTGGCCTATTAGATTAGAGACCTTTGAGGGAAAACGCTATGAGCATCCCATCGCTTCTGAGTGCAGATTCGGCCAACCAAGCTGACAACAAGACTGAACGGCGCAGCAACAAACGGGTCCCGTTAGCCGAACCCGTTGAAATCATCGACAAGCGCACGATGTCCGCAATTACCGGCCGCATTTCCGACCTCAGCCTGGGGGGATGCTACGCGGACACGATCAATACGTTCCTTGAAGGATCTACGGTTCTGGTGCGAATCGCGCACGATGGGAAAAAGATCGAGCTGGACGGCGACGTGAGATTCACTCATCCGGGGCTGGGAATGGGGATCCATTTCAGCGGGGTCACTCCGGCGCAACTGGAAACCCTGGCAAGCTGGCTTGGGCAACAGGGACAGATTGCGGCAAATCCTTCGACTGACGCGGCCAGTGCCAGTGCCAGTGTCGATGGAGACCCCTCCGGGCTTCCGGCAGACGCCCTGGGCGCGCTGATCGAGTTGCTGAGGCGCAAAGGGATACTGAGCGTGCAAGAAAAAGATGAGCTGGTGGGCCACAGTTAGATTGCGGCCGAGCTAAACCTTTTTCTTCTCCGCGATCGATTTTGCCTGCAGGAACAGCAGCAAATAATCCCGCCCGCCCGCCTTGGAATCGGTTCCAGACATATTGAATCCGCCGAACGGGTGCGCGCCGACGAGCGCGCCGGTACACTTGCGGTTGAAATACAAATTGCCGACGTGAAACGCCTCGGCGGCCTTCCCGAGTTTTTTCGGATTGCGGGAGTAAACGCCGCCGGTCAGTCCGAACTCGGTGTCGTTCGCGATATCGAGGGCGTGATCGAAGTCGCGCGCCGGAATGACCGCCAGAACCGGGCCAAAAATTTCCTCCTGCTCGATGCGCGATTTGGGGGCGACGTCCGCGATGATGGTGGGCTCGACGAAATAGCCTTCGCCGGGGGCGCAGCCTCCGCCGATCACGAGGCGGCCTTCCTGCTTGCCGACTTCGATGTAGCCGAGAATGTTTTTCATCGCGGTCTGATTGACGACGGGCCCCATGTAATTGCCGGGATCATCGGCTGGGCCGACGCGGATTCTCTTGACGCGATCCACGAGCTTGCGCAGGAACGAGTCGTAAACCTCTTGCACGACGATCGCGCGGGAACAAGCCGAGCACTTCTGTCCCTGGAAGCCGAAGGCCGAGGCGGTGACGCCTTCCACGGCGGAATCGAGATCGGCGCCGGCGTCCACAATGATCGCGTCTTTGCCGCCCATCTCGAGGACGGTGCGCTTGAGCCAAATCTGGCCGGGCTGCGGCTTGGCGGCAAGCTCGCCGATGCGCAGACCGACGTCTTTCGATCCGGTGAAGGCGACGAAACGCGTTTTGGAATGCTGAACGAGGACGTCGCCGACCGTGGCGCCCGGGCCGGGACAAAATTGCAAGACATTTTTGGGGAGGCCGGCTTCGTACAGCAGTTCGACGAATTTGCAGGCGATCGTGGGAGCATCGCTCGACGGCTTGAGAACGACCGTGTTGCCGGTGACAAGCGCGGCGGCGGCCATTCCACCCATGATGGCTGCGGCGAAATTCCAGGGAGGAATTACGATCCCCACTCCGAGCGGAATATAGAGCAGATAATTTTTTTCGCCTTTGACGGGCGTGACGCGCTGGGGTCCCGCAAGGCGCAACATTTCGCGCGCGTAGAATTCGCAGAAGTCGATCAGTTCGGCGACGTCCGCATCGGCTTCGGGCCAGGTCTTGCCGACTTCGTAGATGAGCCACGCGCAGAACTCGAATTTGCGCTTGCGGATTTTCTCGGCGACGCGAAAGAGGAGTTCGACGCGTTTGGCGGCGGGAACCTGCCGCCACGCCTCGAATTCGCACGCGGCCTCCTCGACGGCCCTAGCGGCGATTTCCGCGTTCGCCTTGGAGAAGATTCCAACGACGCGCGACGGTTTCGAGGGATCGAGCGACCGGAGTTTATCGTCCGTGTGGACTTGCTTGCCGCCGATCCACAGCGGGTACTCGCGGCCCAATTCGCCTGCGATTTTTTGCAGAGCCGCCTGCATGGCTTTGCGGTTCGCGGGCTTGGAGAAATCGGTCAGCGGCTCGTTGGAGAATGGGCGATGATGCCCGCGGGATTTAGCAGAGGCCATGGCGGGATTCCTCCTTATAAACCGCGTTCGGCTCCCCTAGCCGGAGCCACTCGCGCGGAAAACGCACGCGGCGGGACGCGCGCCGCCCGATCGGTGGAGCGATGCGCATTGTAGCTTGTGGCGGTCGGGGCGGACAACAGGGCGTGCGCGGCGGGAAGGCGCAAAGTGGGGCGGGAAGGCGGCGGTTGCCGCAGATGATTGATAGCGCGGGACTTATTTGAGTGGGCGGAAAAACCTCAAGCGATACTTTAGGTTTGTCGGAGGCTGGGGGTACATATACCCCCCATTGTTTTGCGTAAGTAGTGCAAACAAAGGACTTACAGAAGAAGAGTGCAAAAGAGCGCAGAATTGATTGAAAACAAAGGGGTTGGACGGATCGTGTTTTCAACAAGGAGTTTTGCAGTTTTTTGCAGGATTTTGCAACGAAATGACATGAAAAGACCGATTCTTGCAGATCTGTGCAAAGTGCGATGAATCCAGTAGTGCCGCGCGGCAGGACGGAGAGGAAGTATTCGAAAAGTTGTTGCAAGCTCACGCCATCTTGTACCACACAAGTAGGCGGATGTCAATAGTACTCGTTGAGATAACTTTTCGAAAAGTGTTCGAAAAACCCGCAGCCCTTCACAAAATGCGTGAAGGGCTGCGGCGCCCGAAAACTCATAACCCTCAAAGCATTCTTACCCGCAAAGCCTGGCGCACCCGGCCACCCGCCCAAATTTCCCTCTGACGAGGGATTTCTTGCAAGCCGGCAGCGTTCCAAGCAGCCCGAGACGCGACCGTCCTATCGGAATCCGAGGTGAGGCGCGGGGAAATGAATCTTCAGCTTAATGCAAATGTAGAGAACCAGGATCGCGCCCAGCGTGGAAAAAATGAGGCCGGCGGGATGAAATCGTTCATTTGTTGAGCGCGAAAACATGTGCGTAAGGGCGCCGCCGACGATCGATCCGATGATGCCGAGCACGATCGTCCAGAAGAGTGTTATGTTCACGTGCAGCACCGATTTCGCGATAATCCCTGCGATTAGCCCAATAAGGATGTACCAGATCAAGTGAAACATACTTTTTCCTCCATCGTCTGCCTCAGAACGTCGCGGAGTATAACCCGGAGTTTGGCAATTAACCAGACTTGCCTATGGCGTTGATCGGCTTTCCAGATTGCAACTCAAAAATTGGCCATCAAGATTCATACTCACGTACATTCCTTCAGCCACTTGCGCCGATTTTGTACCCACAGATTCCGCTGAGGAGGCGGGAAGAACTCGAAAAGACGTTGCGACTTCACTCGAAAAACCCGCACCCTTAAAACCGAAGGGTGCGGCACCCTCAAGACTTTCTCGATGGTTAAGGGTGTGCCACCCGCCGGAAAGAAGAGGGGCCGGACGGAGGGGCCCATTCCCGCCTTCGCCGGGCCTTCGGCGGGCGAGCGACTCGCCCCGCCCGGATGCGAGAATTCGAAAAGTTGTTGCGAGCTCACGCCATCTTGTAGCGCAAACATATACTGATGTTAATAGTACTCGGTGAGAGAACTGTTCAAAAAGTGGGCTCAGGGTGAGCCGCCGGGCTTTTCAACTCCTATCTCTCTCCGCATCTCGACTCGAAGGGCGTCGAGCTTAGCTACCAGCTCATTGAGTGAGGTCATAAACGTTTCGGGCCGTCCGTCGAGTATTTGTAATGAGAGCCGCCTGGCGAACAAAGCGAAATCGAGCAAACCTTTCTTCAATTCCGGCCCGCATGCTAGGTCCACGAGTAATATTGCTTGCTCCAGTCTATTTGCTGCTTCGCTGGATTCGGCGCCCGCCTTGGCTCGTGTCTCGCGCCGCTCAGGACCGCCTTCCCCCTGCGACGTTTCCTCGGTCTCGTACACGGCGGACAGGCGGGCTAATGCGTCTTTGACGGCTGCAATACATTTGGTAGTCTCAAATAACACCTCACGTTTTAATTCCCAGCGTTTCTGCCGATCCCATACACCGATCGAGGTCTTCGCTTCGATCTCTTTGGTCGCCGTCGTGACGGCGCGAACTTGTTCCACCAGCTTGTCAATATCCTCGTGCGTAGCTAGGTTCTCGCCCTTCTTCTTGAGATACGAGCCGAGGTATGACCCGATGAACGCGCCTACAAGAGCTGCGAGGCCCCACAAGATGAGTTGCATAGTTCACTCCAGTTCCACCCCGACCCTCCAAGGCTGATGCTGGCAGGAAACTTGTCCTTCCAACGGCGGGGGCAGGCACCCTGGAATTCCAGATCATTGGCCGAGCGGCCGTCCTCTTTGGGTCATTGTTTGAGGTCGCCGTGTTCCCTTGGCCCGACTTCGACGAAACGTCCTTGGCGCCAACGGTAGCGCACACGGATGAATCCTGCCGAGCAACAGGCTCCATCCTCCCTTGCCGCATCCTGGAATTCCAGGACGAGCATGCCATGCTCAATCGAGACTGCAATCAGGCCCCCATCGGCGCGCGATCCGCTTTCTAGCCGGGATAGAAGCTTGAGCCGACCTTGCTCGAGTTTGTAGATGTAGAGGTAGCTCCAATTTGCAGTACCGCCGCTATGGTAAGTGAGGTTGACTGCTGCGTCTTCGGCACCGTCAGCGGACAAATCCCCATACGTAACAGACTCGAAGGTGACTAGCGGAAGTGATCCGCGCACGCCCTGTGGCAGATTTTCTTCATTGATGTCGCTTCTTCCGTTCACAAGCTCGAGCTTTGATTGAGGAGAACCATACATCCAATGCCACTCCGAGGGAACATCAAGGCCGTCATCGGGGAAGGATCCGTCCCAGGGAAAAGTGAAATTTCGAAAATCAATCTGGCGGATCGTCTGCAAAGCGTTAGCAGCACAGAGACCCCCCGCGAGAAGGAAGAGCAGCGGCCCGACTCGAAGCAGCTTCTTCATGGAAGCTCTCTCCGTCCGGTTCAGTTGGCAGGTGGCACGGCCTTCCGTCTTTTCTAGGCTGTGGCTCACGGTTGGATAATACCACTGCCGTAAGCCAACGTGGAGTTACGATGTCCGGTTTGAGGGGGCGCCCTGGGATTTCGGATCGAAGGCGGGGCTGCCCGCCGATGCCGCAGATGCCGGGCTGAAGAGTCTGTGTGAGGACCCCTCTCTTGGGCCCTCAGCGGCTAAAGCCGCATTGATCTTGCTGCACTTACGGCACGGCTCCCGACCGGGTCGGGACAGGTTCCGCCGTGCCCTGACGCAAGAACTTACTCCTCACACAGACACTGAAGCCCGGGGCTAGATGCCTTTCTCAACCGGGTAGCCCAGTTCGACCCAATCTTTGGCGAGGCTATTGGGAAGCACAAGAACACGCAAGTGCTGGAAGCCCATTGAGCGCAACGCTTCGAAGGCGGGACGAATGTTCGGACAATGGTCGGGCGGGCAGCAGCCGCAATAGACGATCAGGTTGGACGAGCGGGGAATCCCTTGCGCCCATTTCTTCAGGTCATCCAGTCCTTCGGGCTTGCCAGCCGGGCCGTGAAAGACAGCGCCAGGAACGTGAGCGCCGTAATAGAGCACCCGAAACCCGGCGCAAACAATCACGGGACGATTCGCGCCATTTGCGCGCGCCAATTCTTTGACGAGGTCGGCGGGATTGACGGTCTGAGCGGCCGTCCATGGGTCAGATGGAAGCTGCGACGCGGGGCTCGCGGCGAGGCGATCCGCCATCACCTTCGCCGCCGGGAGAAGCGCAAGGCAGGCCCCGGAAAGCACAATCATCAGGAAAGCTAGCAGAGCGCCAAACATTCTTGCCGCGTGTGAGTTGATCTTCTCCCGCAAATTCATGATTTCCTTCCTTTCAAACAATCAGCAGCCTGCACGCGCGAACAGTGCGTCACGGGCGGATGATACCACTCGCGTGGATTGGCATGGAGTTGCGATGCACGGTTTGAGGGGCACCTTGCAGAACCGCAGAGAGATCCCTCGTCCCGATCCGATCGGGACTCGCGCAAAGCGCTCGTCGCCGCTGCTTCTCGGGATGACGCGTTAAATAATTAAATAAGTGGAGAGGGTGGGGCGGAGAGAGATACCAAGCGCGGGGAACCACGAGATTCTTCGACTGTGAGGCGGCTCGTCCGCGCGACGCGGACGGAGTGAGAAAAGAGCCGCCTCTTCGCTCAGAATGACAAAAATTGTGGTTGTGCGCGTTGGCGGAGGCGGAAAAAGCGCACAGTCACCCGCCTTCGCCAAGGCCCAAGGCTTCGGCGGGCACGGGAGTGACTGTGCTACTGCAGACGAGGACAAGTTCAGCCGTGCCCGGACGAAAACCCTTTATGAGATGACTTGGCTCTGTTGACATCCTGCTATGAGAGATCTCCGGATGGGACGGAGGTTTCCGCCGTTCCGGCGCCGAGATTCCTCATCCCTCGCCAAAGCGTCCGATTTCCGCGCAAACGGAGAGCAAGGCGCGGAAATCGGGCTGCTCGGTCTTCGGAATGACAACGCGTGAGAGCTGGCGCGGGAGGGGATGTCAACAGAGCTAGATGACTTCTAGGGTGAGTTATGGGCTGTTGGCGCAAAAGATGGGTAAGCGGGAGTCCACTGCGCCGCGATCACTCGCTGACGAAGTTCGTCCTCGGACATCTTCGGTGCGAGACCGGCCTTTTGCGCCTCCATGCCAACCGCTATCGCGATTTGCGCGGCTACCCTGCGAATGTCGTGCAGAGGAGGCAGCAGAGGCGCGGAAGAGTCGTTGAGGGCGGGCGAATTCTCGGCGAGCGCCCGGGCTGCCGCCAGCATCATCTCGTCCGTGACGCGCCGAGCGCCAGACGCGACAACCCCAAGTCCCATGGCCGGAAAGATGTAGACGTTATTGCACTGCGCGACCGGAATCGTGCGTCCTCCGTAGCTGACGGGCGCAAAAGGAGAACCCGTCGCCACGAGGGCGTGTCCATCGGTCCATCGAATCAAGTCGCCGGGTTCCGCTTCCGATTTGTCGGTCGGATTGGAAAGCGGAAAAATGATTGGACGCTGAACCTTGCGCGCCATTTCACGAACGATCGCTTCCGAGAAAGCCCCGCCAACCGTGGAAAGACCGATAAGAATCGTTGCTTCGATCTTTCCAATCACGTCGGCAAGTCCGATGTGGCCTTCGAGAGTTCGCGGCCATTGCGACACGCGGTCCTCCGGTTGGGCGTAGACGCTTTGTTCCGGGGTAAGGTCCTTTCGCCCCGAATGCACAAGACCGCCCCTGCGAACGATCCAGAAGTGGCCACGCGCCTCGTCGTCGGATAACCCTTCGCCTTTCATTTCCGCGCGCAACCCATCGGCAACGCCAACGCCGGCTGAGCCTGCTCCCAGCATCACGATCTGCTGATCCTTCAAACTTTTCCCGGTCACTTTGACCGCACCCAGAAGCGCTCCGAGGGCGACAGCCGCCGTGCCCTGAATGTCATCGTTGAAAGTGAGTAGCTCATCGCGGTAGCGCTGCAGAATGGGCCGGGCATGCGGGGCCGCGAAGTCTTCCCATTGGAGACAGGTGCCGGGGAGTTCCTGCTTCACCGCCTGAACGAATTGGTCGACGAAATCGAAGTACGGCTGGCCGGTGATCCGCTCGTGGTGCCAGCCGAGGTACTCAGGATCGCTGAGGCGCTCCGCATTGTTGGTGCCCACATCCAGAACGATGGGCAGCGTGCGTTCCGGACGAATCCCACCAATGAGCGTATACAAGGCAAGTTTGCCGATCGGGATTCCCAGGCCGCCTGCGCCCTGGTCGCCGATGCCCAGAATGCGTTCGCCGTCGGTGACGACAATGACGTCGACCTCGGGATTGGGACGATTGCGCAAAAGCGCGGGGATCGAGTCACGCAGCGGGTAAGAGATGAACAGGCCGCGGGGCCTCCGGTAGATGTGACTGAATTGCTGACACGCCAGCGCGACCACGGGCGTGTAGACCATGGGCGTCATTTCTTCAATGTGGTCGAGCAGAAGCCTGTAGAAGAGGACTTCGTCGGTATCCTGCAGAGCGCGCAAATAGATGTGCCGCTCGAGGTCGTCGTCCTTTCGTTTGTAGGCCTCGTACGCGCGGACTACTTGCTCGTCAAGGCTTTCGACGTGAGGCGGGAGAAGTCCGTGCAAGCCAAGCTTGCTTCGCTCCTCGTCAGTGAACGCCGTGCCTTTGTTCAGGCCTTGGCGATTGAGAAGATCCATCCCGCGAGGGACAGCCGGCAAAGCTGACTGCGTCATCGGTTGTTTTATACCCATTTGCGCGAACGATAGGGCCGCCTCCCTCTCGTGTCAACCTCGAATGGTCCTGGCCGTGATTGCGTGGTAAGCGCGGCGTATAGACATGCGGCGTGGCTCGGGGCGGGCGGGACAAGTTCCGGTCGCCGCTACGGAAGCAAAACGGGGGTGTGTTAAGCTGTGGGACCCGGAGCGCCCGGATCAGCACAATCTCAAACTCCAATGAGCGTCCGGGACAAATAGGGAGGCTTCATGCCCCGCAAATTTCGCGGCAGGCTGGGCTTTGGTTTATTGGCGACCCTCGCGCTGCTGGTTTGGAACAGCGGAATCGCCGCGCAAACTCCTGCCACTTCTGAGAGCCTGCCCGCTGCGACGGGCCAACGCACTCCGATCCGCATCTACGCAGATTTGTCGGAAGCGCCGCGGCGAATTTTCCACGCGCGACTCATCTTTCCCGTGTCTCCCGGCCCGATGACGCTGGAATATCCGGAGTGGATTCCGGGCGAGCACGGCCCGACGGGGCCGATCACAGATCTGGTCGGGCTGCGATTCATGGCGGGCGGCAAGACGCTGACATGGCGGCGCGACGACGTGGATATGTACGCGATCCACTTGACGATCCCGGACGGGGCGACAGAACTCAGCGCTTCGTTGGACTACGTGACGCCGGCGGAGGGATTGGGATATTCGAGCGGGCCATCGGCCACACCGAAATTGGCCGTTTTGGAATGGTGCCTCCTAGTGCTCTACCCGCAGGGTGTGAAGTCCGACGATTTGACCTATGCGCCGAAGTTGCGCCTGCCCGGCAGTTGGAAATACGGGACGGCACTCGAGACGGTGAGCCAAGATCAAGACAATGACGGAACCATCGAGTTCAAGCCGGTGACGCTGACCAACCTCATTGACTCGCCGGTGATCGCGGGGGAGTATTTCCGCTCGATTCCCCTGGCAACGGAAATCAAACCGCCGCACCGGCTGGATGTCGCCGCGGATTCCAAAGACGCGCTGAATATTTCCAAGGAGGAGCAGAACAGTTACGACCAACTGGTGCGGGAGGCCGGGGCTTTGTTCGGGGCACGGCACTACAACCACTACGATTTTCTTCTGGCGCTGAGCGATCACATGGACGATAGCGGGCTCGAGCATCACCAGTCCAGCGACAACCGCGCGCCGGAACGGATGTTCCTCGATCCGGTGCTCATGCTGAACAACGCGGATCTGCTGAGCCACGAATTCACGCATTCGTGGAACGGGAAGTACCGAAGGCCGGAAGGTCTGGCGACGCCCGATTACCAGAAACCGATGAAGACCGACTTGCTGTGGGTGTACGAGGGGCTGACGCAATACCTGGGAGAAGTGCTCGGGACGCGGAGCGGATCGCAATCGCCCGAGCAATATCGCGAATGGCTCGCCTGGACAGCCGCCTACCTAGGAAATTGGCCGGGACGGACGTGGCGCCCGCTGGAGGACACGGCCGTAGCCGCGCAATTGCTTTATCTGGTGCCGAACCGGCAGTGGCGTTCGTGGCGGCGTTCGGTGGATTTCTACGAGGAAGGCGCGCTGATTTGGCTGGAAGCCGACGTGCTGATCCGGGAACAGACGCAGGGCAAGAAGTCGCTGGATGATTTCTGCCGGATGTTTTACGGCGCACCTTCGACGCCGCCGGAAGTGGTGCCTTACAACTTCGAGGAAGTGACGACGGCGCTGAATCAGATCGCGCCCTACGATTGGGCCGGATTTTTTCACGACCGGCTGGATGCGATCACGCTTCACCCGCCGACGCGCGGGATCACGGACGGTGGATGGCAGGTGGTGTTCGACGACAAGCCGAACGCGTTCATTCAATCGGTCGAAGAGGCCGAGAATCTGGTCATCGAGAACTTCACACTGGGAATCGACGTGACGCGCGAAGAGGGCGTGAAGAACGGCGTGCTGGCGGACGTGATTCCCGGAGGGCCGGCCGCGGAGGCGGGCTTGGCACCGGGAATGAAACTGATCACAGTCAACGGGCGGGCGTGGTCGGCGGATACGCTGCATGACGCGATCCGCGCGGCGAAAGGGTCGGCGGAGCCCATCCTGCTGATCGTGGAGAACGAGGGGTTCTCGCAAACGTACCGGGTGCACTACCACGGCGGAGAGCGTTACCCGCACCTCGAGCGCGACACTTCAAAGCCGGACCTGCTGGGACAAACCATGCAGCCACTCGCTGCGAATCCAGCGCAATAGCCAAGACCGAGGCGATATACGAAGTGACGACCGCTCACGGTCAATCGCACGCAGATTGAAGGAGACGCATGTTAAGCAACCGGCTTCCCGAACGAACGCATTCCGGCCTCCTCGGCAAATCACTTTGGACGCTCGCCCTGCTGTCGTGCATCTCGCTCGCGCCGGTGGTCCGGGGCGCGAGGGCCGCGGATGCAGGAACGGTGCCTTCGCCCGATCACGTCGCGGCACCGCCGGCGACACGCGTGGAGGAAGTCACGGACGACTATTTCGGCACCAAGGTGATCGACCCCTATCGATGGCTCGAGGATCAGACTTCGGCGGCCACGCGAAAGTGGATCGACGATGAGAACGCGTACACGAACGGCCAGCTCGATTCCCTGCCCGGCCTCGACGCGCTGAAGGCAAGGCTCGCGAAATTTCTCAAAGTGGATGCGGCCGAACTGCCGTCCGAGCGCGGCGGACGATACTTTTTCGAAAAGCGCAGCGCGGACCAAGACCAGTTTGTTCTCTACATGCGCCGGGGGCTCACCGGCCCGGATGTGGCGCTCGTGGACCCGAACACACAGGACCCGGATCACAGATCGTCGGTGGTGCTGGAGGATGTCTCGTTGGACGGCAAGCTGATCTGGTACGGGATGCGGAAAGGCGGAGAGGACGAGACGACCCCGCATCTGCTCGACGTGGACTCGGGGCAGGAACTGAGCGACCGGTTTCCGCGCGCGCTCTACCTATCCGTTTCGATCACGCCAGATCGCGCGGGGATTTATTACTCGAAATCGCTGCCGGAAGGCAGCCGCGTCTTCTACCACAAGATTGGGACAGACGTGGCGAGGGACCAACTGATTTTCGGGCAAGGTTACGACGCGGGAGTCCTGATCGGAAGCGATCTCGCGGAGGACGGGCGCTATCTGGAAATTGATGTGCACTATGGCGCTGGGGGGACGAAAACGGAAATCTGGATCAAGGACGTCGCGCACGATGGTCCGATCCGTCCGCTGGTGAAGGGTATTGACGCGAGGTTCGAGGCCGAATTCGCGGGAGACCACATGTTCCTTTACACCAACTGGAATGCGCCAAAAGGCCGCGTCCTGCTGGTGGATTTGAATCACCCCGAACGCGAGAATTGGAAAATCGTCGTGCCCGAAGGCGACGGGGTCATTGAAATGGTGGCGCCGGCGAATGGAATGCTGGTCGTCCACTATTCCGAGAACGCCAGTTCGCGGCTCAGTGTGTTTACGACCGAGGGGAAAATGGTGCGGGACATCGAACTGCCGGCGATCGGGTCCGTGCGCGAATTTTCCGCCCGGTGGGGAAGCTCGGAAGCGTTCTTTTCGTTTGCGACGTACACGATGCCTCAGGCGATCTATCGCTTCGATTTCACGAAAGCGGCAACGGAAGTGTGGTGGCGCCCGCAGATTCCATTCGATGGAAAGGACTACGTCATCAACCAGGTCTGGTTCGCATCGAAGGACGGGACGCACGTGCCGATGTTCGTCGTGTACAAAAAGGGGCTGAAGCTCGACGGCACGCATCCCGCGCTGCTCATGGGCTACGGCGGGTTCGACGTGCCCGAGCAGCCGATGTTCACGACGACGGCGGCGGCTTGGGTGGAGGCGGGAGGCGTGTTTGCCGACGCGAGTTTGCGCGGCGGGAGCGAATTCGGCGAGGCTTGGCACAAGGCAGGAATGCTCGGCAACAAGCAGACCGTGTTCGACGATTTCATCGCAGCGGCGGAATACCTGGAAAAGACCGGCTATACGAGCGCGTCACGGCTTGCGATTTACGGCGCGAGCAACGGAGGGCTGCTCGTCGGAGCGGCACTGACGCAGCGGCCGGAACTCTTTCGCGCGGTCGTGTGCGCCTACCCGTTGCTGGACATGCTGCGGTATCAAAAATTTCTCGTCGCGCGATGGTGGGTGCCCGAATACGGCTCGTCGGACGACCCGAAGCAATTCGCTTATCTCGACGCATACTCGCCGTATCAGAACGTGAAGAAGGGCGTCCAATATCCGGCCGTTCTTTTTCTGACGGGAGATTCGGATACTCGCGTGGCGCCGTTGCACGCGCGCAAGATGACGGCGTTGCTGCAAGCAGACGCGGCGCCGGGCCGGCCGATCCTGCTTCACTACGACACGCACGCGGGGCACTCGGGCGGAACGCCCGTCAGCCAGCAAGTGACGGATATCGCGCGCGTTTTCGCATTCTTGTACTGGCAGCTCGGGGCTCCCATTCAATAGGGCGGACGAACGCGCCTCGCGACGAAGGCAATGCACTGATGCAATTTGAACTTAGAATTCGCCACGCGGGAAAAGGACGAATTTCGCACGAGAAAGGTTCGCAATGAAACGCTTAGAAAAACTGGGTTTGGCATTTTTCCTGCTGAGTTTCGCGGCGGGCACCTGCGGAGCACAAACGCCGGGCCTGCCGAGCGGAACGGCTCAAAAACGAGCGATCACCGTCGATGACCTGATCCACATGGCGCGGGTCCAGGAGCCGCAAATTTCGCCCGACGGTCAATTCGTGGCGTACACGGTGCAGACGCCGGACACGGCGAACAACAAGACGCTCAAGAACATCTGGATCGTGCCGACGGGCGGCGGAGAGGCGCGCCGGCTCACGAACGGCGATTCGGATTCCCTTCCGCAGTGGTCGCCGGACAGTTCGCGGATTGCGTTTCTATCGCAGCGTGACGGAACGTCGGAAGTGTATGTGGTGCCGGCGGGGGGCGGGGAGCCGCAGAAGCTGACGACACTTTCGGGCGGCGCGGACAACGAGCAATGGTCGCCGGACGGGCGCTGGATCGCGTTTACGTCGAGCGTTTTCCCCGACTGCGCGGACGATGCCTGCAATCGCGCGAGGCTGGATGCGGCGGCGAAGGACCCGGTGAAGGCGCGCGTTTACGATCACCTCCTCTACCGGCATTGGACTCACTGGAGCGACGGAAGGCGCAGCCACCTCTTTGTGGTCAACACGGAGAACGCGCAGGCTCGCGATCTGACGCCCGGCGCGGATTACGACGTTCCCCCGGACGAGCGCGGGGATCCCAGCGACATCGCGTGGTCGCCCGACAGCAAGGAACTTTGCTACACCGCCGTGACCGCCCGGCTGGAAGCCATCAGCACGAACGGCGATCTTTTCACCGTGCCGGTGACGGGCGAGGAGAGCAAACGAATCACGACGAACCTCGGATTCGACGGCCACCCGGCGTATTCGCCGGATGGACGCTACATCGCGTACCACTCGCAAGCGAGGCCGGAATACGAAAGCGACCTATTTCGATTGATGCTCTACAACCGCGCGAGCGGAACTTCCGTGCGACTGGCGAAGTCGTTCGATTTCTGGGTGGATGCGATCGTGTGGTCGCGGGACAGCCGCAAGATCTATTTCTACGCGCAGAAGGAATTTTGGCAGCCAATTTTTGAAGTCGCTCCAGAAGAAGGAGCCGAGGCGCAAGCTGTCATCAAAGACGGATTCAACACCGGACTTTCGATCAGCGCCGACGGCCGATGGTTCGCGTTTGGGCGCTCCTCGGCGACCATGCCGACTGAAGTTTTCATCGCGCGCAGCGACGGTTCGGACGTGCGACAACTGACGCATCAGAATGCCGAGCGATTGGCGGGGCTCGATTTGTCGAAGCCGGAATTTTTCTGGTTCACGGGAGCGCTGGGAGAACAAGTACAGGCAATGTTGGTCCGGCCGCCCGGATTCGATCCCGCGAAGAAATATCCACTTCTACTTCTGGCCCACGGCGGACCGCAGACGGCGTGGGAAGATGCGTGGGAGGCTTCGGGCTACCGCTGGAATGCACAACTCTTTGCCGCGCCGGGCTACGTCACCTTGCTGATCAATCGCCACGGCTCGACCGGATACGGGCAGCAGTTTGTGGATGAAATCCAGGACGACTGGGGCGGCGCGCCGTACGAGGACTTGATGAAGGGCGTGGACTACGTCCTCGCGAACTATCCCTTCGTCGACGAAAGCCGAATGGCAGCGGCCGGACCCTCCTACGGCGGCTACATGATCGATTGGATCGCAACGCACACGAACCGCTTCAAGTGTCTGGTGAGCCACGCGGGGCCGTATGACGAGAGCAGTATGTACGGCAGCACCGAGGAATTGTGGTTTGTAGAGCACGATTTCAAAGGCACGCCGTGGACGAATCCGGAGGATTTCGCGAAGTGGTCGCCGAGCACGTACGCCGCGAAATTGGGCGAGTTCAAGACGCCAACCCTGCTGACTACGGGCGAGCTCGACTTCCGCGTTCCTTACACGCAGGTTCTGGAATTCTTCACAGCGCTGCAACGGCAGGGAGTGCCGTCGAAGCTGGTGGTGTTTCCCAACGACGGGCACTGGCTGCTGAGGCCCATGGATAGCCGGTTCTGGTACACGACCGTGCAGGATTGGCTGGCGAGATATCTGAAATAGCGCGGGCCAAATTCGCAGGCGAACGTCAATTGGCAGCGCATTGCGTCGCACGAACGATCGCAGAGCGCCCCGAAACGGCGGTTGAATTCTTCAGGAGAAGAGAATGTTGCTACTAGGCATTGATGTGGGCACGGGCGGGACGCGCGCACTCCTCGCAGACGAGCAAGGGCGGGTGATCGCCTCGGGCACGGAGGAGCATGAACCATTCGCCTCGCCTGAACCAGGATGGGCGGAACAGAATCCGGGCGATTGGTGGCGCGCGTGCGGACTCGCGGTAAAGAAAGCGCTGGCGCGCGCGGGCAAGAACGCGAACGAGATTGCATGCGTGGGCTTTTCCGGCCAGATGCACGGAGCGGTTCTGCTGGATGCGAACGGCGACGTGATTCGCCCCGCGGTGATCTGGTGCGACCAGCGTACGGAGAAGCAGTCGCAGGAATTGGCCGAGACCATCGGCACGAAGCAACTCATCCAGCTCACGTGCAATCCTCCGCTCACGAATTTCACGCTCACAAAGCTGCTGTGGGTCCGCGAGAACGAGCCGAAAAACTGGGAGCGAGTCCGCCACATTCTCCTGCCGAAGGACTACGTGCGATTCCGTTTGACGGGCGAACTCGCCACGGACATGGCGGACGCCTCCGGCACGCTGATGCTAAATGTCGCAGAGCGTGCGTGGTCCGCGGAGGTAACGGCGCTCACGAAAATCTCGCGTGAACTGCTGCCGCCGCTCTTCGAATCGCAGGACGTTTGCGGAAAGGTGAACCGCGCAGGCGCGGCCGCAACGGGGCTGAAGGAAGGCACGCCAGTGGTGGCGGGGGCGGGAGACCAAGCGGCAGGCGCGGTGGGAATGGGGATCGTCCGGCCGGGAGCGGTCAGCGCGACGATCGGCACGTCCGGCGTGGTCTTCGCGGCGACGGACCGGCCCGCACTCGATCCGCAGGGACGAATTCACACGTTTTGTCACGCGATTCCCGGCCGGTGGCACGTGATGGGAGTGGCGCAGGCGGCGGGCCAATCGCTACGATGGTTCCGCGACCGCTTCGGCGCGGGAGCGGACGACGGACGAGATCCGTACGAGCGCCTTTCGGAAGAGGCGGCGACGGCGCCGGTGGGCGCGGCGGGCGCGTTCTGGCTTCCCTATTTGATGGGCGAGCGCACTCCGCATCTCGATCCGAACGCGCGCGCCGCGCTGTTGGGACTTTCGGCGTCGCACACGCGCGCGCACGTCATCCGGGCGATCCTCGAAGGCGTGGCTTACAGTTTGAAGGATTCGTTCACGATCTTCGAGGAGATGAAAGTCCCGGTCGAACGCATCCGGCTGGGCGGCGGCGGGGCGCGATCCAAACTCTGGCGGCAGATCCAAGCGGACGTTTACGCGCACGAAGTCGAGTTGCTGGAGGCGGAAGAGGGAGCCGCGTACGGGGCGGCGATCCTGGCGGGCGCCGGCGCCGGAGTATGGAAGAGCGTGGATGAAGCTTGCGACGCGGTCGTGCGAATTTCGGGGCGAGTCGCGCCGAATACGGAGAGTTCCGGCGTCATGCAGAAAAACTATGCGACCTACCGGCGGCTTTACCCCGCGCTGCGATCGGCCTTCCAACCGCAGGGCTGAAATCGCGGCGCGATTCGCGGATTATTTCGCGAAGAATTTGTAAATCGTCTCCTCGGTGTAAACCTGCCCGGGCCGCAGAACCGTCGAAGGAAAATTCGGACGGTTCGGAGAATCGGGATAGTGCTGCGTCTCGAGACAGAATGCGGCGGATTTCGGATAGGCGACGCCGCGCTTGCCGACGATGCTTCCATCCAGGCCGATGCTCGTGTAGAGCTGCACGCCCGGCTGCGTGGTCCAGACCTCCATTTCGCGGCCGGAATCCGGATCCTTGACGCGCGCGGCGAGGCGCAACGTGCCGGGCTGCCCGTTCACGACGTAGTTGATGTCGTAACCGCCTTCCTTCTGGAGTGCGTTCATGCGGGCGCCGAGCGCAGTGGGCGTGCGGAAATCGTAGGGCGTACCGGCGACGGGGGCGATTACTCCCGTCGGAATCAGCGTGGCATCGGTGGGCGTATATTGGTCGGCGTTCAGATAAAGAATCTCGTTGAGGATGGTTCCTTCGCCGGCGAGATTGAAATAACTGTGATTGGTCAAGTTCAGGACAGTGGGCTTGTCCGTCGTGGCGGAGTATTGAATCTTCAGCTCGTTGTCATCGGTGAGCGTATAAGTCACGCTCACGTCCAAATTTCCCGGATAATTCTCTTCCTCGTCGGCGCTGTGGTACGTCAGCTTCACGGCAGCGCCATGCTCCACTTCCAAGGGCTGGCCTTGCCAGTTCTTGCGATCGAATCCGCTGGTGCCGCCGTGCAATGAGTTGGGCGGATTGTTGATCGCCAGGGAATACTGTTTGCCGTCCAGAGTGAAGAGTCCCTTGGCAATGCGATTCCCGTAACGGCCGACGATGGCGCCGAAATAGGGATCCTTGCCCAGGTAACCTTCCAGATTGTCGAAGCCGAGCACGATGTCTCGCTTCCGGCCGGTGCGATCGGGAATCCAAAGCTCGGTGAGCGTCGCGCCGAAGGAGATGATCTTCGCGACGGAACCTTTCGCGTTCGCGAGCGTGTAGAGATGGACGGTTGAGCCGTCCGGTAGATGTCCAAACTCGCTGACTTGCACGGTCGCCCTCCTGACGTCTTTCGGATTCTTTGCGGCGTCGGCTGAAGGCGGAAAGAGAATACCAGCGAATGCCATCCCGACGGCGACAGACATAGCAATGCGACTCCGATTCATGCTCTGTCCTCCAAGCGCGCGCTGCCGCCCCGGGCCAGCGCGGTGCCAACGCGTTTGTACCACAACCGCGACAACAATTGCGACCCGCCGCCTCGAACGGCTGTGGAACGTGAACTGGCAGCCGTTGACAATGAGAAGCAAGCATGGAAAAGTTTGCGAGGCCAGGGGAGCCGCACCGCGCAGCTAAGGAGCTTTCGCTCATGGATGCTAAACGCGTAAAATTCTTTTTCTGCTGGCTCAGCTTGCTTCTTCTGCTCCCCTGCATTGCCTCGGCACAAGATTCGCAAACGAAGGCTGCCTACCTCGATCCGACACTGACGCCGGAGCAGCGCGCGGCGGACCTCGTTTCGCGAATGACGCTGGAAGAAAAAGTCTCGCAGATGCAAGACGCCGCGATCGCGATTCCGCGACTTGGCATCCCCGCGTACAACTGGTGGAACGAGGCGCTGCACGGGGACGCGCGCGCGGGCCTCGCGACGGTCTTCCCGCAAGCGATCGGCCTCGCCGCAACCTGGGACACGGACCTGATGCACCGCATCGCGGATGTGATCTCCACCGAAGCTCGCGCGAAATACAACGAAGCCATCCGAAACGACGATCACAGCCGGTATCACGGGCTCACGTTCTGGTCGCCGAACATCAACATTTTCCGCGATCCGCGATGGGGGCGCGGCCAGGAAACTTACGGAGAGGACCCGTTTCTCACTTCGCGCTTTGGCGTCGCGTTCATTCAGGGGATGCAGGGCGACGACCCGCACTACTTGAAAACGGTTGCGACGGCGAAACATTTCGCGGTGCACAGCGGGCCGGAGCCGTTGCGGCATTCCTTCGACGCGCGCCCGAGCGAGCGCGATCTCGAAGAAACGTATCTGCCGGCGTTCCGGGCGAGCGTCGTCGAGGGAAAAGTGGATTCGATCATGTGCGCGTACAACAGCATCGATGGTTTTCCGGCGTGCGCGAACAAAAACCTTCTCCAGGACCACTTGCGCAAAGACTGGGGATTCCAGGGCTTCGTCGTGAGCGACTGCGCGGCAATCACCGATATCGTTAACGGCCATAAATTCAAACCGACCATGCCGGAAGCCGCGACGGCCGGAGTGGAGGCGGGAGACGATTTGAGTTGCGGGCCCGAGTACGCGGCGCTGGTCGAGGCCGTGCAAAAAGGGATGATCCCCGAAGCCGACGTGAACGCCGCAGTCGAGCGGCTGTTCGTGGCGCGATCCCGATTGGGGATGTTCGATCCACCGGAGATGGTTCCTTTTTCCAAGATACCGTATTCCGAAAACGATTCTCCGGAGCACCGGCAACTCGCGCTGAAAGCCGCGCAAGAATCGATCGTGTTGCTGAAGAATTCGCGCAACACGCTTCCTCTGAAATCGAAGATTCGCCGCATCGCTGTGATCGGCCCCGCGGCGGACGATCCGGACACGATGCTCGGCAATTATTTCGGGACATCGTCGAAGATCGTTACGCCGCTGGACGGCGTGAGGCGGGAGTTCGGCAAGAAAGCGGAGGTGCGATTTTCGATCGGGAGCACGTTCACCGACTACTCCGACGCATTGTTGCCGGCCGAGATGCTCACGCCTCCCGGCGGCGCACCGGCGGTGCCGGGGCAAACCGCAGCGCACGGATTGCTCGCGGAGTACTACGCGAACGACAATTTCGAGGGCGCGCCGGCCGTATCGCGCGTCGAGCCGCACGTATATTTCAACTGGGGCATGAATGATCCGGAGATCGTGTCCAAAATTCCTCGGAAACAATTCTCCGTACGCTGGTCTGGGACGCTGCGCGTACCCTATTCGGGCGAATTCGCAATCGGAGTGATGCGTTTGCGCTGCGACAATTGCATTCCTCCGGGAAGCGCTTCGGCCCGCATTTACCTGGACGACCAGGTGATCCTGGACGAACATTCGCCCGTCCGCACCAGCCGCATTCCCGCCGAGACGAAAGTGAAGCTCGAGGCGGGACGCAATTATCGCTTCCGATTCGAGTACAAACAGAATTTCGGCGGCGTCGGCGTGGAACTGGTTTGGCGGCCGCCGGCGGATGTCCTCCTTGCGGACGCGGTGCAAACCGTGAAGGACTCCGACGTTGCGCTGGCGTTCCTGGGATTGAACGGGAATCTGGAAGGCGAAGAGATGAATCTCAATATTCCGGGATTCAGCGGAGGGGATCGCACGAGCCTCGATCTTCCGGAACCCCAGGAACGCCTGCTCGAAGCCGCGATCGGCACGGGCAAGCCGGTGGTGGTCGTCCTGATGAGCGGCAGCGCCATTTCAGCGAATTACGCCGAGCAGCACGCGGCGGCAATCCTGGAGGCGTGGTACGGCGGCGAGGAGGGAGGGACGGCGATCGCGCAGACGCTCGCGGGCGAGAATAATCCAGCAGGGCGGCTGCCCATGACATTTTATCGCTCGACCGCCCAATTGCCGGCGTTCGACAACTACTCGATGCAGGAGCGCACGTACCGATATTTCACGGGCGATCCATTGTTTCCGTTCGGATTCGGCTTGAGCTACTCGAGATTTCGCTACTCGAATCTCAGCGTCACTCCGCTGCCGGGGGCGTCCACTCAATTCAAGGTGACGGCGCACGTGGAGAACAAATCCGGGCGCGACGGCGATGAAGTGGCCGAGGTTTACATCAGCCGCGGCCAAACGGCCGGAGATGCGATCCGCGAACTGCGCGGTTTGCAGCGCATTCAACTGAAGGCGCATGAAGGCCGCGACGTGCAATTCGTGGTGAATATCGCGCCACTCGATGCCGCGGATTCGCCGCAGCCTGCGCCGGCCCCCGGGCTATTTACGGTCAGCGTCGGCGGAGGCCAGCCGCTGCCGGGCGTGCAATACGTGGAAACAACGGTTCGGCCGTAAATCGCTGAATCGCTCGGAGCGCGGGCGAATCTGGAGAGATGCAAGGGAGCGAATTATGGGACAAGACATTTCGCGCAGACGTTTTGTCGCCTCGGCGCTGACGGGCGCGGCAATATCCTCGTTGTCCTCGGGCTTGAGGGGCTTCGCAGGCGATGTGCTCAGGCCGGGCGGCGAATCCAATTCGACGACTGATTCCGAAGTTCCTCTTACCGACAATCCTTCCTGGCAGGATCAAGGCGTGCTGAATCTGGCGAAATCTCCGTATGCGAAGCTGCATAGCGTGCCCGTGCGCGCGGTAACGATTGGACCGGGCTTTTGGGCCGAGCGGCGCAACGCCAACGTCACAAGAAGCATTCCCACGATGCACGACCTGCTCGAATCTCACGGCCGCATGAACAATTTCCGGCGATTGGCGGGCAAGAGCGATGCGCCGCAGATCGGGAAATATTATTCCGATTCCGACGTGTACAAATGGACCGAGGCCGCCAGTTTTGCGATGCAATCGGAGCCATTGCCCCAGCTCCGCGGGACCGTGGAAAGCATCATCGAAGACGTTTGCGCGGCGCAGAAGCCGAACGGCTACTTGAACACGTACTACGTGGACGACCGGGCCGCGCAGAGTATGACACCCGTCGCACAGGAGGTGGGCCACGAACTCTACAACATCGGCCACATGCTCCAGGGCGCAATCGCGTTCTACCGCGCAACGGGCGAGCGCAAGATGCTCGATGCGGGAATACGGTTCGTGAACGATTTCCTGATGCCCGACTACGGACCTGCACCCAAGAAGCCGATCATCTCCGGGCATCCGGAAATCGAAATGGCGCTGGTCGAGCTGTACCGCTTGACGGGCGACAAACGACAACTCGATCTGGCGGGCTACATTCTGCAGGGCGACGCGCGCATCACGGTCCCGCAAACCACGAGCATTTATCTCTTCTCCGGGACCCCCTTCACTTCGCGCATGCGGGTCGAAGGCCACGCGGTGCGCTGCATGTACGCGTGCTGCGGCGCCACCGACTACTACCTGGAAACCGGCGACGCTACGTATTGGAAGACGCTCAACACGCTCTGGGACGACATGACGGCGTCGAAGATGTACGTGACCGGAGGAGTCGGCGCACGAGCGCAGGGAGAAGCCTTCGGCGACCCGTACGAATTGCCGAATGCCCGCGCCTACGCGGAAAGCTGCGCGGCGGTCGGCAACTTCATGTGGAATTGGCGGATGCTTGCCGCGACCGGCGACGGGAAATTCACGGACGTGCTCGAGCGCGCCCTCTACAACGGCCTGAATTCCGGAATGTCCTTGGACGGAACGCTCTATTGCTATCGCAATCTGCTGGCATACGACCCATCGAACAGCGAGCCCATCCGCAATGCGTGGTACGAAACGATCTGCTGCCCGCCGAATGTCGAGCGGACTTTCTCTTCCCTGCCGGGTTATTTCTACAGCACGAGCAGCGACGGAATCTATCTGCACCTCTTCGGCAATTCGGAGCTTCGCTGGCGACTCGAAAGCGGCACGCCGCTGCGAATTACGCAGCAGACGGATTACCCGTGGGGCGGCGACGTCGATATCACAGTCTCTCCGAGCGAGCCCGGGGAATTCACCGTTTATTTGCGGATCCCCGGCTGGACTCGCAGCGCAAGCGTGACCGTGAACGGCAAACCGATGGACGGCGCGCAACCGGGCGCCTATTTTTCGCTGAGGCGGAGATGGTCTTCCGGCGACGCAATCCATCTGCACATGGACATGACGCCGCAGGCGCTCGAAGCGAGTCCGTACGTGGCCGAGGATCTGGGACGCGTCGCGATTCAACGCGGGCCGCTGGTCTATTGCCTCGAACAAATCGACCAGCCCGACGGCGTTGCGTTGGGGGACTTGTCGTTGGCGTTGGGAGCGAAGGATGACGCGGGCTTTCAGAGCGAATTCAAGAGCGATCTGCTCGGCGGTGTCGCGGTTCTGCGTCACGGCGGCGCATCTCTGCAACCATCCAGCTCGCGCGACACGCTTTACCCGCGCAGCAGTTCCGGGCCGCTCTACTCCCCCTATCAGGCCGGGGCGCACGGGAGCAACAGAGGCAGCGCTCCCCTCACTTTCATTCCCTACTATGCGTGGGCGAACCGGCAGCCGAGCGCGATGGAAGTCTGGACGCCTGTGACCGAGGCTTGAGAGACATTGCGGGCGGGGACAAGGTCGCAGTACTGACAGTCCATAGCTTATCGCGAGTGGCGGGCGTGAGGTTGGCCGTGCCGGCTTCGGAAAAAACAGAAATGCACCGACACGAATGCCGTTCCATCGAGTTGGACGGCACTAGCTGAACTGACTGCGAAAGACGCTCTTCACGTGCTCCAAGCGCGCTTCGAGGCGGCGGACTTCCTCTTCGGGCCCAAGTTCTCGCGCAACCCGAATCGCATCGTAGAAGGCTTCCTTGGCGTCGCTGTAGCGGCCCGTCGCTGCGCTCGAAGAGTGCGCTTCGTACATCGCGTCGTATGCTTCTTCGGCGAAACGCTTGCAGGCCTCGAGTTCCGCTTCCTTTTGCTTTCGTTGCTGCTCGTCCATTGCTGCCTCTTCGGGGATGAAAGCATCGGTCCGTGGCGCCAGGAATTAGAAGGGGTAACTGGGGAGATGCTCCCCCCACCCCGGCTTTTTCACTTCTTGAATACTTTCAGGTCGATGGCGTCGGCCATGATCTTGTAGCCTCCATCGGCGGGATGGAGATGATCACCGCTGTCGGCGGCTGCGGCGAGGTGCGAAGGATGCTGGGCATCGCGCGTGGCGGCATCCAGGTCGATCACACCGTCAAAATTGCCGCTGGTACGAATCCAATTATTAATCGTCTGGCGATCGGCTTCCCCCTCGGGCGTGAAATAGCCGGCACCCTCGTACGGCAGAATCGTCGCTCCGAAAACGAGGATGTGGTGGGCGTGGGCGCGAAGAATAATCTGCTCGTATGCGGCAATCAGGTCCTGAGCCGTCGGCACCTGTTCATTGCGCGCGGCAGCTCGTGTGCGCCCCCCAAGATCGTTGATGCCTTCGAGCACGATCAGCCAGCGGACGCCGTCCTGCGAGAGCACATCGCGATCGAAGCGAGCAAGCGCGTTTGGGCCCGTCATGTCATGCACAAGGCGGTTGCCGCCAATCCCCTCATTCAAGACGCCGATGCCTGCCGTTTTCTTGTTTGCTTGCAGGCGGCGAGCCAGATCATCGGGCCAGCGGGTGTTGGCGTTGTCCGTCGTCCTCGCGCCATCGGTGATCGAATCGCCAAACGTGACGACCGCGGCGCCGGAGCTTTTCGATAGCACGTCAACCCCATTCAGAAAATACCAATGCTCGAAATGCGCCGCCGAGGGCATGGCTGCGGCCGAGACCGCGTCGCCGGCTTGCAGGTACGAAGTTGTTCTCGATCCCGGGTGGGTCGTGACGGCGTCCGGCACGGCAGTCAAGTGAATCGTTATCGCAAGGTCGGACAATGGAACCAGATCGAAATCGAGCGGATCGGAATACATGGGCGCTCCCGAAGGAATGGTCACCGATGAGTGCCCGTCAAAGGTCAGCGCCTTGTCGGTTTCCGGTTTGATCGCGCCGCCCCCCGCGGACAAAGCCACGTGGGCTGAAGAGATGACGAGCGGCGCGGCGCCGAACGCATTTGAAAATCGGACGCGTATCTGCTGCCCGCCGATGGAGACGTGCACGATTTGTCGCAGAGTACTGTCCGCGAATCCCGGCGCGGGCGGCGCGTTCGTGGCATCGCCCAATTGCGGCGACGAGGCCCACGTGCCTACCCAGCGGTCGTTTTTGTCGCCCGCGCTCGAAATGCTCGCTCCGGCAAATGCGAGAAGCGCGAGAGCAGCGATCATCAGCCAAACTGCAAGAGTCCATTTCTTCTTCATGAGGATCTCCTTCTCCATTGGATTGCGGGAGGACGCAAGAGTCTGTTTGCCATCCTATGTGTTCTGCCCTCAGCGGCTAAAGCCGCGCTGAACGCATGGCAGTTACGGCACGACTCCCGACCGGGTCGGGATAGGTTCCGTCGTGCCCTGACGAGAAAAACGGGTTGTCACACACATTCTCAAGTCCGACAGATTGCGGGAACGCATCAATCAACGTCCCGCTGCAGCAGCTGCAGTGGGCGGCGCCTTGAGATAGCGGCTTGCAAACTCAATGAATGTCGGCCAGTTCGGGACGGGAGTGTGTCCGCCACTGTGCTGGCGAAAGGCGATGTCGCCCTCAATTAGCGGCGTTTCCACCGGCGGGAATACGGTGGTCCCCAGATCCTTCTTGCCGAGGAGTTTGTAGACCGGGCCAGCGGCGACGGCGGCCAGGAACATGCCCTTGGCGTCCGCCCATGAGTCTCCCGCGGAGCCGCCGCTGATAAAGACCGGGCGGGGAGCGCAGAGAGCAATCAACTCGTGGGCATCCACGGGCAAATCGTTCGGAGTCAACGGGCCAGCGTACTTGAGGAAGTTGCCGGCCATCCAGTGATACTCATTCGTGCCGGCAACATTTTCAACGGGCTCACCAAAATTGCGTCTGAGAAGTTTGGCGCCGCCTTCGCCCGAAGAACTGACATAGGCGATTGCGAATCGCTGGTCATACGCCATGGTGACGAGCGTCGCCTTGCCATAGCGAGAGTGGCCCTCGATGCCGACTTGCTTGGCGTCAACGGACTTGTCCGTCTCGAAATAGTCCAGCGCACGGCTGGCTCCCCAAGCCCAAGCGCGCAACGCTCCCCAATCATCGAGCTTGCGAGGCTGGCCCTTGTTTACGAGGCCGATGATGCCCTGCGTCAGGCCAGCGCCGTTATCGGCCTGAATAGTCGTGGGAATGAGAACGGCATAACCCCAACCCTTCGCGAGGACTTGCTGCTGCCACGTTGGTCCCGTGTTGGCCGGAGGAGCCGGAGCGCCCGCAGGAGGCGCGGGTGCCCTCCGCGCCATGGCAGCCAAAAACTCCGGGCTGAAACCGAATTCCATCATGACGGGCACGGGCCCGGTCGCATTGGCGGGAGTGGACAGCGTCAACTGGATATCAACGGTGATGAGCGGGTACGCTGAATTGTCCACGTGGCCGACGAGTTTCTTGGTGATGACCGGCACATCGCCGTTCATTTCCTTGGTCGTGCTAATCAATTCCCAATTCACTTTGGGCGTGACTGCCGGCATGCGGCCATAAATTTCCCTGTCGAAATCCTCGACGATTTCGGGGCGCCGCTTCTTCCACCATGTCTTCGCGGTGGTGACCTTCTTCCCGTTCTTCAAAACGAGCGGGTCCGGCAGATTCGGATAGGGATTGGCCTTGGACTCGTCGTAGTTGGCGGCGTTGGGCGCTTGAGGGTTTCCGCTCACGCCCGGCCGGAGTGAAGTGATGTGCAGAAGATCCATGATCCTTTGATGGTCCTGCTCGGGGGTCAACTGCACGGGCGGCGTGAGAGTGCCCGCATCGCCGGGTGTGACTGGAGCGGCCAAGCGAGCCAGTGGATAAAGGGCCAAAGCAAACAGGATTGCGGGAACCAGCCATCGAATCGAATGCAGGTTGCGCACGAATTTCTCCTATCTCCCCCGGCCATGGTTGAAACGGAGAGAAATTAGCCCGTTCTTTTCAGACGTTCAAGCTAAATCAGTAAAGAAACCGCAGGACTGGCGAAGGAAGAGGTCGCTAGCAGGCTGCGGAAAACGGTTCCTGGCTCTATCATTCCGAGCGAAGCGAGGAATCTCTCTTTGAAAAAGCCCAGCAAAAGAGAGATTCCTCGTCGCTTCGCTCCTCGGAATGACACACACAGTGGGTTTTCCCGCAAGCTGCTAGGGCTGGGGCGCGGGATTCTTCTTTGGCGGGAGACTTGAGGACCACCGCAGCAACGCTACGACCGACCAAACTGCTTCGACGAGGCCAAAGGGCCACGCGCCCTGCAGGAACCCGTACAAGGAAGCGAGCGCGCACGAAAATGCAAATGCCAAGATGAACCAACGGCTGCGACGCTCGAACGCATAACACACCAGCATCGCAGAAACCGCGAGGAGGCCAAAAAGTGAGAGTCGATTCACGAGCCGGGTGATCCTCCGGGTGCGGGCGAATGGCTTTTCGGCTTACGGCACGGCTGAAGCCGTGCCCTGACGCAAGACCTGACTCGTCACACAGACTCTAGAGCCGTGCTATCACGAAAACCATTTATAAGACGACTCCTAGTGGACGGCGGGATACGACCGGTCGAGATCCCGATTCAGTTCCAGGACATTCACGCGGGGCTCTCCGAGAAAGCCGAGTTGGCGCGGCTCGATATGTTTGGCAATGAGTTGTTCCACTTGCTCGACCTTTATGCCCCGCGCTTTGGCGATCCGCGACGCCTGCGCTTCGGCGGAAGCAGGGCTGATGTGCGGATCGAGGCCGCTTCCGGATGCGGTGACCAAATCGGCTGGAATCGGTCCGTGATAATCGGGGTTATCTTTGCGGAATTGGTCGATCGATGCTTGCACCCGGTCGATCAGATGCTGATTGGTTGGCCCGTAGTTGGAGCCTCCCGAAGCAAATCCGTCGTACCCGGCGCCTGCCGCCGAAGGCCGCGGCTGGAAATACTCGGGCTTGGAAAAATTCTGGCCGATCAGGGACGAGCCCACCACTTGGCCATTTTGGCCATTCGCCCGAACGAGACTTCCGTTGGCAGCATTTCGAAAGAACAGCTGGCAGAGTCCGGTGACCAACCCGGGGTACAAGAGCCCCGTCAGGATGGTGATCAGGAGCGTTACTCGAAATGCGGGCCCAATCTCTTTCCACATGATGTTCTCCTTCAGGCCAGCTTCAACCAAACGAGCACTTGGTCAATCGCCCAGATGCCGGGAAACGGCGCGATGATGCCGCCAATGCCGTAGATGAGCAGATTGCGCCAGAGCAGCTTGGTCGCGTTTTGCGGGCGATACTTGACGCCGCGCAGGGCCAGCGGCACCAGCGCGATGATGATCAGCGCGTTGAAAATCACGGCGGCCAGAACGGCGCTTTGCGACGTGTGCAGATGCATGATGTTGAGATGTTTGAGAGCCGGGTAGGTGACCATGAACATCGCCGGAATAATCGCGAAATATTTGGCCACATCATTGGCAATCGAGAAAGTGGTCAGCGCACCCCGAGTGATCAGAAGCTGCTTGCCGATTGCCACGACTTCGAGCAATTTTGTCGGATTGCTGTCGAGATCAACCATGTTGCCGGCTTCTTTCGCCGCCATGGTGCCCGTATTCATGGCCACGCCGACATCGGCCTGGGCAAGCGCAGGCGCGTCGTTCGTGCCGTCACCGGTCATCGCGACGAGCCGGCCGAGCGATTGCTCCTTCTTGATGTAGTCCATCTTATCTTTGGGAGTGGCCTGGGCGAGAAAATCGTCCACGCCCGCTTCGTTGGCGATCGCCGCGGCTGTGAGGGGATTGTCGCCCGTGATCATGACGGAGCGTATTCCCATTTCGCGAAGTTGCTTCAGCCGCTCCTTCATGCCTCCCTTGACGATATCCTTGAGATGGACAATCCCCAGCAAGCGCCCGCCGTCGGCAACGGCGAGGGGCGTTCCGCCAGTGCGGGAAATCCGATCAGCCATTTCCTGGAAATCGGGTGGTACGCTCCCGCCTTTCTCCGTTACAAAACGCAGGATGGAGTCCGTGGCACCCTTGCGCAGGCTTCGACGATGAAGATCCACGCCGCTCATGCGGGAGTAGGCCGAAAACGGGATGAACTGGGCGTCGAGTTCGGACAAATCGCGGCCGCGCAAGTTGTACTTGTTCTTCGCGAGGACCACGATCGACCGGCCTTCCGGAGTCTCATCGGCAAGGCTGGAAAGTTGCGCAGCGTCCGCCAAATCCGCCTCGGGCACGCCCCGCACGGGAAGAAACTCCACCGCCTGACGATTGCCGAGGGTAATCGTGCCGGTTTTGTCGAGCAGGAGCGTGGTGACATCGCCCGAAGCCTCCACCGCTTTGCCGCTCATTGCCAGGACGTTGTGCTGCATGACGCGGTCCATGCCTGCGATGCCGATGGCCGAGAGCAAGCCCCCAATCGTGGTGGGAATCAAGCACACCAACAATGACACCAAAACGGCGATGCTCGGGACTACGCCGCTGCCGGCCGAAGCTACGCTGTAAGACGCGAAGGGATACAACGTGACGACGGCAAGAAGGAAGATGATGGTGAGTCCCGCGATCAAGATGTTCAGGGCAATCTCGTTCGGCGTCTTTTGGCGCTCCGCACCTTCCACCAAAGCAATCATGCGGTCGAGGAAGGTTTCGCCGGGATTGGAAGTGATCTTGACCGTGATTTGGTCGGACAGGACTTTCGTGCCGCCGGTCACAGCGCTGCGGTCGCCGCCAGATTCTCGAATCACCGGCGCGCTTTCCCCAGTGATGACGGATTCATCCACCGAAGCGATCCCGGCAATCACTTCGCCATCTCCGGGGATGATGTCGCCGACCTCGCAAATACAGCAGTCTCCAGCGCGCAGCTTGGAGGCTGGAACTTTCTCGATCTTGTCGCCGTCCACGATGCGCTTTGCGATTGAATCTGTCTTGGTCTTGCGCAGGGTGTCAGCCTGGGCCTTGCCGCGCGCTTCGGCCATCGCTTCGGCGAAGTTCGCAAACAGCACGGTGAACCATAGCCACACTGCGATCTGCAATTGGAAACCGATCGCTCTGACTCCCACGAAAATGTCCCGGAACATGAAAACCGTGGTGATGACCGCTCCGACCTCGACGACGAACATGACCGGGTTCTTGGCGAGTGTGACCGGGTTCAGCTTTCCAAACGAGGCTTTCACCGCCTTGCGTACGATTTCCCCATCGAACAGCGGACGAGCACGGACGAGTTTCTGAGGAAGAATCGCGGTTACGTCCGTTGAGCTTGGCGCTGGAAAAGTCGTGGACATCATTCAGCTCCAGATCGGAAAGTGCACTGCGTGCAAGAGCGAGAACAGCTTGGGCATGGGCTGATGCATCAGAAAATGCTCGACAATGGGACCGAGCGACAGAGCGGGGAAAAAGGTCAGGGCTGCGATGATCAGGACGGTCCCGATGAAAAGGCCCACGAACAACGGCCCGTGCGTCGGGAAGGTCCCACTGGTGGCAGGGATCTTCTTCTTTGCCGCCAGACTGCCCCCCACGGCGATCAACGGAATCATGAACAGAAACCGGCCGATCAATGTGGCAAGGCCCGTCGTCAGGTTGTACCAAGGCGTGTTGACGCTGATGCCGTCAAACGCGCTGCCGTTATTCTCCGTGGCGCTCGAGTAGGCATACAGGATTTCGCTGAATCCGTGAGGGCCGTCATTGCCCACATTGGCTGAGGGCGGCACGCTGGCGGTCGGCGCGGGCGTGGGGCTGCCCGAGGCGGGATTCCAGTACTGGCGATGGTCCCAATCGAGCTTCACCACCGACGTGATCGCTGTAAATATCAGGATGCACAGCGTCGTGGCAATGAGGGCGAGCATCACCATCTTGACTTCTCGGGATTCGATCTTCTTACCGAGGTACTCGGGAGTGCGGCCCACCATCAGGCCCGCGATGAAAACGGCCACAATCGCATAGAGGAGGATGCCGTAGAGCCCGGCGCCATCTCCGCCAAAGATGACCTCATCGGTCTGGATGTTTAGCAACGGGACGAGGCCAGCGAGTGGCGTAAAGCTGTCGTGCATGGCGTTGACAGCTCCGCAACTCACATCCGTGGTCACAGTGGCAAATATCGCTGAAGCCGGGTGGCCAAAACGCAATTCCTTGCCTTCCATATTGCCGCCAGGCTGAGTGGCGGTGGGCGAACTCTGTACGCCCATACGAGTAAGAATGGGATTCCCGGCCTGTTCCTGCGAATAGATGATCAACACTCCGCCCAGGACCATCAGACTGCAAGCGGCGAAGATCGCCCACCCCTGACGCGTGTCGCCGACCATCCGGCCAAACATGTAGACCAAGCCTGCCGGAATCGTCAGGATCATGAGCATCTGGACGAAATTCGAGAACGGCGTGGGGTTCTCGAAAGGATGAGCCGAGTTCGCGTTCAGAAATCCGCCGCCGTTTGTGCCGAGCATCTTGATGGCTTCTTGAGAGGCAATCGGACCCATGGGGATCGTTTGAGTGGCGCCCTCGATCGTCTTGACCTGTTCGTATGGCTTGAAATTCTGAATGACGCCCGTCGAGCAAAGGATGAGCGCGCCTACGAGAGCCAACGGAAGCAAGACGTAGAGAGTTCCGCGCGTGAAGTCGACCCAAAAATTGCCGACTGTTTTCGCCTCCTGTCTTGTAAATCCGCGGACCATCGCCAGAGCAGCAGCGATGCCGACGGCAGGAGAAGCGAAGTTCTGAACCGCCAAGGCTGCCATCTGCACGAAATAGCTGAAGGTGCTTTCTCCGCTGTAGGCCTGCCAATTCGTGTTGGTCAGGAAGCTGTTCGCCGTGTTGAATGCGAGGTCGGGCGTGACTGGCGTCGCCCCGGAAGGCGCCCGGGCCGTGCCGAAGTGCATCGGGTTGAAAGGAAGATATCCCTGCAGGCGCTGAATCGCGTAAGCGAAGAGAAAACTGACCAGGCTAAAGGCGATCAGCGACGCCGCATATTCCGTCCAGCGCTGCTCCTTGTCCTCATGGATGCCGCACAGGCGATAGCACAATCGCTCGACAGGACGCAGCAGGGGATGCAAAAACGTGCGTTCCCCTTCGAAAACCTTTGCCATGTAAATGCCCAAAGGCTTCGCGATGGCCAGAAGCACGAGAAAGTAAATGACGATATTCAGCAGACCGATTGTGGTCATGAGCTTCCCCTCAAAACTTCTCCGGACGCAGCAGGGCATACATCAAATAAACGAACAAGAGCAGCGCCGTAATGCCAGCGATAACGTAGTCCATGCGTCCGGCCTCCTAAAGGCGATCGCAGGCCTTGGTAAAGGCCCAGCTAAGGGCGAAAAACAGAATTCCTATCAGGATGTAAAATATGTCCAGCATTGTTCCTCACATGATTCGGCGTGCCGTCTCCCCGGGAATCGGGGTTGCCCTGCGGGGGCGCCTCGATTCAAGCACAAATTGGAAGAGACAGTAAAGAAGGAAGCCCTCGCCAAGAAGGCACGCAACTATGAAAAATGTTTTGCCCATTTCGTGTCCCTGGAGCGCGTTGCCTCATCGCGTCCAGAGAAAAGATATCTTGCGAAGGATTAAGAATTCATAAGGACGGCGTAAGAACTTCATTAGACAAGAATTCGCCGCAAGCGGGGGTTCCGAGGGGCACACAGCGCGCACACGGAAGAATGGGCATGGTTGCCGGCTATGAAATCTTCCTCATCCAGATGTTGCGGACCGAAACCTTCGTGGGAGTGCCTTCGATTTCGATGCCGATCAACCCCGGTTGATTGTTCGAATCTGTAGGGTCGTCATCCACCAGTACCGCCATCAACTGCCCATTCAGAATATGGATGAAAGTGCCGCCCCTCGCTATCACAAGGTACTGGTTCCAATCGTTGACCTTCACGTAGCCACCCAAGGCAGACCGGTCGCCAATGTTACCGACCAGTCGCGGCGCATGGCCCGGCACCATGTTCACCACCTGGCCGCGCCAGGCGATGATGCCGAGCGGAGTGTTCTCCGAATAGAACTGGCCGGAATAAGCGGAATGCGGAGTATCCACGGGAAACCAGTAATCGGCTTGTGGACCGGTCATCATCCAAGCGAGGTTGGGAGGGGGCTCACCGGGTCGCCCCGGGCGGCGCCAAGGCACTCCGGTCTTGCTCCGGTATTGCATGCCGCTGCCGCCGCCATTCTCCACTTTGATCTCGAATTTCAGATCAAAGTCTTTCGCCTCCATGCCACGGTAGACGATATAAGTGTTGCCGAGCGGTTTTTCTTTCGTGTGTTCGCCGACAATGGCGTTGTTCTCGACGCGCCATATCGACGGATCGCCATCCCAGCCGTCAAGGCTGACGCCATCGAAGAGCTGAACGTAGCCCGTGTGGTCGTCGAAAGCGATGGGATCCGGTTCCCGGAACCGCGAGCCGCCGCCCTGAACGGCAGCCGGTGCGCTTCCTGGCGCCTGGCTCGGGACCGAGGCCGACTGTGGTTGACCGGCCGGAGTTTGTTGTGCCGCCGCGGCTCCAAAGTGAATCATCAAGGCAATACCGACTGCAAAACCTATCCCCATCAACCACGTCTTTGTTGCTGTGAAAAGCTTCCCTATTGCCCTTGGCGCTTTCATGTTGCCTCCAGGCGTCCTCGCAGGACTATCAAGCTCTAGGAAGGAGAGTCTTTGGTTCATCGGAGCAGGATTTTACAGGCACTTTCGCCGTGGAGCACTATGGATCAGAAGCGAATCGGCCTGGAAAACAAGAGACCATGCAGCTTGCGTAGATGCCTGAATTATTTCGCCCGTGGGCCCTGCGCCCGAGGTCCCTCGGGGGACCGATTCATCTAGGGGCGAAACAAGTCAACGGAGGAATGTGATCCAGGATGCAGATGAATAGAACGGCGAGATGAGGGATACCGTCCGGCCCCCCAATCTTCCGGCAAATATCGTTCCTTCCCGCCGTTCCACGGCACATCCTAGAGATTGTCAAAGGGGCGCGCTGTTCTCTTTTATACAGTTTTGGGGGGGCATTGTTGGTATGGTGGAGATGGTCACGAGACGCCCAGATTGGGGGGGGTGTTTCAAACTGAACATGAAACCAGCAAAATCCAGGAACAATCGAAGTGTCGACTCTTTCGATCCGCAAGCTTTTCTCGATACCGCAGGCGTAGCGAGAAAAGTTGTTGAATACCGGAGAGGCGAATCCATCTACTCTCAAGGTGATGCCGCGGAAACCGTCATGTACGTCCAGAAGGGCGGCGTGAAATTGTCCGTGGTGAATGGGTCCGGAAAGGAAGCCGTCGTTGCCATGTTCGGCCCAAGCGACTTTTTTGGCGAGGGATGCATGGCGGGCCAGCCACTCCGGATGGGCACGACAACGGCCACTACACCCACCACCCTGCTTGCCATCCAAAAAGGGGAGTTGCTGCGCGTGCTCCACGCGGAGCATGAGTTATCCGATCGTTTCATCGCGTATATGCTCTCGCGCAACATCCGGGTCGAAGAGGATCTGATCGATCAACTTTTCAACTCCAGTGAAAAGCGTTTGGCGCGCACATTGCTGCTTCTCGCGCACTACGGGAAACAAGAACAACCGGACCGCATCCTGCCGAAAGTTTCCCAGGAGACCCTGGCGAGCATGGTGGGAACGACGCGATCGCGCGTGAATTTTTTCATGAACAAGTTCAGAAAACTGGGGTTCATCGAATACAACGGGAAAATCAAGATCAATAAGTCGTTGCTGACCGTTGTTTTGCACGAGTGAGGCGGCAAATATTTTCCGGCAACTGCGCCGCACTCCCGGATCCGGCAGAAAAACGGGTTTGCCAAGACACATCCAAAGCGAATAGCCCTTGGATGGCAATGCGGTGATTCCTCCCGCGGTTCGTGTATTCACAGGAGATCGTATGTCGCTGCAGAGAACAATACCTCAGCCAGAAATCGGACCGCCGATCGGAGTGCAGTCTCTCATATTGGAAGAGAAGCCCGTCACACGACCACTCGTACGGCCGCACCCAGCACTCCCCAAGAGAATTGCAGTCGTGGGGAACTATCTCCCGAGGCGTTGCGGGATCGCGACGTTCACGACAGACTTGTGCGATGCCATCCAAGCGGAATACGGCACGACTGAGCTGCTGGCACTCCCGGTGAACGATACCGAAGAGGGTTATACCTATCCCGCCCGAGTGCGGTTCGAGCTGTCCGAAGATACCGTCGCTTCCTACCGGCATGCCGCCGACTTTCTAAATTTCAGCAATATCGACCTGGTTTGCCTGCAGCACGAATATGGAATCTACGGAGGACGAGCCGGCAGGCACATCCTGGAGCTTCTGCGGCGCCTGCACATGCCATTCGCGACTACGCTGCACACGGTCCTGCGCGATCCAGATCCCGACCAACGGGCGGTGATGGAGGAAATTGCGACCCTTTCGGACCGCATGATCGTCATGAGCCAGCACTCCGCGGAAATTCTGCGGGAAGTGTTCCACGTTCCTACCGACAAGATCGATCTGATTCCGCATGGCATCCCCGATTTACCCTTCACCGATCCCAATTTCTACAAGGATGCGTTCGGAACGGAAGGAAAGGCTGTCTTGCTCACGTTCGGCCTGCTCTCGCCGAATAAGGGCATAGAAAATGTCATCCGGGCTCTTCCGAGCATCCTGTCGCATCACAGCAATGTTGTTTACATGGTTTCCGGCGTAACTCACCCGCATATCTTGCGGCGTGAGGGTGAAAAATACCGCGTTTACTTGCAGGATCTGGCGAAAGAACTCGGTGTTGAAGACAATGTGATCTTTCGCAATCGATTCGTGAGTCCCCAAGAGTTGATTGAATTGATCAGCGCAGCGGACATTTACATCACGCCATACAAATATAAGGCGCAAGTCGTGTCCGGGACGCTTGCGTATGCGTTGAGCGCCGGCAAAGCAATCATTTCGACGCCCTACTTGCACGCGATCGAACTCTTGAACGACGAGCGCGGCACACTTGTACCTTTTGATGATCCGGAAGCGATAGCCGCAAGAACGGTTGAACTTCTGGACAACGACACCGCAAGGCACGCCATGCGAAAGCGCGCTTATCTATACGCGAGAGACATGGTATGGAGCCGCGTAGCGCAGAAGTATATGAAGAGTTTTGAACGCATATACAACGAGCGATTGCGGAATCCGCGGGCCACATTTTCGGCGCAGAATACGGGAAAGACTCTCGATCGGCTTCCCGCCATAAAGCTGGATCACCTGTGTCGAATGACAGACCAGACGGGGATCGTCGAGCATGCGGTTTTCGTGGTCCCAAACTATCGGGAAGGGTACACGACGGATGACAACGCCCGCGCGCTGATCGTAGCGGTTCTTCTGGAAAAGTTCGGAGCGGACGCCCTGACCGTGTCGACCGATCTAGCCTCCCGGTATCTAGCCTTCCTGTGGCTTGCATTCGATCCAACCACCAAGAGGTTCAGAAACTGTCTGGGATACGAACGCCAATGGCAGGAGCCGGGAGGCTCGGAAGACAGTCACGGTCGAGCCATATGGGGGCTGGGAACCGTTCTCGGCAGATCCGAGAACGCGGGATTGCGAGGAGCTGCGAGACGCCTGTTTGAAGTCGCTGTTCCCGCGGCTATCGAATTCAAGAGTCCTCGCGCCTGCGCTTTCGCCTTGCTGGGACTGCAGGAGTATCTCGACTCGTTCCCGGGGGATCGCGCCGCTCTCAGTGCGTCCGATGCTTTGGCAAATCGATTGATGATTTCCTATCGCGCCAACCATTCGCGTGACTGGAAATGGTTTGAAAATGAGCTCGCGTATTCAAATGCGCGATTGCCGCAGGCTCTAATCCAAGCGGGGATGCGGGCGGCGAACGACGAGATGGTTTCGGCGGGACTCGAAGCGTTGGATTGGCTGGTCACGATTCAGCATTGCGAGGTGAAGGGCCATTTCGTGCCAATCGGATCACACGGCTTCTATTCCAAGAAAACGGGGAAGGCCCGCTTCGATCAACAACCGGTCGAAGCCTGCGCGGTCGTCTCCGCATGCTTGCAGGCCTACCGTGCAACGGAAGAGGAGCGGTGGCGCAAAGAGGCGTGGTCCGCGCTGAATTGGTTCTTGGGAGACAACGATCTTCAGATTGCGCTCTACGATCCGACTACCGGTGGCTGTCGAGACGGCCTGCACCCTGACCGGGCAAATGAAAATCAGGGGGCTGAATCGACGCTGTCCTTTCTGATGGCACTTATGGAAATGCGTAAGCTGGGAGTAGCCGACGGTACAGAGGAGAAGCTCTGACGACTAGGGCGTTGCTCTTGGCCTGAGCGGAGCTTCGTGGAATCGATTCCACAAGTGCCGTGTGATTCTCTATGAACACAATGATGAAACAATACGAAACGCTGTTTCGGCGGCACCCTGCGAATCCAATCTTGACGGGAAAGCATTGGCCCTATTCCATCAACAGCGTTTTCAACGCTGGCGCAACACTTCTGCCGGGCGGTTCGACCCTGCTGCTTTGCCGCGTGGAAGGTCGCCGGGGACTCTCTCACCTGTGCGCCGCTCGTTCGGAAAACGGCGTCGACAACTGGCAGATCGATCATGAACCGACACTCATACCCGATCCGGAGCAATACCCCGAGGAGATATGGGGCATCGAGGATCCGCGCATCACCTACCTGGCGGAACTCAAGAAATTCGCTGTGGCTTACACATCCTATTCTCGCGGCGGTCCTGGAGTATCTTTGGCGCTCACCGAAGATTTTCGGAGCTTCGAAAGAATTGGCGTGGTCATGCCGCCGGACGACAAGGACGCCGCGCTTCTGCCTCGAAGGATCAATGGATTCTGGGCGTTGATCCACCGGCCCATGACGCCGCTCGGAACTCACATCTGGATCTCTTACTCTCCCGATCTGCGTCATTGGGGAAGTCACAAGCTCATGATGGAAGCCCGCCGCGGCGCCTGGTGGGATGCAAACAAGATCGGCATGTCGCCTCCGCCGATTGAAACTGCAAGAGGCTGGCTGATGATCTATCACGGCGTGCGAATGACGGCTTCAAGCGCCATCTATCGGCTGGGTCTCGCTCTCTTCGATCTTCAACAGCCGGAGAAATGCCTGATCCGCGGGGATTCCTGGATGTTTGCGCCGGAGGCGGACTACGAACGCCGGGGAGATGTCCGAGACGTCGTGTTCCCCTGCGGCTACACCCTGGCGCCGGATGGGGACACGATCAATCTCTACTACGGTGCTGCCGATTCAAGCATCGCTTTGGCGCAAGGCAGCATTCGCTCTCTCTTGAGCTGGCTGGACGCCAACGGCCATTCGGAGCAATATAACGACCGGCGTCGCAAATGATCCCTTCATAGGACCGCCACAAAACCCTCATTGCACGCACTCAGAATCAGTTTTCATTCACCAAGAGTCGTTGGCACCCAATCGTCTGAAAGGGCGAGAGCCCAAACAACAAAAGAAAATGGTTCAGGCAAGACAATGGGACCTTTTTGCAGATGGCCTCTGTGGAGGGTTCAGCGTGGGCGTTCGACGAACTGTCTTCCTGAAAATTGACAGCTTGCCGGGACGGAAATAAGTCCCGGCAAGCTGGTAACTCCCAACTACTAATTCGAAGCCCGCTCTGAATCGTTGCGGGGTGCGCTCCTTTGCAAGACGTTGACGAGATGACGGCCCGTACCGGGGACGCCCATGTTGTCGCTTCTCACGATGTCCTTTGCCTTGATGGGGTGGCCGTACACTTGTGCACTAGCATCATCGTCGGGACGAATGGTAGAGCCCTCGAGGGAAACTCCAATAAACGCACCGCGGGAACGCGAGTAGCTCAAGATCTCGGCTCGCATCCAAGCGTCGGTAGCTGCGGTAGTGTCACGACCCTTTGGGCCGCCGGCAATGGAAGCATCCGCGCCCAACTGAACCTTACTGCTAAGGATCGAATTCATGCCGCTGTCGTTCATGACCAGGAGGATCAAGTCCGTCGCCTCGCCGCCGATTTGGAAGCCGACACTGCCACCTTCGAGCGCGTACATGGCTGGGGCTCCCCAAGGTCCACGGAAGTTTTCGCCCGTCCGGCAAACCATGGCTCCGCGTCCGTAGTCTGCGCCGACTCCATACGCCAACTTCTTGACGGATGGAAATACGATGACGCACTCGGCCTTTTCCAAGAGGTCATGGGGAATGTTTTCTGGGACGTTGAGCACTTCCTGCATGACAACACCACACTCTTCGAGGCGCTTTTGCTCCTTGTTCAGCTTGTTGGCATACACCGTACCTGCAACGAGCGTAAGACATGCTGCGGCAACCATGAATCTCTTCATCGCTGACCTCCTTGGCCAGAACTTCTCTGATAGACTTTGTGCTTCATCACAATATTTAGCTGAAGGACCTTCAGCACAGCGCAATTCACGAGAGGGCTACGCGTTTCCCGGCACTCAGGCGGGGCACTATCGTGGTTCCGAACTAAGAATTCTTCTTGGCTCCAACGACGACCAAGACGACTCCACCGACCACCGCCAGCCCCCCGAATATCGGCGAGATGGGAATCCTGTCTTGAGTGTCTTTCGTGACATGCAACGCTCCCACATCCATTACGCGTTCCCGATGGGTGTAATTGAATCCTTGATAGGCGAGGGCCAGCCCACCCAGAACAATTAGGAGGAATCCAATCCAAATGATGGGCTTCATCTTCTCCGCTTTCGCAATTAAGCCGTCCGCCTTCGGCCCTGAATCAAGTTAAACAAAAAGATGACCACAGCCACGAGCAGGAGGATGTGGATGAATCCCCCGAATGTATGAGACGTGACCATGCCCAGGAGCCAAAGGACAAACAACACAACCAGAATTGTCCAAAGCATTTGCTGTTCCAATCTCACAAGAGAGCCCTGCTTACAGCGCTTGTGCCGCACCTGGAGATTGTTTTGGTGATTCCCCAGATGACCCATCGTAGACAGCTCGAGAGGGTATGTCTGTTCACTTAAGTACACTCTCAACTATTTTCGTGTGGCGTGGATAGATTCGGGGAGGGTGATGCTAGGCAGGACTGTCTTCGTGGCGAGGCGCCCGCCTCGAAGTTCGAATGAAACGACGATTGGCCGCTTTTGGCCCCTTAACTCCACTTTCTCTTGCGAGTTGCTTTTACAGCGTTCCCTCAACTTCACGAGCACGGACCACGAAGCGCTTCGGCGCCGGGCCGACATAGTAGAACGGGAAGCACGTGATGAATGTCAGATCGTGACCGGTCGATGTTTCCAGCACTTGGATGTCAGTGGGGGCAACGACTTCAATCGACTCGACAACATAGTCGAAGTTTCGCTCTGGAGTCTTGAATCTGATTTCGTCGCCCAGGCGAATATCGCGCAGCGGACGGAAAAAAGTGTCCCGGTGACCGGCCAGAGTGACATTGCCCCATTCGCCGGGCAAAGCCGATTGTGAAAGGTGACCCACGGCCCGCCGCAAGCTGGCGGGGGAGTCGCCCTGGACAACGATGGCGTCGACCCCCAAGCGAGGCACTTGAATTTCACCGATCACATCCCCCTCCGCCAAAATGTGCGGTTCCGAGAGGAGGGCCGCTTGCTCGAATTTCTTCATCTCGATGGCCTGATAGGCGTGCGAATCAGCATAGACAAAGCCGGCATAGCCCAACGCGAGAATGCCGAGGGCGAGGAAAAAGTAGCAAGCGCCACGGAGGATGTACTTCCGCGTTGACGAGACTCCTCTCGCTGGCTGAGAAAGCGGAATCATCTCGCCCCCGCCCCCAACTGCGCCGTGGGCTGCTTCTCCGCTGCAGGCGAGTAGCCCTGCCGAGTTCGCACGAGCAACCTGCCATGGCCTGGCGCAGCGACTTTCACTTGGATTTTCCGAAATGCATCAGGATGATCCATGTTCTGCGGCGCATAACCAAGCGTGTACTGCTCGCGAAGGTCGCGAGCGATTTCTTTCCATACGTCCGCGACGGATTCTCCCTGGCGCGGGAAGTAGGCGATTCCTCCGGTGTCTTTGCAGAGCCGCCGGAGAAGACCGGGGTTTTCTTCGTCTTCATCCGACCCGACCAGGACGATGGAATAGATCGAAGTCTGTGATTGGCGAGCTTGTGTCAGCACCTGTGAATACTTGATATGGCTGGCGTTGTCTCCACCGTCGCTGATGATGACGAGCGCCCGTTTCTCCATATGCGCGTACTGCATGTGCAGCAAGCCCTCACTTACGGCATCGTAGAGCGCGGTTCGCCCCTGCGCGGAGACGGCCTTGAGGGCTTCCTCGAGATCCTCCGCATCGCTCGAAAATGCCTTCCCCCTCATGAGTTCAACCGAGACGTCATCATTGAAATCCACGACGAACATTTCATCTTGCGGATTGCTCGAATGAGCGAAGACAAGAACCGCGGTAGCGACATCCAGGAGCTTGGAACGCATGCTCCTGCTGTGATCAACGATGAGCCCCACGGTGACAGGAGTGCCTTCCTCTTCGAATAGCGTGAGTTTTTGGAGTTGCCCGTCCTCGTAGACTCGAAAGTCTTGCAGTTTGAGGCCGGGGACAAATGCTCCGCTCGCGTCAGTCACTCTGACGGGCAGCAGGACGAGATTCGCGGTGACTGCAATCGTCGTCTCGCCGCCCACCCCAGCGCGGGCGGGGGGACGCTCCGTAGAGAAAGATTGTGGGGAGCCGGAGATAAGGAGGAAAAACAGGAGAGGCGCGAGGAACAAGTACCCCCTGTCCAACAAGTGCTTGCAGGGATTTGAAGTAGGCATCACGAAGATACCTTCTCGCGGCGCGGGACGTGATGGCGACATCACGTCCGCGACGCGGAGGAAGCTAGCTACTTCTTACGAACCGAGCTTCAAGACAAACTTCAGGCCGAGGGCAAGGGCGAGCGACAACCCGCCAAGCAGTGCGAACAACGGCGTGGAGCTTGCAGTTTTCGGCAGTGCTGCAGTTTCGGTGACCGGGGCGACCGCGGCCGGCGCAGGAGTTGCCTCTGCGGCGACGGGCGGAGTGGTCTCGATGACCGTGGTTACCGGCACTTCTTTCTGGTCGGGAGTTACGGCGACGATCGGAGCGGTCCTGATTACGTTGTTATCGAAAGTGTCAACGGGAATGGCCGGAACCGGTTCGTTTGTCGCCTGTGCCAACTGAATCGCACGAACCTTCGGGTAGACGAATTCCTGTCCATAGTTCTCACCGGGATAGAACCAGGCGCGGAGAGCGTCCGGAGCATTTCCCGGGCGTTCGCTAAACTTCATGACGGTTTCGCCCGTCGGTGTTAAGCGGTAGTTATTGATGGCGAGGATTGTGGCGATAATCTGTGTTCCGTCCGCATTAAAGATCTGAACGATGTTGCGGTCGGAAAGAGAATCTCCCAGTTTAAAAATGTACGTCCCGGCGGGGAGAATTTGCCCGGGGATTTCCACGGCCTGACTGAAGGTGACGATGGTTTTCTGGTTCCATGTATCCGCTCGAGCGCTGGGCAGCAGCGTGGCGGCGAACAAGGTGATTGCGAGTAAACAAAACACTGTTTTGACAATTTTCATCTGAAATTCCTCCTGAAACTTGAGAACCTTCGAAACTTTTCGGTGCCTGCTTTCGTAGGACCTAGCCGAGACAATCAAACGAAAGGTGATGGGGCTGCGTGAAAGTCTTTTTGCTTTTTCCTACAGGGGCATCTTAGATGCAGTCAGGAAATGAGTCTGTCCAGTTAAGCACACATTCGCATTTATTTGCAGATTCGGCACTTCGCGCAAGACCCGGTGGCGAACAACCTAAAGGTGCCCGAGAAGGACGAGAACGAGAACAATGAGGAGTACCAGACCCAAGCCCCCCGTCGGGACGTAGCCCCACTGGCGGCTGTGAGACCACCGCGGGAAAGCGCCTATGACTGCCAAGACCAAACAGACGATCAAGATAGTTACAAGCATTGTTTTCCTTTCCCCGTGAATTCAGCCATCGATACTCAGCCTCCGGCCCCAGCGGCGGTTTGGTTCTCCAAAAAAGTTCCGCGCTGGGGCCGGGTTGTCTTGGGTCACCGTGTTCTATGAACGCCTAGTCCGCGTAGAAGATGATGGCAACGCGATCGTTGGGATATCTGCTGTCGCACAGGTAATATCCCCCATCGTAGTAAACCACGTACACGTTATCGCTGTCGTACCAATCGGCTCCCCAATATTCTGGCCACGGGTCCATCAGACCGAACCAAAAGCCGCCGTACTGGAAGCGCTGTTGCCCGCCAACAACCATTATGGGGAGATTGCCGATGATGAACGCGTGATTCTGGCCGTAGGAGGCACTAAAACGGGCATCTGGAACGCGGTAGCCGTTGTAACCGCCGCGCTGCTGCCAGGTGCGGTGCTGAGACTGCCAGTTGGTTGCACGATTGCCCTGGAAAGCGGCTTGCTGTTGGCGTACCTGATCAGGGGTCCGCTGTTGAGCTGCAGGCTTGGGCTGCTGTGCTTGATGCTGTTGGTTTTGTGCTGCAGGCTTAGGCTGCTGTGCTGCAGGCTTGGGCTGCTGCTGCTGTTGTTGCTGGTGCTGCTGGTTTTGTGCTGCAGGCTTAGGCTGCTGTGCTGCAGGCTTGGGCTGCTGCTGCTGTTGTTGCTGGTGCTGCTGGTTTTGTGCTGCAGGCTTAGGCTGCTGTGCCGCGGGCTTGGGCTGCTGCTGCTGTTGTTGCTGGTGCTGCTGGTTTTGTGCTGCAGGCTTAGGCTGCTGTGCCGCGGGCTTGGGCTGCTGCTGCTGTTGCTGCTGGTGCTGCTGGTTCTGTGCTGCAGGCTTCGGCTGCTGCTGCTCCTGGGGCTTCGGCTGATCCTCTCGCTGTTGGCGTGCGCCAGCCGGAGTAGTAAGTCCTAGAAGCAGAAACAGTGCCGTCGTGCCGACAACTCCAATTAACTTCATGATGTTTCCTCCATTGCAACGTACTCATGCGCCCTAAGTTCTTCCTATACGGCTCGTTGCTGGGCCCGACTCTTGATTTGGAGTCGTGGCTCGGATCCCATGCCCCTTCCGTTCATCCAGATGTGCCTACGTCCCGATGTGGAATCGCGACAAGGAGTGGAACAATCCGAATATGTTCATGAGCCACAACACTACGCCAATGACGACGACTGCGTTCAAAATCGACTTGATGCTGCCTGCCATGGGGATGAAACGATTCACCAACCACAGGAGGACACCGATTGCGATCAGAACCAATAGAACCTGAATGAGAGGCATAATCTTCCTTCCTTTCCTTCTCTTTCCTTGCCGCAGGACGCTTCTACCCAAGCCGTCCGAATGGCCCCGCGCCCTGTCCGAGATGGACTGGCCAACGTCACAATCCTTTTAGTACAAGGCAATCCTAGACGCCGCCAGGGCGCATGTCTGTCCACTTATATACAGTCAGGAATTTAGCTTCCGCGGAAATGGCGCACCGCGGCGCCGAAAAATGGGTTGAAATCCGCTCGCGAGAGTGTTATGAAGTCTACATAACCCGAGGGTGTTTAAATATGCGTAGCAACCCTATCGGGCCGGGTGGTTTGTCGAGCATGCCACGGGCAACCGCCAAAAAGACCAAACCAACTTCCTCGGAGAAGTTCCCCTTCAACTTGCGCGCTTTTCTTGATACGGCCGGCGTGGCGCGAAAAATTATAAAGTTTCGGCGATCAGAGAAAATCTACTCTCAAGGTGATCCCGCCAAGGGGGTGAAATACGTCCAAGAAGGCGGAGTAAGACTCTCCGTTATCAATGAGGACGGCAAAGAAGCGGTCGTGGCGCTTCTGGGTCCGGGTGATTTTTTCGGTGAGGGATGCCTGGCAGGCCAGCCTGTTTGCATGGCGACGGCGACCGCGATTGTGCCCACGGCAGTGCTATTCATTGAAAAAAACGAGATGATGCGCGTGCTCCGCGCGGAACATGCGCTCTCTGACGTCTTCATCTCTCATATGCTGGCACGCAACATTCGAATCGAGGAGGATTTGATCGATCAGCTATTCAACTCGAGCGAGAAGCGGCTCGCCCGCACGCTTCTATTGCTTGCCCGTTACGGCAAAGAAGACAGGCCCCACGGAGTACTGCCCAAAGTATCGCAAGAGACGCTGGCGGAGATGATCGGCACAACGCGTTCACGGGTCAATTTTTTTATGAACAAGTTCAGGAAATTGGGCTTTATCAAGTACAACGGCGGTCTTCAGATCAACACTTCCCTCTTGAGCGTCGTGCTGCACGACTAGGCAGCTACCGGCAAGAAGAATCTTCAGGTTCGCGAAGTAATTAGGCAATCAGATCTCTGCGTTCAAGAGGAGACAGTCGCAGAGTTCCCGACCTCTGAAGATTGGCCGGCAATTGGGATGCCGATGCGGCAACGGGAGAATCGTAATGATGAGTTGCCCGCTGCGCCGCCGTAAACGAATCCAAAGATCGAGGCGCACCGGGATCATTTGAGAAGCCAGCCTAGCCATGAGTAAGATTATCGGCATCGACCTGGGCACGACCAACTCCGTGGTGGCGGTCGTACAGGGCGGCGAGGCCGTGGTGATCCCCGACCAGGAAGGCGCGCGGATCACCCCTTCAGTTGTGGGCATCACGAAAGGCGGCGAGCGTCTGGTCGGCCAGGTGGCCAAACGCCAAGCGGTGGCCAATCCGGAGAACACCGTCTATTCAATCAAGCGATTCATGGGCCGCCGCTCCGAAGAAGTGGAGGATGAGACTCGCCGCGTCCTCTACAGGGTTATCGCGGGATCACACGACGACGCGCGCGTGGAGATTTTCGGCAGGGCGTACAGCGCGCCCGAGATCTCCGCGATGATCCTGCAAAAACTCAAGCGCTCAGCCGAAGATTTCTTGGGCGAGAAGGTCGCCAAAGCGGTGATCACAGTGCCGGCCTATTTCAACGACAGCCAGCGCCAAGCAACGAAGCAAGCCGGCGAGATCGCCGGGCTGGAAGTCGTGCGCATCATCAACGAGCCTACCGCGGCGGCCCTAGCCTACGGGCTGGACAAGAAGAAGGACGAGACGATCGCCGTGTACGACCTGGGCGGCGGCACGTTTGATATTTCCATCCTTGAAGTCGGCGATGGGGTGGTCGAGGTCAAGGCCACCAACGGCGACACGCACCTCGGCGGCGACGACATTGACCAGCGCGTGATCGAGTGGATCGCCGGCGAGTTCAGGAAGGATCAGGGCATCGACCTCGGCAAGGACAAGGTGGCACTGCAACGCCTGAGGGAAGCCGCCGAAAAAGCCAAAGTCGAGCTTTCGCAGATCAGCGAGACGGAGATTAATCTTCCGTTCATCGCTGTGGCCGCTTCGGGGCCGAAGCACCTGCAGTTGAAGCTGGCACGATCGAAGCTCGAACAATTGATGGAAGACATCCTGCAGCGTTCGGTCGGGCCCGTGAGGCAGGCGCTCGCCGACGCGGGTCTCTCTGCCGACAAGATTGATGAGGTCGTGCTTGTGGGTGGTTCGACGCGCATCCCGCGAGTCGTGCAGATCGTGATGGAGTTGTTTGCCGGCAAGGAGCCACACAAGGGAGTCAACCCCGACGAAGTTGTGGCGATAGGCGCAGCGATCCAAGGCGGCGTGTTGGGCGGGGAGGTGAAGGACATCCTGCTGCTCGATGTGATTCCGCTGTCGCTCGGCATCGAGACGCAAGGCGGAGTGATGACGGTGCTGATCCCGCGCAACACCACGATCCCCACGCACAGGGCCGAGGTCTTTTCGACCACGGCGGACAATCAGACCTTGGTCGAGATTCACGTTCTGCAAGGCGAACGCAAGATGGCCGCAGACAACCGCACGCTCAGTAAATTCCATCTGGAAGGCATCCCGGCTGCGCCCCGCGGGATTCCGAGGATCGAGGTGACGTTTGACATCGACGCCAACGGCATCCTAAACGTGTCGGCGGTGGATTTGGAGACTGACCAGGAGCAGAAGGTCACGATCTCCGCCTCGACCGGCCTGACCGAAGAGGAGGCCGAGCGCATGCGCGCTGACGCGGAGTCTCACGCCGAGGAGGACCGCAACCGCCTGGCGGAAGTCGAAGCGCGGAATCAGTGCGGCGCCCGCGTGTATCAGGTCGAGAAGCTGCTCAGCGAGAGCCGAGAGAAGCTCACCGACAGCGACATCCGAGCGGTTGAGGAAGCGCTCGATCAATGCAGGCGCGCACTGGCCGATGGCGGCGCCGATCGCATCCGGTCCGCCTCCGAGGCGCTTGACAAAGCCACGAACGCAGTGGCTGAGGCGTTGCATCCCTCGCGCACGGCGGCCGGCGCAGCGATTGATGCTGGGTCCGCAGAGGGGTCCAGGAAGCCAGACTGATCGTCCGCAGTTCGTTCCTTGGGTTATCTCTTCACTTCTCAAATCTGAGAATCAGCTCAGCGGTTTTCTTCCTGAGATTCAATACGGCCCGGCACGCTTCGGCAAGACCACTGTCAACGTTTTCGTGTTCTTTCAGGACGATTTCGACCTTCTGAAGGAGCTCCCGTGCGTGGGAAGCCTTCTCGGCAATGGTTCTGGAACAGTTGATCCTCTCATTGATCAGATGAAAGTCCGATTCCGCCTTTTGGCACAGCGGACATTCGATTTGTTGGCGCGCATCCACCTCGTCATACCTCCTCGGTCCGTCGAGTCATGGCTATGTTCACTGTTTGGACTGGCGGCGTCTTGCTCCGTCCTTGCTTGATCTGCTTCCAAACCTTGTTGGAAGAGGCCCTCGGGGAACAAGCGCCCTCCGTCGCCGCGATCGGCCTACTCGGGCTTATGGTCTCTGAGCGCTTCATGGACGTGACGAATGATTTTGCCGCGGTCCAGTGGGTCGATTTTGATGAACTGGCAACCTGCTTCGTAAGTCCTCCGGCCATGAAACCGCGCACTCCAGATCACTTCAGCCTGCGCCTGAATCGGCACCGTTTCATGAGGGAGCGTCAACTCGAGATTGAGCTTCGCGCCTTTGGGCAATCGCTTGTTCACGGGGAAGCGGATTCCGCCCCCGCCCACATCCTTTGCTGCACGGACCACGCCCCCCATTCTCGTGCCGACCACTCCATATTTGACCTTGATGGCCGAAGCTTCGATGCGAACATACATGCGGCTAGGCCTTTCCGTGTTTGACTTGCGCACCTTCAGTTTTGGCTCCTTGTTTCGAGACAGGTTCGCCGCACCTTGGGCAGAATTTATGTTGATAGAAAAAACGCCATGTCTTGCCGCACTTGGAACACTCCACGTTCCAGGGCGTGCCGCATTGGGGACAGAAGTCCGAGTCTCCAGACGCGGCTGCTTGGCATTTCGGACACTTGAACGAGGCCATGAATCCTCCCTTCCGGCTCGCTTCTTGCGGCCGTCTTTCTTGACGCGACCGGTTACGACGCGCACCACTCCCGCCGCCGCACTTGCGATGATCCAGCCATGAACAAGCCCAGCGGGATCCCTCGAACTCATCATTCGCCAGCGGTATCGCCCCGCCTGCGGAGTTTCAAACGGCTGAAGTCACGGATTTCCCCGTCACCGTCCAGGCTGACTTCGTAGCAGCCCAGAATATCCATGCTATCGGGGATCGACTTCTTCTCAATCATCTCAATCGAGACGACCCAACCGTCCTCACTGCGCGATACCGCGACGACGCTGGATGCTTGGAGGTTAATCATCGCGGGAAAGTCCGCCACGAGCTTGTTAACCAATTCTGTCACTTCCATGAAAACTGCCTCCTGATTTGGCGTTCAGATGTTGGTTTGCTCTCAGTCGCCACCCGTGCGACCCCTTTGCCGGAGCATCGGTTGCAGGGGAGCTCCCACCCGCCTTTCGACTTCCCGGTGCCGTGGCAGGCAGGACAGCGATCGAGAGGCTCAATGACACTAACAGCCCCCTTGCCTCGACAAACCACGCAGGGCATCCCCGGTTGCGAGCGCATCCGGCCACTTCCGCCGCAGAACGCGCAGGGGGCAATGGGTTCGGCAAGGATAACCACTTTGCGTCCCCCACAGGATGGACACCGGCCGAATGCCCTGAGATTGGTCCCTTGGCCCTTGCAGAATGCACAGCGCAGGCTCGCCCAGCCGTCTTCCGACTTGAGGACAGCTGTCTCATAGAAGTTTTCGTTTTGGAGGTGCCGGCCGAGCGCGCATTTTCTCCATCTCATAGTGTCTCAACAATACTTTTCGATTAACTCTACAAGCAATTGACCGGGTTGAATCGTTTGGATTTTCTTTGCATCCGCGACATGCTGCTGGGCGGTCAGCATGTGGAGACACACTTTCCTGAAGAACGGGTCCCGCTTGGAGGGAGGGATGCCCCTGGCCTTCAGAACCTTGGCAATCTTGATCGATTCACGGACGGAAGGCAGTTGCCCGCGCTGGCATGATTCTCGAAACGCCCGGACCATATCGACGAGTCTCCCGGCATCGGGTTCAGCAATTCCGGACCGGCTCGTGGTGATGGCCACCTCGGTGTCTCTGTCAAAGTAGCCCACATGGATCGTGACCAGGCGGTCTTTCAGCGCATCCTGGGCCTTGTGGATGCCGGCATATTCCTCGGGATTTGACGTAAAGATCGCGCGGAACTTGGAGTGGACAGCAAGGTAGTTGTCTTCCCCGCCGCCAGCGGGCAAGTCCAGCAGTTTCTCCTCCAGGATGGACAGCAGTGTGTTGTTTGCCTCGGGTTTGGATCGCGTAAACTCATCGTAGACCAAGGTGAGGCCGTGTTTGCAGGCGACCGTCAGGCGGTTATCCGCCCACCGCTTGACGACATCCTCTTCGACTTTCGTCACTGAATGGATGTACTGATCCCGCAGACGCTTGAGGCGAAACCCGTATTCGGCTCCGACGAGATCTGGCGTCTTGAATTCATCGTCCCCATGGATGAGCACGATGGGGCGGCTCAACTTGGCGGCCACGTGCAACGCCAACGCCGTCTTGCCTGTGCCAGCGGGCCCGCAGAAGTGAACAGGCAAGTCCGCTTCGAGATATGCCAGAGCGTGTTCCACCAGATCTGCGACATAGGGCGTGACGACAAACCCTGAGTCGACATCCGGTTCCAACAATGTTGCCAGACCTTTTTCCGCCATTGCCGCCTCTCAGTTGTCTGCAGGACTCATTCCTGCGCTTCGACCTTGGCCTCCAGCCGATCCAGGCGCTCTCTGAGCAGCCGATTCTCGGCTTCCATGTGGTTCGTCTTCGATGAAAGGTTTGGGTCCGTCTCCCACCAATCAATCCCAATCTCTTTGGCGCGGTCCACCGAGGCGACCAACAGGCGGATCTTGATGGTCAGCAACTCGATGTCGGTTAGGTTGACCTTTATATCCCCGACGATAACCAGCCCTTTGTCGAGGATGCGTTCGAGAATGTCCGCAAGGCCCGTGGCTTGCACGGACTGGACAATCTGCTCAGCCATCTGGACCTCCTCTTAGACCGGACGGCCCGCGCGAATGATCCGCGTGGCGCCAAAAAAGGCCTCTAATTTGCGTACGTTGCTTCGCATATTTGTTCCTGGGAGACATCTCCCTCTTTTCACGCAATGACCGACCACTACATGAGAGCCCCCAACGGACCCAAATCAAGATTGAGTTCCTCGTCCTGGAGACCAAACACATGCTTCAGCTCCCCCATCTTGGTTTCAAGACGGCGGAATGCCTCGCCGAGCCCCTCTACCTGGATCTCGGTGAGTGTGCCACCTTCCATTTTTCGAACGGCCTGCTTCTCCATCAGGCGGCGGAGGAGTTCGATCAGGGTCAGGACCAGCTTCGCCAAGCCTCGCTCGACCTTCGCAGGGTCAAAGTCGGACCGCTCTACTTGCATCGGCACGGGAAGCACAGGCGCAGGATCGGTTTTTGACAATGCCCTTCCCTCGTCCCTGGCATGCAAGTCTTGGGTGCCGTCGAATCGGCCCATTCCTGGATCGAGCCATTCGCCGGGCTGTTCTTGCCCATGGGTCGACCGAGAACTCAAGACCGTCTCCGCTGTGCATGCTGGTTGGATATCTGTGGCGACCTTCGACTCGGCTCGTGCAGGGATGGGAGGCTCCGGACAGATCGTGGAATCAAGAGAACATTCTCCTGGCGAGTCACACAGGGGAATATCAATAGCGTCCGCAAGGCGGGTTGCGCTGCCCTTGCTGTGCTGCTCCAGCGTCGCTGATGAAGCGAGGACCAACTTCAATCCCAGGTGGACCAGGTTGATGTCTGCTACGGACAGCTCTATCTCCCCGTCCACTGCCACGCCGGTTTCAAGCAACCGGTCGAGCAGGTCGAGCAAGGTTACGCGCTCGGATTCGAGCAGCGTGTCATGCATAGGCCACACCCTCAGACCCGCCCGTCTCGCCCTGCCCAGCGCGTTCGGGCAACTCGCTGAAGCTATAGGGTGGAAATGGCCCGACAAGTTCGAACTCAAAACCGCGAGGCAGGTACTCTTGGCGTAGCGCGTTCACTTCATTCGCCAAGCTGCTGAAAGCTGTTTTGTTGACTAAGAGCGATGCGTTGAGCACCATCTGGCGGCTGGACGGCTCTTGCGCCGCCGGGTTGAATTTTGTTTCATGGGCCACGGACGAGAGCCGGCAGGAAATGGATTCGAGATGGACTGCCAGGCGAAGACTACTCTCTCTCCGGACCAATTCTTCCCACTGCTTCCGCATGAGGTAGGCCGTGCCTGAAGGCCTTGCAGCGATCCGGGCCTTGAGCCGCCTGACACCGTCATTCTGTGCTTCGACAGCCGCCTGGATGCATTGGGGATCACAAAAGACCTTAACCCCCCATTCTTCCTTGCCTTGAAGCCTGCCAAACAGTTCACGCAGTGTCTCATCCAATGCCAAGAGGCTTTCCCGGAGCCGCTCCTCTGTTTTAAAAATCGTGAGGAACTTCATCGGAATGACGGTTCCAAATCTCATGGCACCTCCGAGCACCCGGGAGTGATGCCAGACTTGCTCTTCCAGCCACTTGGGGTCCTTCATGCGTTCTTTGATCGCGTCCTCTCCAAACTCTTCCATTCTCACGTCCCGGATCAGGACCCCCATATCTCCGACGGGGAGGCAGCGAACCGGAGTAAGCGCCTTGAGCTCCTCAAAAACCGCAAGAATTTCCGCGTGATGGACAACGCCGTACAAATAAATGGCTTTCGAGTGCTCCATCGTTCTTAGCCCTTCACCGTTTACTTCTGGCATTCCCGCTCCTGAGCTACGTTGAGCCTTGCCATAAGTGTTTCTTCAGCTTTCTGGAATTCCGCTTCGCTGATCATCCCCGAATCGTAAAGCTCCTGTAATTCAGCCAATCGCGCTTTGATCGCTGCGGCGTCGAACAGTTGGCGATTTGTCTCCTCCTGGACCTGCTCGGCCAGCCACATGATGCCTTTCACCGGCGCCAAGAGCAGATCATCAAGCAGAAACATTGCTCACCTCGTGCAGGTTGATGACAATCGTCACGAAATCAAATGGCGCCACCTGACGTTTAACAGTCCACTTGATCCGTTCACCGTGCGCGGCGCGGAGTTCGCCTAGCGCTCGATCGAATGCGGTTGTTTTCTCGTTTTCGATCAAGAAGGCCAAATAGCAGATGCTTTGATCGGCATAGAGTTTTTGGCTGTTATCACGGAACTCGCAAGCAAGGGGTTTTAGCGCATCGAGGATTTTTGCGGCGGTTGTTGTTCGCTCCTCTTTGATCATCGCCTGGACGGTCTTTCCGATCTCGATGAAGTCGTAATAGGCGGCAGCCGCGGGCTTCGCGGCGGCATTGGCTTTGAGAGCCTGGAGCGAGTGACTCTCCTGCAGCAATTCCTGAAACACGGCGTCCATATTGGTCCACGAAGCCCTGACTTCAACGCTTTCCTTGCCGGAGATCCAATGCAGGAGCCGCTTGAACTCGTCGTGGCGCGGCCTCAAGACCTTCTCGATGATTTCCTGGTCGCTTTCGGCGATCGTCGAAAAGCGGATTGGCAACACTGCGTAGTCCTCCATGACCCGCTCGATCGCGCGGTAATGGGTCATGGTGTGCTCGCGCATGATCCGATACTTGATGATTGGGGAGTTGCTCACCACGCAGGCCAGGCCGTCGCAGCCCACGCTGACCACTGCATCTCCCCGGCCACCGATGCCGAGAGGGCCAAAGGTCTTTGGCTCGTTTTCTTCGATGATGCAATAGAGATAGCGACCTTCTTCCATGGCTACACCACGATCTTCAGATCCACGAAGTGATAGGGCGGCAGCGGGTCGGTGTACTTGAAGTCGACGCGGCCATCGTGCCGGGTTCCGAGTTCCAAGAGGCGCTGCTCGACGCCGGAGTAGGCGTCGCGCCTCACCAAGAAGGCTCCTGTAAAGACTACGTTGTCACCCAAGGGTCTTCCCATGCAGGCTTGGCACGCCCGCAATGCTCCTCTCTTGAGAGCGCTATAGAGCTTCCCGCCTTCCAGTTGCCTCTTTGTCTCCAAGGCCTCCGCCACGATCTGCCCGATTCTCAAGCGATCCTGGTAGGTCTGCTCGTAGGGCTTGCTCTGGATTTCCCGCTTGTAGGTGGCGATCATCGGATGTGTTTTCACGACCTCTTCAAAAACCGCTTTCATGTCATGCCACACTGCCGTCACGTTCACTTCGACCGCTCCGTTCAGCTTGACCAGGGCCCGCCGGAATCGCGAATAGTTACGCTGCAGAAGTTTGTTCACTGCTTCGATATCGGGAGCGATCGTGCCAAACTCAAACGGCAGTACCGTCTCAGTCTTGATCACATCACTGAGCACCCGTTCATGGGCCATGCAATTCTCCGGAGTGGCGGGCACCACCTCCGACGCCCAGGGATTAGCCACCGCTGCGATCTCACGGAATGGGATCGCGCCAACTTCTTGCTTTTCAAGCCCAAGGGCTCCCCAACTCTTCTGGTTGGAGGCTTCAACGACGCCGTACAAGTAATACCGCTGGGCCATCTCGATCTCCCATCTGCTCCGCCAAGTCCGTGTTGTAATCGGCCCCTTTCATTGAACCTTTTTCGGAAACGCCTATAGGCCTAGGAAGTCAGGCCGTCGTTCCTTGGAAATCACGACCAACGTCTTGCCAACTCCTTCCGGCGTTAGGGGAATTGCCTGAGAGGAGTCGCCATCGACGGTCGCCCAGAATCCGAGCAAAAGCTGATAGCTCGCGGCGAGCTTCTCAAATCGTTCCTTTGCTTCTGCGTCCGTCGAATTTCGGTCCGGGTGACATTGAGGCGCAAGTTTTCGGAAGGCCTGCTTGATTTGGGGCAGGGTAACCCGATCGCTAAGCCCCAGGATTTTCCGAGCCTCATCGACCGCCTGAAATTCGACCATCATCACATGCAGGTTTACAAAGCTGTAGCAGGGGAGGGGCCCCGCATATCGAAACTTCAGAATCCGGCCATGGCGGTCTCCGAGCCGATAGATCGCCTCTTCAAATGGCCTTGTCTGCTTCGCTTGTACCAGGAAAGATGCATTGAAAACCTTCTGTTGTGTGCGGTCTTGCAGCGAGCAAACCAACTCCGAATAGGGCTTTAGTTCTGCTTCGATGGCCTTGGCAAACTCTGCTCTTTGCCGGGCGATGGCCTCGGCGACCATCATTCCGGCCGCCACTTGATCTTCGGGCGCCAGTCGCTTGCCCGTGGTGGCTATCTGCTCCTTATACTTGCGGATCTTCTCGTCTTGTTTGTCGATGAGCTTAAAGATCTCCTCACCGTTCCACTCAGCCTCCACGTCGAATTCGACTTTGCTCTCAATTTGCCCCAGAGCTTCGCGGAGCGGGCGATATGCCTTTTGGAGAAACCCTTTCACTTCCGTTTCGCTCCAGGCCACGGTTCCCAGGCGTAGGGGGAGCACGGAATGGGTTTTCATGACCTCTTCCAGCACCCCATTGTGAGCGAGAAGATCGTCTTGGGTTGTTTCATAGATCTCGCTGGCCCCATCGCTGACAATTGCGCTTAGACCGTCATGACGGATGGTGTAGATCGCCGTCGCACCGCGAATGCCCTTCAAGCTCCAGCGCAGTTCGCGGTCATCCTGGACGATCCCGTAGAGGTACAGGCCATCGCCATGGATGTTCGCTTCAGCCACTTCCGGTTTTTCGCCGCCAACAGCGTTGCCAGTGCGCTGCCGGCTGTCCTTTGGTGCAGACACGGCACCCCGCTCCTGCAAGATCGCACTACTCACCATCCATACTCCTGGGACCTATTGAGGGTCTGAGTTCTGACTTGGCAAACATCCGCCAAGTCCATTGCCAAGACTGTGGGGCGATGTCATCGGTGCCTGGGTGAAGGCGCCACCGTATTCCATGGCAATTCTCTTGCCACGGCGGAAACCTTCTTAGGCATTTGACATCTCTCGGCAGGAGATAGAGTTACGCGCGCTTGCGCTCAAGCCGTCCTTGCACCGGCTGTTCTGACTGTGCATCGCCGCACAGTTCCCGTGCGATCCTGCACGGGAGGCCAACTGCCGTATTGAATGAGTGGGTGCATACACTTCTCAGGCTGCGTGCAAACCGATGCCGAAAGATGGGGCACTGTAGCGGGTAACTACGATATTGAGGCTTCCGGTCTGGCTGGTGGAGATTGGCCCAGCAGCGCCGGACCGCGGCTAAGAGAGCCCGAACCTTTTCATCCGTGTCCTCAGGGCAAAGCGGGTGATGTGAAGTAGCTTCGCGGCCGCAGTCTGGTTACCACTGGTTCTCTCGAGAGCTTGTGCCACCAGGGTCCTCTCAGCTTCCTCCAAGGCGACGCCGCCCTCCGGCAAACGGATGGCGTCTTCTGTGATTAGACCGGCCGGACCCAAAGTGAGATGCCGAGGTGAAATGAGCTCGCCTTGTTCGAGAATCACAGCCCGCTCGATGATATTGCGAAGTTCTCTGACGTTTCCCGGCCAATCATACGCCGACAGTTGTTGTTGCGCAGCGAAGGAGAGCCCATGGATTTGTTTATGAAATGCGCGGCTGAACTGGTCGACAAAATATCTGGCCAAGCAATCCATGTCCTCTTTCCGCTCGCGCAAAGGGCTTACCGGGATGCGCAAGACGTTGAGCCGGAAGTAGAGGTCCTGGCGAAATCGTCCTTCCCTGACGAGTGTCTCCAGCGACTTGTTCGTGGCTGCAAGAAAACGGACCTTGGCCGTATAGTCTCGCGTACCCCCTAACCGGCGCACGCGCTTCTCCTCCAAAACGCGGAGGAGCTTGGCCTGGACCGGCATCTCCAGATCGCCGATTTCGTCCAAGAATATCGTTCCTCCTTCCGCCACTTCCAACAGCCCTTTCTTGGGGGCCTTTGCGTCCGTGAACGCCCCTGCCTCATAGCCGAAAAGCTCGCTTTCCAGCAGCGTGGCAGGCACCGACGTGCATTCCACAACGACGAAAGGCTTCTCCTTGCGAGAGCTGTTGTCATGAATCGCCCGGGCCACCAGTGCTTTGCCCGTGCCGGTCTCCCCGATGATCAAGACTGTAGCTGGATCGGCACGGATCGCCTCGGCAATGGACCTCCGAAGTGCGCCCGTCTGTGGGCTTGTTCCCACGATCTGCTCAAATTGGACCGGCCGCTCCTCTCGCTCATCCACTCGCCGATTCTCTCGCTGAACTCGATCGAAATTCAGGGCGTCCGAGACCGCAATCTTAATCTGATCCACCTTGAGGGGAGAGGCTTTGGCAAGAGCTCCGTGGCTCTCCATGGCGTCAAGCTCTTCGTTCACCTGCTTTGGATTTGCGGGTGCTAAAACCGAAAGGCCAGGGCTTATCTGCCGCAGAGCTTCTAGGACGCGGACGGCCTTGCTCCCATCCAGGCCTGTCCCCAAAAAGACTACATGGGGCGCCTGCTGGGCCGCCTGCTGCAGCGCATCATTGGATGTTGCGGCGATGACCACATGGAAGCCCCCATCGGTCAAAGCTGTTTCCCAGAAGCGCTGCAATCGCGGATCCGACTCAATCAACAGCACGCTGTGGGTCCGATCGATCTTTGCGCGCAACTCATCCTCTTGTTGCGTATTCATAGGCGACTCATTGAATTGGGCCGATCCCCCTCCGGGACTCGGCAAAAGGCTCGGAGGAGGGGGTGCATGGCCCCTTGCGGGCTTTCATATAGTCCAATGCCGCACGAAAGTGCTTCATCGCGAGCGAGAGTTCTGGATCGTTTTTTGACTCAATTACCTCGCAAACCGCTCTCATGGCAGCGTCTTGGCAGACGGCCTCGATTTCGGCCCCGGTAAACCCCTGTGTTTCTTTGGCAAGCTTCTCCAGGGCGAAATCCTGGGCAAGAGGCTTTCCTTTCGTATGCACTTGGAAGATCATCTGGCGGCTCTTCTCATCCGGCATCGGCAGCGCAAGAATCAGATCAAAGCGTCCCGGCCGAAGCAGCGCGGCGTCAATCCGATCCGGCCGGTTCGTCGCCGCAATCACGAGCACTCCCTTTAACTCCTCGATGCCGTCCATCTCTGTTAGGAACTGGCTGATGACTCGTTCGGTCACTTGGGAGTCCATTCCACCAGCACCCCGATGAGGAACGACGGAATCGATTTCATCAAAAAAAAGGATGGTTGGAGCGGCCTGCTTGGCCTTGCGGAAGATCTCCCGGATGCCGCGCTCACTCTCTCCAACATACTTGCTCATCAACTCCGGACCCTTAATCGAAATGAAGTTCACCTCACTCTCCGCGGCGAGGGCTTTCACCAGCAACGTCTTCCCGCAGCCCGGCGGCCCCGTCAAGAGAATGCCCTTGGGAGGACGTATCTTGGCTCGCGCAAAGAGCTCCGCGTGCTTGAGCGGCCATTCCACCGCTTCGATGAGCCGCTTCTTGATTTCATCCAGGCCGCCGACATCACTCCAAGTGATGTTGGGGGTCTCCACAAAAACCTCGCGAATCGCTGAGGGCTCAACCTCCCTCAAGGCCTCCAGAAAGGCTTCTTGGGTGACCTCCAGCTTCATCAGTTTCTCAACTGGAATTTCCGCAAGGTCAAAATCGACCTCGGGAAAAAGCTGTCGCAAGGTCACCATTGCCGCTTCGCGGCATAGTGCCGCCAAATCGGCTCCCACAAAGCCGTGAGTGATGTCCGCGAGTCTGACAAGGTCAACGTTCTTCGCCAGCGGCATTCCTCGTGTGTGGATGTGGAGAATCTCCAGGCGCGAGTTGCGATCCGGAATGGGGATGGCAATTTCTCGGTCGAAGCGGCCAGGCCGCCGAAGCGCCGGATCGATGACATTGGGGATATTCGTTGCTGCGATCACAATGACTTGCCCTCGGGACTCGAGGCCATCCATCAGGGCCAGCAACTGCGCAACGACTCGGCGTTCGACCTGTTTCTCGCCGCCCATCTCCTCACGTTTCGGCGCGATGGAATCGATCTCATCGATGAAGAGAATAGCGGGCGCATGCGCCTGGGCATCCTCAAAAACCTTTCTCAAGCGTGCTTCCGATTCCCCATAGAACTTCCCCATAATCTCCGGACCGCTGATGTCTGTGAAATAGGCGTCGGTCTCATTGGCCACCGCTCTCGCAATCAAGGTCTTGCCGCAGCCCGGAGGCCCGTACAGAAAGACCCCTTTGGGAGGCTCAATTCCCAGCCGCTCGAAGACCTCCGGATATTTCAAGGGCAGCTCGATCATTTCCCGGATGCGCCGGATGTGGGAACGCAAGCCGCCAATGTCTTCATAGGAGATCGTGAGGCCACGCTTTCCTTTGGCGGGGTCGTTCGATTGGAGTTGGATCGTCGTGCCAGCGGTGAAGACGACTGGGCCCTCTTTTGGAAACGTACTGACCACGGAGAATTCGTAGTTCTGCGTTCCGAATAATGAGGCGCGAATTCGATCGCCGGAAACCGCGGTGAGTCCTTCTAGAAGCTTTCCTAGGTACTGGTCGCCGCCCCCGCGAGCGCTGCGCATTAGAGTCAGTGGGGAAAGCACAATTTTTTCGGCGGGCTTGGCTGTGACTTTCGTGACCGCGACCTTCTCATCAAGGCCGGCCTTGGCATTCTCACGAATCAGGCCATCTATATGGATGGTCGATTTTCCCCGGTCTTCGGGATAGGCGGGCATGACCTTGGCCACGGTCCTCCGCTTTCCCTCAATCTGGACGCAACCTCCGATCTCCAGGCCGAGCCGCTCCAAGTCCTTGGGATCGATGCGAGCGATGGCTCGCCCCACATCCTTGGCCTGGGCTTCTACGACCTTAAGTGTCAGTTGGGTGTTTGCCTCTGCGGCCATGACGTTTTCTCTCTGCAAGACCCTTTCCGCTTGCATTTTGGCCTTAGAGGAAATCCTGCTTGGGAGCTTCCTGGAATCCAGACGCGTCCTTCATCTTCAAATCGTTCGACTTATCCACACGCTGAGGGTTGCAGTTCAAACACGGCCGTCGCTTCACCCTAAGAAGATAACCTTTTCAGATTCCCATTTCGGAACGGTTCCGCAGTCGCGTGGGTCTAAAAGACTCTCTCTCCTCGAGATATTTGTCTGAGGAGCGCCAGCGTCTTGGAAGGAGGCAGCCTGCACGAGGTTTTCTTTCAGGAGAATCGAATGATGCCCTCGTGCCGGCGCCTACAGGTCTTACGGTCAGAATGCCTGGTCCTTAACTCGCACCTGTTTTTCGTGAAGAAAACTCTCACCGCACTTTACAATGAGCCTACCTCAGGCCTTTTCGATCTTGATCTCCAGAATTCCATCGTGAAAGCTTCGCTGGAGGGTTTCCTTCTTGATAGGGCAAGGCAAGAGGATTTCCTTGGCGTACTGGCGCTCCTTGCTTGCGGCGCTGAGGCTGAGGATGTCCCCTTTCAGCTCAATGGTGAGTCCTTCTTCGCTCACGCCAGGCACCTCTGCAATCAGGCGGATGTGGCCCTGTTCATCGAACAGATCCACGATCGGCTCTCGAACTTCCTCGACGACCGGGCCCCTGGGTGTTTTCTTGATGTTACCGAAAGTTTCGAAGACCGACTTGCCCCCATCCAACGTCCGGACCGAGACGCCAAAGATGCCATTGAGTTCCTTGCCGTCGGGACCCTTCGCGGTAAAGGTCTTCTCTTTCCTGAATTCCCCACCCTCTTCAGAGAGCTTGCCGGCCAGGTCAATCAGATTGCCCAAGCCCTTGAAGAGCCCGCCGAAGGACATACTGCCCAGGCCCAAGTCAAGCTTGATCGGTTCCTCTTCACGCGTCTTGTTGGATTCTTTCTCTTTCTTTTCCTGCGTTGCCATGGAATTTGTTCCCCTTTATACAGTCTAGGTTCTGGTTGCATCGTGTCCGGATGAGATCCTCGACAACAGCGAACATTTCCTGCCGCATTTGCTTGCGTCCCAAAGGGCCGCTGGTCTCACCCGCTAAAACGTCAAAGCAAATTTGACGAAAGATCGGGTCGTGGGCGGCGGCACGGGCCCGGCGGGTCTTCAGAACTTTTCCGATCATGACGCAGGCGCGCACCGTCGGGTTGTAGCGTCCGTCGCCCAGGTCACGCAAGTCGCGCACCAGTCGGACGATGCGCTCGGCTTCCTGGCGCGCGATCCCGGAGCGGGCTTCGGTAATCGCCGTCTCCGTCTCTTCATCGAAGTGATCGAGGTTGATCGTCACCATGCGATCCCGCAGCGCGTCTTGGGTTTTGTGAACCCCGGCATACTCCTCCGGGTTCGAGGTAAAGATGGCCCGGAAGTTTGGATGAACCTCCAGACAGTCACCCTCCCCACTGATCATCGGGAGCGCGAGAAGCCGCTCTTCAAGAATCGACAACAGCACATTATTGGCTTCGGGGCGGGAACGGTTGAACTCGTCATAGATCAGCGTGAATCCCTCTCGGCACGCCTGTGTCAGGCGATTGTCCACCCAGCGCGTGGAGACATCCTCTTCCGTCTTGAGGACGCGGGAAATGAAGCGGTCGATGACTCTGCGGGACCGGTAGCCGTGCTCCCCGCCAATCAGATTGGATGAGCCAAACTCATCGTCACCAAAGATGAGCATCGTTGGCTGGCTGAGTTTGCGCGCGACGTGCATGGCCAGGGTTGTCTTGCCCGTGCCCGCAAGGCCTGAGAAGTGGATTGGGTAGCCGGCTTGGAGATACGAGAGAGCGCGCTCGGTGAGATCGCGGACTTGGGATGTTTCAATAAAGTTTTCCTCGGGCTCTAGTGACAACACAGTCGGTCCTTCCGCGCAGACCGTCGCTCGACTCATCTTGAGTGCCGTCGCTTCCTCGCCAAGACCGTGGCGGCCGTCTGCCAAGCCCTTCTTGCTGCCTGGAGTTCTCCCCGGAGCGTCTCGGACTGCTTCCGGAAGCCCTGGAGCCTGTGCGCTGATTCCGTCCTCATCCGCAGGGCGCCCGCCCTCAAGTCTTTCAGCAATGCCTGCCTTTGCGCGTGCGATGTTGCGATTTCTTGGCATAATCTCTCCATCGCGTCAGGCCCTCCTTACCTTGACGGCGCGGTACTTGCGCGCGCGCTTTTCGCGTGGCTCGCCGGAATCGCCGGGCTTCGGCGCGGAGGAAGTGGGCATGCCCTCCGTGTCGAGCCACCGCTGTTTCTGCAGAGTGTGCCGCAGAACCATGAGGCGTTCATTCTTCGCCTTGGTGGCAAAGAGCCTGTCTCTGGTGTCTTTCAACTTCTGGCGGGACCGTGCAAGGGCCTGATTCTGGCGGACAAACTTCCGTTTCTCTCCCTCGAGTTCAACTGCAATCGCCTTTTCGCTGATTTGGGGCTCAAGCCCTTTCTCGAAGGGGGCGCGGTAACGGGCGCCTGTGGTCTGAATCCGCTTTGACTCCCGGGCCAGGTCGAGGCCCGTCTTGATCTGCCGCATCGTGCGAAGATAGTTGAAACTCTCTCGTCTCATCTCGTTTGACCTTCCCTGAGAGGACCGATGGAACCTCACCGTCCCGGTCCGGATATCCAGCGCAGGTCCGGTGGTCTGTCGCACCGGCCCTGGCCAGGCCGATTGAGCGAGCGCACCCGGCATCGCTGGCTTTCAATCAGATTGGCCAAGGCCAAGTTTCTTGGCCGATTCACTAACTCCCCATTTCCAACGGATCCAGGGCCCCAAAATCTCCCGGCCTCGACAGCCTAACTGGCTAGGTACAACGGTCCCTTCCTCCGGATCGCTGTGTCCTTGCGCTTCAGCATGTGCTTAAGGGTCTTTGATGTTGCAGCACTCGGCATCTCCATCGCGTAAGAAAGCTCAGCCAGGGTCATGCCCTCCGGAGTTTCTTTCAGCAGCTTGACGAGCGCATTCTCTCTTTCAGTGTGCCGTCCAACCCCCGAAGCAGCGGCAGTTTCTTCAGGCCCGTCGTTCCGTTTCTTCTCCATGGAGATCGCCATTTGCTGCCATGCGTGTTGGGCCTTCCTGTGGTCTTCGTGAAAGCCGCCAATCAACTCATGGGCAGCCTTTTTCATCTGCCGGACAGTCTGACGGACGCTTTTCAAGAACGATTCGGTTTGTTCTCGCAGCTCCTCCACGCGCTTGTTCTGTTCGGTGCGAAACCGCTTGCGCAACTGCGCGGTTTCTTTGGCATTCCCCGCGACACCCTGTGCCAAAGACTCCCTCTGCGCCTCAGCCGTGTGCAGGCGCTGCGTGTTGCAACCTCTCAGGTATTGCGCCGCCCGTTTGTGATTCTGCGCGGCAAAGCCCGATAGGGACTCCCGGAGCTCCCGGCTCATCTTCTGTTGGTCCTTATGGAACGCTTTCATCGTGACCTGCGCTGCCTTGCACAAGTCTTCCGCCTCTGCCTCGAGGGACTTCACGAACTTTGCGAGGTCTTCTCGCTGCTGGCCGCTCAGGGCCTTGTGCGTGGCGCGAAAGCCCCTTAACGTATCCCGAGTCTCCTTGGCTATCGTCTCGGTGAGTTTCTCGAGTTGCTCATGGAGTTCGCCGCCCATGTGCCTCCGTGCGGTGCGGAACCCTTTAATCGCCTGATCAACTTCTTTGGTCAGGGCGTCGGCGAATTGCCCCAGCGTCTTTTGCAGGGTGTCCGCATTCTCCAATCGTTCCGTATGGAGATCTCGCATCATCTTACGGGTATCAACGAGGTCTCCGTTGGTCTCCTCAGCGATCTCCTTCAGCTGGTTTGCGCGGAGATCATGAGCGTGTAAAAAGCTGTCTGTCATGTTCTGCATCTGATCCGCAAGACCCATTGTCCTCTCACCTCCGTTAACCCGCTTCTGGCGGGGAGTTACTTGGGAATCCATGGCTCCTCACTGGCTGATCGTCTTGATGGACGCCATCGACAACGTTGGTGATGGAGCCATCTTGGCAATCACGAAATCAGTAACAGGCTGGCTCGCGTGCCCTGATCACAGCGGCGTCAGGGCACGCGGAGCCACAACCTGCACAAAACAAAGCTCACACGCTTAGGCAGCTGCGCCGGCGGTAAGCCCGATTGCCTCGGCGTACTTCAGGTAGGTCTCGACGGATGCGATCACGACCCTAGCCTCGATGCCGAGGAATTCGATCCCGACCAAGGACGCTCTCACCCAGGCATCGATTACGAGCCCCTTGTCCAGGACGCGGTCAAGAACTTCCGCGAGGCTGGCACCTGCGATAGTCTTCTCGACTGGCATGTTTGTTCACCTCCTTTCTTCACTTCCTCTTCCATTACGAACTAGCGAACTCGTGGCCCCCTCGATTCAGGGCTATTGGCTCTGTAACGGCTTCCCGCATGAGCCGGAGCAGCTTTTCCACACGAAAAGGCTTGTCCAGAAACCCAAGGGCTCCAAGCCGCGCAGCTTCTGTTTTTAGTTCTGGGGTACCAAACGCGGACATGAGGATTACAGGCATGCGAGGACTGAGTGTCTTAAACCTCTCCAGGAGAGAAAGCCCTTCGGTCTCTTCCGCATCCGAGAGCCGAATATCCAGCAATGCAAGCCCGATCTGCTGATCGCTTTGAAGATGCTTGAGAGCTTGGGCCGAAGTGTGTGCGGAGAGAACCACGTAGTTCAGGTCTTCGAGTATCTTCGTGAGCGTCCAGCAAAAACCTTCTTCGTCATCAACGATGAGCACGGGCAATCCCTTGTGCATTCCCGCCTGTGTTTGAAGGTTTTGCAAAGGATGTCCCCAATCTCCTTCACAGAAAAACAGCGCATCCGGCTGGCTCTCCTCTTGTAGGACGTTTGTGGACAGATCCATCTGAAAGCCTGCCGGGCAACCGTGTCTCTATTCAGCATCTGCTCTGCCATATGGAGCGGTCTGCGACCTTTGCGAGAGACTGTCGCGTAACCTGAAGGAAACCCAACGGAAAACAACGCATCAATTGCTTATCGCGTGATGGTCGGCAAGAACCGAGATGGCCGGTGCGTGGAAAACACTGGAACCCGCACCATAGTCTCTGGAAAAGATTCCATGGAGGGAGGAAGGAATTTGGCAACTCGTCTGGAAGAGCGCGTCTCTTCAAGAGTGCTGAGGCGCTCTTGACCTAGTGAGCAGGCGTGAGGCAGATCCGCGAAACGCTCCCAAACGGAACAGGCCATTCTCAAGACGTTCCGTTTCCGGCTCGAGCCACGCCACGTCACCAAGCTTGCCCAACGGCAGCTTCTTGGGGCGGGAAGTCTTGCCTAAGGGTTCTCTTTTTGACGTAGCATGCTGAATGGCAAGCGGAAGATGAGATAAGAAACGTTGATATCCTTGGGCAAATACTTGTCGACCCGGTGGGCCATGCCCGCAAAGAGAATGCCTGTTTCACCCTCTTTCAGCGTCTCATCGATTCGATGGGCAATGAACCGGTCACGCCGGCGCAGAAGCAACTTTCTCTTCATGCTCAGCGATTTGGCTTTTCTCCGTTTCTCAGTGGGTTCGTGCTCCTTGGTGATCGTCTGGATATAGTGATATTCCTCAAGCAGAAGCTGTATATCTTCCGTTCCCACCAGGGAGGCGCCGCGCTTGACCATGGAGAGAACGAGCCGGTGATTCTGGCTTCCTTGTGCCGCCACATCGCGCACGATGTCCATCTCCCTGCCGCAAAGCGGCAGCCCATCCTGGTAGATCCTCACCTTCGAGAAGTTGACATCCAGCTTGCGGATGCGGTTTCCAATTCCTTCCCACATCTCGTCCACCGCTTTGATATGTTCATTCCAAACACATACGCCGAATTGATCGGTGAATTCCTTCTTAAGTGGGTCGGCCTTCGTCCCCATGTCGGCCTCCGAATGGATGACCGGCACGTATATTAGTTTTCTCATTCGAGTTGTCTACACATCCCCAACGAGTTCCCGGGCGAGTTCGTTCACGAGGCGCTTGAGATCATCGAGGTCAAACGGTTTGGAGATATATTCGTCGGCGCCTAAACGCATCGCCTCTCTGGCGCTCTCGATGTCTCCGTACCCCGTCATCACGACAATGACGAATCTCCGTTTGGTCTTTCGGATGCGCCGTAAGCACTCGAGCCCGTCCATTTGCGGCATCTTGACGTCCAGGAAGACGATGTCCGGAGGATTCTCCCGGATTTTGACCAGCCCCTGCCGGCCTCCGCTGGCGGTCGACACTTCGTAACCCATCTCCGTCAGGACGCTCGCGAACAAGCGGGAAAAATCCGGCTCGTCATCGATCACTAAGATCTTGGAAGTCATTGCCACGCTCCTCGGTCAGAAACTCAATTTGATGCCTTCGGGGGACCAAATCCAGCTACTTGTTGGCGCCACATGGAGGACTCTCGCGTCGACTTAGCGGCTCTTGCATCGACCTTTTCTTTGCACCCCCTGCGTGTGACAAGACGTGCCGGCGACCGCGATTTAGCAATGGACGGCGCGCTTCAAGGCCACCCGCGTCCATCGATGAATGAATCATGATTCATGGTCCCGCGTTATGCGGTAGGCCTTGATCTTGTTATAGAGTGTCTTGTAGTCGATCCCTAGCTGGCGAGCGGCCTGTGCTTTATTCCAGTGGCAGTTCCAGAGCGTCTCCACGATCAATTCTCGCTCCGCCTTTATGGCCACCTGCTTGATGGAAGCGGTCTTCAAGCCCCCAATTCGAGAAATCGGTTGTCCCGATAGGAAGTCTCCGTTCCGTTTGGAGGCGCTGCAGGTTTCTAACTGAGTTTGCGCCTCCCCACTCGCGTGCATGAGGCGGGCAGGCAAATGCTGCGGAAGGATTGAGTCTCCTGCGAGGATCACTGCGCTCTTGATGGTGTTCTGGAGCTCCCGGACGTTGCCGGGCCAGTCGTAGTGATGCAGAAGCGCCATGGCCTCGTCCGAGATTCCCAGCGCCGATCGATCCAGCTCCCGATTGTATTTCTCTAGGAAAAACCTGCTCAGGAGTTCCAGGTCGCCTTCCCGTTCCCTGAGTGGAGGCAGCGAAATCACAAACACATTCAAGCGATGGAAGAGGTCGTCTCGAAAGGCCTCGCGCCTCATCAATTCCTCGAGGTCCATGTTCGTCGCAGCGATCAGCCGCACATCCACTGAAATGGCCTGCTTGCTCCCGAGTCGTTCCACCTCCCCTTCCTGGAGCACCCGAAGCAGCTTCATCTGGACGTGAGGCGCCAAGTTGCCGATCTCGTCCAAGAAGAGCGTCCCCTTGTCGGCGCGTTCGAACCGGCCTGCCTTGCGGTCCAGCGCTCCCGTGAAAGCCCCTTTCTCGTAGCCGAAGATCTCGCTCTCGACCAAAGCCTCCGGCAAGGTCGCGCAGTCCAGTGGAACGAAGGCGTGCCCTTGCCTGTGGCTCTCGGCATGGACCGCGCGGGCTACGAGTTCTTTTCCGGTTCCACTCTCCCCGCGCAGCAATACCGTCACGTCGTGGGTGGCCACCTTCCGCACTAACTCAAACACTTTCTGCATCTGCGGGCTCGCACCGATGAACCGGTCCCAGGTCCATCGTTTGGAGGCTTCCTGCTTCAGGCCATTCACTTCGCGGCTCAAGCCGACCGTCTGGAGGGCGTGTCGGACGATGATCTTGAGCCGGTCGTTCGGCAGCGGTTTGATCAGATAGTCGTAGGCTCCAAGTTTCATGGCCTCGACTGCGGTGTTCACCTCCCCATGGCCGGTGAGCATGATCACCAATCGCTTTGACTTCGACTCTTGAATGCTTCGTAAGAGTGCGATCCCATCCTGCCCCGGCAGTTTGACGTCTAGAAAGATGAGGTCCGGCTGCTCTTTCTCGATCTTGGCGAGGGCCTCTTCGCCCGTTTCTGCCGTGAACACTTGGTAGCCGTCTTCCCCCAAGACTCGTCCAATGAGCCAGCCGATCTCAGGCTCATCATCGACTACCAGGATTTTGCTAGTCGCGATTTTCACGGGCGATTTATCCAGTTGAGGATTCTTCTTGGGGCAGCGCGATCGGAATTTTGACCGTGAAGGTTGTCCCGCGTCGCGGCCCCCGCGCCTTGCTGGTGTAAGTGAGGCTGCCGTGATGAAGATCGACGATCCGGCGGGAGATAGCCAGTCCGAGCCCTGTGCCATTGCGCTTCGTCGTGAAGAAAGGTTTGGGGAGTTGTGCCTGCACATTCCGGGGAATCCCACACCCGGTATCACTGATATGGATTACGGCTTGATTGTTCCGTAGATCAAACTTCGATTCGACCGTCAGCACTCCGCCCTTGGGCATGGCCTGGATAGCGTTCATCAAGAGATTCAAAAACACCTCGTCCATGAGGCCGTGGTCGCACGTTACTTTGGATGGACTTCGGTCGAAACGTTTGATGACCCTGATCCGTTGAGCCAAGAACTTGGAGTTGGCCAGACAAAGCACCTGATTGAGATTTCGGTGCAGATCTCTCGCTTCGAGTTTGAGCTTTCTCGGACGGCCGTAGTCGATCAGTTGCGTCGTGATCTCATCGAGCTGTTTCACCTTGCTCACAATCACACTCGTAAACTCCCTGAGCGCGTGGCCCGGAGAAAGTTTGGAGTGCAAGTACTGGATGGACATCATGATGATAGCGAGTGGATTGCGGATCTCGTGGGCCACGCTGGCAGCCATTTCTGTCGAAACAGCCAACCGCTCCCTGCGAACAAGACCATCCTGCGCTTTCTTCAATCGCTGGTAGGCTTCGTCAAGCTCAGCCAGGAGCGACTCGCTTTCGGATTGAGTGCGGTTCAACTCCTCCCCAAGCTGTTCCTCTTTTGTCGAATCCCTAACGCTGACCACGACAAGTTCTGCGCCCTCCTCTGCCCGCTCTAGGCGCGAAAAGCTCAGGGATACCGGGATTGGCGCTCCGTGGGAAGTTAAACAAGCCGCCCGAGTGTCTTTGATTCTGTGCCCCGCGGTGACCTTAGCCATGGCTTCATCAATGACCGGGCGGGACTCCCGGGCGAAGAACTCAGCGATATATTTCCCAACCGTTCCTCCGGGTTGCTTGCCCGCCAGACTTGTGAAGGCGTCGCTGATTAGGAGAATATGGCCCTCAAGATCGCACAGCGCGACAGCCCCGGGGAAAGCCTTGAGAAGTGCCTCCTCCTCCGGGTGGATCGCCAAAGCAATTTGTTCCGCAGCCTGTGACACTCAGGATCTCCTGAACGCGGTGCAGCTAACCGTGGACAAGTACCTCGCGAGTCATCCAGAAAACTCGGTCAGGTTCTGTCCCCTGCCCTTGCTTGTTCATAATCGGTTCTCTTATCCCAGGCTTCATGAATAGGGGCCGCCTGATGCAAGGGCTTGAGCCCCCAAGAGAACTTGTGAAGGTGAAGGCTGTGAGCGACACCACTGACCTCCATCTAGGGTTTGCAGATGTCAAAATCCTGCTTTGTCGAGAAACGTTTCGTCACTGGGAGGATGAGAGGAAGGGGGAACTGCTCCGCCAACTGGAAGCTACTCCAGGCACGGCAAGGGTGTCATCCAATACCCAAAAACATCGTCTCAGCCAATTCAAATATGCGCCTCCCGGTTGCTCATTGCTGCAACGAGGAGACAATGTAAAGGAGCGGCCACCTCCATCTGTAAATCCGCGGTTCAATCATGGTCCGGTGAATATTCTCAGTCAAGATAATTTCCCCGATGTTTCGTTGAAGGTGACACGCCCCCTTAGACTTGTCCAGTCGTCGAATTAGGATTGCGGGAGCCCGATGGGCGTCCGCTCATCTCCAGCTAAGCTCACCCGACCAAAAGTGCCCACGACGATAGGCGGCTAGCTCGGTGATACAATCGGACTAATCGGCGCGCCCGTAGCTCAGGTGGACAGAGCGTCTGCCTTCTAAGCAGAGGGTCGGGGGTTCGAATCCCTCCGGGCGCGCCATTTTCTTGAAATTCGAGCGTATCTCGAATGATTGGGCAATGTGCTCAAGCAGTGAGCGTCGGAATCACGCGGGCCGGCAGCGCCGCCTGGCGCGCGAGGTAGCCAAGAATAGTGCAAACGGCTTCCGGAATTGAATTCCGCACCGATTCGGAAAGCCCTTCGTTCAATTCAAACGATTCCGCCCCGACGACGAGCGTGAACGCGCGGGCGGGAGATCTGCCATAAAGCGCGGCGGCGAGTGCCAGCAAGATCTGCGGATTGAGTTCGTGCGTGAAGGTCTCAGGAGCCAGCCGGGAAGGGACGACTGGCTCGAAGATTACCGAGCCCGGCGAATGCGCCGCAGACGCATCCACGAAAATGACGATGTCCGCCTGGCTGATTCCCTCCGCCATCTCCGGCAAGAGTTGGTGTGCGGCTTCGACTTCGATTTCCGGCCATGGGGAGTCGCTTTTCAGCGCTTTGGCAATCTGCCATCCCACAGCGTCGTCGCCCCGAAGCGGATTCCCGCAGGCAAGGATGAGCGTGCGCGCCATCAATTCCTCCGCATCTCGTCGAGCAGCGCCCCATCCGGCGCGACCAATCGCACGACCAGCGGCATTTTACCGATCGCGTGCGTCGAGCAGCTCAAGCACGGGTCGAAGCAGCGGATGACCGCCTCGACGCGATTGAGCATGCCATCCGTGAGTTTCTTGCCGCGCACAAAATGTTTTGCCGCTTGCAAGATTCCGCGGTTCATCGCCAGGTTGTTGTGGCCCGTGGCGATGATCAGGTTCGCCGAAGTCATCAGCCCTTCTTCGTTCACGCGATAGTGGTGGATCAACGTGCCTCGCGGCGCTTCGGCCACGCCGACTCCCTCGAGATCGTTGAGCGATGCGGACGCGCGCACGTGCCGGCTCAAGATGTCCGGCTCGTTCAAGAACATTTCGATTTTCTCCACGGCAAAGAGAATTTCGATCAGCCGCGCATAGTGATAGTGGAATGAGCTGAGCACCGCGCCGCGTTCGAGCTCGCGAAATTCCGCACATTCCTGATCGGCCAGCGGCGAACCGCAACGATTCACGATATTCAGCCGCGCCAGCGGCCCAACCCGGTATATCCCGTCCGGAAAGCCCATCGGCTTGTAATACGGGAATTTCATGTAGGTATACGGCTCGACCAATTCGCCGATGAAATCCGCATAGCGCGCGGGATTGAGCTGATCGGCCACAATTTTCCCGCGGGCATCCGTGAAGCGGAGGTTGCCCTCGTAAAATCCCAGCCGGTCGTCGGGCGCGACCAGCCCCATGAAGAGCGTCGGGAAATTCGCGAACGTGCGGATTTCCCGACGATAGTTTTCCAAATTGCGCTTGAACAAGGTGATGGTCTGCTGCGTCGTCGCGAGCGCCTCGGGAATCATTTTCAAAATGCGGTCGCGCTTTTCCGCGGAAAGCGGCTCGTTCACGCCGCCGGGGACGACCCAGCCCGGATGAACTCTCTTCCCGCCGAGCATCTCAATGATTTGCTGCCCGAACTGCCGCAGCCGCACGCCGCCGCGCCCCAATTCGGGATTGGCCTCCATTACGCCGAAAATATTCCGCTTGGAAACGTCTGCGTCCATGCCCAGCAGCAGATCCGGCGAGGAAAGATAAAAAAAACTCAGCGCGTGCGATTGAACCACTTGAGCGAGATTCATCACCTGGCGCAGCCGCCGCGCAACGTGCGGAATACGTACGGCCAGAATCGCGTCGCACGCTTTCGCGGAAGCAATCAGGTGGCTGACCGGGCAAATCCCGCAAATCCGCGCCATCAGATTCGGCATTTCGTAGAAGGGCCGCCCTTCGCAGAACTTCTCGAATCCGCGCAATTGCGTCACGTGAAAATAGGCTTCCTGCACTTCGCCTTGATCGTCGGTCAGCAGCGTGATCTTGCCGTGCCCTTCGAGCCGCGTAACCGGATCAATGATGATTTTCTGCCCCACTAGAGTCTCCTACACGCCAAAGCGCGTCAGGCTCGCAACGTCCGGCATCCGCCCGGCCAGCAATTCCACCAGCACCGTGTGAATCGTATCCGCCGAAGGCGGGCAGCCCGGAACATACACGTCCACATCCACCACCTCGTGCACGGGCCGTACGCGCGCGAGCAGCTTCGGCACGACCTGAGTCGGGGCTTGCTGCTGCGCCGTCGCATTCTCCCAATAGACGCGCTTGAAAATCGAATCCACCGACCACGCATTTCGCATCGCCGGCACGTTTCCCGTCACCGCGCAATCGCCAAGCGATACCAAAGTCTTCGTCTTCGTGCGGATCATGCGGATCTTGTGCAAATCCTCTTCGCTGCTCACCGCACCTTCCACGAGCGCGACGTCCACGCCCTCCGGGAACGTCTTCGCGTCCACGAGCGGACTGAACACCAAATCGAACTGCGCGCTCAGTTCCACCAATCGCTCGTCCATATCGAGTATGGACATATGGCATCCCGAGCAGCCGTCAAGCCAAACCGTAGCCAGCTTGATCTTGCTCATGAGCGGCCTTCCCTCATCATGTTCAGGTAGGGCAGGAAGTCCGGATTCTTCCGCACCTTTGACCCGACTTTCCCTTTGTCGAACAGCGCCCCCGTCGGACACACCTGCACGCACTTGCCGCAGCTCGTGCACGTCTCCGAGGTGCCCCACGGCTGGTTCAAATCGCTGATGATGAGCGATTGCACTCCTCGGCCCCGGACGTCCCACGTGTGCGCGCCTTCGATTTCGCTGCACACGCGAACGCAGCGCGTGCACAGGATGCAGCGATTGTGGTCGATCGCAAACCGCTCGTGCGTCGCGTCCATCGAAAGGCTCGGGAAGCGGTACGGAAATTCCACGTGCGTCATTCCCTGCGATTCCGCGAGGCTTTGCAGTTGGCATGCTCCGTTCGCCACGCAGATCGAGCAGACGTGATTTCGCTCCGCAAACAGCAGCCCGAGAATCATTCGCCGGTACTTCGCAAGGCGCTCGGTCTCGGTGGTCACTTCCATTCCTTCCGCCACCTTCGTCACGCAGGCGGGCAGCAGACGATTCGATCCCTTCACCTCCACCAGGCACAACCGGCACGCGCCTACGTCGGAGAGTCCGCCCAGATGACACAGCGTTGGAATGCGGATGTCGTGCTCTGTCGCGGCTTCGAGGATCGTTTGGTCCGCGCGCGCGCTGATGTCGGTGCCATTGATGATCAGGGTTTTTACATCGGCGGCAGGGCTCACGGCGCCACCTCCGCAGCCGTGCCGATCTCGCAAACGCCCGCCGGGCACCGCTGCAATTCGATGTGCTCCAGGTATTCGTCCTTGAAATATTTCAGCGTGCTCAGCGCCGGATTCGGGGCCGATTGCCCGAGCCCGCACAAACTCGTGAATTTGACCATGTCGCACAATTCCACAAGCAGGTCCAGGTCGCGGTGTGTCCCGACTCCCTGGCTGATTCGCGTCAGCAGCTCGTACATCTGCGCAGTTCCGGCACGGCACGGGATGCATTTCCCGCACGATTCCGTCATGCAGAATTCCATGAAGTATCGCGCGACGTTCACCATGCAGGAGGTGTCGTCCATCACGATCATTCCCCCCGAGCCCATGATCGAGCCCAACTGCACGAGCGAGTCATAGTCCACCGGGACATCGAGAAACTGCTCGGGAATGCAGCCGCCCGAAGGCCCGCCGGTCTGCACGGCCTTGAACTTCCGGCCGTCCGGCACGCCGCCGCCGATATCGAAAATGATCTCCCGCAGAGTCATGCCGATCGGCACCTCGATCAAGCCCGTGTTCTTCACTTTTCCGGTCAGTGCGAAGACTTTTGTCCCCTTGCTCTTCGCCGTGCCCATTTTCGAGTACCACGCCCCGCCGTTTCGCACGATCGGCGGCACATTGGCAAACGTCTCGACGTTATTGATCAGGGTCGGCAGGTCCCATAAGCCGGACTGAGCCGGATAAGGCGGGCGTGGGCGCGGAGCGCCTCGCCGCCCTTCGATCGACGCGATCAGCGCCGTCTCTTCGCCGCAGACAAAAGCGCCTGCGCCGAGCCGCAGTTCGATGTCGAAGCTGAATGTCGTTCCACAAATATTGCTCCCGAGGAATCCCATCCGCCGCGCTTCGCGGAGGGACGTACCCAATCGCTTCACCGCAAGCGGATATTCCGCGCGCACGTAGATGTAACCGTGGTTCGCGCCAACGGCATAGGCTCCGATGATCATTCCTTCCAGCACGCGCTGCGGATCGCTCTCGAGCACGCTCCGATCCATGAACGCGCCCGGATCGCCTTCATCCGCGTTGCAGATCACGTACTTCGATCCCGTCCCCGCTTTCGCGACCGTCTCCCACTTCAAGCCCGTCGGATAACCCGCTCCCCCGCGGCCCCGCAGCCCGCTGAGCGCAATTTCGTGAATCACGTCCACCGGTTTCATTTCCGTCAGAACGCGCAGCAAAGCCTGGTAGCCGTCCGCGGCGATGTAGTCCTCAATTTTTTCAGGATCGATTCGCCCGGAGTTCTCCAGAACCACGTTCACTTGCCGCTTGAAAAACGGCTGTTCGCGCGAACAAACGTGATCGCGCAGGGGTTCTCCGCCCAATCCGCGAATCAATTCTCCCGCGTCCTGCGCCCCAACGTGCTGGTAGAGAAGTCCATCCGGCTCGACCGCGACGAGCGGGCCCGCCGAGCACAGCCCCATGCACCCGGTCCCCTTCACCTGGCAGGGAGTGCCGGCCGCGGCCGCTTCCTTCTCCAGCGCGTCTTTCAGTTTGTCGCTGTGCAACGAGAGGCAGCCCGCGGCCACGCACACGTGAATCTGGCGTGCCGATTTTTCGCGCGCCTCCCGAACTTCGTCCGCAATCTGCTGCAGTTCTTCAGGACTCATGCGGCACCCATCCGTCTAGTCGTTCTTGCAAGTTTTCCCCGCTTTCATTGGCCGCCAATTCCCCGTCCAGCACGGCGACGGGCGCCAGGCTGCACGACCCCAGGCAGCGAGCCGTCAGCAAAGAGACCTTGCCGTCCGGCGTCGTCTCGCCGGTTTTCACCCCGAGGAATTTTTCCGCGCGCGCCACCAAATGCGCAGCGCCTTTGATGTAGCAGGCCGTCCCCGTGCAGATCAGGCACGTGTGTTCTCCCGGAGGCTTCAGGCTGAAGAAGTGGTAGAACGTCGCCACGCCGTACGCTTGGCTCAGCGGCACGCGCAGCGACGTGGCGACAAACTTGAGCGACTCTTCGTCGAGATAACCGAACGACTGCTGCACCGTATGCAACGTCTCGATCAGCGCGTTGCGCGAAAAGCCGTGGCGCCGCATCGTGCCATTGACGATGCGCCATCGTTTGTCCTCAGACGGCAGTGGCGGGTTTGCTGTGTAGGTTGCCACACTCCCCTCCTGCACGGGGCGGGCGCAGCCCTGTGGAGTCCAGCCCGTATCTCTAACTGCTCCAGCCGGATCGTCCAGCGCCCACAGAATACCATCCGGCTTCGCCCCGTGATGTGATTCCAATCACAAGTGGGTGTGACGCGGGTCGGCTCTATTTTCGTGCCAATCGGGTACATCTAACAGGGAGGGCGATTCGGCCGGCAGCTTGCGCATTCCCCAATGCAGGTTTAGCCTTGTTTTGTAACCGCCGCGGGGCCCTGGAGGACGTTATGTGCCTGGCCATTCCCGGTAAAGTTCTGGACGTCTCCGAAGACCACGGAGTGCGCTCCGGCCGCGTCGAATTTGGCGGAATCGTGCGGACCGTGTGCTTGGATTTTGTGCCGGAAACACAGGCCGGAGATTACGTCGTCGTCCACGTCGGATTCGCCATCAGCCGCGTCGATCGCGAAGAGGCCGAGCGAACCTACGAAGCGCTCGAGGCGATGGGCCTTCTCGACCTCGAATTGCCGCCTCCGGACAACGGCGGATCCGGGGACGCCGAATGAAATATCTCGACGAATATCGCGACGACCGCATCGCCCGCGGGCTGGCTGCGGAAATCCACGAGCGCGCCACGCGCCACTGGGTGCTCATGGAGATTTGCGGCGGCCAGACACACACGATCATGCGTTACGGCCTGGACGAATTGCTCCCGCGCCAAGTCGAACTCGTCCACGGTCCCGGTTGCCCCGTCTGCGTCACTCCACTGGAAACGATTGATCGCGCCGTCCAGCTCGCCGGTCGCCCGGATGTCACGATGGTTTCCTACGGCGACATGCTTCGCGTCCCCGGCTCCGCTTCCGATCTCCTGAACGCCAAGGCCCGTGGCGCTGATGTCCGCTTGGTGTACTCCCCGCTCGAGGCGCTGAAGATTGCCCGCGCGAACCCAAAGCGCAAAGTCGTCTTCCTCGCCATCGGCTTTGAGACAACGGCTCCCGCAAACGCAATGGCCGTGTGGCAAGCGCATCGCGAAGGCCTCGCGAACTTTTTCATGCTGGCCTCTCACGTCCTCGTTCCGCCTGCGATCCGCCTCTTGCTTCAATCACCGGACAATCGCGTCCAGGCGTTCATCGCGCCGGGCCACGTCTGCGCCGTGATGGGCTGCCGCCAGTACGAAGACCTCGTTCGAGAGTTCCGCGTCCCCATCGTCGTCGGCGGATTCGAGCCCGTGGACGTTCTCGAGGCGATTCTCATGCTGGTCAAGCAGCTCGAGCGCGGCGAGTCCAAACTGGAAAATCAATACGCCCGCGCGGTTTCTCGCCTCGGCAATCTTCCCGCGCAGCAGATGGTGGAGCGCGTGTTCGAGGTCGCGGACCAAAAATGGCGCGGCATTGGCGAAATCCCGCAGAGCGGGCTGCGCATCCGGCCCGAATTTGCCGCTCACGATGCCGAAAAAGTTTTTGGCATGGCGGAACTTCACGTCGAGGAATCTCCGGAATGCATCAGCGCGCAAGTCCTGAAAGGATTGAAGAAGCCCACGGATTGCCCGGCGTTTGCGACGCGCTGCACGCCGGAAAATCCCCTGGGCGCGCCGATGGTTTCGGCGGAAGGCGCTTGCGCCGCCTATTATCGCTATCGCAGACACAAGGTATTGGTTTGATGTGACTCCCATGTCGAGCGAAACCAAGACGATCGCTTCCTTCACTTGCCCGGTGCCCGCGCCCGCCGGTGACCGCGTCGTGCTCGGCCACGGCAGCGGCGGAACACTCAGCGCAGATCTGCTCCACAGATTCTTCCTGCCGGCTTTCGCGAATCCCACGCTGTCGCGCCTGGATGATCAAGCCATCTTCAGCGTGGGCCATTCTCGGCTTGCCTTCACGACCGATTCGTTCGTCGTGAAGCCGCTCTTTTTCCCCGGCGGAAATATCGGCTCGCTGGCCGTCCACGGAACCGTGAACGATCTCGCAATGGGCGGCGCCAAGCCTCTATTTCTGAGCGCCGCGTTCATTCTGGAAGAGGGACTCCCCTTCGAGACACTTGGCCGCATCCTCGAATCGTTTCGCGGCGCGGCCGTGGAAGCCGGCGTCGAGGTCGTCACGGGGGACACCAAGGTCGTTGAAAAGGGCGGTTGCGACGGCATGTTCATCAATACGTCGGGCATCGGCGTCGTGCCGGAAGGATTGCATCTCTCCGCCAATCAGGCCCGGCCCGGCGATCGCATTCTTCTCAGCGGCTCGATCGGCGAGCATGGCATCGCGATTCTCGCCCTGCGGGAGGGATTGGAATTCGAGAGCCCGCTCGAAAGCGACAGCGCCGCGCTGCACTCTTTGGTCGCCGCGATGCTCGAAACGCGCGGCCAGATTCGTTGCATGCGCGATCCCACGCGCGGCGGCCTTTCGAGCGCGTTGAACGAAATCGCCGCGAGTTCCCACGTGGGAATGACGCTCGAGGAGCGCGCCATTCCATTGCGGGAAGAAGTGCGGGGCGCGTGCGAAATGCTGGGCCTCGATCCGCTCTACGTCGCCAACGAAGGAAAGCTCGTCGCCATCGTTGCGCCGGGCGCGGCGGAAATCCTCCTGCAAGCGATGCGGCAACACCCGCTCGGCCGCCAGGCGGATATCATCGGCACCGTAACCGGTGATGATCCGGGGCTCGTCGTGATGCGCACGCCTCTCGGAACCACGCGCATCGTGGACATGCTCGCGGGCGATCAACTGCCGCGCATCTGTTGACCCCATGCACGAACTCTCCATCGCGACGCTTGTTCTGGAAGCCGTGAACGCAGAAGCCGGCTTGCGGCCCCGCATGCGCGTCTCAAAAATTGGACTGCGCCTGGGAGATTTGTCCGGTGTGGACGCGGATGCGTTGACGTTCTGCCTTGAAGCGCTGGTCAGGGAAACGGAACTCGCTTCCGCCGCGCTGGAAATCGAGCGCCGGCCGCAGCGGAACAAATGTTCGCGCTGCCGCGAGGAATTCGTCGTCGTGAACTACCAGTCGGCCTGCCCCGCCTGCGGCGAAACTTCGACGGAGTTCATCAGCGGCGATGAAATGGAACTCGCTTTTGTGGAGATGGAGGATTCATGAATCGCGTGCCTCTCGGACAAAAAGTCTTGAAGGAAAACGACCGCATCGCAGCGGAACTCCGCGAGCGCTTCGCCGATCACGAAATCCTTTGCTTGAATCTGGTCAGTTCGCCCGGTGCGGGCAAAACCAGCCTTTTGGAGCGCACCCTGCAAGCCTTTGCCCCGGCGCAGCGCGTCGCCGTGCTCACGGGCGACATTCAAACCGATAACGACGCGGTCCGACTCGCGCGCTTCGGCTTCCCCACCAAACAAATCACGACGGGCGGCACTTGCCATCTCGAAGCGCGCATGATCGAAAAAGCGCTCGCCGATTGGCGCCTCGAGGACATCGATCTGCTCCTCGTCGAAAACGTAGGCAATCTCGTTTGCCCATCGAGCTACGATCTTGGCGAAGCGGCCAAAATCGTTGTCCTGAGCGTCGCCGAAGGGGATGACAAACCTCTGAAATATCCCGCTATGTTCTTTCGCTCAGAACTCTTGGTGCTCAACAAAATTGATTTGCTTCCCTACGTTCCATTCAATCTCGCGAATGCCCGCGACTTCGCCCGCCGCGTCCACCCCGGCATCGAAATCATCGAACTCTCCTGCCTCACCGGCGAAGGAATTCCGCAGTGGCAGCGCTGGATCGAGGGCCGCTTGAAGTCGCGTCGAAAGTCCCTTGCTCGTACGTAGGTCCTTGATGCAAGTCCGCAAGCGAATCCACGTCTCGGGAATCGTTCAGGGCGTCGGGTTCCGGCCCTACGTTTACCGCCTCGCGGGCGAGCATCATCTGACCGGTCACATCGCAAACAACGCTGCCGGAGTCGTCATCGAAGTCCAGGGGCCGGACGCGGCGATTGATGATTTCCTGCGGGCGCTTCCCTCAAATGCTCCCCCGCTCGCTTTGATTACGGATTTGCAAGTCTCCGAAATCGCATGCGACGCCGCTGCTGCCTTCTCGATCCTCCCCAGCGAAAAATCTGAATCGGTGCGCACGCTGATTCTCCCGGACATCGCCGTTTGCGACGATTGCCTGCGCGAACTTTTCGATCCCGCCGATCGCCGCTATTTCTATCCCTTCATCAACTGCACCAATTGCGGCCCGCGCTTCACCATCGTCCGCGGCCTGCCTTACGACCGCCCGCAAACCTCGATGTCCGTCTTCCCCATGTGCCCGAGTTGCCTCGCCGAATACCACGACCCGCGCAACCGCCGCTTCCACGCGCAGCCAAACGCCTGCCCCGACTGCGGCCCTCGCGTCGAATTGCTGGATGCAAGCGGCCACGCGCTCGCTTCAAAGGATCCCGTCGCTGACGCAGCCGAACTTCTGCGCGGCGGCTCCATTGTCGCAATAAAAGGTTTGGGCGGTTTTCACCTCGCCGCGGACGCCACCGACGCCGCCGCCGTCGAACGCCTTCGCGCGCGCAAACACCGCGTCGAAAAGCCATTCGCCGTTATGGTTCCTGATCTTGCGGCCGCCGAACGATTCAGCGTGCTCGGCGACGAGGATCGCGCGCTTCTCTCTTCCCCGCGCCGGCCCATCGTGCTTCTGCCTCGCAAGCACCCCGGCGCCATCGCAGATTCCGTGGCGCCGTTCCATTCCACGTTGGGACTTTTTCTCCCGTACACGCCGCCTCACTACGTGCTGCTCCGCCATTCGCGATTGCCCGCGCTCGTCATGACCAGTGGCAATCTCAGCGAAGAGCCGATCGCCATAGATAACAACGAGGCCGTCACGCGCCTCGGCGGAATCGCAGACGCATTTCTCGTCCACAATCGCGAGATTCTTCTGCGCTGCGATGATTCCGTCGTACGCCGCGTCGCCGGACGCACGCGTCAGCTCCGCCGCTCCCGCGGCTACGTTCCCGTTCCGGTATTTCTCCATCGCGAGTTGCCCGCCGTGCTTGCTGTCGGCGGGGAACTCAAAAACACGATCTGCATCCTCAAGGGCCGCCAGGCCTTCCTCAGCCAGCACATCGGCGATCTCGAAAACGCCGAGGCGTTCAGCTTTTTCCGCGAAGCGGTCGAGCATTTACAGTCCATCCTCGAAATCCGCCCGTCCCTCCTGGCGTATGACCTTCATCCTGATTATTTCTCCACGCGCTGGGCCCTCGCGCAGGCCGGCGGGCAAACGATTGCCGTACAGCACCATCACGCTCACATCGCAAGTTGCATGGCCGAGAATCATCTCGATGGCCGCGTGATCGGCATCGCGCTTGACGGCACCGGCTACGGCACGGATGGAAAGATCTGGGGCGGCGAAATCCTCCTCGCCGGTTATGAAAACTTCGATCGCGCCGCGCATTTAAGCTACGTTCCGCTTCCCGGCGGCGCGGCCGCAATTCGCGAGCCCTGGCGTATGGCGACCAGTTTTCTCCGGCACGCCTTCGGTCCGGACTTCGCCAAGCTCTCGATCCCATTCCTGAAGCAAATTCCGCAGCCGAAGCTGCGCACGCTCGTGCAAATGCTCGATCGCAATGTCAATTCCCCGCTCACATCGAGCTGCGGCCGCTTGTTCGACGCCGTCGCCGCGCTCGCCGGCGTTCGCCACGAAATCAACTACGAAGCCCAGGCCGCCATCGAACTCGAAATGTGCCGCGACGATTCCGTCGCAAATCAACCGTATCCGTTCGCCGTCACCGAATCTGCCGGCGTCTTGCAGCTTGATCCCGCACCGCTCATCCGCGCCATCGTGGAAGACCTCTCGCGCTCCGCCACTCCCGGCCAGGTCAGCCAGCGATTCCACGACTCTCTCGTCCGCGCTCTTTCGGAAGCCTGCGCGACGCTCCGCGATCGCACGTCCTTGAATCGCGTCTGCCTCAGCGGCGGCACGTTTCAGAACGCCTATCTCCTCGCGCGCCTCGAACAACAGCTCCGCTCCAGCGGCTTCGAGGTCTTCTCCCATTCCGAAGTCCCCGCCGGTGACGGCGGCCTCAGCCTCGGCCAGGCAGTCGTCACCGCATATCGCATCGCAGCCACCGCATAAATCGAATTGTTTTGGAAATGGACTTGCGCTAGATCGACTTGAGCAAGGCCTGGAATCGCGGTTCGTTGCGAATCGGATCGAGATCGGAATCGTGTTCCGCCCAGCCCTTGTACCACTCGCCGAGCGCCAGCGCTTTTTCGAGGCAATCGATTGCCTCTTCGATCATGCCCATCTGGGCGTGATTGCACGCCACATTGTAGAGAACGGCGGGATCGTCCGGGTCGATTGCCAGCGCTCTTTGCGTCCACTCGGTCGCGCGCTCAAACTGCTTGGAATGAACCAGCCCCGACGCCCCCAAATAAAGCGCGCGCGCATCCTCCGGATGAAGTTCCACGTGCTTCTCGATGAGGCTAAGCGCCCTCTGGCTCGTCGTTTCTCCCTCCAGCTTTCTTCCCAGGCCCACGTACGTTTGCGCGAGGAGCACGGGAGCCTGGTAATCCTCCGGATTCACCGCGATCGCCTGCTCGTACAACTGTGCGGCTTCCTCCAGTTTGCCTTGCTGGAAACACGCACGCGCGTAGAAGTAATACGCCTCGAAAAGTTTCGGGTTGATCCGGATCGCCGTCTTGAACTCCCGGTCCGCATCCTCGTATTTCTTCGTCATCAGCAACGCCAGCCCTCGCGAGACGTGCGCTTCGGCCAACTCCGGATCCAGCTCGACGGCCTTCCGGCTCGCCGCTTCCGCTTCCTTCAAATCGTCGTTGCTCGCGCCCCAGTACATGTAAAGGTGCGAGCAGCAATCCGCCACTCCCGCGTACGCCCGCGCGTACGCCGGATCGATCACGATCGCTCGCGCAAACATCTGCCGCGCGTAATCGAAGCTCTTGCGCCGGAACTGGTGAAAATACTGCCTGCCCCGCAAGTAGTAGTCGTACGCCTGCACGTCCGCCGTCGGCGCCTTCGCAATCGCGCGTCTTTCCTGCTCGCTGAGCATCACTTTCAGCGCTTTCGCGATGCTCTGTGCGATCTCGTCCTGGATCGCGAACACGTCCTCCAGCTTCCGGTCGTAGCGTTCCGCCCACACCGATCGCGCCGTCGCCGTTTCCACCAGCCGCGCCGTGATCCGCAACTGGCTCCCCGCTCGCCGCAGGCTCCCTTCCAGCACGTACGCCGCATTGAGCTGCTTCCCGACCTCCGACGCCGTCGCCGGCTTGTCGCGGAACGTCATCACCGCCGAACGCGTCAGCACCCAAACGTCTTTGATCTTCGAAAGCTCCGTGATGATGTCTTCCGTGATTCCATCGCGAAAGTATTCATCCTCTTTCGCCCCGCCCGGATTCTCGAAGTAGAGCACCGCCAGCGATTTCGCCGCCGGCGCCGGCGTCGCCTCCGCATGACCGCCCGCTCCGCCCTTCGCGGCGCTCGCGGCGCGATTTTTCGAGTCCAGTTCGCGCTTCAGCCGCTTCAGATCGGCCTTCATCTCCGAAGCCGTCTGGTACCGCAGGTCGCGTTCCTTCTCCAGCGCCTTGAGGATGATCCGCTCGAGTTCCGGTGGGACCGCGGAATTCCATCGCTGCGGCGGTTTCGGAGTCCCGTTTAGAATCGCGTCGTAGATCACCGCCGTCGTATTTCCCTCAAACGCCCGCCGGCCCGTCGCCATTTCGTAGAGCACCGCCCCGAACGAGAACAGGTCCGTCCGCGCGTCCAGAATCTCCCCTTGCGCCTGTTCCGGCGACATATACGCCACCGTTCCCAGCGACGTCCCCGGACTCGTCAGCAACTCCTCCGAAATCGCCGTCTCCTGCGCGGAGATTTCTCCCACTCCCGCCGCCTGCACGCGCTGCGAACCCAGCTTGGCCAGCCCGAAATCGAGAATCTTCGCCTGGCCCGACGCCGTCACGAAAATGTTCGCCGGCTTGATGTCGCGGTGCGTGATTCCCTTCCCGTGCGCGGCTTCGAGCGCGTCCGCGATCTGGATGCTCAGATCGAGCAGCGGCTCGATCTTCAGCGGCCCCGATTCGATCCGGTGCTTGAGCGTCTCGCCCTCCATCAATTCCATCACGATGAAGGGCTGCCCCGCGTGCTCGCCGATTTCATGGATCGTGCAGATGTTGGGATGATTCAGCGCCGCCGCCGCGCGCGCCTCGCGCAGGAAGCGCTCGAGCATCTGCTTGTCTTGCACGGCGTCGGTTGGAAGGAACTTCAGCGCCACCGTCCGGCCGAGCCGCGTGTCCTCGGCCTTGTAGACGACGCCCATCCCGCCGCCGCCCAGCTTGTCTCCCACGCGGTAGTGGGAAATGTTTTCGTTGTTCATGCGCTCGATATCCTGGAGAGGCCACATCTTACGGGCGTCCTCCGGCCGAGTCAATTCCATTCCTGCTCGGACGCGAATCTGCCGCGCAACCCCATCGTCGGCCCAGCATCTGATTGACACTCGCCAGTACCGGCCTATACTTCACTTCCAAGTCAGAATCAGGTTCATGGAGACTTCCGCACCCGCGCCAGATTTCGTTGCTTCCGCTGCCGCGCCCTCTAGCGTCGCCCTTGGCCGCGCACTCCTCATTTTCGCGGCGGCGTTCCCATTGATTTGCTGGCCCGGGCTTGAGCACCCTTTCTCGCAACCCAAATTCCTCGTGTTCGCGCTTGCTGTCCCGACAGTCTTGCTCCTCTCGTTCTCCCGCTTGCGGATCGGGTGGGCCGCCATGCCCCAGACCGTGAAAATCGCGCTGTTAGCCTGGCTATTCGCCGCGTCCGCTTCCGCTGCGTTCGGCCGCTTCGTTTCCGGAGAACCACTTCTCTTGCCGCTCCTGGGCGCGGGCTGGCTTCTTCTGTTGATGACGTTTCGCCCCCGGACTGCTGATCTCGCCTGGGCGCTCGTCACGGGAGGCGGCGTGGCCTCGGTCCTAGCTCTTCTGGAGTTCGCGCGCCTCGATCCATTCGCATGGTTCGGCTGGACACCGCTCTTGCCCGCCAATCCGCGCATGCGCGTATACGCCACTCTAGGGAATCCTGATTTTGTCGCCGCCTTCCTTGCCGGACTGCTTCCCGTAACGTTCGCGATTCACCAACAGTCCAGTCGCCGCTGGGGCTCTCGGATTCTTCTGGCGCTCCAATCCGCGGCGCTTTGCGCCACTGGCTCCCGCGCCGTTCTTGTCGCGCTTCTCGGGCTGCTCTTTTGTTTCGTATTGCTTCGCAACAAGCGCACCGCGCTTTTCCTCTGCGTGGCCATCCTTGCTGCGGCCGTGGTTCTCGCCGCTCTGCCCGGCGCTCGCCCGCTCGCGACGACGATTCGCGGCCGTCTCTACATCTGGCAAGTTGCCGTTCCCCGCGCTCTCGATCATCCTATCCTCGGACTCGGCCCCGGCGGTTTCGCCGCAGCCTATCCCGCCTGGGAAGCAGCCCGCTGGTCCTCCGGCCGCGCGACGCCGGAGCAGAACCTCTTTGCCGCTTCGCAACAGCACGCTCACAACGATTTCGTGGAAATCCTCCTCGAGGGCGGTGCGCTCGGACTCGCTGCATGGCTGGCGCTGGTCTCGGCGATTCTTTTCCGGCCTTGGCGCCTCGCGCGAGAAAAACTCTCCGTGCCGGCCGCGTTCCCGGATGGCGAGTTGGCGCTCGCAGCTGCGGGCGGAATCATCGCGCTTCTTTCGATTTCTTTTGTGGACTTCCCGCTTCACCGGCCCACGGAGCAGTTCTTGTTTTGGAGCTTGGCGGCTTTGGTAATCCTCGGCGATTCCCATTCAGCTTCTTCTTCCGGCCTCATCTTGAGTCACGCAGCCTCTGAAAGGAAATCAATCCCATGAATACGTCGAAGCTCTCTCATGCACTCGCCGTAGTTTCTGGACTCCTGCTACTGATCGGCATTGCCCGCGCTTCCACCGATGAATACGCGAAAAAGCGCGAAACAATCAACGAAGCGTGCGCGACCCAGCGGAATCAGCAAGGCCTCACCGACCGTGGATCGCTCTACGCGAAATATCCCACGCCGGAAATCTCCCTCACCCATCTGACGCGCATCGTTCCCGGCGCCACTGTTGAGGTGGCCGTCCCCGGCAAGTTCGCGCCCGGCACGCAATTTCTCTTCGACAACGACGCGCTCCAAGTCATTCAGCAGTCGCTGACGCCCACCGGTTACCATGCCACCGTCCGCGCCGCGCCCGGCACCGGCCCCGGCTTGGCCGTCCTCCATGCGTTTACGCCTGAAAGCTGCGCCTGGGCCGCGGCTCCCGCAGTCTACATCGGCGGCAAGTTCGCGTGGGAGCTCACCGCGAGCAACGGCTGGCGAATCACGCTTCATCTGACGGACGAAAAGTATCAGCCCGCTCAATCGGAACCACCCACGCCGCTCTATTCCGTCCAGTTCTATCGTGGCGCGGAGACCCAGCCCTTCGAGACCCGCGATCTCACCCTCTTGCTCACCAGCTCCGAGCGCAACTCCTATTCCGGCAGCCTCGGGGAGAGCGCGCCCGCCGGCGCGCAGAACCCCATGGCGGAAATTCAAGAGATCAACAAACGCATCCAGGACCCCCACATCTCGGATGCCGAGCGTGAGAAACTTACGGCGCGCATCTCGCAATTGACCCAGCAGATGATTCAACAGCAGTCCGCTGGCCTGCAGCAGATGCAGGACCCGAACTACGCGAAGAACCTGCAGGAGAAAAGAGCCGAATTCGGCTGCGAGGAAATCCAGTTCCAGATGAATGGAACCGCCGCCGAAGGCAGCGTCACCTGTGGAGAGAAAGTCGGCACTCTCCAGTTCAAAGGCGTCATGCGCTACCTTGGCCCGTAGGAGCTTGTTGGGAAATACCGAAAACTGATAATCGCGAGGGGCCCGCCGCTAGCCCGCCGTGGCGGGAGGCGGGCGACGAGGAATCTTTCTGTCTCTTCACCTCGCGCTGTCAGGCGCGCCTCATCATCTCTTCGAGCCGCGCCTTCACTTCGGGCCACTCCGAATCAATCACGCTGAAAAAGACCGAATGCCGGATTCGCCCCGTCGAAGTGACCATGTGATTGCGGAATGTCCCTTCTTCCTTCGCACCGATCCGCAGAATTGCTTTGCGCGAACGCTCGTTCAGTGAATCCGTCTTCAGCTGCACACGAATGCACCCCCACGTCTCGAACGCGTGCCGGAACATCAGGTACTTCGCTTCGGTGTTCACGATGGTCCGTTGCCACGGAAGGCCAATCCACGTCCCGCCGATCTCTACGGTCCGGTGCGGACGCTCAATGCTCAGGTAGCGCGTGCTCCCGATCGCGCGCCCCGTCGCCCGCTCGATCGTCGCAAACGCCAGACCCGCCCCCGCCTCCTGTTCCCGCAGCGCATACTCGATGAACGCCCGTATCCCTTCACGATCGCCCGTCTGAATGTATGGATTCCACCGCCAGATCTCTGGGTCGCCCCCGACTTCGCACAGCGCATCGAGGTGGCCGAGCGTAAGCGGCTCCAGCCGCACATGCCTGCCCTCGAGCACAACCGGCTCAATGTTCATCATCCGTCAAATTTAACACGCCCCCTCGCCCTTTCGCCTAGCACTTCCAAGCGTCCACGCCGTCGCAGCTCGCAGCGCCGCCCAACGACCACTCAAGCATGCTCTGTCATTCTGAGCGAAGTCCCGACACTCTGCCTCTTTCTGTCCGCGTTGCGCGGACAGGTCGGGACGCAGTCGAAGAATCCCTCTTCCTCTTGCTCCTTCTTCGTAATTGCCCTTCCAAGTTCCGGCGGCCTCCGGCGCGTCGCTCGCCGGCAGTAGCCTCAGCGAAGGCGTGTGCTTACGCCGCTCCCCGCTGCGCATACTCATCCAGCCGCTTCTTGTAAAGCAGCAGCACGCTCGGCCCAAACGACAGCAGCATGATCGCGATCCCGGTGGCGATGCCGAAGCTCGTCGCCACCGGCGCCGAACAATCATTTCGTCGCCGCACGATGATGTGGCACGGCACGACGATCAGAAGCTCCAGCACGCTCCCCCGCAGCAACCACGAAATGACACGCGTCACCGGAGCGCTTGCCTTTCGGAGATAAAGGTAAAAGAAAACTCCCCAGAGCAGCCAAAGGCCTCCCAGGAAAAAGATGAATGCCACTCCGCTATCCATAAAAGCGTCGCCGTTCGCCGCAAGCACGACGGACCAGATGGCCGCGGCCGTGAGAATCGCCGTCAGCGCCGCCGCCACCGTGCACGAAACCAGAATATGCGCCCGCGGTTTCAGCCGCTGCCTTGACGTATCGACGCTCAAAAAAAGCAGTATGGCTTCGCCGCACAAAACGACCCCAAAGAAAATCCAGAACAACCAACTCGTGTAAACCCCCCAGACGTTTCCCGCCAGTTCTCCCCACTTGGCGTAGTCGCCGCCGACGATCAGAATCGCACCCGGCGTCAGAAGTCCCAAAACAATCAGCGCGTAAACGATCGTAATCACGATCCCCCATTTGCACATCGCTCCTCCTCTCATTGCCTGCTTCTCTATCACAAAACCTACGCAATTGTTCAAATGTCGCAACCCCGCGCCCTGTTATGCGATACTCCCCCGGCCCCCGGCGCGCTAGCCACATGCAAGGTCGGCCTTCTGCCGGAGCTTGGACCCAGCCATCTCATGACCGTGACGCAGCCTCACATCGGAACGAATCTCGAGAAGGTTCCTCGCCGACGCTGGATGATCGCCTGGCTGCTCGGCTTCGGCATCATGGTCAATTACTTCGACCGCGCCAATCTCTCCGTTTCTCAGGATGCGCTCCATACCGCATTCGGCATTTCAACCGCCACGTTTGGGATCCTCTCGAGCGCTTATGTTTGGACGTACATGCTCTTGCAGGTTCCCTCCGGCCTGTTGCTCGATCGCTTCGGCGTCAAGTTGATCGGCCGCGTCAGCACGTTTCTCTGGAGCGTCGCGTCGTTCGCGGCGGCCCTTTCCACCGGAATCAGCAGCTTTTTCGGCGCGCGGCTCCTTCTGGGCGTCGGCGAAGCCCCGACGTTTCCCGCAAACGCCAAGGCCGTCGGCTACTGGTTCCCCAAAGCCGAACGCACCATGGGCACGGCCATCTTCGACGGGGCCGCGAAGCTCGGCGCCGCGCTCGGCGCACCGCTGCTCGGTCTGGTGCTCGTGGAATTCGGCTGGCGCTGGTGCTTTGCGGCGACCGGAATCATCAGCGTCATTTTCTTTGCGATGTTTTACGCGTACTACAAGAATCCGAGCGAGGACCCGAAGCTCACCGATTCCGAGCGGGACTTCATCGCGCGAGGAGGCGCGCAACCCGAGGACAAAGTCCTCGCGGCGCAAGGCGCGCCGATTGGCTATCTGCTCAAGCGAAAGAAGGTCTGGGGAATGTCGCTCGGCTACGCTTCATACAACTACAGCTTCTATCTTTTATTTTTCTGGCTGCCGACCTACATCAAGACCGCCCTGCACTTGTCGCTGCTTCGCTCCGCCATCTACACGGGCATTCCGTGGCTTTTCGCCACGTTTGCCGAAATCGGCATCGGCGGCTGGCTGGTGGACGTGTTGATCAAGCACGGCTGGAACGGCGACCGTGTCCGCAGGACGGTCCTCATTGGCGGCACGAGTCTCGGCCTCGCGCTTCTCGCTGTTGGTCAAACGGTGCGGCCCGTCGTGGCTCTGTTCTGGATCAGCATCGCCATCGGCGGTTTGTCCGCCGCATCGCCGATCGGATGGTCGCTTCCCTCGCTGCTGGCCCCGCGCGAAAGCGTCGGCACGCTCGGAGGCATTCTCAATACTTGCAATCAACTTTCCGCGATCGCGGCGGGCACCGCCACCGGGTTCATCCTCAAGGCGCACACGTTCGCGTTCGCCTTCGCCGTCGCCGCCGTCTATCTGACCGTCGGCATCGCGGGCTACGTTTTTCTTCTTGGCCGCATCGAGCAGCTTCCGGAGCCCCCGCAGCGCATCGGGGCGGCTCCGGCTGGCGCGCCGTTCTGATCGTTTGTGATTTTTTATTTTGCGGCCGCGTAGTGCTTGCTCTGCTGCGTCCGCGAATTGAAGACGTCGAAACTTCCGTCCGGCCACGCCGTCAGCTTCAGATAATTTCCCGTGTCGGGCCCGTGAAGGTTCGCGAGAAAAGGCTCCGCGACGTTGTGCGTCGTGCCGCCCTCCTCGGAATAGTGAAGCTGCCAAAGATCGATCAATCGCGGCGATTTCTCGATCGTCTCGTACGTGATCGGCGATCCGCCTTTCGTCGCGCCGTTGTCCGTGATCGCCACGCGCGGCGCGATTCCATCCACGAGCGCCGGACTGTTGCTCTGAAACAGGCCGTGATGCGACACCACGAAAATGTCCACCGTGCCGAGCTTGTTCTGCGGACACATCAGTTCGCGCTCTACGTCCCAGGTCAAATCGCCCAGATCCAGAATCCGCAGCGCGCCGAACGTGAACATCGTTCCGACCGAGCGACGGTTCTCCGTCTGGTCCGTCGGCCGGACTTCGCTCGCCGCGCACGCAGCCGCATTCGATGCTCCTGCTCCCGGCAGCGGGCTCGAAATCAACGCCGCATCCGCGCTCACGATCTCCGCCTGGATTCCATTCAGCGGCAGCATGTCTCCCGGTTTGACGGTCTCGTGCGTGTATCCGCCTTTCGCCAGCACGCCCTGATATCCCTCAAACGCTTGCTCCGTCGCCGCCACCGATGGCTCCCGGTTCGGACCGTGATCGATAAAGCCGCCGATCGGAATCCTCGCCGCGAGTTGCGGCACTCCGCCCGCGTGATCTGTGTGGTAGTGCGTCAGCAGAACGTAGTCGATCTTCGTGATCCCCGCGTCTTTCGCCGCGGCCACGATGCGATCCGCGTCGCGCCCGTTGTTGCCGGGCCAGCCCGTATCGATCAGCAGCGATTGCCCCGACGGCATCACGAACAACGTGGATTGCCCGCCCTCGACGTCCACGAAGTAGATGCGAAGCGCAGACTGCGCGTCCGGCTTCGGGGCTGCGAGAGTCCGCGGCAACAGCAACAGGCACGCCGCTGTCGCGTACAGTGTTGCGGCGATGACGCCGCCGAGGAAAGATCGTGATTTGCGCCAGGATGAATTGCGGATCATGTTCGTGGCTCCTTGGCCGGGTTTGCCGGCTGCGTCGAATTCGCCGGCGCGGATTGCGGAAGCGCCCGCGTCGCGCACGTCGAGATTCCGCCATCCACCAGCAATGTCTGTCCGGTGACGTAGCGGCTGGACTCCGCCGCGAGGAAAACGACCGCCGATTCCAGATCTCGCGGCTCGCCGGGGCGTTTCACGGGAATGCGATCGCAAAGATATTCGACCCATTCCCGGTTCTCGTAAAGGACCTTGTTCTGCTCGGTGCGAAACCATCCCGGCGCGAGGCAATTCACGGTGATTCCGTGTTTCCCCCAGTCGTCCGCGAGACTCATCGTCAATTGCCGGGTGCCGCCGCGGCTCGCGCCGTAGGGGGCCAGCCCCGCGTATCCCGCCACGCTCGTCACCGAGCCGATGTTGATGATGCGGCCGTAACGCCGCGCGATCATGCCGCGCGCAATGGCTTGCGCGACGAAAAAGCTTCCGCGCAGATTGGTTTCCAAAATCAAATTCCAATCATCCCAGGTCACTTCCATTGCGGGCTTGCGGACGTTGCAGCCCGCGTTGTTCACGAGAATGTCGAGATGGCCGAACGCGCCCTCCGCATCGGCGACCATTTTTTCGATGCTGGCAAGATTGCGGACCTCGAGCGCGAAAGAAATCGCGCGGCGGCCAAGCGACTTTATTTCCGCTTCAAACGCAAGCAGGTTGCTCGGATCGCGGCTCGTGAGGACCAAATCCGCGCCTGCCTTCGCAAGCGCTCGCGCAAACGTCTGGCCGAGCCCGCGGCTCGTGCCGGTCACGACAGCGACGCGGCCGCTCAGATCAAACAGTTCTCCGCTCACGAAATGTCTCCCGGTGTCAGAACGACTTTCGTCAGATTCGGCTCGTGCGCGTACAGCCGCTCGAACCATCGCGGCCCCTCTTCGAGCGGCGCCACCGCGGTGATCAACGACTTTACATCCATCGCGCCGCTCGCCAGCAATTCCATTGCGCGCGGATATTCTCCCGCGGAAGCGCAAGAGCCTTGCAAGCGAATTTGTCGCGTGACGACTTTCTGCAGCGGCAGCGTGACCTCGGGCGAAGTGTTGCCCACCAAAGTCACGGCGCCACCCTTGCGTACGCTGTCAATCGCGGCGCCGACGCTTTCGTTCTTCCCGACGGCTTCGAGGGCGGCGTCCAATCCGTCTCCGCCCGCGCGCAACACAATTTGCGCGATGAAATCGGGTTCCACAGCAGAGAAAATTTCCTCCGCGCCCGCTTTTTTCGCAACCTCGAGACGTGTGCGATCGATGTCCGCGACGAAAACACGTTTGCAGCCCGTCGCGCGCAACGCCTGCAGAATCAGAAGTCCGATCGTGCCCGCGCCGAGAACGAGTGCGGAGCTTTCGGGCGCAAGCGGCGTCAGCGAGACGGCATGGAGCGCGACCGAGCACGCCTCCAGCATTGCGGCATGCGCGTAGCTGAGATTCTCAGGCATGCGGTACACGATGCGCGAAGGAACAAGAACAAATTCCGCGAAGGCTCCGGCGCGGCGATAGTCCCCGCAGGAGACGCCGAGCACCTCGCGGCGATCGCAGAGATTGATCTCGCCGCGAAGGCAATAGCGGCACGCGCCGCAGAACACGGTGGAATCGAACGTTACGCGATCGCCCTCGGAACAATTCTTGACGCGAGAGCCCACTGCTGCGACCCGGCCGGCAGCCTCATGGCCCATCACGATGGGCGGGATGCGGCGGCCGGAGGAACCGTCGTAGCCGTGGACGTCGCTGCCACAAATGCCGCACGCCGCCACGCGGATCAGAACTTCATCCGGCCCAGGCTCCGGCGTGGGCAACTCGACGATTTCGAGGCGCCGATATTCGGAAAGAAGAAGCGCCTTCATGCGTTTGCGGGATACGCTGTGAAAGAAAGTCGCATGTGCGGCACATACTTTAGCGCAGAACGCCGCTATTCGGCACTGCTCGCACGGCCACTCGGACTCGCGCGCGTCAAATGCGGGGCGAAGCGGTTTCATCCCGACCGGAGACCGCCAGTGGCCATGCTATGCTGGAATCGGCAGCCGACGCAGCCATGACAGGCACGAATACAAGAAAACCCGCGCTGATTGCGCTGGAAAACGTCACCGTGATGCGCGGGGCTCGAGAAGGACTGCGCGACATCACGCTGCGAATCGAAGCCGGGGAACACGTCTGCATCCTGGGCCCGAACGGCTGCGGGAAATCCACGCTGATCAAGACCGTGACGCGCGAACTTTACCCGGCCGTGCGCGAGAACTCTTCGATTTCCATTTACGGCAAGGAGCGCTGGGACATTTTCGAGTTGCGGACGCTGCTGGGGATCGTCTCGCCGGACCTTCTCAGCGCGTGCACCGGGAAGGCGAGCGGGCGGGACGTCGTGCTCTCGGGATTTTTCAGCAGCACGCGTATTTTCGAGCATCATCGCGTCGAACCGGAACTCGTCGCGCGAGCCGAAGCGGCGCTTGCGAGACTGGGCGTCGCACATCTTGCGGAACGCCCCGTGGCGCAGATGTCGTCGGGCGAAGTGAAGCGCGTGCTGATCGCGAGGGCACTCGTGCACGAGCCGAAAGCGTTGCTTTTCGACGAGCCGGGCAATTCGCTCGACATCGCGGCGCAACGGCAACTGCGTGACACGATGCGGGAATTGGCGCGGCACGGGATCGGGATCGTGCTCGTCACGCACGATATAGCGGACATCATTCCGGAGATCGAGCGGCTGGTGCTGCTGCGGCGGGGAAGAATGATTGCCGACGGAGCGAAGGAAGAGTTGCTCACGAGCGAACGGCTATCGGAACTGTTCGATGCGCCCGTGCACGTTGTCCGGCAGGACGGGCACTACCATTTGTTGTGAGCGCAGGCGGCGTTGCGTCTGCGATGGCGGGGGCCGGAGAGCCCGCCCGCTCCCGGCAGCGCGGCAGGGGAAAATATAAGAGAATAGAAGCCTATGTTTGGAACAGGCAACAAGGCCGAGCGATCGCGCACTGGTTCTCGCGGCAGAAGCGGGAAAGCCGAAGCCAAGAGCAGCCTGCTGAAAATGCTGCCGGAAGTGTGGGTGTTCGTGCGGCCGCAGAGATGGCTGCTGCTCTTCGGGCTCGTGCTGATGACGATCAACCGGGTCGCAGGGCTCGTGCTGCCCGCCTCGATGAAATACCTGGTGGACAACATCTTCTTGAAACACCAGCTGTATCTTCTGCGACCGTTGGTGCTGGCGATTCTGGCAGCGACTGCGATCCAAGGCATCACCTCGTATTCGCTCACGCAGCTTCTATCGAAGGCCGCGCAGAGAATGATCGCGGATCTGCGCAGAAAAGTGCAATCGCACATCGAGCGGCTGCCGCTGACGTTCCATGACTCGAACAAGACTGGGGCGCTTGTAACGCGGATCATGAACGACGTCGAGGGCCTGCGAAACCTGATCGGAACGGGTCTGGTGGAATTCGTCGGGAGTTTCATGACGGCGGCGTTCGCGCTGATCTACCTGCTGCACATCAGCGCGGCGATGACGGGCCTGGCATTCGCGGTCCTGCTCGGTTTCGGCTTGGCGCTGAACAAGGCGATCGGCACGATCCGGCCGATCTACCGGGCGCGGTCGAGAATTTACGCTGAGGTGACGGGACGCCTGACGGAGTCGCTGGCGGGCGTGCGCGTCGTGAAGGGCTACCGGGCGGAGGAGCGCGAGGAGCGTGTGTTTGCGGGCGGTGTGCAGCGGCTGCTCGACAACATACTAAAGACGCTGACGGCCACGTCGGTGATGAGCCTGTCTGCGACGGTGCTGTTGGGAGTGGTCAGCGCGCTGATCATTTATATGGGGACCCACCGCATCCTCGCGAACACGATGACGCAGGGGCAGTATTTCCAGTATGTCGCCTTCCTTGCAATGCTCGTCGCGCCCGTGTTTCAGATCGTGAACATCGGCACGCAGTTGACCGAGGGCATGGCGGGACTGGAGCGAACCACGGAGATCCTCAAGGAAAGCGAAGAAGACGCCGATCCCCATCGCACGGCTTCCATCGGCACAATCCGCGGCGAGGTGATCTTCGACGGCGTGAATTTTGCGTACAAACCGGGGCGACTGGTGCTCCAAGAAGTGAGCTTCGAGGCGCGGCCCGACTCGCTCACGGCGCTGGTGGGGCCATCGGGCGCGGGGAAATCCACGATCATTGGCCTCATCGCGGCGTTCTACACGCCGACCTCAGGCCGCGTGCTCGTGGACGGCACGGACCTTTCGACCGTGCGGCTGAGCAGCTACCGCACACAACTCGGAATCGTGCTGCAGGACACTTTTCTTTTTGACGGCACGATTCGGGAGAACGTCGCGTTTTCCCGGCCGGACGCGGGCGAGGAAAACATCCTCGCCGCGTGCCGCATCGCGCGCGTGGATGAATTCGCGGAATCGTTCGAGAAGGGCTACGAAACGGTGATCGGCGAACGCGGCGTGAAGCTTTCGGGAGGGCAAAAGCAGCGCATTTCGATCGCGCGCGCGATCCTGGCCGATCCGCGCATCCTCATTCTGGACGAGGCGACCTCGAGCCTCGATTCCGAATCCGAGGCGCTGATCCAGCAGGGATTGTCGTACCTGATGCGCGGGCGAACGACGTTCGTGATCGCGCACCGTCTCTCGACGATTCGCCGCGCGGACCAAATTCTTGTGGTCGAAGGCGGACGGGTCATCGAGCGCGGAAATCACGAGTCACTCTACGCGGCAGGCGGACGCTATTTCGATTTGTACACCAAGCAGCACGGACTCGAAGCCAACTTGTTCCTTGCGCCGGGCGAAGGCGACTCGGCGGCGGAAGATGCGGAGAGCGTAGCGGCTGCTTCGGACGACGAAAAAGACAACGGGGACGGACAGGCCGAGGGCGAATCCGAGCTGACGCGAGCGGCGCGCATACTGCGCGGGCGAACGCCGTAATGCCAGCGGAGAAAGAAGCGGAAGAAGAGCGAGAGCGCGCGGGATTATGCGCCGATTGCGAGCACGCGCAAAGAGTGGTTTCGGACCGCAGCGCGAGTTTCTATCTCTGCCAAAGATCCTTCGGCGATTCCTCGTTCGTAAAGTATCCTGCGTTGCCGGTTCGGAACTGTGCGGGCTACGAACAAGTCCTCTCGTGAGATTTTGCCAGACGGAGCTGATGGCGGCTTGCCGGCAAGTGAGGCAGCACGGTTACCGTCGCGGGGAAAAATCCTAGCGCTGCAGGAAATCGTCGGTGTGGGTGAGGAATTCGGGATAGGCGCCGGCACCCAATTCGTGGAGATCGAGTCCCTGGCGTTCGCCTTCGGCGGCGACTCGTTGCGGATAGAAACGGTTTAGCAACCAGTTCAGTCCGTAGGTCAGGGGCAGGACGAAGCCGAACAGAGTTGCAATCCCCACCACTTGTGCGAGCCACTGGCCTGCGTTGCCGGATGCGCCATTCAACGACTGGCCGAGCATCCGCGCGCAGATGCCCAGAGCGAGCAATCCCCAAACGCCGCAGACGGCGTGCACCGACACAGCGCCGCCGGGATCGTCCACCTGAAAGCGCACCTCAAACCACTCGACGGAGAGCGCTACGAGGCCGCCGGCGATCAAGCCGATCAACATCGCCGCCGCCGGCGCAAGAAACGGCGCAGCAGCGCTGCTTGCGACCAAGCCCCCGACCCAACCGTTTGCACAGAGAGATGCGTCGGGCTTGCCGAAACGGAATCGCGTTACGAGCGCCGCAGCGAGCGTGGCCGCAGCGGCCGAAAGTGTCGTATTGATCGCGATCAAGACGCAGCGCCTGGCATCCGCGGCCGCAAAGAGGATGGCGCCGGCGGAATTCAATCCATACCAGCCAAGCAGCGCAAGCATGCAACCGAATAGGACAAGGACCGCGTTGTGACCGGGAATGGCGGCAGGCATTCCGTCTGCCGCATATTTGCCGCGGCGGGGACCAAGAATCCAGGCGACCGCGAGCGCGGTCAAACCGCCGACGACCTGGATGGTTCCCGAGCCGCCTGCGTCCACAAATCCGCGGCCCAAGCCGTAATTTGCGCCGAGCTGCGCCAGCCAGCCTCCGCCCCAGACCCAATGCGCGAAGATCGGATAGGTGAAAGCCGCGAAGAGCGCCGAGGAAGCACAGCACGCGCCGAGCCGCCAGCGGTCTCCTCCGCTCCCAAGCGGAATGATTGCGGCCAAACCAACACTGAGCATTTGGAGCCACGCGATCAAGGGCGCCGCGGAACCGTCGAATTTCAGTCCACGGAAAAAGAACGGCTGGTCCGCGATCCAACCCCAACTCTTGCCCGCGATGCTCAGGGAATGTCCTGGCCCGCCCGCAAACCCTTGGAAGGCGAAACCGCAAAAGAAAAAGACAACCGCGGCAACCGAAAACACGGCAAGCGAAGCCATCATCGAATGCGCGGCGCTTCGGGAACGGCCCAGGCCGGTGTTGATGAGGGCGAGTCCTGCAGCGGCCAGCGGAACCAGAAAGACAAAGAGGATGCAGGCGGCGGTGGTGAAGTCAGAGAACGCGGGAGAGGCTGGAGGCGTCATTCGTGTTCCCTGCGGCTATCGAAGTGTGCGCGCACCGTGAGGACCAGCCCCAGCATCTCGACCCCGCTCCCCGCCAGCGCGAAGACTGCCCTGGGGCCCGCGGACGAAAGCAAAATGATCGCCGCGAGAACCAAGAGCCATCCTGCAGAAAGCAAAGAAAGTCCTGCAAGCTTCATTCCGTCAGCCCCGGCAACATGAAACAAGAATCGCGCTGGCGTTTCGCGCGGACGCTAAAGATATCACAATCGCCGCAGCGAGCCGCGGGTCTCCTGCTGCTTCATTCTTTGTCAAGGCGCTATGCCAAACGGGCTTGGCGGGCCCACGCCGAAGCGAGCCGAACGCATAGGATGAGCCATGCTTCAGGCGGTGAATTTCGTAAACAGCTGAAAACATAGGGCTTAAAGAGGAATTCCTCACTTACAGAAATTATACAAAACTTTTATACGAGCAATTGAATATTTCCGTTTTACAGAAATCGCCATTGTCCGCATGATTGCGAATCTCATAGCAATCACCCTCTAAAGGAGGAGTTGCCTAGATGGCAGAAGAAAAATCAACGGCCGAAATGCAACCGACGTTGGGGCTTACAGGTTTGACGATGAACGCCATGGCGCTGATCGCGCCTGGAGCTTTCCTCTGGCTGACTTTCGTGATTCAGGCCACAGAGGGAGTTTCGGCGCCGGCGATGTGGATCGGCATCATCCTCGCCCTGCTCCTGTGTCTGGCAACTGCGGTCTGTTATGCCGAACTATCCAAGCTCTATCCGGGAACCGGCAGTTCGTACTACTTCGCGGAGCAATCCTTCCTGAACCACGACAAACACTGGAAATGGGCGCGCCTCTCAAAGTTCGTAGTCGGCTGGGGCTCCCACCTTTACTACTGGATTTATCCGGGCGTGATGGTTTGCGTTACGGGCATTTTCTGCGGGTACGTCGTCGGAACTCTCTGGCCTTCCTTCATGAGCTCCGCCAACCCCGGCCCGATGTTCATGATGCTGGTGGCGATCCTGTTCTCCTTCGGCGTGGCTTACATCGCGCACCGCGGAGTTGTGGGCTCGACTTCGGTAAACATCGCGATCAACGTGATTCAGATCAGCGCGTTGATTGTGTTTGCCGTCATGGCCATCGGCTACCGCTCGGGCCATCCGCCGGGAAGCGTGGCGTGGCAATTCGACGCGTCTTCCGGCGATGCCTATCCGTATCAGTTCAAGACGGCCTCGGACGGCTCGATTGTGCGCGATGCCGCCGGCAAACCGATGCCCCTGCTGGACACTTCGGGCAAGCCGGTGCCCTTCACGATTGGCTACCCGTATAGCGACAGTCAGGGCAATTTTCTGAGCCACCCGAGCGCGAAATCCGTCGTCGGGGTGCACAAAATAGGATGGATGTTCGTGCAGGCCACGGTCGCCATCCTGATTCTCGTCGGATTTGAATCGGTGACCTCGCTGGGCGGCGAAGCAAAAAATGCCAAACGCGACATTCCCATCGCGGTCCTCGCTTCGCTGCTGATACAGGGGGCGTTCTGCTATCTGTTCGAGTATTTCGCGGCAAACTATTTCTTGAATTCCGGCTATCCCATGACAACTGCTACATCTTCGGCGGCGCCCATCGGGGACATGATGGTTGTGGTCGGCAACTCGCTGTTTGGCGCGGGCCGCGGCCGCATCTTCATGCTTGTAGAAGCGTTCACCGTGTTTCTGGCGCTGATCGGCACCACTCTTTCCTGCATCAACACCGGGGCGCGCGTCACGTATGCGATGGGCAAGGATCAGGAGGTCCCCGAACACTTCGGGATGCTGCACGGCAAGAACTTGACGCCTCACCGGGCGATCTGGACCTTGGCGATCATCTCGGCAGTGATAGGCGTGGTCGGCTGCTTGAACGTGTTTGGAGATGCCGGGGCCGTTGCAGATTCCGTAATTCAAGCTCTGCCGCACGGCTTCTGGTCGAGCGTCGGTTACCTGAGTCACGACAAGATGGCAGCTTTGCCAAACTCGTTGCTGACCATCACTTTGGCCTCCAACTTCGGAACGTTCGTGCTGTACGGGTTGAGCTGCTTTATTTGTGTTGTGGCCTATCAGGGACACCCGAATTACAGCTTTCTGAGGCACACGGCTATCCCCATCTTCGGGATCATTGCGAACCTGGGCTGCATGATCTTCTACCTGGTCGGGCCATTCCTGAACTACGGCACGAAAATGGAGCCGTTCACGGCCTTAGGCATCGCACTGGTCTGGGCCATCTACGGCGCTATCTACTTCATCCGGTCGAGCAAGACTTCGGGAAGAACGACGTTTACGAAGGGCCGAGCCGTGACCGGCGCATGAGCGGCAGTCAAATTTCCTCGAGCACTGGGCGGGCGAACGGCCGCCCGGTCTTTTTCGGGGAGTTATAATGTTGAGGTCCTACAGAGGACAGCAATTGGAAAAAGCCGTCCGGGTGGACGGGGTTGTTCGTCCTCTCCAAGATCCAATGCTCGAGATCGAGTTCGCACAGCTTTCCGACGTTGGCCGGGTCCGCCCGCACAACGAGGATTACATCGGCCACTTCGCACCCTCCGGACACGCGCAGGCGCGAAGCCACGGCTGGCTTTTTGCGCTCGCCGACGGCGTGGGCGGGCAGGAGAAGGGCGAGGTTGCGTCGCGCGCTGCTGTGGAAAGCATGCTGGAGGGTTTCCGCAGCGCTCCGAAAAACGAGCCGCTGAGCGGCCTGCTCCACCGTCTGGTTCAAACGGCGAATGCCAAGGTTTTTGAGACCGCGGTGGCGACCGGCCCGAGCGGGGCGGGAATGGCCACGACGCTGGTCGCGTGCGCATTCCGCTATGACAGTGCGGCGGTGGCGCACGTTGGCGACTCGCGTTGTTACCTCTTCCGCAAAGGCAAGGTCGAACTCCTCACCGATGACCACACCATTGCGAACGAACAGGTGCGGCTGGGCATCCTATCGGAGGAGGAAGCGGCCGAACGCGAGACGCGCCACGTGCTGAGCCGTTCGCTCGGGGGAGGCTTGTTCGTCGGCGTGGAGGTCAGCGAGGCCCAGATCCTTCCGGGCGACGTGCTGCTGCTGTGTTCCGATGGGCTGCATGGGTCGGTCAAGCCCGCAGACATCGCCGAAGCCGTCAACCGAAGCGCGGACCTGAAGGCCGCCGCCGAAAAACTGGTAGAAATTGCCAATCAGCGGGATGGGAATGATAATATCAGCGTCCAGCTAATTCGCGTTCGCAGCGTCGAGCGCGTGGGCATGTACCGCGGGCGGCCTTACAAGCTGCGCTGAAGAGTGGCCCAGCAACCCCAACGGGCAGGCTCGCCTCCGGCCGCTGCCGCTGGCCCACGCAGGCGATGGCTCCAATACACTCTGGCGACACACTCGATCACTACCGGATAGAAAGCGTCGTCGCGCGAAGCGGCATGGCCTCCATTTTCCGCGCAACCGACCTGCGCGACGGCCGAGCCGTCGCAATCAAAATTCCCCACCCCGAGATGGAAGGCGATTCCGTCCTCTATGAACGCTTTCGCCGGGAAGAGCAAATCGGCAAGGAATTGAATCACCCCGGCGTGATGAAGGTGTACGGCGACGACGACCGCGGCCAAGTCTACATGGTGATGGAGTGGGTTGAGGGCAGGCTGCTGCGGAAGATCCTGATTGAAAACAAGAAACTGCCGCCGGAACGCGCCATCCGCATCACTCTGGGCATTTGCCATGCGCTCGATTACATTCACACCCATGGCGTGGTCCACCGCGACCTGAAGCCCGAGAACATCATGGTGGACGCCGATGACAACATCAAATTGATTGACTTCGGGATCGCCGGCAGCGTTCGTGCGCGCCGGCTGACGTTTGCGAAACTTTCGCAGGCGATGGGAACGCCCGATTACATTTCGCCCGAACAGGTGAAGGGAAAACGGGGCGACGGGCGCAGCGATATTTATGCGCTGGGTGTGATGCTCTACGAAATGGTGACGGGCGAGGTGCCTTTCCAGGGCCCAAACGCATTTGCCATCATGAACGAGCGGCTGCTGAACAGCCCCAAACCTCCCCGCGAAGTCAATCCGGAGATTTCGCCGCAACTTCAGGAAGTGATTTACCGCGCCATCGAGCGCGACCCGAAGAACCGGTACTCTACCGCGCGGGAATTCGCACAAGATCTCGAGCACCTGGACCAGGTTGGCGTCTCGGACCGGCCCGAACTCCACGACTGGAAGAAGCGGCGCTCGCCCTGGTTGCGGCGAATCCTGTTCTACGTCATGCTGGCGCTGATTCCGATCGTGATTTTCGCGCTGTTGCTATACGTCGCGCGCCACACGTGAAAACGGAGGAGACTGGGATGCGACGCCTATCCCGCAGAATACAACCCTCATGAGCGCTGATGAACTCAAGCAGAGCAACGAAGCAATTTTCGCGATCGAGACGGCCGCGCTGACGCGGCGGTTCGGCGAATTGATCGCTGTGGATCACATTCAAATGCAGGTGGCCCACGGAAGCATCTTCGGCTTGCTCGGACCGAATGGCGCCGGTAAGAGCACGACGATCAAAATCCTGACGACGCTGCTTGAGCCGACGTCGGGCACGGCGCGCGTTGCGGGATTTGACGTGGTGAAAGATCCTTCCCGGGTGCGCCGCAGAATCGGCTACGTGCCGCAGATGCTCTCCGCCGACGGTGCGTTGACCGGCGACGAGAATCTGATGCTCTCGGCGAAGCTGTACGGGATGGGCCGCGCCGACCGAAAGGAACGCGTCTCGGAAGCCCTGAATTTCATGGGGATTTCCGAAGCAGCCAACAGGCTCACACGGACTTATTCAGGCGGCATGATTCGGAGACTCGAAGTCGCGCAAGCGATGCTGCATCGCCCCGCGGTGCTGTTTCTCGACGAGCCCACGATCGGACTGGATCCTGTCGCGCGGTGGACGGTCTGGGACCGGCTGCGCGAATTGAAGGCTCGCTTCGGAATGACCGTGTTGATCACGACGCACGACATGGACGAAGCCGACACACTCTGCGACGAACTGGCCATCATGCATCGCGGCAAGATTGGCGTGACCGGCAAGCCGCTGGAATTGAAAGCGGCTCTGGGGGCCGAGGCCACGCTGGACGATGTATTCGCGCACTACAGCGGGGGCTCAATCCATGAAGGAGGAGACTACCGTGACATCCGCCGTACCCGAAGCACGGCCAGCCGCCTGGGATGATTCGTCGTACGTCTTCAATTTTTTCGAGCAGAGCGCCGCGATTGCGGAAGTCGAGCTGAAGAAGCTGTTCCGCGATCCGACGGAGTTGCTCTCGCGCGCTGTCCAACCGACGCTCTGGCTCGTGATTTTCGGCCAAGTTTTCAGCCGCATTCGTGGAATCCCCACCGGGAACGTCAGCTACCTTGCATTCATGACGCCGGGAATCCTGGCGCAGAGCGTGTTGTTTGCCGCGATTTTCTACGGAATCGCGGTGATCTGGGAACGCGATCTGGGGATCGTGCAAAAGCTGCTCGTCAGTCCGGCCGAGCGCGCGGCGCTCGTGGTGGGCAAGGCCATTTCGGCGGGATTTCGCGGCGTCGTTCAGGCGGCGATCATCTATCTGCTTGCGCTTGTGCTGCGGATCGGAGTGCGATGGAGTCCGCTTTCCATCGCGGGCGTGCTCTGCGGGGTGGTGCTCGGGTCGGCGATTTTCTCGACTTTTTCCCTCATCATCGCGTGCATCGTGAAATCGCGTGAACGCTTCATGGGGATCGGCCAAGTGCTGACGATGCCGCTGTTTTTCGCAAGCAACGCAATTTATCCTCTGGCGATCATGCCGCCATGGCTGCGCGTCGTGGCTCTTTTCAACCCGCTCACCTATCTGGTGGATGCACTGCGGGGAATGATGATCGTGGGGGGGCAGAGCATGCACGGGCTGCCCGTGGATTTTGCCGTGATGGGTGTTATTTTTGTGGTTCTAACTTTGATTGCTGCGAAGCTCTATCCCTCTCTGGGGCGGTAGAGCCGGCCGCGAAATGGTCCAGCAGGAGAGGAAAATGGCCAACACTGCGAATCTGGCGCGTCACTTTCTGGTCGAGGACGGCAGCAGCTTTCGCCTGAAGCATTTCAATCCGGCCGACACGCGCCACTTCAAATCGAAGGCAAAAGCCGATGAAACCGTTCAGCGCGATGTCGAACGACTAAGCGACCTCCAGGAAAAAATGTACGCGCAGGACCGCTGGGCCTTGTTGATCGTCCTGCAAGCGATGGACGCGGCGGGCAAGGACAGCACGATCAAGCATGTGATGTCCGGCATCAATCCGCAAGGGTGCGATGTCGTTTCCTTCAAGACTCCCACGAACGAGGAGCTGGATCACGATTTTCTCTGGCGCACGACGCTGCCCTTGCCCGAGCGCGGACACATCGGGATTTTCAACCGCTCTTACTACGAGGAAGTGCTGATTCTTCGCGTGCACCCCGAATTATTGACGGCGCAAAAGATGCCGCCGGAGCTCGTGACCAAGCACATCTGGGAGGAACGCTACGAAGACATCAACTCCTTCGAGCGGCACCTGACGCGAAATGGAACCGTAATCCGGAAGTTTTTCCTGCACGTTTCGCGTGAAGAACAGAAGAAACGCTTCCTGGACCGGCTGGAGCAGCCTGCGAAGAATTGGAAGTTTTCTCTGAATGACGTGCACGAGCGCCGCTACTGGGACCAATACCAACAGGCGTACGAAGAGGCCATCCGCGCCACGAGCGCGCCCCACGCGCCGTGGTACGTCGTACCGGCCGACCACAAGTGGTTTGCGCGACTCATCGTCGCGGCCGCGATTATCGACGCGCTCGAAGGGTTGAATCTCGCCTTCCCTGTCGTAGACCGCCAAAGAAAACGGGCGCTGGCCGCGGGGCGCAAGGAATTGCTGGCACGGAAAAAACGCTGAACGAACCGGTGCCGCCGCAGAGATTCCCACAGCGAAGCGACCTCACCGCGCCCGGCTCAGGACGCAATGCCGCGACGGCACCAAGCGTAGTCAACTTCAGTTTTGCGGTGGGTTGTTCTGCCCCTGTCCGCCGGAACCATTGTCCGGCCCGCCGCCTTGACCGCCCGGACCGCCCATGTGGCCGCGCTGCCCCATTCTCTGCTGTTCGTCCTGAAGCATCTTGTCAAACTTGGGCTTCTGCTTGTCGTCGAGCAGGGCGCGGATCTGGCTGTTCGTGTCGTCGCGGAGTTGCTGGAACTTCTGGCGCATGGCCTGGCGGTCATCGCTAGAATTGTTCCGCAGATCCTCCATTTTCTTCTGCTCACTCTCGAGGATCGGCTTGATCTTGGTCTGCTGGTCGTTTGTGAGGTCGAGATTCGTGGTCAGCATCTTGAGGCGGTCGTCGGGAGACATCGGTCCCCGCCTCCCGCCCGGCCCTGGGCCGTGATCACCGCTCGCCCCGCCCGGGCCGCCGGGCGGAGGGCCGTTTTGGTCCTGCGCGTAAGCGGCGCTGCCCGCAATCAGTGGAATCGCAAGAGTAAGAATGACAAACCAATTGGTCCGGCGTGCAATTTGCATTTCAATGCTCCTTCTCGTCGTTCCCGGACTGCCGAGTCGAGTATCTCGGGGCACCTCGGGACCCACTTCCGCACAGGATGATACCCCCAATTGTATTGCTGCGACCGCTGCCAATGGTTCCAATTTGTGCGAGGGGCTTGGCGCCAGCAGAGGCCGGAGAGCGGTCGCCCGCCGGGCTACAGGCCGGGTTCGCTAGGAATTGCCGGCCGATTTCGCGCCGCGTTCACCCATTAAGAGGATGCTTCGCTGCGAGAACGGGAGAAACAGCAAAGCCGCCGTCATCGCCATCACTAGGCCGACGCCGACTCGGTCAAGCAGGAGAAACGCCGAAAGCGCCCACAGTTCGTCCAGCGGGAAGATCGCGGGAAACAGGCGGAGGAATTGCCGCGCGAGTCCCCGATATCCAAAGACGGCGGCAGCCAGAAGATAGAGTCGCACGGCCACGCCGGCGGCTGCTGTTACGATTAGAATGGCGAGCAGCCATATGGCGTAATTCGTTCTCTCGGAGAGAAATGCGTCAATCAGTCGCAGGTTGGCGAGCGCCGCGATGTAAATTCCGAGATACAGCAATTGAATCAGTGAAAAAAGCAGGCGAGCGGTTCCTTGAGGGACTCCCGGCAAATCCCGCGGATCGCTCAAGAGCATGGCTCGGGGCTGGGAATCGGCACTCTCGTTCGCGTCAGCCGTTGCCGCAGCAGACGAGACCTCGCGCTGCTCCACGGGCGCGATAAAGCGGTAGCCGCGCCGCGGCAGAGTCTGAACGAAACACGGATTGCTGGCGGAATCTTCGAGGGCTTCGCGCAGTTTGTTCACCGCCGTATTCAAACTGTGATCGAAGTCCACGAACGTGTCCGCGGGCCAGAGCCGCTGGCGCAACTCCTCTCGCGTCACGATTTCCCCCGGGCGCTCGAGCAATTGCAGCAGAACGTCAAGCGGCTGCCCCTGCAAACGCGGCCGCGCCTTACCGTCTTTGCGCAGATCGCCCGATTGACGATCCAGCTCGAAAACGCCGAAGCGGATTACGCGATCGGGTTTTTGCGCCTCAGCCACTCGTGCATCTCCCCTGCAGCCCGGCATCATTCTAATGGATGCGGCGCTCCAAGTGGCCGCTTTTCATTCATTTACGGGATGAGGCGATAAGGAGACAAAACTGAGACCGCGTGCATTGCTTTCTTTTGGTTCCTGCGTCATCTTCGGCGCGGAACGACGGAGGAATCCATGCCAGGCAATTTGAGATTTCGAGCAGCAGTTTTCGTAATGGCAGGATGGTTTTGGGCCGCCGCGCCCGCATTCGCGCAACTCACTCCAGAGGCAACGCGCGGATTCGAGCGCTACGTACAGCTCACCGAACAGAGAATGGATGCAGAGGTGCAGCCGGGCGCGCCGTTTCTCCAGGTGGATGGTTTGCCGGAGGCGCAACGCCAATCCGTTCTCGCGCAGCTAGAGAGAGGCGAGGTCGTGCCCCAGCAATTGACGACTTCAGCCCCCGCCGCCGAGATCGCGACTCCCGGCGCTCTGATACACCACTGGGTGGGGACGGTCTTCATTCCCGGCGCGACGCTGCGGCAAGTGCTGGCGCTCGTGCAGGATTACGATCACCAACATTTGTATTACCAGCCTGAGGTCGAGCGATCGAAGCTGCTGGCGCATTCCGGGGACGATTTCAAAATTTACCTCCGGCTGAAGCAGACGGATGTCATTACGGTCGTCTTGGACACGGAATACGACGTTCATTACGAGCAGCTCGATGCGAATCGCGCCGAGAGCCGCTCGTACAGCACGCGGATCGCGGAAATCGCCCGGCCGGGAGAGGCGGACGAACGAGCCCTGCCGGCCGGCGACGATCACGGATTTCTCTGGCGAATCAATTCCTACTGGCGCTTTGAAGAGACGCGCCGCGGCGTCTTCGTCCAATGCGAAGCCATTTCGCTGACGCGAGACATCCCCGTTGGACTCGGCTGGCTGATCACCCCGCTGATCGAGCATGTCCCGAAGGAATCCCTCGAATTCACACTGGAAGCGACGCGCAAGGCGGTTCTGAATCGGGCGAGCCCTGCTTCCCCAAAGCAAGATGCGGGGCTGCGCTCCGGGGATAACACATGAACGGATTCGCGATTGCTAACTCGAGAAGGAATGAAGGAGGAAAAATGGCCACACAACCATACGAGTTGGAAGCGGCTGCGCCGGGCGCCGCGCGCGTCCACACCAGGGACGCCGTTGCACCCGCCGGGGCTTTTCGTGATGCGACGCGCGTGCAGCAGAGCTTCAGCGCAGGAATCGAACGCAGGGTGTTGGCGTGGCTCGCGGCGCGCCTGCCAACCTGGGTGCAATCGGATCAATTGACGCTCCTTGGCTTCGCGGCGATGTTTGCCGCCGGAGCGAGCTACGCGGTCGTGCGATGGACTCGCAATGGCCTGTTGCTTGCAACTCTGTGCCTCGCGCTGAATTGGTTCGGCGACAGCCTCGACGGAACCATCGCGCGCCTGCGCAACCGGCAGAGGCCGCGGTACGGCTTTTACGTGGACCACATGATCGACACGTTCGGCGGACTTTTCCTGATGGGCGGCCTCGCGCTATCCGGCCTGATGGATTGGCGAATCGCCCTGGGAATGTTCATCGCGTTCCTCATGCTCTCGATCGAAACGTACCTCGCGACCTATACGCTCGGCGCGTTCCGGCTCTCCCACGCGAAGCTCGGCCCAACCGAGATTCGCATTCTGCTTGCGGCCGGCAATCTTGCTCTCTGGTTGCATCCGGCCGCATGCGTTTGGGGCACGCCCTACCGGCTCTTCGATTTCGGCGGACTGGTGGCAATTGCGGGGATGAGCGCGATGCTCGTCGCCGCCGCGATTCGCCACACGTGCGACCTTTACCGGATGGAGCGGCTGCCTTGAATTTTGCGGCTGGGAGGCGTGGAGCGGCGCGAAGCGTCAGAGGATTTGCGCGCCCTTCGCGTCAATCGCCAAAATGCGCGCAGCGGCGCGAACGCCGTGTTGCGCGAAAGCGGCGACGATCGCCGCTCCAATTTCCTTGTGCCGCGCGGTTGCGAGCGCGAGTACACTCGGCCCGGAGCCCGAGAGCGCCACGCCGAGAAGGCCGGGTTGCGGCGGAATCGCAAGGGCCTCAGCCAGGCCGGGGACGAGCGATTGCCGCTGCGGTTGGTGCAAGCGATCGCGCATCGCTTCGCCGAGCAAATCGTAACGGCGTTTGGCGAGCGCCGCGCCGAACAGGGCCGCACGCTGCAGATTGAACACAGCGTCTTCGCGCGAAATTTCCTTGGCAAGAAACTCGCGGGCCTTGTGCGTGTCCACTTGCGCGTCCGGCGAGACAACCACCGCGCGAATTTCTCCCGGCCACGATTGCCGGACCACGATGGGGCCGTCCGCGGAAGTCGCGATTGTCACCCAGCCGCCGAGCAGCGCCGCCGCGACGTTATCGGCATGGCCTTCCAACTCGGCCGCGTAGCGCAGCAACTTCTCCGAAGGGATTTTCTTCCTCGCAATCGCCGCACCCAGAACCGCTCCCGCCACGATCGCGGCGCCGCTGCTCCCGAGTCCACGGCAGAGCGGAATCGCATTTCGCACGTCCAGGCTGAGCGGCGGCAGAATGAATCCCTCTCGCTCCGCCACAAACTGCATGGCGCGGAGAATTAGATTATCGCCTCCGGCCGGAAGCGATACGGCGCCTTCGCCGGAAACCGCGACGCGGCCCGTCTTGATTTTGTCCGGCGCGATGCGCGCGCGGACCTCGAGATACAGTTCGAGCGCGAGCGCAAAGCAATCGAATCCCGCACCAAGATTTGCAGTGGATGCCGGAACGCGCACGGCGATTTCCCGCGCGCGGGCAGCGCGACTCTTTGCGTTTGTGCGCATCATTCGGCGGAAGAATTCGGCGCGTCGCGGCGCAGATATCCCAGGATGCCGGCGCGCGTAGCGGGCACGCGTGCCGGTGGATTCGCAAACGCGCCAAGAATCGATTTCGGTTCGCCTGCTGCGGCGCCTTCGGGCTCCGTGAGGCGGCCGGAGTGATACTTCACGGTGTATTCCACGTCCTTGAGCAAGTGCCCCGTCAGCACGGCGACCACGGTTTCGCCCTTGCGGATGCGTCCATCGGCGGCGAGCCTGCGGATTCCGGCGACGGTCGTTGCCGAGGCCGGCTCGCAACCGATGCCGTCGCGGCCGAGGATCGCTTTTGCATCCGCAATTTCCTGTTCGCTGACGGTAATCGAAGTGCCGCCGGTTTCGGCCAAAACGCGCAAGCCGCGCTTCCAAGACACGGGCGCGCCGATGCGAATCGCCGTCGCGAGCGTGCGCGGATCGGCAACCGGTTCAATCTCGGCATTCGCATTGCGTTGCTGCGCGGCAAGCAAATGCGCAAACGGCGCTGCGCCTTCCGCTTGAATCACGGCGAACTGGGGCAGTCGGTCAATCAATCCCCAGCGAAGCATCTCGACGAATCCTTTGCCGAGCGCAGAGATATTCCCGAGATTTCCGCCCGGCACGACGACGTAATCCGGCACGCGCCAGCCGCATTGCTCCATCATCTCGATCGCGACCGTCTTCTGCCCTTCGACGCGCATCGGATTGACCGAATTCACCAGGTAGAGCGAGCCGTCTTCGGCCAGCTCGCGCACGACGCGCATGGCCGTGTCGAAATTGCCTTCGAGCTCAAGCACCGAAGCGCCGTAATCGAGGCTTTGCGCGAGTTTCGCGGAACTTACCTGCCCATGCGGCACCAGAATCACCGCGCGGACTCCGGCGCGCGCCGCATAGGCGGCGAGACTCGCGGCCGTATTGCCCGTGCTCGCGCAGGCCAGCGTGCGCGCGCCCAATCGCACGGCGTGCGTGACGGCGAGCGTCATGCCCGTGTCCTTGAACGAGCCGGTGGGATTCGCGCCCTGATGCTTGAGCCAAATTTGATCGAGGCCGCAGTAGCGCGCGGCGCGCGGCGCCTCGTAGAGCGGCGTATTGCCTTCGCGCAACGTGACGAGCGGCCCGTCCGCCGATATCGGGAGCAGTTCGCGATAGCGCCAGACGCCGCTCGTATCGGCGGGATCGAGTGATGCTCGCCGCTCCGCCCAGACGCTTGGAAGCAAACGGCGCACCGGTCCCGGGAGTGCGTGCAACTCGACTTCGAGCAAACCGCCGCAGCGCGCGCAGACGACCAACGCTTCCTCGATCGAATACGTTGCGCCGCATCCCTCTTCGATGCAGCGCAGCTTCGCCGCCGCCGGACCAGCGCCTTTGCCAGCCGATACGGGCGCGGAGACGCTCGCGCTTCGTGAAACTTCGGTCATCCCTTTGCGCTCCCCCCAGCCAATCTCCCCGCTTGACCCGGCAACCCGGCCACGGCCGGCTCGGGCCTGCTCGCGGAATCGGTTTGCGCTGATTCTTTCTTCTCTCCCTGAGCGGCGAGCCGCGCGAGATGAAATTCATCATGGACGGCGGCGACGGCGCGCTGCATCTGGCGCTCCTCGACCACGAAAGAAATGTTGTTTTCGGAGGAGCCTTGCGCGATCGCGATGAGGTTCACACCCTCGCGGCCCAGACGCGAAAAGACGCGGCCAGCGATGCCCGGCGTGCCGCGCATCCTGTCTCCGACGACGGCGACGATCGCGACGTCGTCGTTGACCTGTATGTGCTCCAATTCGACCGGCCGCACCCCCAACAGGAACGTGCGCCGGAGCGCTTCGACCGTGCGCCCCGCGTCGGCGGAAGGAACGACGAAGCAGATGTCGTCCTGAGAGGACGCCTGCGTGATCAGCAGGATTCTCGCGCGAGCTTCCGCGGTCGCGGCAAACGTCCACGCGGCCACGTCCGGCACGCCGATGATCCCGGGGCCGCCCACGGTCAGAAGCGTGACGTCGCGCATGGCCGTCACCGCCTTGGTGCACTCCTGCGAAGGGTTTCCATTCGGTGCGATCACGGTTCCGCGGCGATCGGGAGCGAAGCTATTGCGGATCCACACCGGAATGCCGCGCTCGCGCACCGGATGCAGCGTGCTCGGATGCAGCACCTTTGCGCCGAAGAAAGCAAGCTCGGCAGCTTCGTTGTAGGAAATCTGTTCGAGCAGAGAAGCTTCGGGAACGAGGCGCGGGTCCGCAGTCAGGACGCCATCCACGTCGGTCCAGATGATGATGTCGTCCGCGTCGATTGCCGCGCCGAGAATCGTCGCAGAATAATCGGAGCCGCCTCGGCCGAGCGTGGTAGGCACGCCGCTCTCGTTCGAGCCGATGAAACCGGTGACCACGGGGACGACTCCGCTGCGCGCGCGCGGCAGCAGCACTTTCTGCGCGCGTTCGCGCGTTTCCGCTTCGAGCGGCTGGGCGCCGCCGTGCACGTCGTCGGTGATGAGGAAGTCGGTCGCTTCAAGCGCGCTGGAAGGCACGCCCATTTCCACCAGCGTTCCCGAAACCAGGCGCGCCGAAAGCCGTTCGCCGACGCCGGAGATTGCGTCGAGCACGCGCGGCGTGAGCTCTCCGAGCCACGCGACCCCGCGGCAGCGATTGGAAGCTTCTTCGATGATGCCGTCCAGTTCGGCGCGCATTCGCTCGCGCCGCGCGGGATCGGAAATCAGGGCGCGCAAAGCCTCGTGATGTTTTGTGGTGAGGAGCGTGGAAAGTTCCTGCCAGGCATTTTGGTCGCCCCGAGCGGAGCGGTGGGCCGCATCTATCAGTGCGTTTGTGACGCCGGCCATCGCGGACACGACGACGACCACGTCGCGCTCGCGAGCAGCGCTCGCCGCGAGGCCCGCCGCGCTGCGAATGCGCTCGGCGCTGCCGACGGACGTCCCGCCGAACTTCATCACTTGCAATTGTCGTGTCATCGCCGGCCTGCACTTTCCGCCACCGGCACATTCGCCTGCGACTTCTGCCCGAGCATTCCCCGCGCCACGAGCAATTCGGCATTCAAGATCGCCGCGCCCGCCGCGCCGCGAATCGTATTGTGGCCCAGCACGAGGAACCTGTAGTCGAGCACGCGATCCGGGAAGAGCCGTCCGACCGTGACGCTCATGCCGCGCCCCGCGTCGCGATCGAGCTTCGGCTGCGGACGGTCCGCCTCTTCGCGCACGATCACGGGCCGCTCGGGAGCCGAGTGCAATCCCAATTGCTGCGGGAGGCCCGAGAACGACTCCAGCGCGCGGCGAACCTCTTCGAGTTTCGCCGGCTTCGCCAGCTTGACCTTCGCCGCGACCAAATGACCGTCGGTGACGTTCACGCGATTGCACTGCGCGCTGATTTTCACCGGCGCTTCGCGCAGAGCGGCCCCATCGAGCCGCCCCAGAATCTTGCGCGCCTCGCGCTCCATTTTCTCTTCTTCTTGCGAAATATAGGGCAGGACGTTGTCCGCGATGTCGAGCGACGCAACACCCGGATAGCCCGCGCCGGAGAGCGCCTGCATCGTCGTGGCGGTTACGGCCTCGAGTCCGAACTGCGCTTCCAGCGGAGCCAGCGCGAGCACCAGGATGATCGTCGAACAATTCGGATTCGTCACCAAATAGCCGCGACCGAAGCCGCGATTCCGTTGCTGCGCCTCGATCGTCCCCAGATGCTCGGGATTGATCTCCGGGATCAGCAGAGGCACGTCCGGCTCCATGCGCCACGCGGCGGAATTGCTGACGACCGGATAGCCCGCGCGGGCGAATTGCTCTTCGACGTCGCGCGCGCAGTCCGAGGGCAGGCTGGAAAATACGAAGTCGCAATCGAGGGGCGGCTCCGGCGCCTGCACGGGAATGCGTCTCACGCCCGCCGGCATCTCCCCCACGAGGCGCCACGTGCAGGCCTCGGCGTACGGCTTGTTCTGCGAACGGTCCGACGCCGCGAGGGCCGTGACCTCAAATTGCGGATGATTTGCGAGCATCTGAATGAATCGCTGGCCGACCGTTCCAGTGGCGCCCAGGATTCCCGCGCGGAGCTTTTGTGTTGGCATGCTGTCTCCCAATTGTATGGCTCCCGCTCCGGCAACGCGACTGGATTCCGCCTGGGTTGCGCCCCGCGTGCTGCGGCCGGTCCCGTCGCTCGCCGGAACTGCCACTCGAGTGTCATTCCGAGCCCAGCGAGGAATCTCTCTTCCATACAAGAAACAAAAGAAGGAGAGATTCCTCGTCGCCCGCCGCGGCGGGCTCCTCGGAATGACTGGCTCGTGTAGTCCTTCAGCAAACCCTAGAAACAAAATCGGCCCGCCGGCTTTTTCCGCCGCGGGCCGCTTCGAGGAGCTTAGGTTTGCTTCTTGCTGCTACCTTGCCTCCCCCGCACGGTCCGCGGCGCGCTTAATGGAGGTCGTACCTCCCTTAGTCATCGTCGTCCCGGCCGTGTAGGTAGACAGAATCATTTCCACTCCATGATAAGAGATTTACGGCCTGAGTCAAGGAAAAGATGAGTAGCGGGCCAATTGGGGATTATCCGATTTTCAGCAGCGTCTCGCCTATTGCACAACGAACGCGTTCTCGAAGGCGTAGGTTTGGCCATCCGGATTGGTCAAGGTCATCGAGACCGGGCCCGAAGGCAGACTAGGAACGGTGCAGGACAAAGTTTCGCTGTCCGTTTCCGTGCAGGCGGCGGTTTGGCTGCCAATTTTTGTGGTCGTGCCAGAAAGGAATCCGCTGCCGCGGATCGTAATACTCCCTCCGGACGATACCTGAGCTGGGGAGACGGTGCCTACCGCAAGTGGCACCACGCTCAGCTCGAAATAGGAAACTCCGCCCTGCTGCTCGGCGACTAGGATCTTTTCGCCCGAAGGGTCGATCGCAAGCGGTCTGTAAGGACCTATGCTGCTTGGCAAACCAATCATCAACAATAGACCCCCGTTGTGGGTATCCGACACCAGAATCGAAGAAGAAGCAGCATAGAGGAGGTCTCCAGTTTCGGCGGCATAGAGGAGGCTTCCGGTCTCATGGAGGCGCGAGTCCAGTCCGCCTTGGGGCAGTGGGACGAGCGGGAGCAGGCGCTGGTCTAGAGTTCCTTGACTTAATGCGATCAGACCCCCGTCGCTGTCCGTGGCGACCTGCCCCCCTACCCACCGTGCATCCACGATGAGCACGGGGCCAGTGAAGCTATCAGATGGGGCGTCGTACCTCCATACGTACTCGGGCGCCTCTTCGCCGGTATTCCCCGAGAAGATGATGGTGCTGCCGTCCGCGCTCGAGGCTCCCAATTCAGGATAGGTCGGGGACGCAGGACATGTGGATGTGGCGTCCGGGCGAGTTTGCACGCTCAAATCAGTCAGATTAATTTCACGTACGGGGGCGGGAATGCACGGTGTGAGACTTACGAAGGCGCGATTACCCGCCGCAGTCGCGATGGACATCGGCCCCGACAGGGTTATCGCCGGATCCGACGGCAGGATCACCTTTACGCTGGTGCTCGTGCCGGCCACAAGATCGAATACGATGACCGATTGATCGGAGGGGTCGGACACGAGCAACTTGGAATTGTCGGGTGTGAGCGCCACTCCTTCCAGCACGGCACCGGAGCTGACCGCGGGCGATTGCAGTGGTTGCAAGAAGACTTGCGTTTCCGGGTTGAACACCGCGACGCTATTCCCGTCGCCTGTCAGATAAAAGAGGTCGCGAACCGCATCATAGACCGCGAATGTAAAAGGACCGCCAGTCAGATTGGCTTCCTGCGTCAAGTACTGGAATCCGCGCTTAAGCGTGTCGGAGCCGTAGACTGTGGTCAGAGTAATGTCGGCCCAGCCAGGTGTGCCCGGGGGGACCGTCACTGTAACCGACTGCTCAGGATAGTCGGAGGATCCATATGAGTTGAGGCTGCTCAGGCCAGCCAGCGTGCCTCCAATAGTGACCCGGACATTATCCGCATCGAAAAACCCGAGTCCATAGGCGAAGATCGTAATGGTGTCTCCTCCTTTCGCGGAGGCAGTGTTTGGCTCGACGCGGAGGAGATGAGGTCCGTACGTATAAGCGTCTGGCAGAAACACGGTGTCGCCGTTCGCGTCGGTCAAGACGACGGTCGTTGGGCCAGGGGCTCCGCCCGGCGGGGCAGTGGCCGTGAGAAAATTCCCGCCATTCGAGGATGATGGATATGGCGCGACCACGTCCTGCGTGGCCGGCGTCGCACCGAAATAGGCTTCCATCGAGCTGTCAATCCCATCGGCGCTCCCACCAGAATCCGCCGGCGCCGGAATGAATTGAACCTGCGTGCCGCCGGTGATAGGACCGACATTCGGATTCGCTTCTGTGCTCGGAAGGGTAAACAGAGGCATGGCCGCGGGAGGAGAGGCTTGCGGCTGAGAGGCATTAAGGACCATCACGCCACCGGGTTGGACGGCGCCGAACAAGTGATAGCTTTCGTCCACATCAAAAAATAGCGGCGACGAAGGAATCAGCGATCCCACGGCCAACCCGATGTATCCAGCCGGTTTACCGGTCTGCGCATTAAACGCCAGTAGGATTCCGTTTTCGGTCAACACGTAGAGGTATTTTCCGTCGCGGCTAAAGACCGCACCGGCTGCGAACGGCTCAGTCTCCGAGTATTGATTCTCGACTTGCAGGTTTGACCCCAAGAAGGTCACGGCGCCTGGCGACGGATTCTGCTGGACAGCAGCGAACTGTGAGCCATCCGCGTTAATCGCCAGATCGTAGCCTGTGTTTGGTAGAGGGCTAGCCGCGACCGCGTATCCCTGCGCGTCGGTTGAGTAAAGGAAAAGCTCCAGGGTAGAGTTCCCTAATCCCCCGACAAGCAGGTGCTTGCCGTCGAGTGAAAGCACGGGGTTGGTGGTGACCCCGCCGGAACCCGGATCCTGCAGCGTGAAGGAGCCACTCACGGGATCATAGCGGACGAGATGCAGGACGGATGTGAACGTATAAGAAGATCCCGACTGGGAGCCCACACCAAGGAAAATGCTGCCGTCTGCCATGGCATAAGGCATCACAGGCTGATTCGTGGTGACGGAGGTAGGAATGGAGATCTGATTAATGACGTGCAGCGATGCGGGGTCGGCAATGTACACGTAGGGGGTGATCGTACCGATTACGAGCTCCGTGTCACCAGGAAAAAAGCTGAGCCCCGCCGGTCCGGGAACGCTGATTTCACCGACCCAGTGCCCATCAACTGTAGAGTAAACTTCGACGGTATTAAGGTCTGGGTTACTGACGAAGAGCTCTTTAAGCGCTGGGTCGTAAGTCTCATATGGGATCCATGTCCCGCCGTCCTGGTTCGGCAGCCGCGTGAAATAATCTCCGGGAAAGGGGCGCGCCTGAAACGGGCCGCCTCCCGACCCTGATCCGCCCCCCGAGGCTGGTGACGACGCGCTCCCGCCTCCGCATCCGCCGACCCCCAGCATCAGAACAATCAGTGCAGCTAGGCGACCGGCCAGCCGGTTCCGATAAGACACGTTCTTCATACAGGTCACACTTTCAGTGTACCGCAATGAAACGTAGAAGGATTATATCAGAACTTTGGATTTAGGTTTCTGGCTAGTGGGGGCCGGGTGGCCCATCTTTGCGAGCAGCGCAAAGGTGGGGGTTTTGCCAGGGCGCCCCACGCGTCGGGTTTACGCGGGGGGGTTGTATCCTGCCGAAAGAATTGAACGGAGTTTTCCGGCGCGCTGCCAATTTACATCCCGCCGCGGTCGATACGCGGCTAAAATCTCGTGACGGGATTCCCGGCCGGCTCGCTCAACCGGTAAATGTCCAGCCTTCGCAATAGAGTTCCCGGCTGCATCCCTTGCGCCGAGACCCGGGATGAACCCTCAGGGGCGCCCTCCGCAGTTGACGCAAAACGGGGATGCATCCTTCAGTCTTATGCCGCAATTGCGGCAATACCCAAAGTCGCCCTCGGCCGCGGGCGGCTGCATCTGCGGTTGCGCGCCAAACCCAGGCCCCATTGACGTAAAGCCCGCGTACCCTGCCGCGCCTGCCAGCTCAGGAAACTTGGGATTCGGGCCATATTGGTTCGTTCCCGGATCGCTGTCCTGGCACATGATAACGATCTGGATAACAGCGCCGATGAGTCCTATGAACGGGATGAGGCCAACCAGAAAGAACACCAGCAGCAACCAGCCGCTCTTGCCGGTGTCGTGGAATCGGCGCACAGCGACGGCCAAACTTGGAATAAACGCGGCCAGAAAATAGATGCCAAGCGGAACGAACAAGATTCCGCCGATCCCGCTGCCATTGTCAATGAAAGCGACACCGAGGCCGCCTATGACAATCAGCGCGGTCACGGCCAAAAAATTGAACAGAACGAACATCCAGTATTCCTTGCGCCGCGAGCGCCCAGCGAACTCGGCGTACCTCCTCCATACCATCAAGTACCAATCCATCTTCACCCTCCATTCCCAGTTTCACCTTCAAGCAATGGCACAGCCGACGATCGGCATCTGCTTTTCGACGTGGAGCCAATATATCCGGGATCTCCGTTTTGACTTCCCGGCCGGCCGACAATGTATACCCATCCCCGCCTGTAGGCAATGTTCCAGCCACGTTCTTGAGTGCGGAGTTGGCGGGCGGCCCATCTTTGCGCGCAGCGCAATGGTGGGGCTTTTGGCCCCCACGATTGCCTCTCGCCCATGTATTCGAACTGTGGAAATCATTTCGAATACTCAAATAGTACCTGACACGCGAGTACCCTCCTGCTACCCTGTCCTGTGTTTGAACATTTCCATCGCGACTCTCCCCCCTCCGCTCCCCTCGCTCCTCCAATCCGCATAGATTCGTGTGCAACCGTCATTGCATTTTCTGCACCCATAACACCTTTCTTTTCAGATTCTTCCGCACTCTTTGAAAAGAGTGTGCATCTCGTTGAAAACAAGCACTTTGAAATCCCTTTGTTTTCATTCTCATGCGCACTCTTTTGCTGTAAGTCCTTTATTTGCCTCACTTACGCAAAACAACCCGGGGGTATATGTACCCCGCCTCCGAAGAAAGTTAAAGTATCACTTGAGGTATTTGAGCTAAGCTCAATCCCAAGAACCACTTGCGCGACTTATTCAGGCATCGGGAGAAATGAACCCCAGATTGCCCACTGCGGGACTTTGTTCTTCGATTTGCAGCGGAGGCCTAACCTATCCGAGTGCGGAGGTCAACGCGTTACGCAGCGCCTCTTGGCGCGCGGCGTCGAGCTTCTTGCCGCCGAAGGTGAGGTAAAACACATCAATGGCTTTCGGGCCTTCGGTGTCCACCAACGCCACTTCGATATTGCAGTTTGTTTCCGCGAGGACCTTGCTGATGCGATAGAGCAGGCCGGGACGATCCTGCGCGACGAGTTCGAGCAGGGTGCTGTGCGTGGAAGCCTCGTCGTCGAACCGCAATTGCGTGGGGACCACCACCTTCGCCCCCGCGCCGGCGGGCGGTTGCGAACGCCTCGCCAAAATGGACTCCAAACTCGCGCGGGCGCTCAGGACGTTGCGCAGTGTTTCCTTGAAGCGCTCTTCCTCGGAGGGATTGAGTTCGAGCGTCCCGTGCAAATCCACGAATTCAAAGGTATCGAGGACGATTCCCGCTTGGCTGGCGAACGCGTCGGCCTTGATGACGTTCATGCCCCACGCGAAGAGCGTCCCGGCAATCGTCGCGAAGAGGAATGGCCGGTCGTCGGTGAGCAGCGTCATCTCAAAAAGCTGATTGCCTCCCTGCGCAGGCAGGCGGCGGCCGAGCCGCACTTCCACCCTGTCCCCATTCAGGCGCTGCGCCATGCGGAAATGTTCCGCGACCTGGTCTGGAGAATGACTGGCCAGATAGCGCAGCGGAAAACCTTCCAAGAAGGAGGCGAACGCCTTGGAATCGGCCGCGTCCCCGAGAAAGGGCAGGATGCGCTCGATTTGACTCCGCTGCTCGCCGGCCGCGTGAATGCGGTTCTCGTCCACGCTGTCCACCAGGTAATTCGCGGTGCGAACGTAGAGGTGCCAGAGCGTCCCAGCCTTCCAGGGAGTGAGCGCTTCGGGATTCACGCTGCGAATGTCGGTGTACGTCAGAAGGCAAAGCATCTTGAGACGCTCCGTCGAGCCCACTTTTTCGGCGAAGATGCGGACGGTCGCCGGATCGAAGACGTCGCGGCGCTGCATCGTCGAGGACATTTCCAGGTGGCTGCCGACAAGGAAACGCACGGTCGCTTCCTCTTCCGGATCGAGCTTGAAGCGCGCGGCCGCCTTTTCGACCACCTGAAGGCTGCCGACGACGTGGTCGTCAACCGGCAGGCCCTTGCCGACGTCGTGAAGCAGCAGCGAAAGAAAGAGCAGATCGGGCCGTTCCAGCGTCACGAGGATGTCGTGGAATCCGCGCTCCCAATCCTGCTGTGGCTGGAGCAGCCGCTGCACGTTCTCGATGGTCATAAAGGTGTGCTCGTCCACGGTGTAACGGTGATAGAAGTCGCGGATCACGAGCGAATCAATGACGCGAAACTCCGGGATGAGGTGACGGAGCAATCGCACGCGGCGCATCGCGCGCAGCGCGTCGGCGGCATGGGGCGAAGTCAAGATTTTTTTCAGCCGGTCCCAAAGGTCGGGAAGTTCGCCCGCGCGAACTCCCACGCGGGCGACCGCTTGGTCGATCTGCTCCTCGGCCTCACCGCTCAGCCGGAAGCCGTGCTTTGCGATGAACTCGAATGGGGCGAGCAGCGCCTCGGGCTGATCGAGCATCGCGGGATTCCGCAGAAAGATTCGCTCGCGGCGAACCCAAAAATCGGCGTTCGACCGGCGCGATCTCCAGTCCTCGTAGTAGTCGTAAAGATACGAAGGAGCCGGCGGAATTTCGTCGAGCAATTGCGTGGAGAGCCGGTCGATTGCCCGGACGTGGCGGAAGTAAAAGCGCATCCAATCGGCCGGCGGGACCGCTTCGCGCGTTTCGAGGCCAAGGCCGATGCCGGCGGCCTCGTCCTGAAATTCGTAGGACAGCGTATTGTCGTCCCGGCCGCGGCGATAGTGCAGGAAGCAACGAACGGCGCACAAAAAGCGGTACGCCTCCTTCGCCTTGCCCGCGAGAGACGCCGGCCACTCCTCTTCCGGCTGCACCCACTCTTTGCGCTTCTCGAGTGCCGCGATGATCACGAGCCAGCGCGAAACGTCGTAGTCGCGAATGCCGCCCGGAACTTCCTTGATATTGGGTTCGAGATGAAAAATCGTTCGTCCGAATTTCGTGTGGCGCTTCTCCGTCAAATCCTCCAAGCCGCCGATCAAATCGCGGCGCTCCCGCGCAACCGCTTTCGGCACGACCGCGTCGTGCATCTTGGCGTAGAGGCGCGCGTCGCCCGCGAGGAGCCGCGCGTCGAGCAGCGCGACGGAAAACTCCGCGTTGTCCGGATCGAATTGCCCAATTTCCGAAAGCACGCGCGTGTTTTGGCCCAGCCGCAGCCGCAGGTCCCACAGCGTCCTGCAGAACTGTGCCGTGGCCTCTTTCATTTGCCCGGCCGGAGCGGCGTCTTCATGCAAGAAGAGCAGATCCACATCCGAGTACGGGAAAAGAGTCCGCCGCCCGTAACCGCCGAGCGCGACGACGCACGTGCCCGCAGGACCAGTTATGGCCTCGGAGAACAAGTTGCGATAAAGGCGGGAAATCAGCTCATCGATCAGGGCGGAACCTTCCGAGATGGCGGCCCAGCCGTCACCTTCCGCCTCAAACTTCTTCTGAATTCGCGCGAATCCCGCGGAGTAATATTCCTGGAGTTCGCGCACCGAATCAGGAGCAGCCATTGGACTTATTCACCCTCCCGCGAAAGCCGCCTGCATGGCTCGCCCGGCAAGATCATTCCTTCCTGCCTCTCTCGCAAGAGGAAGAGTGTACCATCGGGTTCGTCGCCTCACGGAGGTCTGCGGGAATATCCACAGCGAGTCTTGAATCGTTCACCACATTTTCACGGAATTGTAATATTGGGCCACGGGTGGCTCGATAGGATGCCTCGCCATGGGCGATAACCAACTTGAACTTGAATCGCGCGACGCCGGCGCGGGCCTGCGCGTGCTCATCTGCAAAGGCCCGTTGACGATTGCCACGCTATTTGGTTTGCGCGACGCCGCCAGCAAAGTGCAGAGCCAATCGCTCATTTTGGATTTGAGCCAGGTTCCCTACATGGATTCAGCTGCCTTGGGGACCCTTGTGCAGATCCAAGTCTCTAGCCAGCGGCATGGCGGGCGCTTGGCGTTGGCCGGCCCTACGCCAAAGACGATCGCCCTGCTTCAAATGACAAACCTGGTCAAGATCTTCCAGGTTTACCCCTCACTCGCCGAAGCTGAGCGCGCCCTCGCCTGAATCGGCAGTTTGATCTCAGGCGGGCGTCGCCGAATGCGAAATCCGTGCTTGAAGGTATTGTCTAGAGAGTCTGCGAATTGGAATGCCACAACGGAAGTGGCCGCTGCCGGCCGGCCCGCTGTCTAAGGAGAGATTCTGCTTCCGCGCGGTGCCCTCTAGGGCTTGGCCAACGGAGTCCCCTCGCTCCAGTCCAGACGCCAAAAATTTTCCTGATCCAGGAGTTCGAGGCCGACTTCAAAGGAGTTGTTGCTCGCGCGCCGGACCCATACGACTCGCGCGGGCGCTTCGTGTTCGGTGTCCTTGCGCCGGATGTGAAGAATGTCCCCGTACATGACTTCGTGTTGGCAGAGAACGCAAGCGCCATGCCGGGAGAGAACGGAGGTCACCGTGTCTTCTCTCCACGCCCGGCCCGCGGCATCCGAACGCAATACGATCTGAATCTCGATTCCTTTCCGCGGCCCGCGCCGTATGCGCCGGCATATCTCGCTTGCCCAAAGCAAAATATCCATCAATTGCGCCCGCTCCAGGTTTTCAGGCTTTTCCGTGGCGAAAGCCAGGCTGGTCGTCGCCTGCATGCAGTCGTCCAATGCGCGCACGACGGATTCGGCCTCGGGCCCGTGAAATGAGGTGTGCTGGAGCCGCTCAGAAGCACTGTCGAGCATGCTGTAGGCGCAGCTGATAAAATGCTCGCGGCAACGGGAGTGCCCTTCGAGCATAACTACGCCAGGCTCATTGCACCCAGCAATCTGACAGCGTTTTCCCAAGTCCATGGCGGGGGCTTACTCGCAATTGCACCGTATCTTACAATCAAATCTGCCTATTGCAAGCAAATACTCTGCTGGGTAATCGACGCGGCAGCACGGTTCTAGGCAGCAATCGGCGGACACATCATTTCATCATCCCGCTCATTAATCCTATGCGCCTACGGCGCGTGACCGGACGAGTTGCCGCGCACGCAAAAAGCAGAACCGCAGAGAGACCTCGGAGCGGTTCTCCAGGAGCAGTTATGCGCGGGCCGCCGCCCCTGCCTGCGACGCAGCACCGAGGAGCGGCGCCTGTTCGTTCAGCACGACGTGGATCGGTATTTGCGAGAGCAGCGGCTGGAGTTTGGATTTGTCGCAGAACGCCCGGACGAATGTCCCATCCTTGAGTTTCGGCAAAATCTTGACCGCAATGCCCCCCGCAACGTAAACCGCATTGCGCGCCAGTGCCTTCAAAGCGAGATTGCCCGCCTCGGATCCGTAGATCGCGATCCACAAATGAAGTGTCTCGACGCAGACGGGACACGTGCCGTCCAATCCTTGCTTCGCGATCTGAGGGGCCGGGTCCACCGCGGGGTCGTCAAGGCCGGGATGCTTCACGGACGGATCGAGGAATTGGTGCACGGTCCGGAAACCGCGACCCGAAAGAATCAGCTCGTTGCTCACGCACGAGTTGCTCTTTTTCATGTAGCGCAGCAATTCGATTTCCTGATCGGTGTGCGGCGCGAAATCTGCGTGGCCGCCTTCGGAGCTGGCCACAAAATAACGTTCCCCGTCCCAGTACAGGATCGCCTCGCCAAGGCCCGTCCCCGCCGCGATCAGCGCCTGAGCGGCTCGCGGCGCGGGCGTGCCTGCGTTCAGCGTATCCAACTCTTCTGGCCGCAAATGCGCAAGGCTGTAGCCCGTGGCCTCGAGATCATTCAGCAGGACGATTTTCTTGGTGCCGAGTTGCTGTTCGAGCGCGGAGCCGTCGACAATCCATGGAAGATTGGTCGCCCGAACGCGCCGGCCAACGATGGGCCCTGCGACTCCAAATCCAGCCGCTTCGAGAGTCCCGGCGTCGTGGCCGAGTGCTGCTCGCGCATCCTCCAGGAACTTGCCGACGATTTGGCCGAATTGCTCAAAGTCGTGGCTGGGGTAGCGGCGTACGACGGCCGGCTCGAGACGCCCGCCGCGCAACTCAAACAATGCCAAATTGCATTTGGTGCCGCCAACGTCGCCGGCCAGAATCACGGCTGTCTCCGCGTCCTGTCCTGCGGCTGCGCCGGCGCCTCGTCGCCCGGCACGAGCTTCGACGCGGCTGCCTCATCCAACAGAAAGTGGCGCGTGCCGTCGCGCGGTTGCACGAGCTGCGCGGGGTAAGGCGGGTCGGCGCCTCCTTCGATAACGCGCTGCAAGACATCGGCTTTCTCGGCGCCGGTGATCAGAAACAAGACGCGCCTCGCCGCGTCCAGGACGGGAAGCGTCAAAGTCATTCGCCTCGCACCGAGTTTCGTCACCATCGGCGTGCTCACCCATCGCGACGTCTGGACTGGAATGCGCGAGCCGGGAAAAATGGACGCCGTATGCCCGTCGAGGCCCATGCCGAGAAGGATAAGGTGGAATCTCGGGAAGCCGCGCTCATCCAGATCGAGAACCTGCCGAAGCACCTCTTCGTAGTCGTGCGCCGCTCGACCGATGTTCGGGCGCTCCGCCTCCATCCGATGAACGTTTTGCGGCGGAATGGGCACTTTCAGCAGCAACTCGCGGCGCGCCATGCCGTAGTTGCTGTCCGGATGGTCGGGAGGCACGGCTCTCTCGTCACCCCAGAACAATTGCACGCGCAGCCAGTCCACCTGCGCGCGGTATTCCGGCGTCGCCAGCATGCGGTAGAGCTCCCGCGGCGTGCTTCCGCCCGAAAGCGCAACGATGAAGCTGCCCTCGCGCGCGATCGATTGCCACGCCCAATCCACGAATTGCCGCGCCGCCGCGCGCGCCACAGCGGTGGGATTCGCACACACGCGCACGCCGGGCAGGATTTCACGCGGCAGAGCGTTAGGGGTTGATCCAGTGTCGGCCATCTCGCTCCAAAAGAAGATCGGATTCGCGCGGACCCCAACTCCCCGATTCGTAGTTGGGGAACGTCGGCTCGTTCTCTTGCCAGGCGGAGAGAATCGGGTCCACCAGCGACCATGCCGCTTCGACGCCGTCCGCGCGGTCAAACAGCGTGGCGTCGCCTCTCATGCAGTCGTTGATCAGGGTCGCGTACGCGCTGCCTTCCGCCTCCCCGAACATCTTCAAATAGCTGAAATCCAGCGTGACGGTCTTCAGGCGCATCTCCTGTCCCGGCAATTTCGCGCCGATAGAAATGGAAATGCCTTCCTCGGGCTGAATGTTCAGCACGAGCTGGTTTCCCTCGACGCTATGTCCGCGGAAAACCGCGTGCGGGGCGCGGCGGAATTGAATGACGATCTCCGTCATGCGCCGCGCGAGCCGTTTTCCGGTTCGCAGGTAGAACGGCACGCCCGCCCAGCGCCAGTTCTCGATCTGCACTTTCATCGCGGCAAATGTTTCCGTCGCCGAGTCCGGCTTCACGCCCGTCTCTTGCCGGTAACCAGCCACTTCCTTGCCCGCGACGCGGCCCGGGCCGTACTGGCCGCGCACGATGTCGCGCATCACCAATTCGGGCGTGTACGGGCGAATGGACTGCAAGACTTTGATTTTCTCGTTCCGGACCGCGGTCGCGTCAAACACGGCCGGCGGCTCAATCGCCACCAGCGCCGTCAATTGCAGGACGTGGCTTTGAATCATGTCGCGCACGGCGCCCGTCGTCTCGTAAAACGACGCGCGCTGCTCCACGCCCAGACTTTCCGACGCGGTAATCTGCACGTGGTCCACGTAGTTGCGATTCCACAGCGGCTCGAAAATGCCGTTGCCGAATCGCAGCACCAAGAGATTCTGCACCGTATCTTTGCCGAGATAGTGGTCGATTCGGTAGACCTGCGACTCGTCGAACACGCTGCGCACGATCTGGTTTAGCTTCATTGCCGATGCGAGATCGCGCCCGTAAGGCTTTTCAATGATGATGCGTGTCCACGCACGCCCATCCTGGTGATTCGCAAGGCCGGCCTTGCGAATCTGCTCGATCACCTGCGGATAGATTTCCGGCGGCGTCGCGAGATAAAAAAGCCGGTTTCCTTCGAGCTGGTGGGCCTCGTCGAGTTCCTCGAGGCGTTTCACCAGTTTTTGAAACGCGTCCGGCTGATCGTACTCGCCGGTGACGTACCCGAAACTCTTCGTGAACTCGCGCAAAACGCCGTCGTTGATTTCGCCGGATTCGCCGCTTTCCCGGACGGCCTGCTCCGCTTTCGCTTGATAGGCCTCGTCGGTCAGCGGCGTGCGCGCAAAACCGATAATTGCGAAACGCCGCGCCAGACATCGTTGCGCGGCCAATCCATAAAGAGCGGGAATCAGTTTCCGGCGCGCCAGGTCGCCGGACGCTCCGAAAATCACGATGGTGCAAGGCTCCGCCGCGAGAACGTAAGACTCGGCCCGCGCCGGGGAGCTCTCGGCGACGCCCGCCGTTTGCAACGCCATCGATTTCTCTCCTAGTGAAATCTCCAGGAACCTTGCAGCACCGTGCCAAAGTGCCAGAAAAACGCCGGCGATTCAAATTTTGGACGCGCCGCGCGTGCGAGGACCATGCACGTCATGCGGCCGCGACCGGGACGCCCAATGCCGCAAGTTCCTCGCGCAGCTGCTTTGCATCGCGATATTGAATCGTATGCATTCCGAGTTGTCGCGCGCACTCCAGATTCAAAGCGCGGTCGTCAATGAACAAACACCTCTCCGGGTCGCGTTGCGTCACTTCGAGCGCGATTTGGTAGATCTCGCGATCCGGTTTCCGCGCCCCTACGAAGCACGAGCTGAAAAACGCCGCGAAATCGCGCTTCAAATCGAAGCGCTCGATGCGGTACAAATTCAGTTCGAGCGCCTCGTTGTTCATCGTTGCCTGCAAGTAACGCCCCGATTGCGCCAATTCATCCAGCACGGCGCGCGCTCCGGGCAACTCCCTCGACTGCGAAAACATGAAGTCCCGGAATTCTTCTCTGCTGAATGTTCTCGGCCTGCAAAAAATCGTCCGGTCCAAATAGGTGGCCAGCGTCACTTTGCCGGTCTCGAAACCGGGACTGGACAGCTCGTGCCGGTCCTCGAAATCATTCCAGTCGATTCCGAACTTCCGCGCCGCTTCCGCGCGCGCCGGCCGGTCCCATCCGTTGGACAGGATCACTCCGCCGACGTCCCAGAATATTGTGCTGATTCCGGCCACGCACGCTCCCGAACCAATCTCCGCCAGCCATTCCAGTCCGCGAACAACCGAATGTTAACGCCCCAGCGCTCGTTCCATCACCCGCCAAACTGCCTGCAGGCCCGGCAAATCGCCTTCCGTGAGGTGCAGGTGCAGGACCGGCCGCCCGCGCTTGCCGAGCGATTCGAGATCGCCAAGCGCCTGCGCCATTTCGAGCTGGCCGAATGTGTACTTCGCGCCGGGAATGGAAACGTCCTTTTTCTTCGCGGACGTGAGAAACACGAACCGGCCCGTCGCCGGGCCGCCCTTGTAAAGCTGCCCGATCGAATGCATGTATCTCGGCCCAAAACCCAGAAGCACGGGCACCTTCAATCGATCGCCGAGCAGTTCGCGCAGCGCGTCGAGTTGGCCTTGCGTCTCCGCGTTGCGCGGCAAGTAGGCGAGCACAGCAAGATACTCGCCCGGGGCTCGGTCTCCGAGAAACGCCCGCAGCATGTCGGTCAACCGGAGAGTCGTAAAATTCCACCGCCCCGGCCCCTCGAAGTACGCCTCGATCCCGCCTACTGCCACGAGCGGTTTCCCGATCGGCAAAATGTGCGTGGATTGAAATTCGCTCAGGATGCGGTTCGTGTTGCCCTTGCTCTCCGCAACGTTCGGCTCATCGAATGGGTCGATCTGCAAAGCCGCGCCCGCAAGCGCCGTTGCCAGCTCCCACTTGAAAAATTCGGCGCCGAGATCGGTTTCGCGGCGCAGCCGAATCTCCGCCATCGGAACGCCGCGCGCCCGCAGCGCCCCCACCGTCGCGTCGAGTCCGGCGGAGTTCTCCCCATCCAGACTCAGCGCCGCGACGATGCATCCTTCCGCCATCACGTCGATGGGCGGGGCGACCCCGCCTGCCACGGGCACGATTCCCTTCCCCTCCTTTCCCGTGCTCTCCGCAACAAGCTGCTCGATCCAATTCCCCAGCGGCACGAGTCGCGGCGTCGTAAGTAGGATCAGCTTGTCCGCGCCTTCGAGTGCCGCTGCACCCATGAGCGCGCCAAGGACCGCCGCTGGACTTGATTCCGCGGCACCTTGCGGCCCGCATGCGTCACGCATCGCGATGGCCGAACTCAACAGGCCGCGAATGTCCGCGCCCCAAAGCGCCGCCGGCACGAGCCCAAACAGCGAGAGCGCGGAATAACGGCCGCCGATATCGGATGGATTGACGAACGTTTGGCGGAACGAGTACTCCGTTCCGAGTTGATCCAGATAAGACCCCGCGTCCGTAATCGCGATAAAGTGCGCGCCCGCCGGCCCCGCTCCCGATTGCTCCAGCCGCGTGCGGAAGTAAAGTGTTTGCGAGAGCGTCTCGATCGTCGCGCCGGACTTGCTGGCCGCGATGAACAGCGACCTCCGCAGATCGATTGCGCGCTCGATGTCGAGAACGGCGCCGGGGTCCGTGCTGTCCAGCACGAAGAATTTCCGCCCATCCCCCACCGGTGGGAACGTCAGCGAGAAAACTTCCGGCGCGAGACTCGATCCGCCCATTCCGAGCAGCACGATGTCTCGAAGCTCTGCGGCGATTACGCCCCGCGCGAACTCCTCGATCGCCAGCGCCTGCGCCCGCATCGTGTCCAGCACGGAAATCCAGCCAAGCCGGTTCCCGATGACGCGCGCGTGCTCCGCTTCGCGCTTCCACAACTCCGGTTGATGCGCCCAGATCTTGGAGATCGCTTGCGTTTGTTTGAACCGGCCGAGTTGAGCTTGGTAGAACTTCTCGTACCGTCCGGGAGATACCGCCTGCTCTGGCAGAGACACGGTTAACCTCGGTCGTGCCGGGATGAGAGGTGCTGGGACACCTCTCTTGTCTCAAAATCCGCGCCGTCTAGCAAGCCGACTTTTTCCCGATCCAGCGCGGTCTGCATTTCTCTTGGATGCCGGGGCGGCCTACGCGGTATCAGGGTTCTCGCGAGACGTTCTCACCCGAATCCGCCCGCGCCCAGGGCGCCCGCGCGGCCGGCAGCTTTGAATTCCTGACCGCTTGAAGTATTGTAAGAATGTTTCGGGCGCACCGCGTCCGAGGAGGCTCTGATGGCAGACGACAGTTGCGGACCGCCGGCCCCCCCGCCACCGAGCGCTGCTCCCGCTCCCGGCGGACGCATCGTTCACTGCGTCAAGTTCGGCAAAGACATGCCCGGCCTCGACCGCCCGCCGTGGCGAGGCGAGCTCGGCAAGCGCATCTACGAGAACGTGTCGAAAGACGCCTGGAAACTCTGGATCGAACACTCCAAGATGATCATGAACGAGTACCGGCTAAATCCGCTCGATCCGCAGGCGCAAAAAATCATGGAAGAACAGCTCGAGAATTTTTTCTTCGGCGAAGGAGCCAAACTGCCGGAAGGCTACGTCCCGCCCCGCGCAAAAAGTTAGCCAACCGCCGGGGCTTCCGCCGCCCCTAACCTGTTCGGGCCGACGCCGAAAGCGGATGCTCCACCGGCAATTCCTCGCGAATCACGAATCGCAATCTCGCGTGCGCCGCGCGCAGCGCCGATTCCGCATCCTCCGGCCGGCCGGCGCGCGCGAAGATGAATCCCAGGTAGCTCGATCCCTCCGGCCACGCCGTCACGCGGTCTTTCAACCGTGCCGTGATTTCGATCTCTTCAACGCCCGGCACCGCGCGCGCCGCATCCTCTCCGCCCACCGACTCCAGGATTCCCGTCTGCGGCACCGGAATCATCATCACGCCTGACGCTTCCCGCTCGCGTTCGACCTCGGTCCCCGGCAGACCCAGCGCGCTTCGCACCAGCAACTCTTCGAGCGGCATCCTTTCCTCGCCGAATCGCAGCGCCTTCGCGCAAAGTCCGCCGATCGGCCGCGGCGCGAATTCCAGCACCCACGGCCCTCGCTCGTTCCAGCGAAACTCCGCGTGCAGCGGTCCGCGGCTCAGCCCCAGCGCGCGCGCGCTTCGTTCGGCGCATTCGATGAGCGCCGCCTGCGCGCTCGCCGCAAGCCGCGACGGCGTGACGTAAATCGTCTCCTCGAAGTACGGCCCTTCGAGCGGATCGGGCTTGTCGAAAATCGCGAGCACGCGCAGCCGCCCGGACTCCAGCAAACATTCCAGCGCCGCTTCCGCACCCGGAACGTACTCCTCCACCAGCACGCGATCCATTTCCGGCTCGCGAGCGGCCTGCACTTCCGGCGTCGCCAGCAGCGCGCGAATCCGCTGCGCGGCCGCGCGAAATTCGGCGGCGTCGTTCGCGCGAATCACGCCCTGGCTCGCCGCCAGCCGCAGCGGCTTCAGCACGCACGGAAACGGCGCGCGCGCAATCGCGGCTTCCATCGGTTCGCCCAGCGCGAACGAAAAAAATCTCGGCACCGGCAACCCCGCCGCAGCCAGGACCTCGCGCTGCCGCAATTTGCTCCGGCAATTCTCAACCGATTCCACCGAGTTGTAGGGAATGCCGAGAAGATGCGCGGCGCGCGCTGCCGTGGGCGTCGCTCGGTCGCCCAAGGCGAGGATTGCGCGGAAAGGCGTTTCCTTCGCGCGCGCGGTGATTTCCGCCGCCGCTTCGTCCGGCCGCTTGAACGCCACGGCAATCGCGCGATCGCCCCACGGATCTTCCAGTCCACGGCAACGATCCGTTCCCAGCGCCACCTCGATTCCCAGCCGCCGCGCCGCCTCCGCAAAGCTCCACGTCTGGTAACCCAGCTTGCTCGCCAGAATCAGCAATCGTTGCGTGGCGCGCTCGCTCATACGAAACCGTCCGCACGCGGCGACGCGGGCGCGCTGCACTGCGCCGCGCTCGCCGCCGCAATCGAAACGAATTGTTCGCGCGTCGGCTCAGCGCAGCAGTACCACGGCTCGTCCAGATGCGGCGCCGCGGCGCGCGCGCCCGGCTGCGGCTCCCAGATCGCCGCGCCGCTTGCATCTCCCGCCGCTTCCGCCGCCGCGCGCCAGATGCGCGCAAAAATCTCGCCGCGCCCGAGATCGCCCTTTTCTCCCTGTTCGACCACCGACTGGATGCGACGCTGCAACTCATCCACGCGGCCGTCCGCATGCCGCCACGGATACGCCAGCGCCTCGCGGTCGAACGCCGCCGCCAACTCGCGCACCTCCCGCAATTCCATCAGCCGCGAGCCGCCGGGAATGAGCAATCGAATCGCGAGTTGAATCGGCGCGACGTGTTCCACCAGGTCCGTCTGCGCGATGACACGCAGCAATTCGCGGTACCCTTCGATCGTCGTCCACGGCGTGAACGGCACGAACGTCGGCTGCAGCGCCATCCCCAGCTCGCGAAAGTGTCTCGCGACTTGGAGAAAATCTTCGCTCGTGTGGCCCTTGTCGAGCCGGGCGAGAATCGCATCGTCCACCGATTCCACGGCGCTCGTCACGAAGAGGCACCCGGTGTCCCGCAGCCGCGGCAAGTGCTCCGCGTGCTTGCGCAAATGCTCGATCTTGATCGTCGCGTCGTAACTCAGCTCCGGGAATTCGCGGTGCAGCTCTTCGACGATTGCGAGCACGTGCGCCGGCCCATTGAAGAAATCGGGATCGCCGAACGTGACGTGTTGCGAGCCCGCCGCCACCTGTTGTCTTACGTCTGCCAGCACGACTTCGCGCCCCACCACGCGAAACGCCCCGGCGTACACCGGCACGACCGGACAATGCCGGCACAAATGCTTGCACCCGCGGCTCGCTTCCGTGTATCCCGCGAGCCGCTGCTCGCCGCCGGGCATCATCACCCGAGCGTATTTCGCAAGCGGCGGCAAACCTTTGCGCCGCGGCACGAGAAAATTCTGCCGCGCGAGCGAAATTGTTGGCTCCGACTGCGCTGCAACGCTTTCGTCCCCCGCCGCCAGCCGCTCCGCGAGCCGCAGCAAACCTCCTTCGAATTCCCCGCCGAGAATCGTCCGGACCCCCAGGCCTCGCAACAACTCCTCGTTCACCGGCGCGTAGAGGCCGTAGCAGCAAACGTGCGCGCTCGGCTCGATCCGCCGCACGGGCTCGATGAGCTGCGCGGCCAGCCGCGTCGCGGTGTGCATCGGCAGGTAGAACGCGATCAGTCCCGCGCCCCGAATTGCGTCTTCGACGAGCGCCTCGCGCGAAAGATCGAAGCAGCGCACGTCCATCCCGCGCGCCGCCAGCCAGGCCGCCGGCGACGCCAGCCCGAACGGCGGCCTCCCCAGCTCGTACGTCGAAATCAGCACCACGCGCATTCCGAGGCGTTGCTCCTCTGCTTCTTCTTGCTGATCCTTATATTCTACGCTAGCCGGGCCATCCCACGGCGCAAACGCGATGCCGCCCGCCCTCCGATTGCGCTATGATGTTGTTTCCGCAAGAATCGGCGCAAGAATCGAGAAAGGACACCGACGCGATGGCACCGGCTCGCAAAAATTCTTTCGGCACGCGCACCACGCTCACCGTGGACGGCCGCGCCTACGACATCTTCTCCCTGAGCGCGCTCGAGAAAAAGGGTGTGGGCGCCGTTTCCCGCCTGCCGGTTTCGCTGCGCGTCCTGCTCGAAAATCTTCTTCGACAGGAAGACGGCCGCTTCGTCCACGCCGCCGACATCGAGGCGCTCGCGCGCTGGACGCCCGGCGCCGCGAGCAAGGAGATCGCGTTCATGCCCGCGCGCGTGCTCTTGCAGGATTTCACGGGCGTCCCCGCCGTCGCCGATCTCGCCGCGATGCGCGACGCCATGGCGCGCATGGGCGGCGATCCGAAAAAGATCAATCCGCTGCTTCCCGTCGAACTCGTGATCGATCATTCCGTGCAGGTGGACAAGTTCGGCTCCGGCATGGCCTTCGCATTCAACGCCGAACTCGAATTTCAGCGCAATGTCGAGCGCTACGGCTTTCTCCGCTGGGGCCAGCGCGCCTTTTCAAATTTCAAGGTTGTTCCGCCGGACACCGGCATCGTCCACCAAGTGAATCTCGAATATCTCGCGCGCGTCGTCTTCGAGCTGCCCGAGGACGGCCGCACGCTCGCCTATCCCGATTCCCTCGTCGGCACCGATTCGCACACCACGATGGTCAACGGCCTCGGCGTCTTCGGCTGGGGCGTCGGCGGAATCGAAGCGGAAGCCGCCATGCTCGGCCAGCCGCTTTCGATGCTGATTCCCGAGGTCGTCGGCTTCAAACTTCATGGCCGCCTCGCTCCCGGCGCCACGGCCACCGATCTCGTCCTCACCGTCACAGAAATGCTTCGCAAACTCGGCGTCGTTGGAAAATTCGTCGAGTATTACGGCACGGGCTTGTCCAGCCTCAGCCTCCCCGACCGCGCCACCATCGCCAACATGGCTCCCGAATACGGCGCGACGATGGGCTTTTTCCCCGTGGACGCCGAATCGCTCGCCTATCTCCGCTTCACCGGGCGCGACCCGCAGCGCGTCCGCCTCGTCGAGGAGTACACGAAAGCCCAGGGCCTCTTCCGCACCGACCAGACGCCCGATCCTGTCTATTCCCAAACGATCGAGCTCGATCTCGCCGAAGTCGAGCCGTCTCTCGCTGGCCCCAAACGCCCGCAGGATCGCGTCCCGCTGCGCCTGGCGAAATCTTCGTTCGCGAAGGCGATGGAAGGCGTGCCGCAGAAGCATGCCGCCGTGCAAAACAATGGCGATCGCTTCGAGCTATCGAATGGCTCGGTCGTCATCGCCGCGATCACCAGTTGTACCAACACGTCGAATCCCTCGCTGATGCTCGGCGCCGGATTGCTCGCCAAGAAAGCCGTCGAGCGCGGCTTGAAGCGCCAGCCGTGGGTGAAAACCAGTTTCGCTCCCGGCTCGAAAGTCGTGACGGATTACCTCACCGCCTCCGGCCTGATGCCTTATCTTGAAAAGCTCGGCTTCTATCTCGTCGGCTTCGGCTGCACCACTTGCATCGGTAATAGCGGCCCTCTGCCCGAAGCCATCGGCGCGGCGATCAAGGAAAATGGCCTCGTCGCGGTCTCGGTGCTCAGCGGCAATCGCAATTTTGAGGGACGCATTCATCCGCTCGTCCGCGCGAACTATCTGGCCTCGCCGCCGCTGGTCGTCGCCTATGCGCTTGCCGGACGCATGGACGTCGATATCGCCGGCGAGCCCCTCGGTCAGGATGGCGCCGGAAAACCCGTCTATCTCCGCGAGATTTGGCCCACGCCGCAGGAAATTGAAGACACCGTGCGCTCCGCTGTCACGACGAAAATGTACAGCAAGGAATACGGCGAAGTATTTCAGGGCGATGCGCGCTGGCGTGCGCTGCCGGTTCCCGAAGGCGATCTCTACGCGTGGGACGCGAAATCCACCTACATCGCCCTGCCGCCGTTTTTCGATGGCATGCCGAAGCAGCCCGCTCCGCTCGCCGACATCACCGGCGCGCGCGTCCTCGCTCGCCTCGGCCAAAGCGTCACGACCGATCACATTTCGCCCGCAGGGTCGATCCAACCCGAAGGTCCCGCGGGCCGCTACCTGATTTCGCACGGTGTGAAGCCCGTGGATTTCAATTCCTACGGCGCGCGGCGCGGCAATCACGAAGTCATGATGCGCGGCACGTTCGCGAACATCCGCCTGCGCAATCAACTGGCCCCCGGCACCGAGGGCGGCTGGACGCTTCACTTCCCCGACGGCGAGCAGATGAGCATCTACGACGCCGCGATGCGCTACCAGCAGGAAGGCGTGCCGCTGATCGTTCTCGCGGGCAAGGAGTACGGCGCGGGCTCTTCGCGCGATTGGGCAGCCAAAGGAGCGCTATTGCTTGGCGTGCGCGCCGTCATCGCCGAAAGCTACGAACGCATTCACCGCAGCAATCTCGTCGGCATGGGCGTCCTGCCGCTCGAATATCTCCCCGGCCAAACCGCAGGATCGCTCAGCCTCACCGGCCGTGAAACGTTTTCGATCGTGGGCGTGCGCGATCTCGCCCCGCAGAAAAAACTCGTCGTCCGCGCCAAGGACGATGCTGGCAAAGAAACCATTTTCCAAACCGTTGCCCGCGCCGACACGCCCGAAGAAGTCGCCTACTTCCAGCACGGCGGCATCCTCCGCTACGTCCTCCGCCAAATGCTCTCGTAGTAGCACCGTCACTCCTTACGGTGCGCTTCCCTTCGGCGGACGTGGCGGGGTTCCGTGCGGCTGGGAAGGCGCAGACAATTGGTCGCGCGCTACGAAGTGAGGCCGCGCTAAAGATCCAGCGCTTCGCAAATCGAGCCGCAAAGATCCTGCTCGCCCCGCGCATCGCCAGCCCACGGCGGCCACGGCGATTCGAGATTGACGCGAGCGCCCGGCGGACGTAAGGTTCCGCGCAGAAATGGAGTTGAAATCGGAAATCCTGCTTCCAATGTCGCACACAGGCGAGTTGCGCGCACTATGGCGCCGTTTTCGAGGCCAAAAGAGGAAATTCCGGATAAGAACTTTCAAAGAGGATTAGGGCTGTGAAGAGAAATGCACTCGTTTCGGTTTGCTGCGCGTTGTTATTCACGAACATACTGGTTGCTGCAAACGCAAAAGACATAGAAGGACTTATCGGCAAATGCGCGAACGGCGATGAAAAGGCCTGTCGGAAGCTCGAGACCGTCGTCCGGAAACTGACGGACCAGGCACTGCTGGCGAAGATCGCGGTCGAGTCCAGAGATGCGGATGTCCGCAGGGCCGCCGTCCGGAAACTGACCGACCAGGCGTTGCTGGCGAAGATTGCTGTCGAGGACACGGACCACCCGGATGTCCGCATAACCGCCATCGAGAAACTGACCGACCACGCGTTGCTGGCGAAGATCGCCATCAAGGACGAAGACTCGAGCGTCCGCTCAGCCGCCATCGAGAAACTTACCGACCAAGCGTTGCTGGCGGACCTCGCCGTCGAGGACACGGACTTGGATGTCCGCTCGACCGCCGTCTCGAAACTGACCGACCAGGCGTTGCTGGCGAAGATCGCCGTCGAGGCCGAGGACCCGGTTATCCGCGCCGAGGCCATCGCCGAGCTCGATGAATCGAATCCCGCCATGAGACGTCTGGCAGGCAACCTTGGCGCGTTAACCTCTGACACCGGAGAGTCCATCGCGCGTATCAGGCTGGCCATTCAGGAACCACGCATTCGGAACCGGCTTCCCCAGATCGTGTTCACACCGCGCGTTGGCCCTAGATCCCAGGCGTATACTGGCGGGACCATGGAAGGGGAGTCAGTTACTTTCGTATTGAGCCAGGCCGGGGAGACCTTGGTCGAGAAGAATTGGAAGACGGCCTTTCCAGGTGCAACGCTTAGGCTCGGTTTCCTGCCCGCCGGGGTCCATGCCGAGGACCTGCTGGCGGAACTGTTGCATCGCGCCGTATTCACGCAGGACGATTTGGCTGAGCTTTCCTCATCGGAGATTCCGGAGGTCCGCGACGCCGCCGTCTGGAACCTCACCGACCAAGCGCTGCTGGCGAAGATCACCGTCGAGGACAAAGTGCCGGCTGTCCGTCAAGCCGCTGAACAGAGGCTTGCTCAGATCCGGAACAATACGAAATGACTCCTCCGCGTTCCAAGCCCACTCGGCACGAATCGCACCTTCCTCTCTGCTCTTATTAGCGCAGACAGAAGCGTGCTCCGCGCAGCGGACAGCCTGCCCGCCGCTTGCCCGCCGTGGCGGGTGGCGGGGTTCCGTGCGGCTGGGAAGGCGCAGACAATTGGTCGCGCGCTACGAAGTGAGGCTGCGCTACAGATCCAGCGCTTCGCAAATCGAGCCGCAGAGATCCTGCTCGCCACGCGCATCGCCAGCCCACCGCGGCCACGGCGATTCGAGGTTGACGCGAGTGCCCGGCGGACGTAAGGTTCCGCGCAGAAATGAAGTTGAAATCGGAAATCCTGATTCCCATGTCGCGCACAGGCGAGTTAAGCGCACCATGGCGCCGTTTTCGAGGTCAAAAAAGGAAATTCCGGTTAAGAACTTTCAAACGAGGATTGAGGCTGTGAAGAGAAATGCGATTGTCTCGGTTTGCTGCGCCTTGTTATTCACGAACATACTGGTTGCTGCAAACGCAAAAGACATAGAAGGACTTATCGGCAAATGTTCGAACGGTGATCGAAAGGCCTGTAAGGAGTTAGAGACCGCCGTCCCGAAACTGACGGACCAGGCACTGCTGGCGAAGATCGCCGTCGGGGACACCATCGGGGGGGACAAGGGAGCCTTCATCCGCGTAGTCGCCGTCTACAACCTGACCGACCAGGCATTGCTGGCGAAGATCGCCATCGGGGACGAGGCCTGGACAGTCCGCGCAGCCGCCGTCGAGAAACTAACCGACCTGGCATTGCTGGCGAAGATCGCCGTCGAGGATAAGAACCCGACTGTCCGCCACGTCGCCGCCGAGAAACTGACCGACCAGGCATCGCTAACGAAGACCGCCGAGACACCAGAAGATCCGGAAGATCCGGTTGACCGCGCCGAGGCCATCGCGGAGCTCTACGAATCGAACCCCGCCATGAAACGTCTGGCAGGCGACCTTAGTGCGCTGACCACTGACGCCGGAGAGTCCATCGCGCGTATCAAGCTGGCCATTCAGGAACCACGCATTCAGAGCCGGTTTCCCCGGATCGTGTTCGCAGCAAGCGTTTACCGTGTATCCCGGTCGTATTCGTATGTGGATCCTCAGTACGGGCCGGGGGGAATCATGCGTGGCGAGTCGGTTTCTTTCGTACTGAGCCAGGACCGGAAGACCTTGGCCGAGGCGAACTGGAGCACTTACTTTCCACAGCAAACCACCGACTTTACGTTCCTGGCCGCCAACGTGTATGGCGGTGACCTACTGGCTGATTTATTACACAGTGCGGTATTCACGCAGGACGATTTGGCTGAGCTTTCCTCATCGGAGATTCCGGAGGTCCGCCGCGCCGCCGTCAGAAACCTCACCGACCAAGCCGCGCTGGCGAAGATTGCCGCCGAGGACAAGGTACCGGATGTCCGCCAGCCCGCTGTCTGGAGACTGACCGACCAGGTGCTGCTGGCGAAGATCGCCGTCGAGGATGAAGACCCGGCTGTCCGCCAAACCGCTGAACAGAGGCTTGCTCAGATCCGGAAACATACGAAATGACTTTTCCGCTTGCAAGTTCACTCGATACGAATCGCGCGTTCGTCTCTGCTCTTATTAGCGCAAACAGAAGCGCGCTCCGCGCAGCAGACAGCTTGCCCGCCGCTTGCCCGCCGCTCGCGGAGAACGCCTCGGGGAGAGCGCTCGGCGCGAACCCTCGTGGTTCACCCCCGTACGGGGGTGAACCGTGGGGGGGGTCCTTGCGGCTGGGAAGGCGCAGACAATTGGTCGCGCGCTACGAAGCGAGGCCGCGCTAAAGATCCAGCGCTTTGCAAATCGAGCCGCAGAGATCCTGCTCGCCCCGCGCATCGCCAGCCCACCGCGGCCACGGCGATTCGAGATTGACGCGAGCGCCCGGCGGACGTAAGGTTCCGCGCAGAAATGAGGTTGAAATCGGAAATCCCGCTTCCCATGTCGCACACAGGCGAGTTGCGCACACCATGGCGCCGTTTTCGAGGCCAAAAAAGGAAATTCCGGTTGAGAACTTCCAAAGAGGATTAAGGCTGTGAAGAGAACTGCACTTGTTTCGGTTTGCTGCGCCTTGTTATTCACGAACATACTGGTTGCTGCAAACGCAAAAGACCTAGAAGGACTTATCGGCAAATGTGCGAATGGCGACCAAAAGGCCTGTCGGAAGCTCGAGACCGCCCTCAAGAACCCGACCGACCGAGCGTTACTGGCGAAGATTGCCGTCGAGGATAAAGACCCGCTTATCCGCAGAGCCGCCGTCGAGAAACTGACCGACCAGACGCTGCTGGCGAAGATCGCCATCGAGGCCAAAGATGCGGATGTCCGCAGGGCCGCCGTCGAGAAGCTAACTGACCAGACGTTACTGGCGAAGATCGCCGTCGAGGCCAAAGATGCGGATGTCCGCAGGGCCGCCGTCGGGAAACTGACCGACCGGGCTGCGTTGGAGCAGGTCGCCGTCGAGGCCGAGGACTCGGAGGTCCGCCGAGCCGCCCTCGAGAACCCCACCGTCCAAGCGTGGCTGGGGAAGATCGCCGTCGAGGACAAGGACCCCAATGTCCGCCTAGCCGCCGTCGCAAAACTGACGGACCAGGCATTGCTGGCGAAGATCGCCGTGGAGGCCAAGAACTCGGATGTCGGCAGAGCCGCCGTCGAGAAACTGACCGACCAGGTGTTGCTGGCCAAGATCGCCGTCGAGGATGAGGACCCGAATGTCGGCGAAGCCGCCGTCAAGAACCTCACCGACCAAGCGCTGCTGGCGAAGGTCGCCACCGAGGCCAAGGACCCACTTGTCCGCTCGACCGCCGCCGCGAAACTGACCGACCAAGCCGCTCTGGCGAAGGTCGCTGTCGAGGACAGCTCCGAGTATGTCCGCCAAGTCGCCGTCGAGAAACTGACCGACCAAGCCGCTCTGGCGAAGATCGCTGTCGAGGATGAAGCCCCGGATGTCCGCCAAGCCGCCGTCCGGAAACTGGCCGACCAGGCATTGCTGGCCAAGGTCGCCGAAAAGGCAGAAGATCGGTCTGTCCGCGTCACGGCCATTGCCGCGATGGATGGAACGAACCCCGCCCTAAGACGCCTGGCGGGCGACCTTAGTGCGCTGACCACTGACGCCGGAGAGTCCATCGCGCGTATCAAGCTGGCCATTCAGGAACCACGCATCCGCGACCGATTTCCCCGGATTGCGTTCACGCCACGCGTTGACCCTACATCCCAGGCGTATACTGGCGGGATCAAGGAAGGGGAGTCAGTTACTTTCGTACTGAGCCAGGCCGGGGAGACCTTGGTCGAGGAGAATTGGAGCACGGACTTTCCCTATCTCACGACTAGGCTCGGTTTCCTGCCCGCCGCGGTCCACGGCGGGGACCTGCTGGCGGAACTGTTGCATCGCGCGGTATTCACGCAGGACGATTTGGCTGAGCTTGCCTCCTCGGAGATCCCGGATGTCCGGTACGCCGCTGTCGGGAGCCTCACCGACCAGGCGTTGCTGGCGAAGGTCGCCGTCGAGGATAAGAGCGCAGGTGTCCGCTTAGCCGCCGTCAGGGACCCCAACCTCACCGACCAAGCGTTGCTGGCGAAGGTCGCCGTCGAGGATAAAGACATGCTCGTCCGCTTGGCCGCTGAACAGAGGCTTGCTCCGCTTCGAAACAATACGAAATGACTTCTCCGCGTTCCAAGTCCACTCGGCACGAATCGCACCTTCCTCTCTGCTCTTATTAGCGCAAACAGAAGCGTGCTACGCGCAGCGGACAGCTTGCCCGCCGCTTGCCCGCCGTGACGGGTGGCGGGGTTCCGCGCGGCTGGCGAGACGCAGACAATTGGTCACCGCGTCAGAAACGGGGCATGAGGGAGCTGGCGAGCAGGAGGGATGCAGGCTCGTCCTCCTCGTCCTCAAGGAACGATTCGAACAGCCGAGACAGGGGGCCGGTCCAGCGGGCCAGCTTCTTGCGTTTTTCCGCGAGATGGGCGAAACGGAACGGCGAGTGAGTTTCGAGGTCAGCGAGATAGTTGCTCGTATAGAGCTTGGCGGACTCACCGGCAGACCAGATCAGCAGCAGCGAACAACTCATTCGAATCAATTCCTCAAGGGGTTTGCGTTTCGAACCTTGGCCGTTGACTGCGGAATGATTTGAAGGCATGCGGTTGACTTGGCGCATGACCCGGTGGCCGAAATTCAACGTGCGAGTTGTGAGATCGTCGAGAGGCGTACCTAGAGGCACGCGCGCGGCAGCTTGCGTGAAAACCGTGAGTATCCCTTGGCGAAGGTCCTGCTGAAGGTCCTGGAGATCGTCGGCAAGCTGCAACAGCGCTCCCCAACCAAAAGCGAACTGAGCTTCGTCAGGCGAGAGCGATCCCGCGGCCAAGTAGGCGTCCGCCAAGACGGAAGCGCCGCCCTTCTCGAAGCTAAGTCCGAGGACGTCGACGCCGGCAGTGGACGAGCCGAAGCGAAGCAGGCGAACGCTGTTTTCCTGTGCGCGGTGGATTGTCAACAAGCTGGCATAGACCTCCGGCCAATCGGCGCGCTCGTACTGCCCTTCGATAAGTTCGACGAGGCGCCAGATGGTGGCTTCCCGATCGTTGAATGGAGCGACCGCGTCTCCAGCGAGACGCCGGCGGAAGCGGTCGCTGAATGCGAGCTTTGCGTCACGGGAGGTCGCCGGATCGTCGAGATAATTATCGGTGTACGGATAGAGCATGCTGTACGCGAAGATCGCAGGCGTGAGGCGCATGTCCTGTCCCATGAGGCTTTGAAGGCCGCACGCGGTCCATGCATTTCGGCTGGCCTGAAAAATATCGGCGGCGCTGACGGCGGGATCGAATTGGCGCGCTTGCCGAGCGAGTTGCGTGGCGACAGCCGAGAAGCCGTCGTTCAGCAGGAGTTCAAGATGGCTGTCGTCAAGATCGAGACACGCTTTCGCGAAATCAATGAAGGCCGAAGTGATGCGACTGCGCGCGGAACGGCGCTCGGATCCGGTGCGGGGCAGATCGCGCAATTCCGCTTCGACCGTCTGCAGAAGCTCATCGAGGTGAACTTCGCGGGTTGCTTGCTCGGCGGGCGTGAACGCCGCGTCAAACGGCGGGAGGCGCACGGCGTCCTGGCGCCAGAGAGAGAGCGATTCTTCAAGGAGTCGGCACACAGCGATATTGCTTCCTACATTTAGGTACGCTGTTGAGGCCGGGATTGTTCCATCCTCGAGCCGGTACGGCTGCTTTCGCCTCCTGGCCTGCTTGACTGCGGCCCGTCGGCGTGCCGCGGTTCCTCTCCTGTTTGGAGTTATCATGCGCGGGGCATTCGTGACGCGCCCTCAGGTGACTCCCCGATGAACATGACGCGACGGTTTCCACGATCCGTGCGGGTCCTCCCCGGCTCGATTCTTCCGGCCGTTGCGCGCCTCTCCGCACGGGTGTTGCTCGTGGCGGCACTCGCCGCTATGCTGCCTGTCGCCGCGCGGGCGCAGAGCACGCCGCCCGGCTTGTACGATCCGGTCGCGGACGCCCGCGCCGTCGTGACGGTTGGCAACGCACGCTTTTCGGTCCTGACTTCGCGCCTGATTCGCATGGAGTGGTCCGCCGGGGGCCGTTTCGAGGATCACGCCTCGTTCGTCTTCCTGAATCGCAAGATGCTCGTGCCCAACTTCACGCACGCGCTCGCGAAGAATAGCGGCCGTGAGATCCTCACCATCCAAACGGACGCCCTCAAGCTGGCGTATTCCCCTGCCGCGCGCGGCAACGGAAAATTCGACGCGGATAATCTGCATGTCGAATTCACGCTGAATGGAAAGCAAGTCGTCTGGCATCCCGGCATGCCGGACACCGGCAATCTCCAGGGCACCACGCGCACCCTCGACGGCGCGAAGGGCGATCAGACCGCCGAGCCGATCGGTCCCGGCCTCATCTCGCGCGACGGCTGGGTCGTCGTGGACGATTCCGATCGTCCCCTGTTCGATTCCGCTGATTTCTCGTTCACGCAAGGCGAGTCGAGCCCCTGGCCGTGGGTGATGCTGCGTCCCGCCGGTGATCGTCAGGACTGGTATTTCTTCGGCTACGGCCACGATTACAAGCAGGCCCTCGGCGATTTCGTCCGCGTCGCCGGACGCATTCCCCTGCCGCCGCGATTCGCGTTCGGTGTCTGGTGGTCGCGCTATTGGTCCTACACGGATCAAGAACTCGACGATCTCGTCCGCGGCTTCCGCGAAAACGACGTTCCCCTCGACGTCCTCGTCATCGACATGGATTGGCATCCCACTTTCGGCGTGAAGTGGTGGGACAACCAGCAAGACGCTTCCGGCCACACGCTCGGTTGGACCGGCTACAGTTGGAATCATCTTCTCTTCCCCGATCCCGCCGATTTTCTCGAGCGCATTCACGAAGACGGCCTGAAGGTCACGCTCAACGTGCACCCCGCGTCGGGCATTCAACCCTGGGAAGACCACTATCCTGAAATGGCGCGCGCGATGGGAATCGATCCCGCGACGAAGCAGTACGTGCCCTTCGACATCACGAATCGGAAATTCGCGCAGAACTACATGGATCTCATCCACCACCCGCTCGAACGCCAGGGCGTGGATTTCTGGTGGCTCGATTGGCAGCAGGAACCCAACACGAAGACGCCCGGTGTGAATCCCACATGGTGGCTCAATTACGTTCATTTCACCGACCAGGAACGCGAAGGTAAGCGCCCCCTCCTCTTCCATCGCTGGGGCGGCCTTGGCAATCATCGCTACGAGATCGGCTTTTCCGGCGACACGGTTTCGGTCTGGGAGTCGCTCGCCTTTCAGCCGTGGTTCACCTCCACCGCCGCCAACGTCGGCTACGCCTACTGGAGCCACGACATCGGCGGCCACGCGCCCGGCGCGGTTGACCCGGAAATATTCACGCGTTGGGTCCAGTTTGGCGCATTCAGCCCGATTCTTCGCACGCACACAACGAAAAATCCCGAGTCCGAGCGCCGCATCTGGGCCTATCCGGAGCCCTATTCCGACGTCCTTCGCGACACCTATCACCTGCGCTACAGTTTGCAGCCCTACATTTACACCGAGGCCCGCCGCACTTACGACACCGGCGTCGCGTTTCTCCGCCCGCTCTATTACGACTGGCCCGAATCCGGCGAGGCCTACACGTCGAAGAATGAATACGTCTTCGGCAGCGACATGATCGTCGCGCCGGTCGCGTCGCCCGCGGATTCCGCTTCGCAGCTCGCGAGCGAATCGATCTGGCTCCCGCAGGGCGATTGGATCGAGTGGCCTACCGACCGCCATTTCTCCGGCCCCGTGAAGCTCGATCGCAAATTCTCCATCCGCCAAATTCCTGTTTACGTCCGCGCGGGCGCGATTGTTCCGATGCAGCCGGAAATGGAATACACCGGCGAAAAACCCGTCGATCCGCTCATCGTCAGCGTCTTCCCTCTCGCCGGCGGTCAATCCAGCTCCTACACGCTATACGACGATGCGGCCGGCACGCGCGCCTACCAGGAAGGCGAAGCCTCATGGACTGATCTGCGCGCTTCACGCAACGGAAACGACGTCACCGTGGAGATTGCGCCGGTGCGCGGCGGCTATCCCGGCATGCCGCAATCGCGAGGCTATGAAATCCGCCTCCCCGGCGACTGGCCGCCGGAATCGGTCGAAGTGAACGGACAGCCGCTGGACATGCTCGCCCCGACGATGAGGGGCGGAACGGCGGGCTGGCGCTACGAAGGGAACACGCTCACGACCGTCGTCACGGTGCCGACCCTGCCCGTAACAGTTGACGTGAAAGTAGTCGTGCATCGCAACGCTGCGCTCGTCGCGCGCAGTTCCGAGCTCGACGGCTTTGCCGGCCTCATGACGCGCCTGCACGAAGCCTACGACAGTCTCAATCAGGTGTGGCCGCTCGGCTGGTCGCCCGACGCGCTCGAGGACGCCATGCAAACCGGCGATCGCCTCAGCTATCACCCGCAAGACGCCGCCGCCGAAATCGATCACTTACACGTGGTTCTGCCCCAGGCCCTCGCCGCGGTACAGGATCTGGCGAAGCCGATGGACGAAGCCTTGCGAAAGCAGGTTTTGGAAGTTGTCGGCGCGGATGCGAAATCGCCCGCCGCTCTCGACCGCATCGCGAAATATCAGCAGCAAACGGCGCGCGCCCTCGCACAGCTCCAGGATGCGCTGCCCGCCGCGCCCGCACCCAAATGACCCCGCGTCAGGTTTTCGTCAGGGCACAGCTTCAGCCGTGCCGCAAGCAAGGCCGCTTCGATGCGGCTTCAGCCGCTGAGGCCCCGGCGAACTCTTCACTTCTCCCCAAACGCTTGTTTGACGTTCGGCTGGAGCAGATACCACAGAATCAGCACGCAAATCGCGATCACGATCACGTTAAAGAAGACGTGGAACATCATTAAATGCGCCATCTGCCGGAACAATCGGAGCACGTGCAGAAGGGCCGCGAGCGCGGTGAAGACCAGCGTCAAGATTCGCGCCCAGTTGAGCAGCTTCAGCATCCCGATCCCCAGCACGATGTACAGCACGCCGATCACCAGCAAGATGATCCCCAGAATCGCACCGAGCGCTCCCGCCACGGCGCCGAAAGCCCCGCCGAACGCCGCGCGATGCAGTGCTACGACCGAACCCAGCCCAAACGCCATCAAGCCTGCAAGTATCGCGAGCACTCCGAACGCGATCTGGAAGATCCCAATCAACGTCACTCCCGTGGGTCGCTGCATGAAGTTACCTCCAGGATGAATTTTTCTCGCGGCGGATCGCCCCCTTCGATGGGGACGCGGCAGCCGACCGTAAGACACAAAGGAGCGGACCGCTGCGCGGAAGCTATGTCAGATGAAGCGCCACGTCAAGGTTTACCGTCAAGGCTTCGCCCGTGCATTTCCCTTCGGCGGCATCGGAGGAGCGGATCGCACAATCAACAGCAGCACCATGCCCACGATGACCGAAGCGATGCTCGCCGCCTGCGCGTTTGTGAGTCCGTAGAACGACCGCGGATTGATGCGAATGAACTCCACCAGGAATCGCGCGATTCCCGTCAGCACGAGATAAAAACCAAAAACGAGTCCCGGCGCGCGCCGCCCGGCGATCGCGCCCGCGCCGATCTGCCAGAGGACCCAGAAAATCAGGATCGCCACGAGGAATTCGTATATCGGCGTCGGATGCACCCGCTGTGTCGTGGGAACGATTCCGTTCGGAAAGCTCATGCCCCACGGCAGCGAAGTCGGCGTGCCGTAATCGCCGTCGCCGGAGATGAGGCAGCCGATCCGTCCCACACCATATCCGATTGCCGCCGCGGGCGACGCGCAGTCCAGCATCAGAAGAATCGGGATGCGGTAGTAGCGCGCGAGCAGCGCCAGCGTGATGAATCCCGCGATCACCGAGCCGAACCACGCAAATCCCATCGTGCTGAAGAGCAACGGCCACGGATCGGCAAAGAAGACTTTGGGATTCTCGAACAAGTGATAAAGCCGCGCGCCGACCAGCCCCGCCAGCCCCGTGACGCCGATGATCGTCTCCGCGTCCACCGCCAATTCGCGCCGCCGGAAATCCGCGCGCAGAACGAAATACGCCACGAGCAGCGCCGTCGCTACCAGCAGGCCGTACGTGCCCAGCGTCACCGGGCCGATGTGAATGAACGGGTACATTGTGCGATTCCGGTGCGGGCCTTTCCGTGAATCCGCCGCCCCTGCAAGCCAGCCATCTTAGCCGCGCCTCGTCGCGCGGGCAAGCCCGCTCAAACCGTCCTCCGAGCAAAGCCGCCGGGCCGCAACTCATGCGTGACTTGCACTGTAGCCCTTTGAGCAAGGCCTGCGGGTTTGCCGTTGCCCCGCGTCCGCTGCGGCGCGATAATCACCTGTGTGGGGTCCCAGGTCCCGCGCTTGCGGGGCCATGTTTTTCGTCCGCCATGCCTTGGCAGCCAAAGGCAGGCGGGCGATGTGGAGGGGTCCCATGTCAAAGAGTCGTTTGCGGTTCCACCTGTTCGCGCGCGCTCAGCGTGCCACAGTGCACGAATCCGGCGGAGGCGTCGGATTGAATTGCGCGAGCAGACTCCGCCACCCGAATGCATTCCCCCAAAGGCCCCTGACTTGGACATGGCGAAGGGCGCTCCTATTCGCGGGAGCCGAACAACGCGCATGGTGAACAACAGTTCAGCAAAACCGGAACCTGTTCCCGCCACCTCCGCTACCCAGCAGGAGGAGCGCCGACACTGGGGCCGCCACGCGGTCTCCGCCGTAGCGCAGGTCGTCGACGTAGGTTCGGGATCCCGATTGAACACGCGCGCTTCGGACTTGAGCCTTGGCGGATGCTACATCGATACGATGACGCCGCTGCCCGTCGGGAGCGAGATCCGCGTCGGATTGCTCCACGAGAGTAGAGTAATTGAGTTGGATGCCACGGTGATTTACGCGCACCCGGGACTCGGCATGGGCGTCTCATTCTCGGGAGCCACGACGGAGCAAAAAGCGGAAATCTCGGCGTGGATCGCTGAACTCGCGCAAGAGCAGGACACCCCGATGACCATTGAGGCGATGTCCAACCAGCAGAGCGCTTCCGGCGTCGACCGCGCACTGATTCGCAAGCTCATTCATCTCCTGATCGCCAAAGGTATCCTCGCCGAAGACGAGGCGCGCAACCTCCTCACAAAGCCCCTGCTCTAGTGCCGTTCCAACTTATTGCTGCGAATTTCGGGGAGCCAGCACGCAAGGGGTTCCTCCAGGTTGCGCCCCTGCCGGCCAATCGTGAAGTAGCCGAGCGCATTCTCCGACTCAAGTGAGGCGTCCTCGGCACTCGGCTGCGAGTCGCGTGCCCCGGCGCCCTTCTGATTGATTCCCCTGCCCAGGACACGCTCGCCGCGCATTGCGCTATTGGCAACTACTGTTCCTCGCATCCGGTATTGCAAGGAATGTAATGCTTGCCGGCCCAAACGTGAGATTTCCAGGATGTGTCGGCACGCCCGCCAGCGGCGGCAACGAGTCGTCCGAGCCTAGCTTGAGTTCGCTGCCGTTCAGCTGGACGCGCGTGTCAGACAGGTTCTGGGCCGTCAGGGTGTAGCGCTCTGCCGGCGTGGCGAGTTCAAGCGATTGCGACGCCGCTCGGTCGGTATTGATCACTAGAATTGTTACACCCCCGGCATTTCCCCGCATGCAGTGGGCGTAGAGATGCAAGGTCGGCACAGGCGAAGGGCCCGGATCGAGCACAGTCGTGCCCATGAGTCTCCGCCATAACAGAGCTGCCCAATAGTTGGGCCGCGGAGTAAACGTATTCTCATCGAGCAAGCCGTAATCGCTCGAAGCAAGCGTGTTGTGGGCGATGATTTGGACGCCACGTTTGGCCAGGCGCCCAAGCTGGTCGAGGTAGCGAAAGCTATCCAGAAACGTGGAGGCCCAGGGGTTGCCGCCGCAGGCTGCTTCGGCTGTTTCGGTGATCCAGAGCGGCTTGCCGGGCACAAACCTATCGCGGAGACCGGCATAAAATGCTTCGGCAATGTCCGTTCGTGAGAGCCACTCCTCCGAAAGGGCCGCCTCGGCAGTCGTCGTTGCCTGCGCACCCATGGACGCGCATCGTTCGGAAACCGCTCCATAGAAATGGTAAGAGAAGGCATCGAACACGGGGCCGGCGGCGGTAAGTAGATCATCGGACTTTAGGATGGGTATTCCGCCTCCGCCAAGAATCGCCACTCCCTCGCCCACTGAACCAGGCCCCAGGATCACCATGTCGGGAACAGTCTTCCTAATGAAAGGACGAAAGACGGCCAAATCGCGTCCGTAGGCTGCAGCATCATAGCCGCGCGGCGCGCCACCAATGACTGCGACGGTCGGTTCGTTCATGAATTCGGCTGCAGCGATGCTGCCGCCAATAGACTTGGTGTACGCGAGAAACTGACGTGCCTGCTTTGGGGTCCAAACACCGGCAGCGTCGCGGGTCCCTGCACTTGTCGCGAAGGATGTGACGATCTCCGCATCCACCGCCCGGGAAAAATCGACCACGCCCCTCCATTCTTGGCGGGTCAATACTCCATTGAAACCCTTGGGCGGGGTTGCCGGCGCCGGATGATCCGAATCGTGGAAGTAGGTCGTATTCGCCCACGTCCCGCTGACGCGCATGTACGCAGGCCCCAGCGCCGCAGCCAGCATGCGCAAGCGAGGGTTGCCAAGATCGATCGGCGGCCGGTATTGGAACAGGGCCGGATCCATGCCAACCGGATTCGAGCCCGATTGCTGGTCAGACGGCCGCGGTCTGAGGTTCGGGTCGCTCTGCTCGCCGTAGGGCTTCCAGAATCTTCCGCCAGTGACTTCAACCATTTCCACATTAAAAGACTGAAAGCGGTCGTCGACCGCCCCGATGCGCGGCAGACTGGCGGGTGATATGGAAACGGGCGATGCGCCACGGCGAGGCGCTGAACACGCCCCTCCGAGCAACGCGAAGGCTACGCTCACGCAAAACTCAACGTATCTGCTCTTGTCCATGCGGCACCGCCCCCTTGCACGTCAGTCGCTCGCGGCGATTCACGTGAAGTCTAGCTCAATCTGGTCCACATGATATCAGCCCCAATTTTCGCTTGAAGATCGGTTCCTAGGGGTGAGGGGGTTTTGGCAGCAAGAAAAACTTGCACTGCTCGGCGAGAACCGCGACAACCGCGATGAACAATGCGAATGTAGCTATGTGACTCCAAACCGCTTCGTAATGGCTCTGCGCGTGGAGGAGATTTTCCGCGACAAGCACCAAGAGTATGTAGGCAGCACCCTGGAATCTGTGGCGAGGGTTTCGAGCAAGCTCGATGGCGAATGGAAGGGTTGGGACTAAGAATATGAGGCGGTAGTCCCAATTCGATCCGATGATGAAGCTAAAAGCATAAATCGATCCGAATATCGAAAACATTTCTCCGCTTCTCGCCGTTGCTCGCACAACATCATCGTCACTCGGCCGTCTGAACCACACGACGCCGGCCGTTATTCCAGCAGCGAGCCAACAACCCAACACAACACCCAAGTCAACGAGGTGTTGATGACTCGCCAGGCCCAATCTCAAGAATTGGTAATCCGCTTCCGCCCTCAAAGAGAGCGCGCCGTAGGATAGAAGACTCGCGGCGGGCGTCGCTCGTCTAATGAGATTCAGATCGCGCCATTGCCAGACAAATATTGCGATGGCCAAGCATCCCAGGGCCGCCGGAATCACTTTTTCTCGGATCGGCCGCCGAATCACCTCGATCATCAAGGTGACTGCGGGATAGATTTTCAGCAGTGCGGAGAGGAAAAAAGTGCCCCATCTCAGGTGCTTGCTGCTTGACATGAGGCCGAGGAAAATCAATGAAAACACCAATAAATCGGTATTTCCACGCTCGATGGCGAATAGAGACGATAAAGATAGACCAGCAACCAACACGATGAATGCTTCCAAGCCGGACTTTGCCTCCACAACGAGCACGGAGACACAAATCAGATACAAAATGCAGAAGACAATGCCGACAACCACGACGTTACGATCGTCGATTCCGAGCGCGGAAAACAGGTGCAGCCAGATTCGCGGGTAATTCATCGCGCGGTGCAACGGGTCAAATGGATTTGACACCAGAGGGTCGCCGCCCCAACTGGCGATGACGAGTCCACTTGTAATCGCGCGCAGGTCAAAAAATGGCGGTACGTACGACGGTATGCCCACCGCCCCCCAGACTCGAATCCAGCCATGGGAAAAGGCTCGTGCAAGAATCAAGAGAGGGGCGGCCCACAGCACGCCAAGCATCGCGATCTTGGAGCCGCGAATTATTGTGGACGGTTTCATCTATGAGACGTGATGCTGATGGTTCCTAGATCCCGATTTGTCTACACGCGGCCGACCACAGCCTCATGCTGCTCGCAGTCGATTGCAGGAACTCCTTGACCTCAGCCGGGCACCAGGGAGGCAGACTCGTCCCCGCCTGCGATTCGATGAAATCGGCTAACTCCAGCACTCGGTCAACAACGTGTTTGCTCTGCGGACTAAAAGAGGTCCGCAGGGTTTGCAAGAGCCAGTCGGTCAGCACCATCCCCCAAAACTCAAAGCGCAGGTCATCGACATAATTGTGCGGGTTGCGGCGGTGTTCGACGAGTGGACGCCCAAACGCCAAATGAAAGGGGGTGCCCTGCATCAATGCGAGCAGGAAGTAGCCCCCCCAGATATCTCCGTAGCGGTCCAGTTTGCCGCCGGGAACTGGCCAGCCCATCGTCACAAACACGAATGCGGGAATCAATTCCCTCACCACGCTTGTATTCTGGGTGTTCACCGGAGACCAAGTGGCCTGCTCCAGCACAAACATCTCGGGCCCGTGGTACGCGGTCGCATCGATCTTGCCGTTCAGCCACGTCGTTGCGTCCACATCCGGCTCCGCCAGCCACAACCCCTCCAGGACTCCAACTCGCGCGCCCTCGCGGCAAGGAACAGACTCGGGTTTGTTGAGTTGGCCGCGAAGCTCGAAGGGAAAGCCGCGCGGATAAACCAGTCGCTGCGGCTCGAACGACAGGTATTCGCAGATGTTGTGGAAGTGGTGCGGCTCTCGAATGAGAGCCCCGTCCCATCTCTGACCGGTCTTCTTATGGTGGCCGATGAAATCGTCCTCTGTCGGGAAATTGTCGTCGTCGATCGAGATGAGGAGCGCGCATCCTTCCTCCAGCGCTCTCAGGTAGCCGAACACCCTGCGCCCATCGGTGTTGTAGGGAACCGTGCCGTAAAACGGGAAAGCTGCGCCCCATTCGTCCTGTTGCGCCACATCGAAATAGACCGTTTCCAAGCCCTTTTGCGAAACTTCTCGTGCCAAAGCGCCGGCGCTAGCGGGTGTCTTGCGGTCCCCCACGACCCACACTTTCACGTCGTCCAAGTGTCCGTATCGGGAAATGTTCTTGTGTAGCTCGCTGAGGATTGCTGGATGGTGAATCGTCGTGAACACAATATGGCAGGGCTTGGGCATGCTCGGATTTCTGATGGCTCCTTACGTCCGGCTAAGAAGTGTCTTGAATGCGGTCCTTACGTATCGGAAATTCCGGAAGAACGTATTCACGCTGGCGCCTTCCTCCCTGCCAACCCACTTGGTGGGAACCTGCTCGACATGCGCTCCCATTCGGATTGGCTTCACGGTCGTCTCAATGCAGATCTCGTGGAGCGTGCCCTCCCATGCAATCGCTTCCGTCAGCTCTTTGCTGAGGATTTTGAATCCAAATGTCAAATCTCCGATACGCGTCCAGAAGAGCACCTTGAAAACCGCTTGAAAGATCCAGTTCAACACGAGTTTCAGGGGATCGTAATTGACAAACCCTCCGCCTTGCATCCACCGATTCGCGACCACTTCGTCGCAGCCCGTTTCGAGAATCTTATCCACCATCCGGTCCACCGTCGCGGGCTCCGTCTCAAGGTCGGCGGCCATCAGCGCGACGTAGTTGCCGGACGCGGCCTGCATCCCTTCGCGATACGCCCAGCCGATGCCGGGATTCTTTTTCTGAAGCACAATCTTTATGCGGGGATCCAGCGCCAGCCACGCAAAGCAAATTCCAAACGTGTCCTCGGTTGCCTTTGGCGAGACCACCAGGAGGATCTCCTCGATGTAGCCGCGATCCTCACGCAGAAGAGTCTCGATGGTTTTGTTGATGGAAAACGTCTCCGTGTAAACCGTCACGACGACCGAAAGCCGTATGTCGGAAAGGGTGGGCCTGCCGGATACCACACTTTCGCTTGCGGAGCTCTCGGTTAAGACGCTCTCGGCTAGGATGTTGTCGCTCAAGTTTTCAGCCGTCAGGGATGGCAATCGGGCCCAAGTCGGCATTCCCAATTTGGGCGCCCGACCTTCAAGAATCGTAGCCCTCCATGCCGCCCAGCACAACCAATCTGCCACGATGTAATTCGTAAAGCTCACTGTGTCCCCGGCCGCGCGGTAACGAACGGTTTCTGCGAAACCGACCCGGGGTGGGAGTGGGGTATGCCTGTGACAGTTCCCCTTTCATCCCGGGGCGCTTCAGTTGATCCCGATTCGATCCGAATGGCTTGCGGCCGGTGGCGAAGCGTCGGGGTTGGCGGACCAGCCGATGGAATGCGTGATGCGATCAAAAACGATCCGGTCCGTTCCCTCGACGTCCAGGCACTCCCTGGCCGCGCACCGAAGGAAAACCCCGCCATCCGGACTACCGAAGGAGAGGAAATTCGGCTGGTGAAACGGATTCGTGCGCGTGGCATCCTTCGACTCGAGCGCTTCGCTGTAAGCGTCGAAGAAACGGGCCGCGTCGGCGTCGCTGTCCAGATCCAGAAGAAATACGAGGAGGATTTCCTTCGTCTGCTGATTCTCAAAGATGGCATAACGATCGCCGGCCCAGGCCGGGGCCAGTTCGTGGGCGCGATCTTTGCCGAGGAATTGCTGGAGAATCTCCTGCACGCCGAACTCGCCCATCAGGTTCTCATCGAGCTTCTTCCACTCAGGGGCCAGCAAGGTGGAGAAATCCGGCAGCGTGACTGGAACGGGGCGGACGTTCTTGAGGTACAGATCGGGATGCATGATCTGCTGCGTGGACGCGGGTGGGTTCGCAAACACGCGGCCGAAATCCTGCCAACCGCTTGTCGCCCTGAGGAAATGCTGCGTAAAGACGGCGCCGGCAGCATAAGGAAAGAGCAGCTCATCGCGAATGATCGCGGGAGCCTTCGAGAGTGTGGGGCTGCTGTTGACGTCGCCCAGGATGGAAGCGATGTCGATATCGGGAATATCGCGCGCACCTTTGTGCTGCTCGCGAAACATATAGTCGATCATCGCGGCGGTAGCGGCACCCTCCAGCACGGCATCTCGCGCCAGCTCCGCGTCGTCATTGGGCTTGGCCGCCTCGCGCCAGGAATCAATGTGGTAGTGCTGATCCTGCAAAGCGTGGGTGAGCTCGTGGGCCATGACCATGCGAAGGTCTGTCGGGTCGGCCCTGTCGGAAATGTAGAATTCCTCGTTATCCGGATCGTAGAGACCCACAATCTGTTCGGTCAGGATATCGTTCAAGGATTGCTCCAGCGGATAGCCCTTCGGGATGAGGCCGAACTTCTCGAGCGCCTTCTGGTCGGCGTAATCTTTCGCCTCATCGCGGTCTTTTTTCTCCTCGGCCAGGAGATACTGCCTGATCTGCTCGCGAGACCGCACGCTCTTCTTGATCGGATGAAGCACGGGCAGCGAAAGAAGCTGGCTCATGGTCGCCAAGACCTCGTCCGCGGCCTGAAGCGAATCCGTGCCGGGATTGCCGGTTGGAACAGAGGCGGACGGGGAAGGCGCTCTTCCCTGCTGTGCAATGGCCGGAAGGGAAACAAAAAGCAGCGCGAAACAAATCGCCCGTCGGCTAAGCATCGCTGGAATGACCCTCCGCAGGCTCCAGAGCCCGTCGCGAGCGTGTGTAATTCGAGCCGCTCACCATTGACTGTATTACAGCGGCGCCCGCGCGACAAAGCCCCGCATCGGGTTCAGTCGCCCATCCGGATACCTCTGTTCCGGATTCGTAACAGAGTGGTCACCTGCTATAATGACCAAGCCTCCGGGCAATCCATCCGGGGAAATAGCATGAATGCTGGGTCGTACCTCCGACAGGCGCGCGAGCGACTGGGTCTGACGTATCGCGACGTGGAACGAGCGAGCTACGACCTGGCCTCGCAGCGAGGTCAGCCGGAGTTCATCATTCATCTGAGCCGGCTCGCCGACATCGAGAATCGCGACGTTACTCCCAGCCTCTACAAGGTGTACGCGTTGGCCGCGATATACCACCTCGATCCCCGGGAGCTTTGCAAGCAGTACGACGTACCGCTCGAGAACCACTTTGCGGACGGCTTACGCCTCGCGGCGCCAAACACCCACCTGGCTGCGCCACCCGGGTCCGCGCGAGTGCCCTTGCGATTTGATCCGTCGTTCGATCCTCGCCGCACGGAGTATCTCTCTCGAATGGTAGAACGTTGGGGAGAGCTTGAAGCCACGTTGTTGGACAGAGAGGGCAGATTCCGCTACGGGTATGTTGGGCTTGATGACCACATGATGCAGCCCCTCTTGCCTCCGGGCAGTCTGGTCCTGCTGGACCCGGCGCTTCAACAAGTGCGGAATTCCGGTTGGAACAACGAATATGAAAGGCCCATCTATTTCATTGACGTACGGGACGGTTATCGCTGCTGCTGGTGCTTAAAGGACGGGAACCAACTCATCCTGCAAACGCATCCGCTCTCGCCGAGCAGACCGGAAATGAGGCGCGTCCCGCACGAAGCGGAAGTTGTCGGCCAAGTGGTGGGGGTTGTTATGCGGCTGTCTGCCAGGTGAATACCTGCTCAGAGAGAATTCCGAGCAACAAGCGAAAATTCGAGGCAAATAAATCCAGAAGGTAGTTGGGCAATTTCTCGGGCAAAAGTTCAACGTAATCCGGCCGATCTTCCCACCGCTCGAGAGCCCCTCCGATTCCACCTTCGAGTCCCGCGAGGGAAATTCTCAGGTCCCATTCCTGCTGCTCGAGCGGAATCTCCAGAATCCTGCCAAACAGTTCCTCGTGGCAGTGGCTAAGAGCCAATTGCACTGACTCCGGCCCGTAGATCGTTTCGAGGCCATCGTGCCGGTAGCATCCGGTCAGCGGATCGCGCAGCGAACTGATGTAGAACAGCCGAGCGTAGTCGTTCGGAATGGCCGCGAGCGAACGGCTCGTGAAATCCTCGATCACCCTTCTGCTTTGCTGAAATCTTTCCAGAGATTCCATTTCCCTGCCTGTTCCGCTTTCTGAACTCTTTTCAACCGAAAAGCCCAACTCGCGGTTGCTATGCGAAATTCCCGCGCCAGGAGGGTCAGACCGTGAAAAAACTAGCAACCGTTGTGTTCGCTCTCTTGCTTGCGGGAGGAATTCTAGCGCCTGTTACCGGCTATGTCAACCACTCATCGAGCAACAAGATTGCGGACAACCCCAATCCCCCGGAGCCGCCGAACGCAATGTCCGGCAGCGGCTCACCTTATAACTTGGTTGCAGACAACCCCAATCCCCCGGAGCCGCCGAACGCAATGTCCGGCAGCGGCTCACCTTATAACTTGGTTGCGGACAACCCCAACCCGCCGGAGCCGCCGAACGCAATGTCCGGCAGCGGCTCGCTTTATAACTTGGTTGCGGACAACCCCAACCCGCCGGAGCCGCCGAACGCAATGTCCGGCAGCGGCTCGCCTTATAACTTGGTTGCGGACAACCCCAATCCGCCGGAGCCGCCGAACGCAGTCGCGTGACCGAGGACTGAGGATCCCGAGTCTGGTGTAACAGCAAGCCAGTCGCGGGAAGGTACTGTCGAGTAATTATGATATGCTGAGTTCCGTCCGTCGATGGGACTCAGCATATCCTCGTATTCGCTTTGGCTGCTTTCCATAGCACTAGAAGTGTGCTTGTGCGCGCTTGTTTTTTGGCGCGGCGCAAACAAACGGTTGCCTTTGTTCGCCACCTATCTGGTGTGCCAGATTGTTACGTCGTTTGTCGGATTAGTCTCCAATCACGAGTTTGGATTCTGGTCCTCCGCAAATTACTATATCTCCTGGGTAAACAGCGGAACTGTGATGATTGCGGCATGGCTCGTCACGGCCGAGCTCTGTTTTCGCGGGTTTCGAGCCTATCGAGGCATCTGGGCGGTGACGTGGCGGCTACTGCTGCTGCTTTCGGCACTTCTCCTTTTCCACGCGACCTACGACGCGTCGAAAAACGCTTACAGAATCGGGGCGCTCATCTTGGTACTCCAACGGGACCTTGCGCTGGCGTCCGCCGTGATTCTGATCGCGATCCTGATCATTGAGCGGCGCTACCAACTGGAACTTGGCCCGCTGGAGCGCCAGATTGCCATTGGACTCTGCGTGTATTTCATCACGATCCTTCTCTCAAGCTCTTTGCTCATTCAATGGTTTATGACCCACTGGCCCGCCTTCAGAGGCCACTCACCGTCGGACGAACTCTTAGAGACCTGGTGGAATGGGGCTAAATTCACAGTCTTGGATGCAGCTCTCGCGGTGTGGTGCTTCGCGCTGCGCAGGCCGCTGCCGGCCCCGAGACCCGATCCCATTCTGCTGCCATCCGCAACCTATGGAGAGCTTTCTCCCGCAATCAATTACCGCCTGCGCGCCCTGAACGAGCGCTTAATAGATTTGCTCAAGGCGTGAGCGGCAGGGTGTGCCTTTCCGGCACATTACTCTTTTACTTGCAAATTTCTTGTACTGTCCAGTAAGCTATGTCAATGTAGACGGTGCGGGATGAGGTAAGACTGGCAGGTCAATGGACACGGATTGGGTGGCTTGAACGATGAACCAGTTGCTCCTCTTCATCGGAACGGGGCTGGGACTGCTTGCGCTGTTGCTTTGGCTCGCGGTCTCACGACATTCGGAGCGCCATGAGCCTGGGGTCCCGCTCCGCATTCCCCTGGAAGATTTGGTTCCTCGCCACGCGCTTTATATATCGCAAGTGCGGAACGCGCTCTCCGAAAATGATCTTGTTTATTTGAAAAGACACATCTCGGGAAGAAAGCTGCGCAAGGTGCGCAAGGAAAGGCGCGTCGTCGCGAGAGCGTTCCTTGCCGGACTTAGAGACGACTTTCAACGTCTCGAACGGCTGGCTCACATCATCGCGGCATTTTCTCCGAAAGTGGGATACCGGCAAGAACTCGGGCGCGTGTGGCTCGGGCTGCGCTTCAGGGTACTGTATGTTTTGGTTTGGGTGCGATTGTCACTGGGGCCCTTGCCCGATGCCCCGTTAGAAGGCCTTGCGGGCTTAGTCGGCAGCTTGTCCGAGCGTCTCGAAGCGGCCATGAATGTGCTGGCGGAGGGGGCCGTCGCCCGGGTTTGAGGCGAGCCGCCGGAAGTCTCCTGTCATTACTGTTCCACTCCAACCCATTGGCAGAATCAGCACCAACGTGCGCTAATCGTCTGTCGCAAATGCGGCAAGGTGCAAGCGTGCCGTATAATCATTTCCGCGGATTATGGGCGTGTCAAAGAAGAAAATTCTTGTCGTGGACGACGAAGAAGCGATCCGGGAGGTTGTATCCACGCTTCTCCAAGCGCAGGGATACGACTGCGCGACGGCCATAAACGGACGACAAGCGCAAACCTACCTCGAGCAGAACACCCCCGATCTGGTACTGAGCGACATAGTCATGCCGGAAATGGACGGAATCCATCTGCTCGAATGGCTCCGGCAGCACGACCGCACTGTGCCGGTGATCATTGTCACAGCAATGCACGACATCGCCTCGGCGCTCGAAGCGATCCGCGGGGGCGCCTACGATTACATTTTGAAGCCGTTCGAGAAAGACCAGCTTTTTATGAGCGTGAGGCGCGCTCTGCAGCACCGCCAACTCTCGTTGGAAAACCTAAATTACCAGCGGACCCTCGAAAAAAAGGTCGAGGAGCGGACCGCGCAACTCAAGGGGACGCTCGAGCAACTCGAGCAGTCCTACGACGACACGCTCGAGGCCCTCGGCGGCGCTCTGGACTTGAAAGATGCGGAGACGGAAGGCCATTGCAGGCGCGTCACAGCATTCACGATTGCGATCGCCAAAGCGATGAAAGTGGACCCGCTGCAGTTGCCTGTGATTGCCCGCGCGGCTTTCCTGCACGACATCGGCAAGATGGCGATCCCCGACAACATCCTCCGGAAGCCCGGGCCGCTCGACGAAGATGAAAAACAGATCATGCGGAAGCATTGCGAAATCGGCTACAACATGGTCACTCGAATCCCTTTTTTGCGGGAAGCCGCCGAAGTTGTCCTCTCCCACCAGGAGTACTATGACGGGTCCGGGTATCCCCGTGGCCTGAAGCATGAAGAGATTCCACTCGGGGCCCGGATTTTCGCGGTCGCCGACGCGCTGGACGCCATGATCTCCGACCGGCCCTATCGAAAGGCGTTGCCGATCTCGCACGCGCGTGCGGAAATCAAACGCTGCTCTGGAACCCAGTTCGATCCCCAGGTCGTCGATGTCTTCCTTAGCCTGCCGGGTACTCTATGGCTTGGCTTGAAGAAGAATATCGGGACGCCCTACCGCCTTTCGCACATCAAAGCGTTGTGAAGCGCGCCGGCCGGCGCGTCTTGCCAATCGTTTTGGGCGTAGGTAGTATCCTCAACGGAGGAACCACATCCGATGGCTCTCGTGCCCATCAAGACGGCTTCGACGACGGGATACTGCGATTGCATCCACGGCTGTTACGAGCTGGCCAGTCTGCGCGATGAGGACACGGGCAAGTGCTATTGCCCTCGCTGCGGCAAGGAGCATCTTGCGATGAATCAAGGGATTGGAATCCCAAATCCAGCGCCTTCGAAGCTGGAACCGAGCGCTGGACCTCCGCCAGCAAATCCGCAAATTCCCCAGGCCGCCGATCCTCCGGGCCGGCCTCGCTGAACCTTCGAGCCAAACTGGCGCATCCATTCAAGTGAGATCGGCGGGCTTGCATCTTCGATCTTTGCCACTGGGCGCGGGGTTCGAGGCATGCACGGTTACGAGGCGCGGTATAATGCTTCGCGGGCTGTTCTTCGGCGTTCCGATGGATACCCAAGGCAAATACGAGATCTTCCTCGACGGCTCATGTCCCTTCTGCCAGTGGACGCGCGCGCGCGTTGAACCCTATGACGCAAACCGGCGCCTCGAATTCCTAGATTACAGCGACCCCATCATCGCGGCTCGCTCGCCATTTTCGCGCGAGTCTCTGGACAAGGAAATGCACGTGTTGACTCCCGCCGGCACGTGGCTGAGCGGCTACGAGGCGTGGATGGCGCTGTTGCGGGCCATGCCGAAGCTCGCCTGGCTCGGCTGGGTTCTGTCCGCACCGCCGATTCGCTGGGTTGGGCCCGGTTTCTACCGCTGGGTGGCGAAGAACCGGTACCACTTGCCTGGGTCGCCTCCTCGCTGCGAAACCGATCGGTGCGCACCCACGGCGCGGCCCAATGCTACCTAGTCGGGCGAATACGCCTTGCAACTGAACATGAGATCCCAAGCCCTCCAAGCAAACACACCCATACCGATGCTGGACCTGCGGGCCCAGTATGCTTCTCTCGCAAGCGAAATCGGCGCTGCCATCGAACGCCTCCTGGCTTCGCAGCACTGGATTCTCGGCGCGGAGGGAGCGGCGCTCGAGAAGGAAATCGCGCATTTTTCGGGCGCGCGATCCGGTGTTGGCGTGGCATCGGGCACGGACGCCCTGATGTTGGCGCTGCATGCGGCGGGCGTCGGCCCTGGCGATGACGTCGTTGTCCCGGCCTTCACGTTTATCGCGACGGCGAGCGCCGTGAGCGCGCTCGGGGCACGGCCCATCTTTGCGGACATCGAATCCTTGACGTTCGCGATCGATCCCACACGGCTTGAATCGCGGCTGACGCTAAAGACCAAGGCAATCATCGCCGTTCATTTATTCGGCCACCCAAGCGACATGGACTCGATTCTCGAAACCGGGAAGCGCCGCGGCATCCCAATCATCGAAGATTGCGCACAATCCATCGGCGCGTCCTACCGGGGCCGGAAGACAGGCTCGATGGGCGCTTTTGGATGCTTTAGCTTTTATCCCACGAAGAATCTCGGCGGTTACGGCGACGGCGGAATGATCCTGACCAACTCAGAGAAGGATGCGTACCGCCTCCGGTGCCTGCGCAATCATGGCCAGACGGACCGCTATTCAAGCCGCGAGCGAGGATGGAACAGCCGCCTGGATGAAATTCAGGCCGCCATCTTGCGCGTCAAGCTGCACCATCTGGCCGAGTGGACGGCGGCACGGCAGAAACACGCGCTGCGTTACGGCAATCTGTTGCGAGACCTGCCCGGCATCCGAGCACCCGAAGCGCGACCGGGCTACGAGCACGTCTATTCCGTGCACACGATTCGAGTGGAAGGCGGAGCAGAGCGGCGCGAGCGAGTGCAACGCCACCTGGCGTCGCAAGGAATCGCCAGCATGATTTACTATCCACTTCCCTTGCACCTGCAGCCCGCCTATGCGGCGCTTGGCGTGGGGCGCGGCGAGTTGCCCGAATCAGAGCGCGCGGCGGACGAGGTTCTTTCTCTCCCGATGTACGCGGAATTGACGGAGGATCAGATCGCGCGAGTGGCGGCGGCAGTCGCCGAAGCTGCGCGGGCGTAGAGTCCGGAGAGTTTCAGGAAGACAACGAAGCAGCAGGATCAGGCACTTTCCGCCGCCCGGCGGAAGAGCATGAACAACACGGAAAGAAACAACACCAGGGCCGGAATCAGAATCGCAAAAATGCCGAGATGAAGGGCGCGGATAGCGCCCGCGCCCGCAGCCGAAGCAGTCGTGTAGCAGAGAGCGCAACTCTGTGCCGACGCCGGCTGCGCCAAGCCCAGAAGCACGGCGGCCGTTGAGAACGCCATCCCGAAAATTGTCGCCAATCTCTTCATCTGATCGCCTCGATCCGAGATTCTTGCGCGCCCGGCTCAGTGCATCAATCTCATCTGCAGCAGCCGGTTACTGTCGGGCAGGAAGAAGATGATGATCATCGTGATGCAAAAGATCGCTGCGGGGACGAGCCACAGCACCAAACTGAATTTCTCGAACTTGAGATGCATGAAGTACGACATGATCAAGCCGGCCTTGATCACGGACAAACCGACCAGCAAGCTGAGCATCACGCCGGGATGCAACCGCATGTACTCGAGGTAGGCCAAGAAGACCTCGATGCCCGTCAACGCCAACAAGCCGACCCAAACCGTCGTGAATAGGCCTGCGCTTCCCTGCTCGTGAGTCTCGGATGCGTGCGCTTCACTCGACATTAGTTTTTCCTCGCCGCCTAAACTTTCACGGACATCAGGTAAATCATGGGGAAAACGAACATCCAAACCAAGTCCACGAAGTGCCAGTACAGACCGCTGACCTCGACGTCCTCGGCGCTAAAGTGGCGCGTTCCGAATCCCCCGGCGATGATGCCGAGATAGATCACGCCGACCGTCACGTGGAGCATGTGGAGGCCTGTGATTCCGAAGAACGTCGCGCCAAACAGGGGCACTTGCCAGGGGTTGCTCCATGGAGTCACGCCGTCGCTGAACAGCTTGAACCACTCCGTAAGGTGGAGCACCACGAACAACACTCCGCCGAGCATCGTGGCAAGGATCCACCGTACCGTTGCCTTTCGATTGTTGCGCGCCGCCGCAGCGACCGCCATCACCATGGTCAAGCTGCTCGCGAGGAGGATCGCCGTCATTCCGCTCGATTTGAGGATTGCGGGATTGAACTCGAACGGCCGCGGCCAATCCGGATTGCAGAGGCGCTCATAACTGTAGGCGAGCAGCATGGCCGCGAAGGTCAGCGTGTCCGACAAGATGAACATCCACATGCCGAGTTTCTTCGAACCGATCCCGAACGGCCGGGTCCCGCCTCCCCAAACCGATGTGTTTGCTGCTTCAACATTCGTTTCGTGCAAGGATCACCGTCCCAATGTCAGGAGTGCGAACAGGAACAGCCACAGCCCATCCATGAAATGCCAGTAGATCGCGGCCAAATCCGCCGCGGTTTCCTGCGTGATTTGCGAGCGCCGCCAATTGCGAAACAATACATAGAACAAGACGAAAATTCCGCCAGCAAGGTGCAAGCCGTGCGCCGCGGTCAGAAGATAGAAAAAGCTGCTGCTCGGATTCGTATGGAGAAACATTCCCGCGGCAGAGAGCTGCTTCCAGGCGGCGAGTTGCCCTCCCAGAAACGTGAGCCCCAAAACGATCGTCAGGCCCCACCACTGGCGGAACGCAGCGCGTTCCCGGCGGCGGGCTAGATGGATCGTCAAGCTGCTGCCGAGGAGAATCACGGTGTTGAACCACAGAATCGGGGGAAGGGGCGTCTGCTGCCAATCGGTGCCCAACCCCTTGCGCACAATGTAAGAGCTCGTCAGCGCCATGAAGAACATGACGATGGCGGCGAGCAGCAACTGGACAAGCGTGAAATACGCGCGCTGCGGGACGCGGCGGCTGCCGCCGGGGCGGTCACCATCGCCACCGCCGGCGGGCAGGTCGGTGCCGCCGCCGTGTCCGGCGACAATCAGTTCGATGTGTTCAGTGATTGTGGGCGCCAAACTGTGCTCCGTTAGTGCGCTTCGGAGACTTTCTCCGGCTTCAGGTACTGCGGAATGTAGTCCTCGCTGTGACCGGGCACTCCAAATTCATACGGACCGCGGTAGATTTGTGGATGCTTCCCCCCAAAGTTGTCAAACGGCGGCGGCGAAGGAACCGACCATTCGAGGGTCGTCGCGTGCCACGGATTGTCCGCGGCTTTCTTTCCCCACTTCAAGCTGTAGAGGAAATTAAACAAGAAAATCAGTTGGCTGCCGATCGTGATGATCGCCGCGTACGTGATGAACACATGCACGGGCTGAAGTTTCGCGAGATAACCCACACCCGTCGTATCGGCATAGCGGCGCTCATGGCCTGCTATGCCTAGGTAATGCATCGGCATGAAAATCGCGTAAACCCCGACGAACGTCAGCCAAAAGTGAACCTTGCCGAGGCCTTCGTTGAGCATCCGGCCGAACATTTTCGGATACCAGAAGTAGGTCGCCCCGAAGATTCCAAAGATTGCCGCTACGCCCATAATCAAGTGAAAGTGGGCAACCACAAAATAAGTGTCGTGAAAGTAGAGGTCCAGGGTCGGCTGCGCCAGGAAGATTCCGGAGAGGCCGCCGGTGACGAACAGGGAGACGAAGCCCAACGCAAACAGCATCGCGGCCGTGAATTGAATTCTCCCGCCCCAAAGCGTGCCCAGCCAGTTGAACGTCTTGATGGCGGACGGCACGCCGATGGTCATCGTCAGCAGCGAGAACGCGAACGCTGAATAGGGGCTCATGCCGCTGACGAACATGTGGTGTCCCCAAACGCAAAAGCCGAGGAACCCAATCGCGCAAATCGCGTAGGCCATTGCCTTGTAGCCGAAGACGGGCTTGCGCGCAAACGTCGAGAGCAGGTGGGAGGCGACGCCCATACCGGGCAGGATGGCAATGTAGACTTCCGGGTGCCCGAAGAACCAGAACAGATGCTGCCAAAGCAGCGGTGAACCGCCCTTGTGATCGATGAGCACCTGGTCGGTGAACACGAGGCCGCCCGGTATGAAGAAACTTGTGCCGGCGGTGCGGTCCAAGAGCAAGAGCGCGCACGCCGCGAGGAGCACGCCGAAGGCGAGCAAGCCGAGGATGGCGGTCACGAACCACGCCCAAACCGTCAGCGGCAAGCGCATCAGCGACATTCCCTTGGCGCGCAGGTCCACCGTCGTCGTGATGAAATTCAATGCCCCCATCAAAGAAGCTGCGCAGAAAATCGCGATACCTATGACCCAAAGCGTTTGGCCCGCTCCCTGCCCGGGGCCGGCTTGTTCGCCGACCGCGCTCAATGGCGGGTACGCGGTCCAGCCGGATATTGGTGCACCCTCCGGGACGAAAAATGCCGACACCATAACGGCCAACGATAGGAAAGTCGTCCAGAACGAAAGCATGTTCAGGACGGGAAACGCCATGTCCTCGGCGCCGATCTGAAGGGGCAGGAAATAGTTGCCAAAGCCGGACTGCGGCGCCGTCGTCAGAACCATGAAGATCATGATCGAGCCGTGCATGGTGACCAACGCGAGGTATTGCTCCGGCGTCATCAATCCGCCGCCGAGGAACGGCAGCTTATGGGCCGGCCATGCCAAGTGAATGCGCATCAATAGCGACAACGCCATCCCGAGGAAAACGGAAAACAGCGCGAGCAACAAGTACTGAATACCGATGACCTTGTGGTCTACGCTAAAGATGTATTTCCGGATAAAGCCCGTGGACGCGGAATGCACGTGCCCGACGCCCACTGCGTCTGTCACCATCAACTTGCTCCTTGCCCGAGACGGGCGTATCGCAGAGTCACTGGTTTGCCGCTTCCTGCTGCTGCAGCCATTTTTCGAAATCGGGTTCCGAAAGCACCTTGAACGTCGCGCGCATCTTGTGGTGGCCCAGGCCGCAGAGTTGGGCGCAGGCGAGTTCGTACGTGCCCGGATCGTTCGCAGTGAAATGAAGATGGATCTCCATTCCCGGCACCGCGTCTTGCTTTAGCCTCAACTCCCGCACGTAGAAGCTGTGCGTCACGTCGAGGGATTTCAGAAGGAGATCGACTTCCCGGCCCGCCGGAACCGCGATTTCGCCGGGAGATACGATATCGTCTCTGCCGTTGGGGTCGGCCGGGTCGATGCCGACGGGATTTCCAGTCGAAGCGCTGACGAGTTCCGGTTTGGTGCGGCCAAATTTTCCGTCGGGCCCGGCATAGCGAAAATTCCACGCGAACTGCTGTGCCGTCACCTCGATGGGCAGCGCTCCCGGCGAAGCGCCGATGAAATGCACCGACGCCCAGCCCTTCTCGGCATAGATTCCCAAGCCAACGAAAAGCACCAGCGTTGCGAGGGTCCAAACAACCTCCATGCCGGTGTGGCCCTCAAAATGGCTTGCCGGCTTCCCTCGTTCCCGGTAGCGGAAAACAGCCAGCGCCAAGCCGACCTGAGCGCCGACAAACACTATGCCCGTGATCACGAGCGTGCGGAAAAACTGGGCGTCAAACTCGTGGCCCTCGTCAGTAATGGCCGGCGGGAACCACCAAAGTTTCTTGATGAAGATGTAGACCGTAATCGCTGTAAAGAATAGAAGGAAAACAGTGAGTGCCAGAGCAGTACTAGTCGAACCATGTTCCGGGCTTCTTCTGCTCATTATCCTCCGCCTCGAAAAGCCGAAGGCTGGGCGCGAAAATCACCTAGAAGTTTTCGAGCGACAGCCCGGTCTAAAAATCCGAAGGCGATATCATATACTTCCAAGATTGAAATTCAAGTGACTTCGCTTGACCGGACTGGGCTTGCCGCCTGCCCGAACGTCCGCCCATTCTTGTCCTTCCGGGCGGCCGAGTGCTTCAACCCAAGGGGACGAAGGAGAATTTGTTCTCAGGACACAGGACCATCGGACGCCTTGCCAACTTGGAACCCGGGTACTACTCTTATTACACCCCTTCTGTTTCGAGCCGTCCACGTCACCCGTGGGGCTTTTGCTCCGGGCTGCTGCGTGGGCAGACTCGATTCCCGTTCAGGCGCGGATGGTAGCGCGCGTGAAAAGGGGTCCCACGAAACAGCCCGAGAATGGATCTCAGCCGGACACCGTCGGCGGTGCCAGGATCCACAGGCCTTCACTGCCGTCGCCGATTGCGGCAGCAGCGCTAGTTGTGTTGTGCACGGCAGGCTTTCTGCTAGCCGTTCGATTCGCCGCGCCGATTCGCCCGTCCTGGCAAGCAGCGGTCAGCATCGGAGCCCTGTTTGTCACGGCAGCAACGATACCAGTCATCTTCGTTCTCGGGCGGTTCCGGAAGCTGCTCGTCTGGCATGGCGAAGCCGTGGAGGCGCTTGCGCAGGAGCGCAGTCTTCTCCGCAGTTTGATCGACAATCTGCCGGACCTCGTCTACGTAAAGGACGCCGAGAGCAGATTCACAGTCGCCAACAATGCCTTAGCTCAATTCATGGGAGCCAACTCACCCGCAGAACTGCTCGGGAAGACTGACTTCGAATATTTTCCGGAGGAGTTGGCGGCCTCGTTTCGCAAGGATGAACAGGAAATCATCCGCTCCGGCCGGGCGGTGATCGAACAGGAGGAAGCGTCTCTGGACTCAGCGGGCCACGAAAAATGGACACTCACGACGAAGGTTCCGCTCCGCAACGCGCGCGGTCGTGTTGTGGGCATCATCGGGATCGGACGCGACATCACCGCGCGGAAAAGGATCAAGCAAGAAGAAAAGCGCGCGGAAGAAGCGACCGAAGCGGCGAACAGAGCGGAGCACGCGCTGGCAAGCGAGCGGAACCTTCTGCAGACTCTCATCGATAACATCCCCGACCACATTTACTTGAAGGACCAAGAGAGCCGCTTTCTCCTCTGCAATCGCGCCTTGGTGCAACGATTCGGTGCTGCCTCCAGCGATGAGATCCTCGGCCGGACAGACTTTGACTTTTTCCCCAAAGAGATGGCGACGAAATTCTTTGCGGACGAGCAGAAAATCCTCCGCTCCGGGGAGCCCTTGCTCCATCATGAGGAATGGCGCACCGACGAGCACGGAAACCAGCGCTGGACGCTGACTACGAAAGTGCCCCTCCATGACGAGAGTGGGAAGATTACCGGACTGGTTGGAATCGGCCGGGACATTACGGCCCAAAAGCAGGTGGTAGAAGAAATGCGGAACGCGCAACATGCCGCCGAAGCCGCAAGCCGGGCCAAGAGCGAGTTTGTCGCCAATATGAGTCACGAGATCCGCACTCCCCTTAACGGAATCATCGGGATGACGGAGTTGGCGTTGGACACCAATCTCACAAACGAACAAGCCGAGTACCTCGATGCCGTGAAGTTATCCGCGGATGTTCTATTAAGCGTCGTGAATGACATCCTGGACTTTTCCAAAATCGAAGCGGGCAAGCTTGATCTCGATGACATTGATTTCAACCTGCCGGATCTTTTGGAAGAGACCATACGCACCCTGGCCCTGCGCGCAGATCAGAAGAAGCTGGAACTGATCTGCCATGTGGACCCGGACGTCCCCCACGTGGTGAAAGGCGACCCCGTACGAGTGCGCCAAGTCGTGCTCAACCTGCTTGGCAACGCGATCAAATTCACCGATTGCGGCGAAGTGGAATTGCAGGTCGGGAAAGAGGCGATCCGCAACGGCCATGCCACCCTCCATTTCCGTGTGCGAGACACCGGGATCGGCATCCCTGCTGAGAAGCAAACCTCGATCTTCGAGGCTTTCTCTCAAGGGGACACCTCTTCCACGCGAAGATATGGAGGAACCGGACTCGGCCTCACGATTTCCAGACGCCTCGTCAAGATGATGGGCGGAGATATCTGGGTAGAGAGCGAATTTGGGCATGGCAGCGTATTTCACTTCACCGCGCGCTTCGGTCTCAGCCAGAGCCGTTCCGAGGCGCCTTCCCCGCTCGCTGAAGATCTGCAAGGCATGAAAGCGCTTCTCGTTGACGACAATGCGACCAACCTCCAGATTCTGCAGACTATGCTTTCGCGCTGGGGTATGCGGGTATCCGTGGCCGCTTCGGGTAAGGCGGCACTGCAACTTATGGCTGAGACGCGCGACGCCGGAGAGGCTTTCGCGCTCGTACTAACCGACTCGCACATGCCGGAAATGGACGGCTTCGCACTTGTCGAGAGGATTCGGAATTTACAAGATCAACCGAAAGCGACCCTCATGATGCTCAGCTCGGGCAGCCAGCGGGAAGAAGCAGCACGTTGCCGCGAACTGGGAATTGCCGCGTATCTCACGAAGCCGATCCGCCAGGCAGAGTTGCGCAAGGCAATTCAAAACGTGCGGGGATTGAATGCGAGCAAGGGAGCCGCCGCGCCCCTCACGCAGCAATCTGCCCACCAAGAGAGCGAGCCGCAGGGGCGTCTCAGAGTCCTGCTGGCTGAAGACAATCCGATCAATCAAAAAGTGGTGACGCGGATGTTGGAGAAGCGCGGTCACCTTGTTACTCACGCGGCGAATGGACGCGAAGCGGTGCAGGCGCTTGAGCGGGAGCCATTCGATCTTGTGCTGATGGACGTCCAGATGCCGGAAATGGATGGCTACGAAGCAACAGCCGCGATCCGGGCAAATGAACGGGGTGGCAAACGGCGCCAGACGATCTTTGCGCTCACGGCCCATGCGATGAAGGGGGTCGAGGAACGCTGCATCGCCGCGGGAATGGACGGCTACCTCACAAAGCCGATCGGGTCCAAGGACCTTGATCGCCTGCTGGAAGCCCGAATGCTGGTCCGCTCGTAAGTCCCCAAATTCACCACAAACTGCCCCGTGTCTCTCATCGACCGGGCAGCCTTCGCGTCCTCGCGAACCGCTCGAGTCCTATGGGAACGGAGTTGTGGCTAAAACCTCGTTCGAGGGAAGGCTTTCATAGCCGTTCGAAGCCACTGCGGTCACCATGTAATAGTAGGTTAGGCCGGACCGCACCGACGAGTCCACGTAAGTCGTGTCCGTAATCGGCGAGGGATTCAGCAGCGTGAAAGGCCCGGGCATCTGCAAACTTCGATAAACGTTGTAACCCGCAGGGGAAGGCGTGCTGGCCGTCCAAGTTAATGTGACCGCATGGGGCAGAAGTTGGATTGCGCTGCCCGAAAGCGAAATGATGATCGGCGGATTGCTCCCAGTGCTGGAAACTGTAATGCTGCCCGCCGCCTGACCCGCCGCAATCGGCCAGAAGGTCACATTGAGCGTCGCAGTCTGGCCAGGAGCGAGAACAAGCCCGCTCGGGACGCCAGAAGCGCTGAATCCTGCGCCGGATTCGCTGACGCCTAGAATTGTAACGGGAGAAGTGCCGGAACTCGTGAGCGTGACGCTCATCGTGTTGCTGGTCCCCACGATTCCGTTCAGGAATGTCAGGTTCAAAGAGTTTGCTGTCAATTGTCCGACGCCAGTTGTGACCGTCAGGATGGCAGGACTGCTGGTCACATTGCCTGAGGTGTTCGTTACAACTACGTCAAAGAGCGACCCACTGTCTGTCGTGGCGACTGGTTGGGTCGTGTAACTCGGCGACGTCGCTCCCGAAATGTTGACTCCGTTCTCTTGCCACTGATAGCCAAGGGTCGCTGAGCCGGTGGCAACGACTGAAAACGTCGCCGTCTGGCCGGCGGCAACGGATTGGCTCGATGGCTGTGACGTGATCGACGGCGCAAGATTGACGGCAACAGACTGGTACATGTAAGCGCCCGCGTCCCACGCGGAGGCGCCGCCCGGGCGTGCCAGACCGAGGAAGTCGCTGCATAGCGCGGAACCAAATGTAGCGCAGCTCGCGCTCAAATTCAGACCGGCCGCAACCGTGCTGTTGCCCGCCGATGTCGGCTGGAAACTCCCCGCGATTGTGTAACCCTGAGACGTCGCCCCGGACGTGCTTATCAGAACATTGTTCTGGAACGTCAGATCGCCGACTGGGCCGCAATTTGAGTTCCCGTTCGCGGCGTTCCAACACCAGGCTGGAGCGTTGGTCTGGTCGGAGATGCACTGATTGTTCTCGATGACCAGCGTCGCGGAGGAAGACAACCCCGGCTGCACACCGATGCAAGATGAAGCACCCGCATAGATCGTGTTATTGAAAATCGACTGCGCCGAGGGATTTTCTGGGTTGTAACCCGGAAGAATGCTTATGGCCGATCCGGTCCCGACATTCCAAACGAGATTATTGTAGAGCGACTGCGTGTTCCCTAGGTTATACGTCGCCTGCAGGACGAAGGCGCTCGCCCCGGGCACGATATCGTGAATGATATTGTTGAAGACGATTCCATTGCCGAGGATGGCGATCGCATTGGGAGTCACGCTTGGGTCGACCGAATAAGTCACTTCGAAAACCTGATTCCCGCTGACTTCGGCGTTAGGATCCGAAGTCGAAATCCCAACTGGGACGTTTTCGATGATATTCCCCTGAATGGTGCTGGCACCCCAAATCGCAACGCCGGAATCAACGTATGGGCTGCCGTCAAGAACACAATTCCTGACGACTCCTCCCCGCGAAGAATCATAAAAGACGATTCCGCCGAATTGGTTGCTGTCACTGCCGTTGGCCGGGTTCTGAATGCTCCAACCGTGAACGTAGCAATTCTCGATTGTATTGCCACCGCCTCCGTCCACTGTGATCCCGCCACGGGGCGGCCATTGGTTGAGGGTGTCCACTTGCTCGTTCCTGATTTCGAGATTGTCGAAGACCACGCTTTCCACCTGCTCGAGCAAGATCGGCGCATTGGTCCAGACGGTGCCACCCAAATCGAAGACGGGCCGAGTCCACTGATTGCCGTTAAACCAAGTTGTGTCCACACCGAAGTAGATTGGGCTCCCGCTCGACCCAGACCATGCGACATCCATCGGGAAATTGGACTCGCCCCAAGTCGCACCCCCCTTGAAAATGACCCGATCGCCTGGGTTGAGGCTGACCTGAGCACAGTTCCCGGAGCAGCTAATCATTCCGGGCGCGTCATGCCACGGAGTGGCCTCAGTGAGACCATTGTTTGCATCGGATCCCGCGCTCGAATCGATGTAGTACGTCGCGGGAGGCGGGGGCGTAATAACGGTTAAGGTTGCCGCCGAGCTGGCGACGTTGCCTACGGCGTCGCTCACAACAACACTGAACTGTTCGCCGGTGTCCGCGAGGGTGGTCTGCGGTGTCGTATAAAAGGGTAAATTGGCTCCCGGGATTTCAACCCCATTCTCCAGCCATTGGTACTCCAGCGGGATCGTGTTCGCCACGGCGACGGAAAAGCTCGCTGTTTCACCAACGATTACAGTTTGGTTCGCCGGCGAGGTTACGATTTTCGGCGGGGACGTGACCGACAGGGTGACCGCGATGCTTATCGTGCCGCCCAGCGTGTTCGTGACTACGACATCAAAAGCGGAACCGTCGTCCGCGGCGGTTGCCGGAGGAGTCGTATAGCTCGGCATCGTCGCGCCCGGAATGTTGCCTCCGTTCTTTTGCCATTGGAAGGTCAGCGGGGCCGTACCCGTAGCGGCAACAATGAAAGTCGCCTGCTGACCGACATTGACGGTTTGAGGCAGGGGCTCGACTGTGATCGTGGGTAGGCCATCGACCGAGCTACTCGGAATCAAACCGAACATCGCCACTCCGTTCGGCGTACCGGCATAAACTCGACCGTTCGCGATCGTCGGCGTAATGAACTTGTTGCCGGGACCGAATGCATCGCGACCATTCGCCGCTTGATTGGAATTGTAAAGCTCGTTTGCGAGATTGGTGGCGTCGTAGGCGTGCAGAACCGCCCCGGTGTTATTGTTTTCGACAGCCCACAAAATCGCGCTGGAGGATCCGTTCGCGGAGATGCTGGGAGTTGCGCCCGGATATGCGAAAGTCGCGCTTGTTTGGCTCGTGGGAGTTGCTGTGAGTTGTGCGCTGCTGATCCCAAATGCCAGAATCGCGTTGTTGACCGGCCCGTAGTAAAGCGTGTTGTTGAAATAAGCCGGCATGGACCAAATGCCGCCGGGGAGGGCCCCGCTGATTTCTTGATAGATCTGATTGCCGCTGGAATTGAATCCGCCCATCGAATCCCGGTTCACAACGTAAAGATTCGTGTCCTTACCCGCTCCCACCGCCAAGTGCCAGACCTTTCCAAGTGTGTCGGTAAGATCGGGCAACAGCAGGACCCCTCCCGAGCCGAGGTCGAGGCCACCGGCGTTTTCGGCGCTCTGATTAAACATCTCAAAGTAGTCGCTCACCGCAAGCCCTGGCGCGCTGGATAGCTTCAGGAAGGCATTCCCGAAGTCCCCCTGATTGGGGAAACCGTTCGCGTTCAATGTCGCGTCGAAGGTGCCAATTCCATCCAATAGGTAAATGTTCCCGGAGCTGTCGGCTGCGGGGCCCGCTCCGCTCATCCAGATGCCGCCCTGGCTCCCATTCGGAGTGACGTTCAACACTTGCGACATAGCCAACGTGTTTGCATCGAAGCCCATAATCCAACCGGTGTAGGGCCGGGTGTCACAGTGCGAAGCCCACGTCGTGTACACGACGCCGTTGGCGAGCAGCAGGGCCGCCCGCTCCTTATACTGCGAAGGATCGAACACCACATTCTGCCCATTGCTGTTGTCGCCGGTGCCCGGATAAGTGGCTTGGATCGTGGCCGGTCCGCCAAACAGTTCCGCTCCCGTCGTAATGTCGAGGGCGTGGAGCCGCTGGAAGTAATGGCCGCTCCCGTCAGTGGACATCGCGACGAGGTAAATGGCGCCATTGGGCCCGCGCGTGCGGTCGATGACCGGAGTCGAGGTGATGCCGATTTCCGGCGCAACTTCACTGCAGCCGCGATCGTCGCTGGGCAATTCATTTGAGCCCAAAACCGAAACTTCCCAGAGTGTTTGTCCTGTGATCGCGTCAAAAGCGTACACGCTGTCGTTTTCCGTCACGACGTACACGACGTTGTGGGTGCCCGCGCCCGGCAGCGTGACGCCGGATAGGTAGAGTGGTTGTGCATCCACCGCGCCGTCCACCGCGAGCAAGCCGAGCTTTCCAAAAGTGGCGGAGCTCAAATTGGCGGGCGTCAGGATCGTCTCCGCCAGATTCTGTCCTGTGCGGGAGAGATCGTTGTGATAGGTTGCGACATCCACTGCCTGCGCGGGGTTCACGGTCAGCGTGGCGGGAACGCTCGTGATCGAACCGGCCGAATTTGTGACCACCACCATGAACAACGAGCCATTGTCCGCCGGTGTCGTCGAAGCAGTCTGATAGGTCGAGGAAGTCGCACCAGGGATATCGACGGCATTCTCCTGCCACTGGTAACTGAGCGGTGTCGCGCCCGTCACAGCCACCATGAACGTCGCGGTTTGTCCGACCGTCACCACCTGGCTTTGAGGCTGCGTGGTGATCGAGGGCTCATCGTTCACCGTGAGGGTGGCGGCAGCGCTGGTCTGCGTGCCGGCCGAATTGGTCACGATCACGTCAAAGGTCGCGCCGTTATCGGAAGTCGTGGCCGCGAGAGTGGTGTGAGTTGCCGACGTCGCGCCGGCGATGTTTGCCCCATTCTCCTGCCATTGATAAGTGAGGGGCGCGGTTCCCGACGCCGCGACGGTGAAGGTTGCCGTTTGGCCCACGCCGACCGTTTGGCTGAGGGGTTGCGTCGTGATCGAAGGCGGAACGATCACCGTCAGCGTCGCGGTATTGCTCGTCGTGCTGCCCAAAGAATTCTGCACGATGACGTCAAACGTATCCCCGTTGTCGGCAACCGTGGTCGGTGCGGTCGTGTAACTTGAGGACGTCGCCCCCGAAATGTTTCCGTTGTTCTCCTGCCATTGATAAGTGAAGGGCGCCGTGCCCGTGACTGAAACCATGAACGTGGCGGTTTGACCTTCGCTCACCGTCAAATTTGCAGGCTGTGTGAAGATCAAAGGCGGCGCTTGCACAGTCAGCGAGGCTGTCCCAGAGACGCTGTTAAACGCAGCCTTGATGGTCACCGGCCCACCGGGCGCCGCGCCTGTGGCGAGCCCCGAAGCACTGATCGTGGCTATCGTCGGATCCGACGAAGTCCAGGTCACCGACGCCGTGAGATCCTGCTGGCTGCTGTCGGAAAAGGTTCCAGTCGCAACAAACTGTAGCGTATTCCCTGCCAGGACTGTCGCGGGATTCGGCGTAACCGCGATCGATTGCAGCGTCGCCGTCGTCACCGTCAGCGTGTCACCAGGACTCGTCACCCCGCTCAAAGCCGCCGTGATCTGCGTCGTTCCCGTCCCCACTCCCGTCGCGAGCCCCGCACTCGTGATCGTCGCGACCGCCGGCGTCCCTGAAGTCCACGTCGCCTGGCTCGTCAGGTCTTGCGTGCTGTTGTCCGTGTACGTCCCTGTCGCCTTGAACTGCTGGCTCAGCCCCTTCGCTATCGACGGACTGACCGGCGTCACCGCGATCGATTGCAGCGTCGCCGCCGTCACCGTCAGCGTGTCCCCGGGACTCGTCACCCCACTCAAAGCCGCCGTGATCTGCGTCGTACCCGTCCCCACTCCTGTCGCGAGCCCCGCACTCGTGATCGTCGCGACAGTCGGCGTCCCTGAAGTCCACGTCGCCTGGCTCGTCAGGTCCTCCGTGCTGTTGTCCGTGTACGTCCCTGTCGCCTTGAACTGCTCCGTCAGCCCCTTCGCTATCGACGGGCTCGCAGGCGTAACCGCGATCGATACCAGCGTCGCCGCCGTCACCGTCAGTGTGTCCCCAGGACTCGTCACCCCGCTCAAGGCCGCCGTGATCTGCGTCGTACCCGTCCCCACTCCCGTCGCGAGCCCCGCACTCGTGATCGTCGCAACAGTCGGCGTCCCTGAAGTCCACGTCACCTGGCTCGTCAGGTCCTCCGTGCTGTTGTCCGTGTATGTCCCTGTCGCCTTGAACTGCTGGCTCAGCCCCTTCGCTATCGACGGACTGACCGGCGTCACCGCGATCGATTGCAGCGTCGCCGCCGTCACTGTCAGCGTGTCCCCGGGACTTGTCACCCCGCTCAAGGCCGCCGTGATCTGCGTCGTACCCGTCCCCACTCCCGTCGCGAGCCCCGCGCTCGTGATCGTCGCGACCGTCGTCGTCCCTGAAGTCCACGTCGCCTGGCTCGTCAGGTCTTGCGTGCTGTTGTCCGTGTACGTCCCTGTCGCCTTGAACTGCTGGCTCAGCCCCTTCGCTATCGACGGACTGACAGGCGTAACCGCGATCGATACCAGCGTCGCCGTCGTCACCGTCAGCGTGTCCCCAGGACTCGTCACCCCACCCAAGGCCGCCGTGATCTGCGTCGTACCCGCCCCCACTCCTGTCGCGAGCCCCGCACTCGTGATCGTCGCTACCGCCGGCGTGCCCGAAACCCACGTCGCGCTCGTCGTGATGTCCTGCGTGCTGTTGTCTGTGTATGTCCCCGTCGCCTTGAACTGCTGCGTCAAGCCCTTCGCTATCGATGGACCGACCGGCGTAACCGTGATCGATACCAGCGTCGCCGCCGTCACCGTCAGTGTGTCCCCGGGACTTGTCACCCCACCCAGCGCCGCCGTGATCTGCGTCGTACCCGTCCCCACTCCCGTCGCCAATCCCGCACTCGTGATCGTCGCGACCGCTGGCGTGCCCGACACCCACGTCGCCTGACTCGTCAGGTCCTGCGTGCTGTTGTCCGTGTACGTCCCGGTCGCCTTGAACTGCTGCGTCAGCCCCTTCGCTATCGATGGACCGACCGGCGTCACCGCGATCGACACCAGCGTCGCCGCCGTCACCGTCAGTGTGTCCTCGGGACTCGTCACCCCACTCAGCGCCGCCGTGATCTGCGTCGTACCCGTCCCCACCCCCGTCGCCAACCCCGCACTCGTGATCGTCGCCACCGCCGACGTCCCCGATACCCACGTCACCTGACTCGTCAGGTCCTGCGTGCTGTTGTCCGTGTATGTCCCTGTCGCCTTGAACTGCTCGCTCAGCCCCTTCGCTATCGATGGACCGACCGGCGTCACCACGATCGATACCAGCGTCGCCGCCGTCACCGTCAGCGTGTCCCCAGGACTTGTCACCCCGCTCAAGGCCGCCGTGATCTGCGTCGTACCCGTCCCCACTCCCGTCGCGAGCCCCGCACTCGTGATCGTCGCGACAGTCGGCGTCCCTGAAGTCCACGTCGCCTGGCTCGTCAAGTCCTCCGTGCTGTTGTCCGTGTATGTCCCCGTCGCCTTGAACTGCTGGCTCAGTCCCTTCGCAATCGACGGACTGACTGGCGTAACCGCGATCGATACCAACGTCGCCGCCGTCACTGTCAGCATGTCCCCGGGACTTGTCACCCCACCCAAAGCCGCCGTGATCTGCGTCGTACCCGTCCCTACTCCCGTCGCGAGCCCCGCACTCGTGATCGTCGCCGCAGCGGGATTCGACGACACCCACGTCACCTGCGTGGTAAGGACTTGAGTGCTTCTGTCGCTGTAGGTCCCAGTCGCGGTGAATTGCAGCGTTGCGTCCTTAGCAAGCGATGGGTTGGGAGGCGAAACTGCCAGCGAAACCAATGTCGGAGGATTGGGATCCGGGGGCGCAGAGCTGCCATTGCCACCGCCGCCGCCCGCGCAGCCGGACAGACCGATGCCCGCCGCCGCAATGCATAGCAGTGCGGTGCAGGCTCGGAATAGGGAGACCCTTCGGTCTCGCAGGAGTTCAAGTCTTAAGTCAGTCACGTCTAAGTGGAAGCGACACCCTCGCGGCTGCGGGTCCCAGGCGCAGCCATCGACGCGATCACGCGCCTACAAGGAAACTTGTCGAGTGGAATGAGTCCGAATCTACTCGCAGTGAAGAACAGGCGAACGCACGACAAACATTGTTGGCAAGGAGAGAACAAACTCCGATGGCCCCGCACGCGCACCACTTGGCCGCTTCAGCCGGGACACGGCTACACGGGAACCAGGAGTTAGGACGCTTCGCCACTTTTCACCCACCCAAGGAGAGGGTCGCTTCGCTCCTGCTAGGCGCAAGCGACGTGCCAACTCGCGAGGGATTGCATGAATAATCCCACGGCTAAGCTATTCATTTACAAAGACATATGCGAACGGGACAATCACCCAAGCACACACGGGCCAGAGATGGTAGCCGGAGGGAGAAAACTCTTCCACATTTTGTCCTAAAAAGTACCCAGGCAGCCGCCGAAAAGCCTCCACCGACGAACTGGACGCAGGCTCGAACCCTTCGTAGAATCAACGAGATACGAGGAGGGACTCACCTGCAAGAGGTTGCAATCTTTGCGGGGGATTTGGCCTCGCGCGACCCTCGGAGAGCTTCTCGAAATCCAGCGCGTGGCGAACTTAACCTTCGCTGTCTGCTATCCGGTATCGCCGCCGGGACCAAGCACATGCCTATCGATTGATTAGCTCTGGGTCAAATGAAGTAATGAAAGTATGGTGCGGAAGGTGGGATTCGAACCCACACGCCTTGCGGCGCCACCCCCTCAAGATGGTGCGTCTGCCAGTTCCGCCACTTCCGCAGAGGGAGATTCGGACAAGGATTCTAGCCGCGCGCGTTCGCGGCGGCAAGTCCCCTGAAAATTTGCATTCCCCGAGACTCGCTCATGGCTACTTCGGCGGCTGCGGCGTTTGAGTCTGCGAAGCTGGCGGCGTCTGTGCCGGCGCAGCCGGCGCTCCCGGCACAGGGAATGGCAACGGAACCGGATTCGTCGCGGGAGCGGGAGCCGTCGTTTTTTGCACGGGCTTCGAGAATTGCTCGAGCACGGAATTGCCTGTTACTTTGCCGCCCGTGCTGATGTGAATCGTCAGCGCCGTCGATGTCAGCATGAACATGATGGCGCACCATTTCGTGAAATTCGAGAGCAACGATGCCGCGCCCCGCGGCCCGAACGCGGTCTGGCTGCCGGCGCCGCCGAACGCGCCTGCCAAATCCGCCGCCTCCCCGCTTTGCAAGAGCACCACGATCATCAGCGTGAAGCAAACGATGATGTGAAGAATGATCAACACCGCGTAGACGCGCCATCCCACCCACAACAGGCCGGCGCCTACCAGGAACGAAATTGCCCACTTTACTTCTTTCGGCATTCCCTGCACTCCCTAAGAATTCACGCTCTAGAAGTTCACAATCGATGCAAATGACTTCGCGTCCAAACTCGCTCCGCCCACCAGCCCTCCGTCGATGTCCACTTGGGCCATCAATCCGCGTATGTTGTCGGGCTTGACGCTCCCCCCGTACAAAATCCGCAAGCCCGCGGCGCGTTCGGGCCCATATAGATTCGCTGACACTTGCCGGAGGAATTTGTGCGCTTCGGAGGCCAGCTCGGGCGTCGCGGTGCGGCCGGTGCCGATGGCCCACACCGGCTCGTAAGCCAAAATGATACGTGAGAACTGTTCGTCGGTCAACGCAGCCACGCCGCCGCGGAGCTGCCGCTCGAGTATCGCGTTGGTTTCGCCCGCCTCTCGCTCCCGCAGCGTTTCTCCGACGCACAAGATCGGCGTCAGTCCCGCCTCCAGTGCGGCTTTGACTTTCTTGTTCGCCGTCTCGTCCGTCTCGCCGAAAAATTGCCGCCGCTCCGAGTGCGCGATGATCACGGCTTTGCAACCCGCTTCGACCAGCATCCCGGCCGAAACCTCGCCCGTGTACGCGCCTTCGTTCTGCCAATGCATGTCCTGCGCCGCAATCTTGATCTTTGTGCCGCGCACTGCCGCGACGGCCGCGCCCACCGTCGTAAAGGTCGGCGCGATCACGATTTCGCAGTGATCGGCCTTCGCCACCAGCGGCGCGAACGCTTCAAAAAACGCGCGCGCTTCGGCTTGCGTCTTGTACATTTTCCAATTGCCCGCAATTACAGGCTTTCGCGCCATGTCTTCCTCACCGATCCGTCAACGCTTCGACGCCCGGCAGCTTCCGCCCGCTCAGAAATTCCAACGAGGCCCCGCCACCGGTCGAAATGTGCGATATCTTGTCCGCCACGCCGGCCTGATGCACCGCCGCAACCGAATCCCCGCCTCCGACGATGGAGGTCGCCCCGCCGGATGTCGCATCCGCCACGGCCCGCGCCACCTCGATTGTGCCGTTCGCGAACGCCGGAAACTCGAACACGCCCATCGGCCCGTTCCACACAATCGTCTTCGCCGAGCTAAGTTCGTCCGTGAATCGCGCCACGGTTTCCGGACCGATATCGAGGCCCATCCAGCCGTCCGGCGTCGCCGCAATCGAGGTTGTCCGCTTCTCGGTGTCCGCCTTGAATGCGGCGCCGATCACGTGATCTACCGGCAGCACGAGCCGAAAACCGCGCTGCCTCGCCTCGGCAATGAGTTTCTTCGCCAGATCGATCTTGTCCGCCTCCACCAGCGAGTTCCCCACCGGCAGCCCTTGCGCTTTCAGGAACGTATACGCCATTCCGCCGCCGATCAGCATCGCGTCCGCAATGTGCATCAAATTCTCCACCACTTCGATCTTGTCGGACACCTTCGCGCCGCCGAGCACCGCGACAAACGGCCGCTCCGGATTCGTGATCGCCTTGCCCAAAAAGGCCAGCTCGCGTTCCATCAGCAAGCCCGCCGCGGCCTTCTGCACGAATCGCGTAATCCCCACCACCGACGCGTGCGCGCGATGCGCCGAGCCAAATGCGTCGCACACAAACAGCCCGTCGCATAGCGCCGCCAGTTGGCGCGAAAAACCTTCGTCGTTCGCCTCTTCTTCCGGGTGGTAGCGCACGTTCTCGAGCAGCAGAACGTCGCCGTTCCCCAGCGCCCGGCTCTTTGCTTCCGCCGCGGCGCCGATGCAATCTTCGGCGAACGCCACGGACTTCCCGAGCAGCCCGCTGAGGTGCGCGGCCACGGGCCGCAGGCTGTACTTCGGATCGGGTTTGCCCTTGGGCCGCCCGAGGTGCGACGCAAGCACCACACGCGCGCCTTTCGAGAACGCCACTTGCAGCGTCGGCAGCGTCTCGCGAATGCGCGTGTCGTCTCCCACTTTCCCGCCGTCGAGCGGCACGTTGAAATCCACGCGAATGAATACGCGCTTCCCCGTTAGTTCCAGATCGCGAATGGACAATTTGCTCATGGTATACGGATGCGCTTCTGCGCCCGTCCCCCTAATGGACGCGAGAGCCCGGATGGGCCTCGATTGGAATCGCGGGCCCCGGCGTCATCCGCAGGGGCCCGCGCAAAACTTAACCGTTAAAACTTCGCCGCGAGGAACTTGATAAGGTCGCGGACCCTGCACGAATAACCCCACTCGTTGTCGTACCACGACAGCACCTGGACGCAATTCCCGGCGACGACGCGCGTGAACCCCGCGTCCACGATCGAGGAATTCGCGTTGCCGCGGAAATCCACGGAAACCAGCTCTTCGGTCGAGTAGGCGAGAATGCCCTTCATCGGGCCTTCCGCCGCGCTCTTCAGCGCCGCGTTGACCGATTCCTTCGTCGCGGGCTTCACCGTGGTCACCGTCAGGTCCACCACGCTCACGTTCGGCGTCGGCACGCGCATCGCGTAGCCGTCCAATTTCCCTTTCAACTCCGGGATGACGAGCTGCAAAGCCTTCGCCGCTCCCGTCGAAGTCGGAATCATCGAAAGCGCCGCGGCGCGCGCCCGCCGAAGGTCCTTGTGCGGCAGGTCGAGCAGCTTCTGGTCGTTCGTGTACGAGTGGATCGTCGTCATCGTGCCGTTCACGATCCCGAACGTGTCTTGCAGGACTTTCGCCACAGGCGCCAGGCAATTCGTCGTACACGACGCATTCGAGAGCACGTTGTGCTTCGCGGGATCGTAAACCTTGTCGTTCACTCCCAGCACGATCGTCAGATCTTCCTCCGTCGCCGGCGCGGTGATGATCACCTTCTTCACCGGCCCGCGCAGGTGCTTCTTCGCCTCGGAGCCTTTTGTGAAAAGTCCCGTGGACTCGATCACGATCTCCGCCCCCACCGATGTCCAATCCAGCTCCGCCGGATCCTTCACTTTGAATACGCGGAAACTCTTCCCGGCCACGGAAATGGAATTGTCCGTGTGCGTCACTTCCTGCGAAAGATTGCCGAGAATCGAATCGTACTTCAGCAAATGGGCCAGCGTCTTCGGGTCCGTGATGTCGTTCACGGCCACAAATTCAATCTCCGGATTGCCGAGCGATGCGCGCACGATGTTGCGCCCGATGCGGCCGAACCCGTTGATGCCTACCTTGATGGGCATATTTCCTCCAGAAAGTTGTCCAGTTGAATTCTCGCGGGGCGGTGCGGCCCGTGTGCAAGAAGCAACCTACAATGCTATGGCCCTCCCGCCAAAAAGTCAAAGCCTCAAAGCCCGCGGTTGCGCGTCAGTTTCCGATAAGCGTTTATCAGGCGATGACATACTCTCAATCGGTGACAATGAGAATGCCTCACCGGTCTAAGTGGATTACAATCGGCCTGCAAATTATGAGTGACATTTCGAGCCCCGTATTGCATCGATTCCGTGCGGCAGCCACGACCTTCATCCAAACTGTGGATTCAGCCCCTCATATGCAGTCCGATGCATTCCTGTCAACTGTGAGCCATTGTCTAGCTGAACTTTATAGCAGCGCCCTCTGTTTGCCTGCAGTCACGCCCGATACAACGTCTGCGGATGAGACGCCATTCGCCAAGGACCAATGGGCGGAATTGTTCCATTCAATCAGGGAGACAATTGGTCCGCGCGACAGCTATTGGAGAGTCTTCGACTCAACGGAGGGGGCAGCCCCGGTGCAGGCGAGTCTGGCGCTGGATATCTCAGAGATTTACTCCGACCTGAAAGAGGGCCTCCGCCTTGAGGAAGAAGGCATTCCCCAAGCTGATTTCTTATGGGAACTGCGTTTTTCCTTCCGGTCGCATTGGGGTAGGCACCTCCTCGGCGCATTGGCCGCAATTCACGACCTTCATGTCGAATAAATCGGAAGGGAAGGATTGTTTTCCCTCACAACTCCCGGTTAGTCGGCGGGCGGCCCTGGCTCCCATCTGCTCTTTCCTGTTGGCTGCGACCATCGATGAGAGGATGCCACTGTTGCAACACACCCTGACGTATCGAAACGAGGCTGCGATCGCCATCGTTCCCCCGCCGCTTTTCGAACTGTGGAAATCATTTCGAATACTCACTTTTCCATTGACCGGTGAATACACACCTGCTACCCTGCGCTGTGTTAGCTCTTTTCAGTTCCGGCCCCTCCCCAACCCCTTCGCGCCCGAGGTTCACCCCGGCAGTCCTGATCGGTGCGCCCAGCTCGCCGGCCTCACCATCCGTGTCCCTCCGCGTGCATCAATCGTTGCAGTTTTCGCACCCGCAAACCCTTTCATTTCAGTTCTTTACGCACTCATGCAAAAGGGTGCGTATCTTGTTGAAAACACGCAACTTTAAGTCCTTTTGTTTTCACACTCATGCGCACTCTTTTGCTGTAAGTCCTTTATTTGCCTCACTTACACAAAACAACCCGGGGGTATATGTACCCCCTCGCCCCGCAAAAGTTAAGGCATCACCTGAGGTATTCGAGCTAAGTCCAATCCCAAGAAGCACTTGCGTGACTTTTTCAGGCCTTAGGAGGAATCCGTGACGCGCGCGGACCAAACACCGTGGGCGCCCAATTCTGCGGATTGTAAATCGTGGTATTCCCTTGGCAGCACTGCGGAAATGACTTCATTGCGCCGAAGCGTCGTCCATCCCGCCCGGAAACTCTTCTACCCTGACGACCAGGTCCCCCTCGAACGTGACGAAGATCGTTGTCGCCGGCGGAGCTCCGTAAATCCAGTCTTCCGTCTCCGTGCCATCCGGCTGTGTCTCCCGGACTTTCTGCTCCGGCTTCCCCACCGCGGCAATCACCTCATCGCGATTCATCCCGATGATCGCCCGTTTGTCCTGAATCGCCTTCTTCATTTCTGGGGGCAGCGTATCCACCCATTGCACCGCGGCCGAGCGCTGCTGGCTGAAGTCCAGCATCGCGGAAAGGTAGGCTTTCAGTTCGTCCGGGGTCATGTCCGGCAAAGGCTTGTCGAAATCGAGATAGAGCGTCGCGCCGGGCGCATTCTGCACGGAGGTGACCGTATCTTGGCCGGACGTCACCACCGGAATGGCCCCGCCGACTTGCAGTTGCACGTGGTCTCTCCAACTCGAACCTTTGTGGCCGCCACCATTGATGTCGACGACGATCTCTTTCGGTCGAAACCTCAGCTTCGTGATCTGCACCTTGTCGCCCACATTCGCTGCCGCGCCGTTCGATCCAATTGCGTTTCGCAGCGCGCTCTGGTCGACCGGCGCGCCCGCTTTCATATGGAACCCTTTCCGTCCGGCGGGCAGCGGCGTCACGACCTTGGCGAACTCGCCGTCAACGTAGCGCACCAGGGAAAGCTCGGAATAAGGCTGCAACGTATCGGCTCTCTTGGCCGGGGGCTGCCCCTGATCGGGAGGTTCGGGCATCGCGGGCAGCGGGGACAAATTGGAACTCGCGGGGATCTGAACCGCGTGGGTGGGAGACATCGGCCGCAATGGCAAAGCTTGTTTTACGTCAGCCGCGAGGAGGATCGCGACGGAGGCCGCCATGCAGGCAAGTCGGTACATAAATGGACCCGATGCGGGCATTCTACGCCGATCCTTGCCCGATGACTAGAGGGATGCAAGAGCGAGGATTAGGAAGGAAAACGCCAAAGCACGTGGGCGACCCGTGGCCGACAAGGCTCTCGGAACGCGAGCCAGCTTGAAGTCCGCGCGCTCACTCTTTAGAGGCGCGTGCGGTCGTGGCCTGCTTTTCGGCCTCCACTTTTTCGTGGGCGAGCTGCGGCTCGAAGCACCTCCGGCAGCGCGCTTCGTACATCCCTCCCGCGCCGACCACGATCAGCTCATCCGAAGCCACCAGCCGCTGCGTGTGGACCGCGGGATTCCCGCATCGCACGCAGATGGCAAGAAGCTTCGTGATCTCCTCCGCGTGCACCAGCAGGCGCGGCATTGGCTCGAAGGGCCTCCCGAGGTAATCCATGTCCAGGCCCGTCACGATGACGCGCTTCCCCATGTCCGCGAGTTGCCGGCACACCGTCAAGATTCCCTCGCCCAGGAATTGCGCCTCGTCAATCCCCACGACCTCGGTGCGCGCCTCCACCTTTGCCATCACGTCGGCGGCGCTCTCCACCAGCTCCGACCGGATTCCGTGTCCCGAGTGCGACACGATTTCTTTCTCCGAATACCGGCGATCCATCTCCGGTTTGAAAATCTGCACGCGCTGGCGGGCGATTTCGGCACGTTTGAGCCGGCGAATTAGTTCTTCGCTCTTGCCCGAAAACATCGGGCCTACGATCACCTCGATCCAGCCCATGTTGCCCTTGACGATGTCCACGTCACGTCTCCAACTTCGCCGCTAGCCTACCACAGCCCGCTGTGGAAATTTGCGGCGGCCCGAATGCGCCGTGTCGCGCCGCGCTCAGTGCGGCGCGTAAAGCGCCGCGTTGAAAAACGGCGCGAACGCGTTGATCGCTCCAATGCGAAACGCATCCTGCCGCGTGATGAGGTTGTCCGTGAGGATCCCCCAGGCGCCCTGCGCATCGCGGATCCCCGCCTTCCCCGCGAACACATCGATCGCAGCGCTCAATTCCAGGCCGCGCTCCAGCACTTCCGACGCCAGCGCGTCCGGCAGCATCACTCCGCCCGATTGCCCGAATGCGCCGCGTCCCGTGCCGCATTCGAGCACGTATGCCCAACTCTCGAGGAACACGTGCCGCCGCCCGCCTTCCGCGACCACATCCAATCCGCCCTCGAGGCCCACGCAGTAGCGCCAGTCGTTTCCTTCCACCCGCGCGATTTCAGCCAGCATTTCGCTTCGATGGCGCGCGCCGGCCATCAATTCATCCCGGCTGCTCGGCGTGTGTCCGACACCGGAGGAAACTTCTCGTCCGATGATTTCAAATTCCGCGCCGGCCGGCGCGAGCCGCCCGCCGATCTCGTCCAGCGCGGCGCGCACGGCTTCGACTTTGGGGCGGCGCGTGCTCCCCACGGCTACCAGAAGTTTCGCCATTCCGGCTCAGTCCTTCCAGAGCGGCGCCTGTTTCTCGCGGCCGTAGCGTTCGAGCAGAAATTTCTTGAGGGCATCCACCGTGGGAAACACGTGGTCGGCGCAGGCCAGCATCCAGCCGCTGATCTGTTCCGGCGCCAGGTCCGTCACAAGATAGACGGGAATCCCTTGCCGATACGCAAACGTCAGCTCCGCTGCGGTCCCGCCGGTGGCCGTCGCCGCGTCCGCACCGGCAAAGTGGCAGATCAAGTAGTCCGCCTTGTTTTCGATCTGGTCGAGATCGTACTGGATGATTTTTCGTACGGTGCGCCGGAAACGGTCCGTATCGCCGGCTTTCCACTGCCGGAAGTTGGCGGATTCTTCGTCTGTCAGGTTCTTTTTTTCGTCCACGGCGGGATCGTAAACGCGATGGCCGAGTTCATCGCGCAAAAAAGGGGTGAGCTTGCGGCGCCACATCTTGCCGCCGTCGGAGGAGAATTCGATGGGACCACAAAGATACGCCAGCATCGGGACCTGCGACGATGCCTGCAGAGAATTGGGACCGGACCAACTGGAGCGGCCGAGGGGACTCGAACCCCCGCCTACAGCTTGGCAAGCTGTCGTACTACCCCTATACTACGGCCGCTCGAATCAAAATCACTTATAGCATGCCGCTGGAGCACCGGCAACTCCTGCCGTCGCCGCGAAGCAACGCCTCCGCGCACCGGGAGAACGCAATTACGCCTTCCCCCTTGTTCCCCACTCCCACATCCCAAACATCGCCTTCTGAGACAAAGGATGTCCCACCTGCCGTGCCAGCATACTGATCTGTCCACGGTGATGAGCGTCGTGCGCGATCAGGTAGCCGCAGAAGCCCGCCACATCCGGGCGAAATCCTTTCACGCGACCATCGCCTTCCATCGCCGACTTGAGCACCGCGCTCAGCGCGCTGCGGCTCTGCTCCAGTGCCTTTGAGGCCTCGGCTTGGGTCACACTGTTTCGGTCCAGCTGCTCGGGAATCTTGCTTTCTTTGGCCGCTGCTTTCAGCCACATCACGCGCACGTTGTGCATATGAGCGACGATTGCGGCGATACTCCGCCCTTTGCCTTCAGGCGGGGCCGCTCGCCACGCCTCGGCAGGAAGATTCTCAAGCATGTATCCATTGATGCGGTCATTCGTGTCAAAGGCATTCAGCAACGACTGCGACAACGAGAACTCAGCCGGCGCGGCTTTGGGCACGGCTCACCTCCCAAGGGGGTAAAAGGATACGCGGACCGCGCCGGTACCCTAATTTCAGAAACGACAAAAGGAGAGCAGCAACGCGAAGGCGGATCACGCCGTGCGTATAGTGGTTTTGTGTCCTTCGCGGCAAATCGGGATGTCATGCGTCCGCGCGCACCACAGCGGCTCCGCGCGCGCTTGCCTGCCCGGAGCGATTCCTCCCGACCGCAGCGACCGCTTCGTTCCCGCCTAGTTGACTTGCACCACTCGGGCGGTCTTCACCATCGGCGAGCGCTTTTGCCTGGCCGCGAACCGCGCGGCCTTGTCGCGATCCGTATAGACCCGCGCGAACTTCTCGCCGTCCGTGTAATATACCGTGGCCTGCCAGTGCAAATGTTTGCGGCGGCGATCGCGTCCCAGTTTTGTCTGTTTCATTCTCTTTTTCTTTTTCTTTTTCGTTTTCATTTTCAAGGGATTCTCCGAACGGACTCGCTGAACTATCTCAGCCAGAGGCTCGGAGGCGCAAGTACTCCACGATCCAATAAGACTGCGGTCAGTATAGTATCAGATAGTAAGCCAGATGGAAGGACTAACGCGTTCCGCGCGCCGCGAGGTGGCTCGCGCGCTGTAAGAGTTGCGATCCAATTCCCGGTGCGGACCCGCCTCTGCGGCTCAGCGAGATGGCGAACCCGAACGAGGACTGATTTGCGGGTTCCGCAAGTCCGGGAACCGTCGCTCGTCCGAAACTCGTCGCGCTTTCGCTTTCGGGTCCATACAATCCCCACAGGAAATTCGTCATCGGAAAGATGGCCTCGAAACCCGAAATATGCACGCGGCCTTTCAGGAACGACCCGATTGAAACGCGAAACTCCTGCACGAACGGCGTCTCGCAAATCTGAACGCTCGCCGCGAGCGGATCCGGCATCGCGCTCGGTCCGGGCCAATCCGTTGCCTCCACTGCCAGGGGATCGGGCGGGTGAAATTGAAACGCAGGCGAATTCCAATCTGCAAGTGCGGAAGCGTGCAACTCGGAGGCCAACACGGCTTGGCTAGGCACAAAATGTGTTTGCGCGGCCGCAGGGCCGACAGCGGTAAGCGAAGCTGCGAGGGCCAACGCCAACCGTGTCGGAAGCCCAATCGCACGCGAGTTTACGCCGGCCGCGCACATGGAAGTCAAGTTACAATGCCGTCGCGGGCCACGCCACTGACCGAAAGTACAGTCGAAGTACAGTGGCCGAGCATGGTCGCAAGGACGCAACCCGGCGCATTGGGGAACGAAGTGCCCACACTGCTGCCCGATGGACACCCCTCTAACTCGTTGAATCCTTTGACCTTGGGGGCTGGAAGACTCCGGCGCGGTAGCGCCAGGCATCCTTTGGCCAGCCGAATCATCTAATCCAAGGAAGAGAATTCTTAGCGCCTCGCGCCAGAGCCGCTGTTTCTCCTTCCGTTCAGTCCGTGTGCTCCCATGTCGGAGCGAAAAGTTAAACGATGACGTGGAACCTTTTCGGATTCGCGGCGTAATATAGAGTGTGAGTGTTGAGCGAGTGGAGAAAGTGAGAAAAAGCTAAAGTGTTGCGAAATTCAAAGCAGCCGCAAGTGCAGGACCTGCGCGATCATCCCGCGGAGGTCGTCGAAGAATTGCGCCAATTGCTGGCTTCTGATGCGCCCGCGCGTCCGGACCCGCAGCGTGCGGATTTCTACGAAATCGAGGGCAGATCGCACGTTTTCTTTGTTTACATCCTGCCCGGCAACGGCAACGTCGTTCTGCTGGCCACATGGCCGCGCGAAGAGCAGCCGAACGCCACTCGCGCGCGCCGCGACGCGTCGCGGCCCTATTCCCTGGAAACCGAAACCCTGCCCTGCTGAAACGAGAGCTTGAAATCCAGTTGCTCTTGGCCGTGAGGGATGGTGGGGAAAATTTTGGCAGGCAAATGTCGGAAGTCGCGCCAGCTTGCTTTCCGCTGACGCCTGAACGTAAGATGAAATCGAGGGAAGTTTTCCGTTTCGAGGCTGGATGTTTCAGGCAGCTCCACGACCGGAACGCAAGGCCGCCGAGGGTTCGCACGCGAGCCCTGTCGCTCGCACTCACGAACCGGCCCCGATCCGAGATTTCCGCAAGCCGCTTTTCCTGAAATCGGCGATCCTCTTTCTCCTACTGGGAGTCGCCGGCCTTTCCACGTTCGCCAAGGTCAGCCAGTACTATCCGCGGTCCAACTCCGCGCACTACGTCTCGATCGCGAACAAAATGAACGTGGGGCATCCGCCCGCAGTTCTCATGCAGAAGCCGCTGCATCCCGTCGCGCGGATTGCGCCGCCGCAGCCTGCGTTTCGCACGATCCTGCGCGTAGAACCTGAGATTCCCACCGCGCAGCAAATCGGCCTCGTCGTTTCTCTGCAGCACCGTTCCCCTCCTTCCCTTCTCTCGTAGTCCATCTGCAGTCCACAAACACCTAGCCTGCTGAGGTCGCAAGACCCAGAGGTCAACGTTTCGCATCGCCACCCGGGATCGATCCCGGAGGAGCGCACATGGATACGCACCGTCCGAACCCAGAGCTTCTCGAATCGTTCCGCCGTCTCAGCACTTGCGTCGTCGCCAGCGCGATCGAGACGTTTCAGGTCCGCTTGCCCAATGCCGGATTTGCGGATTCGCGCGTGCGCTGCATATTCGAGGACCTTCCGCCCATCGTGGGCTATGCAGCAACAGCTCGTATTCGCAGCGCCAATCCGCCGATGGAGGGCCGCAGTTACTACGCAAGGTTTGACTGGTGGGACCACATCCTGACAATCCCCGCCCCACGGGTCGTTGTGATCGAAGACGTGGACAGGCCGGCCGGGCTCGGCGCATTCGTTGGAGAGGTCCACGCGAACATTCTCATGGCCCTCGGCTGCGTGGCCCTCGCAACCAATGGCGCCGTCCGCGACTTATCACACATTGAGAATAAAGGCTTCCAAATGTTCGCGGGAAACGTTTCGGTTTCCCACGCCTACGCTCACGTATTCGATTTCGGCGGGGCTGTCGAGATCGGAGGAATGAAGGTGAATCCCGGGGATCTCGTCCACGGCGATCGTCACGGCATCCAAACGATTCCACTCGAAATCGCCGATCGGGTGCCGGCCGTCGCACACGATATTCTGCAACAAAGGCAGCGACTGATCGGATTGTGTCGCGCGCCGCATTTCACGTTGGAAGATTTCCGCAAGTCTATTCGGGAAGTGGACTCTTATTACGCGGGCTCGCGCCCGAAGGAAAAAGAAAAGGATTGAGGTCATTTCAATGAGTTACCGAATCGTTCGATGTACAAGCATATGGAGAGCAGCTCTCCTGGCCTCGCTGTCCGCCGCCGCGTGTGGCATTGGCGGTTGCGGCTCGGCGAAGAGCGACGCAGGCAGCGCCGCTCCTACCGTAGGCGTCGTCAAAGTCACACGGCAGAATATTTCCAGCACGCTCGAAATCGCCTCGGAATTCCAGCCTTACCAGGAAATCGATGTCTTCGCGAAAGTTTCAGGCTACGTCCGCAAGCTCTACGTCAATTGGGGAACGCACGTCAAACAGGGCCAGCCGCTAGCCGATCTGGAAGTCCCCGAACTCGAGCAGCAAGTCCAACAGGACGAGGCGATGCTCCGCCGCAGCCAGCAGGACCTCGAACGCTCGCGCGAGGAGCTGAACAGCGCCGAATCCTCTTACAACGTCGCGCACCTCACCTACACGCGCATCGCGGGTGTGCAGAAGACGCAGCCGGGCCTCGTCGCGCAGCAGGAAGTGGACGTCGCTCAAGGCAAAGATGAGGAAGGCGGCGCCGCTGTTTCCGCCGCAAAAGACGCGCTATCCGCGGCGCAACAATCGTTACTCTCCGCGCGCGCCGCGCTCGAAAAAGATAAAGCGCTCTTCGGTTACACGCACATGACGGCTCCCTTTGACGGAGTCATCACGCAAATCTACGCTTATACGGGCGCGTTGCTCCCCGCGGGCACCGCCTCGAACAAAGGCAATCTCGCGCTCTGCCGCCTGTCGCAAAACAATCTTCTGCGGCTCGTGATCCCGCTTCCCGAGCGAGCCGTCCCGGATGTTCGCGTTGGCCAAACGGTCTCCGTGAACGTGACGACGCTGGGCAAGACGCTCCAAGGAAAAGTCGCGCGCTTCTCGGACGAGATCGATATGCAAACGCGGACGATGTACACCGAAGTCGACGTCCCGAATCTCGACTACGCGCTCGTTCCCGGCATGTACGTCTCAGTCGCAATTCCACTTCACGCGGCGCAAAACGTCCTGACGGCCCCGCTTCAGGCCATTCAATTGTCCGGCGAAAACAAAGGCTCCGTGCTCGTCGTGAACAGCAGCAACCGAATCGAGCGTCGCGACGTCACGCTAGGCATTCAAACCGCCGACAGGGCCGAAATCGTCGCGGGCCTCTCGGAAAACGACGAAGTCGTCTTAGGCGAGCAAGATCAGTACAAGACCGGCCAGCTCGTTTCGCCGAAACTCACATTGCCAGGCGGATCGGAGTAAGCGCCCATGCCGATCTTTTCGATTCGCCACCCGTACTTCATCGTGGTCTGTTGCCTGCTCGTCTTCGTCCTCGGGCTCACCAGTCTCGTGCAAATGCCGGTGGACATGTTTCCGCCCGTCAACATCCCCGTCGTGCTCGTCGCGACGTTCTACAGCGGTATGCCACCGCAGCAAATCGAAGCCGACATCACGGACACGTTCGAGCGCTTCTTCACGCTCGGCAGCGGCATCGACCACATGGAATCGCGCTCGATGACGGGAGTCAGCCTCATCAAGATTTATTTTCAGCCCGGCACCGACGCGAACGCCGACGTCACCGAAATCTCGAATCTCGCCATGGCGGATCTCCGCCGTCTGCCGCAGGGCACGCTTCCGCCGGTGGTGATGAAAGTGGATGCATCCAGTCTTCCCGTTTGCCTGCTCACGGTCGAGGGCCAGGGCCTCGACGAGACGCAACTCCACGATTACTTGCAATATGCGATTCGCAATCAAATTGCAAACGTTCCCGGCGCGACCGTGCCTCCCCCATACGGTGGCCGCTATCGACAGATCATGGTCTATGTGGACCCGCAGAAGCTTCAGGCCCACGAACTCAGCCCGATGGACGTCGTGCGTGCGACCGACCAATCGAATTTGATTCTTCCCGCGGGCGACGTACGGATCGGCCCCACCGACTACAACATCTACACGAACGCGCAAGTGCCCAACGCGCAAGCGCTCAATCAATTGCCGCTCAAGACCGAAGGCGAGCAATCGGTCTTCCTCTCCGACGTCGGCCACGCCGTGGACGGCTCCGCTTTGCAATACAACATCGTGCGCGTGAACGGCCAGCGCTCGGTTTACGTGCCGATCCTGAAGCAAGGGGGTGACACGAACACGATTTCCGTCGTCAACGGAATCAAGGACGCTATCCCAACGCTCCGCGACATCCCGGCGCAACTCAAGACGCACGTCGTTTTCGATCAATCGCTCTTCGTGAAGCAGGCGATCTCGACCGTCATGCACGAAGGCGGCATCGGCCTCCTTCTTACCGCGCTGATGATCCTGATTTTCCTCGGCAGCGTTCGCGCCACGCTCGCCGTTTTCCTTTCGATTCCCATCTCGCTGATGGCGACGTTCTTCATCCTTCACTTGGGCGGCGGCACGATCAACAGCATGGTTCTGAGCGGCCTCGCGCTCGCCTTTTCGCGCTTGATCGACAACTCCGTCGTCGTCCTCGAGAATATCTACCGCCACCTCGAAAATGGTGAAGCGCCTGTCGTCGCCGCAGAAAAAGGCGCGAACGAAGTCGCTCTCGCCGTTCTCGCGATCACGCTGGTCACCGTCGTCGTCTTTTTCCCCGTCACCCTGCTTTTCGGCGTCAGCAAATATCTCTTTACCGCCCTCGCTCTCGGAGTCGTCATTTCTCTTTTCGCGTCTTACTTCGTCGCCGTCTCCGTCGTCCCGCTTTACTGTGCCACCTTCCTCCGCGCCATCCAGGAACGCGGCCACGAAACGCTGGAGGCGTCTCTCTCCTGGGGCCGCCGGTTCAACATTTGGTTCAATCACGAATTCGAGCGGATGCTCGGCCTCTACGATTTCTGGGTGGGAAAAACACTGAATCGCCCGCGTGCCGTGGTCCTGGGTTTCATCGCGGTCTTTGTTTTCAGCTTCGTTCTCGCGCCGCTGGTCGGATTGTCCTTTTTCCCGCGCACCGACGCCGGCCAGTTCGTCATCAACGTCAAGGCGCCCACGGGCACGCGCATCGAGGACACGGAAAAATACGTCGCGCAAGTCGAAAACATCGTGCGCGAGGAAGTTCCGGCCCGCGATCTCAGCACGGTTGTCTCCAACATCGGTCTGATGGCCGATCTTTCGGCCTTGTTCACGCCAAATTCCGGCATGCACACCGCCTTCGTCGAGGTCGGCTTGAAGGAGGGCCACAGCGCGAGCAGCTTCGAATACATGAGCCGCGTCCGCCGCCGCGTCGCAACCGAAGTCCCGGAGGTGCGGACGTACTTCCAATCCGGCGGCCTCGTAGACGCCGTCCTCAATCAGGGCGCGCCCGCTCCGATTGACGTTCAGGTCAGCGGCATGAATCTCGATCAGGCCGATTCGATCGCGCAGAACCTCGCGCGACAATTCCGCGGGGTTCCGGGCGTGGCCGACGTCTTCATCCCGCAGGACATGGATTACCCGGCGCTCCAGCTCAACGTCAATCGCGAGCGCGCCAGCGAGCTCGGCCTCACGCCGCAGGAAGTGGTGGACAACGTCATTACCGCGCTTACTTCGGACGCGATGATCGCGCCGAGCTACTGGGTCGATCCGAAAACCGGCAACAATTATTTCGTGACCGTGCAGTATCCGGAAAATCAGGTGAAATCGATCGAGGACCTGCGGGCGATGCCGCTACGCGCGCCCTCTCTGAAAATGCCCACGTACCTCGGCCAGGTGGCGGACATCTCCCAAATCCTCACGCCCACCGAAGTGGACCACTACCAACTCGAGCGCAGCATCGACGTTTACGTGACGCCCTCGGGCGAGAATCTCGGCGCCCCCGCGAGTGCCATCCAGAAGATCGTCGCGGCCACGCAGCTTCCTTCCAACATCCGCATCAATACGCGGGGCCTCGTCGTGACGATGCAATCATCGTTTCGCAGCTTCGGTTTCGGCCTGCTGCTGGCGATTCTCCTCGTTTATCTCATTCTCGTCGCACAGTTTTCTTCGTTCGTCGATCCGTTTCTGATCGTCCTCGCCGTGCCCACGGGCCTCATCGGCGTGATGCTCACGCTCGCGTTCACCAGCACCACGCTCAACGTTCAATCGCTGATGGGCGTCGTCATGCTCCAAGGGATGGTCGTGTCCAACAGCATCCTGATCGTGGATTTCGCAAACAAGCTCCGCCGCGAAGGGCACAGCCTCAGAGAAGCCGTCGCGCATGCCTGTCGCATCCGCCTCCGGCCGATTCTGATGACCACGCTTGCGACGGTCGTGGGACTCGTGCCGATGGCGCTGAAGCTCGAAGAAGGCAGCGAAGCCTACGCGCCGCTCGCTCGCGTGATTATCGGCGGTTTGCTGGCTTCCGTGGTTCTGACGGTATTTGTCGTGCCGGCCGCATACGTACTCGTTTACAGCCGCAAGGAAGCGGCTCAGCCTCAAGAGGTGAATTGAAATGAAGACCTTATTCGGATTCGCAATCGTGGTGTGCGCGCTTCTCTTTTTGCCGCGGACAGACTTCGCACAAAGCCCGCCAGCCAATCCAGCGCCCGCGGCCAGCCAGCCCGCATCACCCGCCACGCCGCAATCGCTGACGCTCGCCGAAGCCCAGGCCATCGCCATCCGCAACCGGCCGAGCGTGCTCGCCGCACAATACGCCGCGCAGCAAGCCGGCGCTGTCACTTCCGAAGCGCGCTCCGCCTACTTCCCGCAGGTCTTCGACAACGCCACCGGCGCCGACGCCGAGAGTAACAGCCGCATCACGGCGGGCGGCTTGAACAACCCCACGGTTTACGATCGCTTTGCGGATGGCGTCGTCGTCAGCCAGCTCGTCTCCGATTTCGGACGCACGCACAGCCTCGTCAAGTCCGCCGATCTGGAAGCGAAAGCGCAGCAGCAAAACGCCGCGGCCACCCGCGAAGACGTGTTGCTCCAGGTTGATGAGGCATATTTCCGCGTTCTCGAAGCGCAGGCCGTTCTCAAGGTTTCACAGGAGGATGTCACCGCGCGCCGGTTGGTCGTGAATCAGGTCACGACGCTCGCCAAGAATCAGCTTAAATCCTCGCTCGATGTCAGCTTCGCGAACGTCAATCTGGCGCAGTCCGAACTGTTTCTCACGCAGGCCGAAAGCAATCTTCAATCCGCGTTTGCCGATCTCTCGCTCGCGCTTGGCTATTCCGACGAGCGCAGCTTCGACCTGGAAGAAGAGCCGATGCCATCGCAGCCCACGGCGAGCCTCACGGATCTTGTCGCGCTGGCATTTCAACAGCGGCCTGAACTCGCCGGCAGCCGTCTGCATTACCAGTCCGCGCGCGAGTACGCGCGGGCAGAGGCCGAGCTGTGGAATCCCACGCTCTCTGGGGTCGCCGTCGCGGGAGTCACGCCCGTCCGCGAATCTCCGCTTACGAGCAACTATGCCGCGGCGGGCTTCAATCTCAATATTCCGATATTCGATGGCCGCCTCTATTCCGCGCGGCATCGCGAAGCGCAATTCGCAGCCGATGCCGCCAATCAGGAAGTGAACGAGCTTGCCGATCAAATCGCTCGGGATGTGCGCGTGGCATACAACGACGCCACGACGGCATTTCAGAAGCTGAGCCTCACCGATCAATTGAGGCAGCAGGCCGATCTGGCCTTGCAGCTCGCTCAGGCTCGCTACAATCTTGGCCTCAGCTCCATCGTGGAACTCAGCGAAGCGCAGTTGAATCAAACCCAGGCCGAAGTCGCTCAGGCCCAGGCCAAATACCTATTCCAGATTGCGATGGATTCGCTCAACTACCAGATTGGCCAGCTCCACTGAGGGCCGGCTTGTAAATGTCCGCCGCCCAAGGCGGGCGAGATTTTATTTCGAGTGTGCCGGCAAATTCCTGCGTGCGTGCTCCAACCACTCCCTCAAGCTCGTTCCGCTTCTTCGCGCACGAGAGACCACAGCGCCGCCACATCTTCGCGCTCGGTCGGCTCGGCTCCGATGGAGATGCGCACCATCCACCGGTCGTCGAGAGTCGCAGGCGTCAGGTACGCTTTCCCCGAGCGGTTCACGCGCTCGGCCCATGCCAGGGTGTGCCGGTCGAGCGCCTCGGCCGTCACGCCGGGCGGTTCGTGGCGTAAACAAACCGTCTGCAAGCGCACGGGCGCGAGAACCCGCCAGTTCGGCGCTGCGGCAACCTGCTCGGCCAGCCAGCGCGCGTTTTCCAGATCGCGCCGGATGCGCGCCTGCAAGCCCGCAACGCCCTCACTGCGAATCAGGCACCACAATTTCAGCGCGCGAAAACGCCGGCCGAGCGGAATGCCCCAATCGCGCAGATTTTTCACCTGCTCGTCCACGGAGGAACGCAGGTAACTCGGATTGGTCGAAAGGACGCGCACCAGATGCTGCGGATCGCGCACGTAGAACAGCGAGCAATCGAACGCCGCACCCAGCCATTTGTGCGCGTTGATCACGAGCGAATCCGCCTGCTCGATTCCGTCCCAGAGAGCGCGCATCTCCGGCAGGATCATCGCCGATCCGGCCATCGCGCCGTCCACGTGCAGCCAGAGGTCGTTGCGCCGCGCGATTTCCGCGATGGCGGCGATCGGATCAAACGCCGTCACCGCGGTCGTGCCCGACGTCGCGACCACGGCGCACGGCCGCGCGCCGCGGCCCGCGTCGCGCCGAATCAACTCATCGAGTGCGTCCGCGCGCATCGCGTACACGGCATCGTGCGGCACGACGCGAACGTTCCGCCGGCCGAATCCAGCGAGCAGCGCGGCCTTCTCCACCGAGCTATGGCTGTGCGCGGAGACGTAAACCGTGAGCGGCTTTTCCTCCTCCTGCAGCCCGCCCGCCGCGAGACCGTATTTCGTGGTCCGTTCGCGCGCGGCGATCAGCGCGATCAGCGCGCCCGTCGAAGCCGAGTCCTGAATCACGCCGCTCCAGTTCGCCGAAAGCCCGGCCATTTGCCGCACCCAATCGGTGGTCACCTCCTCGACTTCGGTCAGCGCCGGACTCGATTGCCAGGAGAGGCCCAGCACCCCGAGGCCGGTGCTGAGATAATCGCCCAGCACGCTCGCCAGATCGGCGTTCGCCGGGAAAAAACCGAAGAAGCGCGGATGTTGCCAGTGCGAAAGGCCAGGCACGAGGATGCGATCGAGATCCGCGAAAATTGCGTCGAAGGATTCCGGCGCGCCGGGCGGCGCGGGCGGGAGTTGGCGCTTGATTTCCCCTGGAGACGTGGCCGCCATCACGGGCCTTGCCGCGATCCCGGCGCGGTAGTCCGCGACCCAGTCAATCAGTTGGTGGCCGATTCTGCGAAATTCTTCCGGTGTCATGATGTGTGTTCACCCACGCATGCCGCAAGATGGGTATGATAGGCAGGAGTGAGTGTGCGCCCGGAGTGCCCGAACGCGCAAGGGCCGGGCTGCACGTCACCGGAAATTTCGAATCGTCAAGACGACGGGAGGGGCCACCGCCAAAGATGGGATCACGAATTCTGGTTACGGGAGGGGCCGGGTATATCGGCAGCGTCGTTGTCGAACTGCTCCTGCGTCAGGGCCATCGCGTCGTCGTTCTGGACAATCTGACGCACGGCCACCGGCAAGCCGTTCCCGCGGGAGCGGATTTCATTGGCGCGGAACTGAATCATCGCGCGAGCCTCGAGGCCGTGTTCGCCCGCGGCCACTTCGACGCCGTGATGCATTTCGCCGCGTTGATCGAAGCCGGCGAATCGATGCGCGTGCCCGAGCTCTACTTCCGCAACAACACCGCCAGCACGTTGACGCTGCTCGAGAGCGTTCTCGCTCACAAAGTGAAAAAATTCGTATTTTCCTCCTCGGCTGCGCTCTACGGAAATCCCGAGCACACTCCCATCGGGGAAGACGCGCCGCTGCGCCCCACAAACGCCTACGGCGAATCGAAACTCCTGGTCGAGCACATGCTCGAGTGGTTTCATCGCATCCACGGACTCCGCTACGCCAGCCTGCGCTATTTCAACGTCGCCGGCGCATGGGAAAGCCGCGGAGAAGACCACCGTCCGGAGACCCACTTGATTCCGAGAATTCTCCAGGTCGCCCTCGGCAAACAAGCGTCCATCGCCGTCTACGGCGACGACTATCCGACCCCCGATGGAACCTGCATCCGCGACTACATTCACATTTGCGATCTGGCGCAAGCTCACTTGCTCGCGCTGGACGCGCTCGAGCATCGGGAGCAGTTGATCTACAACCTCGGCAATGGGAAGGGTTTTAGCGTGCGCGAGGTAATCGAGACGGCGCGGCGCGTCACCGGCCATCCCATCCCGGCTGACGTTCAACCCCGGCGCGCGGGAGATCCCGCGGTTCTCGTCGCCAGCTCCGCGAAAATTCACCGCGAATTGAATTGGACTCCGAAGTTCGCGACGCTGGATTCGATCGTCCTAAGCGCCTGGGAATGGCACAAGGCTCACCCGGAAGGTTATGAGGCGTAACAGCCGTGCGGGAAGGTTCGCAGCGGAAGGATTGGGGCGTTAGTCGTCGGCGCGGAAGACGGGCGCTCCGGCGGTCGGGAGCTCGATGACGACGCTCGCGCCGTAAGGATGCTTGTTCGCGAGCGCGATGTCGCCGCCATGTTCGTGAGCGATGCCGTAACAAATGCTCAAGCCCAGGCCCGTGCCCTTGCCGACGGCCTTGGTCGTATAGAACGGGTCGAACGCCCGGCCTAGATCGTGGAAGCCCGGACCGGTGTCTTCGAAGCGAATAGCGACGCGATCGTCCTGGCGGAAGGCGCGGATGGAGATTTTGCGGCGCGCGCTGTCCTCGACTGCGTCAATCGCGTTATTCAGAACGTTCAACAGAATCTGTTTCAGTTCGTCATCCCCGATTGCAAGCGACCCCACAGCGCCTTCAATCTTCAGATCCACTTCGATGCCGAATTTGCGCAAGTGGTATTCGCGCAACTGGATGACGTCATGCAGCGCGATGCTCACGTCCGCGCTCCGAGAGTCGGGATTTCCTTGCCGGCCGAACCGCAGCAATCCATCCACGATCCGTTTCATCCGCCTCGCTTCCACGGCGAGCTTCTCCAGACGGTTGCGCGCAGACTCCTTCTCCACTTCCTCCGCGAGCAGTTCGCCGTATCCGAGAATGCCCGTCAGCGGATTATTCAGCTCGTGCGCAACGCCCGCAACGAGCTGGCCCAGCGCCGCCAGTTTCTCCGACCTTACCAGTTGCCTGTGCAACCGCTGGTTCTCCAGCGTCACCGCCAGATCCGCCGCAAGCATCGCGAGTTCGCCCAACTCGGCGGACTCATGACTCTCGGCCTCCCCCTGCTTCGAGAGCCAGAGTCCGCCGACATACGCGCCGCGCCGCGAGACTAGCGGGATCATGATCTGCCGAATCTGGCGTTTTCTTGCAACGGCCTGCCCGGGCGCATCGCAAAGCAGATACGCGTTGTTTCCCAGCGGCTCGCCCGAAGCGCAAATCTGCTTGATTCCTTCGATCTGCTGCCGCTCGAGTTGGCTCCGCAATACGTCCAATTCCGCCGCTCGCACGCCGCTCGAACCCGCGAGCGTAAGCGACCGATCGTCGCCAAGCAGGAAGAGCGCCGCGCTGCGGAAACTGCTGGTGTCCGTGATTGCCTCGGCGATCTCCTTCCCGAGCGATGCCACCTCGCGCCCGTCGAGCAGCCGCGAAGTCACCAGCGAGAGCTGATGCAACAGGAGATTCTCCGCACGCTCTTGGGCGCGAGACTCGTCAACAAGGCGGGACTGGTCCTCGAGAATCGTCAGGACCATCCCGATTGCCACGAAGAATTTGGGCACGTTCCACAATTCCGGATTGACCTGGAGCCCCGGACGGAAGTGCGCCACCAACACTGCCGCGGGAAACACCGCCCCCCATGCAAGGAAGCCTCCTGCGACCGCCACAACGCCCGGCGACCAGCGCCGCACCAATCTCCAGAACAGCACGCCGCTGATTCCGAATGTCAGGCTCAGGATAGCGACAATGCCTATCTCGGGGTTGCCGTGCCATTGATCCAGAAGCGCCCAGACACCGGCTCCCACCACCAAGGCGGCGAGCGAAATGCCGAGCGGCGATTTCCATCCGATTTCGCGCGCCACGAAAATCGCTCCGGCGGCAGTCAGAATCGCCAGCGCCAACATTTCCAGCCCACGCAAGCGCCAATCGGACGTGGCCACAACCGCATGGAACGCGGTAGGAACCACCAAGCAGGCAAGAAGCAGTACCCTCCGCCAGCGGTCCACGATCGCCTGCATCATCGAGACGACGAACACCACTCCGGAGAGCTCGAGGGCACCCAAATCCACGGATTCGACCAGGTTTTCGGTGAATCCCGCGTGAGTCTCGAAAACCTTAATCAGGAAATGGACAAAGACGAGAACCCAGGCGAAGGTCCAAAGGCGGACCCGCTGCGCCGGTGAATGTTTGCGCAGCGCCAGGAAAATTCCCACCAGAACGGCGAGAGTCAGAATGGTGGGGAGCTTGTCCAAGAACGAGGTCACCGACACCCCCAGTACTGGACGACGTTAGCGGTCCCGAACGCGAGGAATCAATAGGCCGGAGGTACCACAAGATTAGGAGACTCGGCGTCCCCGCCGGAGCCGGACAGTCCATTTTGGCGCTGCGGTTGCGAATGAAGGGGCAAGAAAAACCGGAGGCCTGCGCAAGCAGGCCTCCGAGTACCGAAAGCGGAGGCTCTACTTGGCCGAAGTGGACTCTTACTTGTGGAGCGCCCACTCCGAATGGAATACGCCTTCCCGGTCCGTCCGCCGGTAGGTGTGCGCGCCGAAATAATCGCGTTGCGCCTGAGTCAAATTCGCAGGCAAGCGCTCGCTCCGGTACGCGTCGAAGTAGGCAAGCGAAGCGCCCATCGCCAGCACCGGGATGCCCATCCCGACGGCCGTCTGCACAACGAAGCGCCATGCTTCCTGGCGGCTCTCGACGGCATTGCGGAACGCGTCATCCAGAAGCAGGTTGGTGAGACCAGGATTGCGCTGGAATGCGGCCGTGATATCGCCAAGCAACGTGGCGCGAATGATGCAGCCCGCGCGCCAAATCTTGGCGATGTTTCCCGGCTGAAGGTCGTACTTATACTCCTTGGAAGCGATGCGCATGAGGGCGAGGCCTTGCGCGTAGGAAGTGATCTTGCTGGCGTAGAGGGCTTGCTCGACGGCCTTGATGAGCTTGTCGCGATCACCTTTGTAAGAGGGCGTGGGACCGTGGAGCACTTTGCTCGCCGCCACCCGTTCGGATTTCAGCGACGAAAGAATGCGGCTTTCGACGGCGGAATTGATGGTCGGAATCGGCGCGCCGACGTCGAGCGCGTTCTGGCTGGTCCACTTGCCGGTACCCTTTTGCTGGGCTTCGTCGAGAACGAAATCCACAAGCGGCTTGCCAGTGTGGTCGTCTATCTTCGCGAAAATCTCGGACGTGATTTGGATGAGATAGGATTTCAGTTCCCGCTGATTCCAATCCGTGAAAATCTTGTGGAGATCGCTCGCAGAAAGACCGAGTCCGCGGCTCAGCACGTCGTAGCACTCGGCAATCAACTGCATGTCGCCGTACTCGATGCCGTTGTGCACCATCTTGACGTAGTGGCCGGCGCCGCGCGGACCCATGTAGTCCACGCAAGGCGCGCCGTCGTCCGCTTTCGCGGCAATGGCGCGCAGAATCGGGGCGACGGCTTCCCAGGCTTCATACTGGCCGCCGGGCATGATCGCCGGCCCCCAGAGCGCGCCCTCTTCTCCGCCCGAAACGCCGGTGCCGATGTAGAGAAATCCTTCCGATTCCAACTGCTTGTTGCGGCGGTCGGTATCCGAGAACAAGGAGTTGCCGCCATCCATCAGGATGTCGCCCTTTTCGAGATAGGGCTTCAAGTGATCGATCACGTCGTCCACGGGCGGGCCGGCCGGGACCATCAAGAGGAGGCGGCGCGGCTTTTCGAGCGCCTGCATCAGCGCCGTCGGCGACTCGACGCCAAGCACGTTTTTCCCCTTCGCCGGGCCTTCCAAGAAAGATTTCAGTTTGGTGAAGTCGCGCCGGTACACGACAACCGGAAATCCATTGCGCTCCATGTTGAGGGCGAGATTGCCCCCCATGACGCCCACGCCCACAACACCGATGTGGTATTTCATTTTCCTGTGTCCTCCTACCGGGAGGCTGCCAGAACGGGCTGCTTCAACCGGTAAAGTATTTCGCCGGCACGCGGGATCACAACGATGCCCTCGCGCTCACGGCCTTGCCACTCTTCGATCTTGATCGTTGCCGGATCTATGTAGCCAAGATTGATGCGGCGGCAACGCTCTTCCGGAATGCCCGTCGCAAGCGAGACGTTGATTCGTGGCGTCTCGATGCCGGTCGCCGCATCGTACTCCCCCAGGCCCTTGACGTGCGTGGAGTGGGCCAGCACGCCGCCGGGATAATTCTTGAACCGGTCCCACTGCTTCATGAAATAGTCCCGGCAATGATAGCCCACTTCATCGATGATCTTCCCGTGCGTGTAGCTGACTTCCGTGATGTGCGGAGCGTAGATGACGATCTCGCCGCCGTCCGCAACCGCGGGCTCCATCTTGTACATTCCCTTGGCGGCCGTCCAAATGTCGTCGTAGAGCTCGGGCATCACAGAGAGGACGCGCTTGAAGGGCTTGTCCACGTAGCGAATGTGTATCTTTGCCGATAACTTCGAGGCGGCCTCCCACGCTTCCTCCGGCGAGCCGTAGTAGAGGCCAGACAGGCCGTCGTGCGTTACGACGAGCGCAAAACACGATCTCGGCTTCGGCACGAGCGCAGCGCCGCGATCGATCACGGCGCGCACGGGCGTGTAGCCCGAACCGATCACCTTGAAATTGGTGATGACCGCGCCGAGCCAATGCGTGAAGTTGATGATTTCGGGGCCGGCGATTCCGGGGAAAAAATATTTGTTGCCGCCGGAGAAACCGACGACTTCGTGCGGAAACACGGGCCCGCAAATCAAGATGTGATCGTAATCGAGAATCAGCTTGTTGAGCGTCACGGGGACGTCGGCCGAAAGAAGGCCGCCCGTGATTTTCGAGATTTCGCTTGCGGGAATCGTGCCGAGCAAAATGAAAGTTTCCGGATTCTCCCAGTGGTGATTGAAGACGTGCGTTTCGCCGACCATTCCATTCACGACAGGCCGGCCGACAAGCTTGCTCAGGTGCGCGTCGTCCATCGGGGCGTGGGTGCCGAGAGCGACCAAATAGTCCACGGTCTTCGCGCGAGGGCGGAGCAGCTCCTGGAAGTGGTCAAACATCTGCGGCATCGGCATGGTGCGCGTGCCGTCCGGGATGATGACGAGGACGCGCTTGCCGTCAAGCCCGGCCGAGGCGAGCGCCTCGGCAATGACGGCGCGCATCTCTTCGCGGTCCAGGAACTTTTCCGCCGATCCTTTTCCAATCACCATTGGCTTGGCCTGAAATGCTTCGCGGCACGCCTCCGAGGGCCGGCGCCACCCAACTCAGTGCTGCCAGGGCGGCGTCGCGGGCAGAAGCTTCTCGAAATCCGCCATCAACGACGCCTCGTACGCGCCGACAAATTCACCGGAAGTGAATTTCTGGATGCCCTCTTTGTAGAAGCGCTCCCAGGATGCTTCTTCGTGTCCGGGATTGATGGGGAAAAACAAGGTGTTGTTCGCGCGCCCAGCCTCGAGATCGCCCAGCGCGTCTCCAATCATCAGGACATGACCGGGCTTGTATTTTCCGCCGGCGGCCATCTTGAGATGCTGCTTCTTCGTGCCCAATTCCTGTCCGGCGATGGCGCGCGCGTACTTGTCAATTCCGTGCTCGGCCCATTCGCGCACCAGGGCTTCTCCGGGCGTCTGCGACACGACCACGACATCCGCCTTGCTTTGCAGCAATTCGAGCGACTCGCGGACGAAAGGAAATGGGGGAAGATCGTGGACGATGTCCGCGACAGACCGATTGATGGCAAGGCTCCAATCCATGGCGTTGTTCAATTCGGGATCAGGATGCTCGGCCATGTAGGCCTTGAGGCCGTCGTTGCTGAGGGGCTTCCCGGAAGCGATGAATTCGCGCACTTTGGGCGCCTGCGGAACCGCGCAGTGGCGGGCGATCACTTCGGGGCGTACGCGGAGAAAATCAAACGTCGAGATCAACGCGGGCCAGCGATTGGTGCCGCGCCATTTGGAGTACAGATTGACGAATTCGTAGGTCTCGCGCGCGTACTTGGCGACCGCCTGGAGATGCCAGTATTTGATCGTGTTGGGGCAAAAGCACTCCTTGTGCTTGATCTCCATGCTATCAAAGGCGCACCCATCCGAATCGATCCCCACGAAGAAATCGTGCCGGGGAGTGAGCTCGGACAAATTGGGCGCCGGCGTTACGCTAGCACTCATGAAATTCCCTCCTAGCCGTAGCCGCGCAAGACAACGCGCGATTTCATTTCAATTATACACCGCTGAATGCGCTGAAGCCGCCGTCGATCGGGATGACGACGCCCGTCACGAACGCAGCCGCCGGAGACAACAACCATAGCACAGCGCCGAGCAAATCTTCGGGTTCGCCGAAGCGAGCCATGGGTGTGTGGGTGATGATGGTCTTGCCGCGGGCAGTCAGCTCGCCAGATTCGCGATCGGTCAGCAGGAAACGATTCTGCTCGGTGAGGAAAAATCCCGGGGCGATCGCGTTGACCCGGATGCGGGGGGAATATTCCTGAGCCAAATGGACGGCGAGCCATTGGGTGAAATTGCTGACGGCGGCTTTTGCCGCGGAATAGGCCGGGATGCGCGTGAGCGGGCGGAACGCGTTCATCGAGGAGACATTCAGAATGGCGCCGCTTCCCTGGTCCGCCATCATCTTGCCGAAAACTTGGCTCGGGAGAATCGTGCCCAGAAGATTCAGATCGAGCACCCAACGGAGGGCGTCCGTAGGCAAATCAAAAAACTGCTGTTGCGGGCCGGTGGTGGCCTGCGGCTTGTTGCCGCCGGCGGCATTGATCAGGATGTTCACCGTTCCGAAGCGAGCGCGGACCGCAGCAGAAGCCTGAAGCAAAGCGTCTTTATTGAGGACGTCGCAGACGATGAATTCCGTGCGGGCCGCGTGCCGGGCCAGGCCTTCCAACACTTCCTTGCCGGCGTTGGGATTGAAATCCAGGATGGCGAGATTCGCGCCGCAATCGGCCAAAGCGCCCGCGATATCGCGGCCGAGAATGCCGGCTCCCCCGGTAATTACAGCGGTCTGTCCTTTGAAATCGTAACTGGATTTCAGGTTTTCCAAGAGAAGAGCACGCTGGGTTGAACCCCCAGCGGCCGTAGCGCTAGCTGCATCATTTGAGGATTGCGGCACCCCTGCCTCCGTTGAATCTTTGGGCTTCACCTGCGAACTTCAGAGCGAAGTTGAAAAAGGACCACAGCTCACTCGGTACAGAAAACACGAAATGATGTCTTTGTCAAACAAAACGTTAGCTCGTTTGAAGCGAATGAATTTAAACTATACTGTGAGTGCGGCAACGGCCTTGCTGCCGGCCACTTCTTCGAGGAATAAACGATGACCACGCAAGTTTCGCAGTCGAAAGTTTCCGGAAGCGGTTTGCAACTGGGCAAATATTCATTCGGGCTGGGCGATCGCTTCGCACACCAGGGTAAAGCGCAATTGCAGGCGTGCGTGATGGCGGCGCAGAAGGGATTGGACGTCGTTCCGGTCTGGAACAAATCCAACCGCGAGCACTTGATCGTCGGCTCAGAGCCCGGCAGCGTACTGGCAGAAGCCGAAGCAGCCGTGCAGGAATTGCATTGGGAGCGGCCGTTTCACGTTGACGCGGACCACATCACGCTGGAAACGGTGGACCGTTTCATTGCATCGAGCGACTTCTACACGATTGATGTCGCCTCGGCGATCGGCAAGCCTGCCTCGCGCGAAGCGGGGGACGCTCTGCTGAATCGCCATCCGGAGCTTTTGCAGAAGACGGACATCCAGGGAATCCAGTATCCGCTGCAGATGGACCGGGCGACGGCCGCGCAAGTGGCCTCCAAGTATCTCTTCGCAGTGCAGGAGGCGGGACGCATTTACCGGCACATCGAATCTGCGAAAGGCAAAGGGAATTTCATCCCCGAAGTCTCCATGGACGAAACCGACAGCCCGCAGACGCCCGGAGAATTGCTGCTCATCCTCGCGGCGATTGCGGACGAAGGAATCCCGATTCAGACGATCGCTCCGAAATTTACGGGGCGGTTCAACAAGGGCGTGGACTACGTCGGAGACGTCGCGCAGTTTGAGACGGAATTTCGGGCCGACGTGGCCGTGATCGCCCACGCGGTTCGCGCATACGGGTTCCCCGAAAACTTGAAATTGAGCGTGCATTCGGGAAGCGACAAATTTTCGATCTATGCGCCGATTCACCGCACGATGCGCGACACCGGCGCGGGCGTCCACGTGAAGACGGCCGGAACGACCTGGCTCGAAGAAGTGATCGGGCTGGCGGAGGCGGGGGGCGAAGGCCTCGCGCTCGCGAAAGAGATTTACGCGGAAGCTTATGCGCACTGCGAGGAACTTTGCGCCCCCTATGCCACTATCATCGACATCGACCCCGAGGAATTGCCGACGCCTGAGACGGTGAACGAATGGATTTCGAGCCGGTTCACCAAAGCGCTGCGGCACGATCAGAGGTGCTGGGAGTACAACCCCAGTTTCCGTCAATTGATTCACGTCGGGTATAAAGTTGCGGCGAAGATGGGCAAGCGGTATCTCGACATGCTGGACGCATGCGAGGATTCCATCTCGCGAAACGTCACGACCAACCTCTACGAGCGGCATCTGAAGCCGATTTTCCTGGCCGAGCCGAGATCCGCGACAGCGGACTAATCTGAATTTCTCACTGGCGATCCACAAGTTGCGCCGTGCCGGCCGCACGGAACCGCGAAGCTTTTCCTGCAATCGTTGAAGCCACGGCGGGCAGGCGCTTCGCCGCTGCGCGGCCCCAATCGCTGCGCCGTGTTGTTTTGGGATGTATTTTCCGAAATGAACCACGCCGAATAATTTGGTCGCACATTGCGAACCAGTCCTAGCCGTAAATCGAAGATTCTAAACCACATCCAGGAAGTTCATCGAACACGACTGGCCTCCGCCGTGCTCCGTTAGCCCCAGGAAGCGCCAGGCCGAACAGCCGGCAAGGCGGCGAAACTTACGAAGGCGACGCTGAACACTTGTGATGTCGAGGGTCATGCTGAGGGCCATGCCGAGTATCTCGAAGTCGCGTTGGAGAGTGCCGCTGGTTGTGCTGCTGTCAGCGGGATTGCTGGCGAGCATCGGCGTGGGCGTCATTCTCCATTTGCGTACGACACGCCTGCTGAAGGCCCCGTTCCGAATCGGTTTTTACAATACGGCGAAAGAACACTTTATGGGTGCCGACGGAAAAGCAACGGGTAATTCCGTCGATCTTCTGAACGAGGCCGCGCGCCGAAGCGGCATCAAGCTCGAATGGGTGTATTCACCGGAAGGGCCAGACGCGGCGTTGGAGTCCGGCCAAGTAGACCTGTGGCCGGCGATAGGCGACCTGCCGGAGCGAAAAGGACATCTGTATGTCACGACTCCGTGGGACATGGCTGAGTTCGGGATAGTCTCTCGAGAAGACGATCCGATTAGAAGGGGCACTGAATCATCCGATCTAACAATCGCCAGCATTTCAACGAGGCTCGAGGACAAGCTTTCGAGGCGAAACTTCCCAAACGCGAAGCTGCTGCACGCCACGGACACAGTAGACCAACTCAGGTTCGTCTGTACCGGCAAAGCCCAAGCCGCCGTCGTGACGCAGAGTTTCAGCCTGTACACTTTGCCGAAGGAATGCCAAGACATCCGGCTGCAAATGGCGGATGCCCCAGGCTTTTCGGTCATGTTTGGAATCGGCGCCAGCTATCGCCGGCCAGGGGCGGTGCAAGCAGCAAATGTTCTTCGGGATGAGCTGGGCGCGATGAACAAGGACGGCAGCGTGGATAGTATCGAGTTTCGGTGGTTCGACAACTCCTTGACCGAGACGCGCGCCGTGCTCTACCTGCTCGCGGCAGAGCGTAGCGAGCGCCTGCTCGCCGCCGGGGCCATTCTGATGGGAGTCATGCTGGTCCTTTTGGGATGGCTGATCCGCCATGCCCGAGCGGCAAAGCGGAATGCGGAAGCTGCCCGTCAGGACGCCGAGGCCTCCCGAAGTGAGGCGGAAAAAGCCAATCGTGCGAAGAGCGAATTCCTCGCGACGATGAGCCACGAAATCCGCACGCCGATGAACGGAATCCTCGGCATGACGGAACTCGTCCTCGACACCGAATTGACCGAAGAGCAGCGGGAACACCTGGGGCTGGTGCGTTTCTCGGCCGAATCGCTGCTTTCGATCATCAACGACATTCTGGATTTCTCCAAAATCGAGGCGGGGAAATTCGAGATCGAGTCCATCCCGTTCGATTTGCGCGAGAGCCTGGGCGAAACGATGAAGGCGCTCTGTTTCCGCGCGCACCAGAAGGGGATCGAGCTGATCTACGAAATTCAACCTGACGTTCCGGAAGCGCTGGTAGGAGACCCGGGACGCATCCGGCAGATCCTTGTCAACCTCGTAGGCAACGCCATCAAGTTCACGGAGACCGGCGAGATTCTTGTGAGCGTGGAAGAACAGTCGCACGCGGAGGGCGCGGCGATGCTTCGTTTCTCGGTGCGGGATACAGGCGTCGGCGTGCCCATTGAGAAGCAGGAAAGGGTTTTCGACGCTTTCTCCCAGGCGGATGGTTCGATGACGCGCAGGTATGGCGGCACCGGGCTTGGACTTGCCATCTGCAAGAAACTGGTCGAAATGATGGGCGGGCGCATCTGGCTGGAGAGCCAGCCGCACGCGGGCACCACCTTCCACTTCCTGCTCCGACTGGCCATGCAAGAAACGTCCGCATCGCGTCCAGCGCCCGTCGAACCCCAGCGGCTGCATAACATGCACGCTCTCATCGTGGACGACAATGCGACAAACCGCCGCATCTTGATGGAATTGATGAACCGGTGGGAAATGAAACCCACGGCCGTGGAAGGCGGCGCCTTAGCGCTGCAAGCACTCCAAGCCGCAAAAAGGGCCGGGAATCCCTTTCCGCTGATCTTGCTCGATGCGCAGATGCCGGAAATGGACGGGTTCGCACTCGCGGAGCGGATTCAAAGTGACCCGTCGCTGGTGGGCGCAACGATCATGATGCTGACCTCCGTGGGACAGGCGGGAGACGCTGCGCGCTGCCGCGCGCTGGGGATTTCGGCGTACCTGGTGAAACCCATCCGGCGGAGGGAATTGCTGGAAGCGATCTGCGCGGCCCTGCATGAGGGGCCGATGAAAGCGGCCTCGCAGCTCGTGACGAAACATTCGCTGCGGGAAGAGCATCACAGGCACCGAATCCTGCTGGCCGAAGATAACGAAGTGAATCAAAAACTTGCGCAGCGCCTGCTGGAGAAGCGAGGGTTCGAAGTGACCGTTGTGGGAGACGGGCGCTCCGCGGTCGCCGAACACGAGGAGCATCCCTTTGATGCGATCCTGATGGACGTTCAGATGCCGGAAATGGACGGATTCGAAGCGACTGCGGCGATTCGCAAAAAAGAGAAAACCGCCGGCGGCCACGTCCCGATCATCGCAATGACCGCCCACGCCCTGAAAGGCGACGAGGAACGCTGCCTCGACGCGGGAATGGACGCTTACGTTTCCAAACCCATCCGGACCGCTCAGTTATTCACGACCCTGCAGACTTGCCTGGACACATGGAGCAAGAACCAAGACAACCCCGCCTCGACGGACCCGCTGGTCGTGCCGGTGGATTAACCGCTTTTTCTCACGAGGGGGAGGCTGAGTGAGCAATTCAAGCTTTGTTCTGGTCGGTCTTCTCCGCTGAATTGTTTCTTGCCTGTTTGGGGGCTATCAGTTCCAGCCGGTTCAGCGTGCTCGCGGTGGACGGCGGATTCCTGGGCAGCGGTGTGAATCAATAGGCGCGCGCGAAACAGCTCAAGCCGAAGCGATCTGCGCCCGGGCTTTTTTCACAATCTCCACGAACTTCCGCGCGGCTTCGGTGACGATTTCCGGCTTGCCCGCCTTGATCGCCGCCGTCTGCACGAGTTCTCCCCCGATTCCCAGGGCTTCCGATCCCGCGAGGATAAAATCCGCGGCGGTTTCGAGATTCACGCCGCCGGTCGGAATCAGCGGAATCTGCGGCAGCGGCCCCTTAAGCGCCTTGATGTATTTCGGGCCGCCGACATTTCCGCAGGGAAACACTTTTACAAAGTCCGCTCCCGTGTTCCATGCGGTGATGATCTCGGTGGGAGAAAATGCGCCGGGGATCACGAGCACGCCTTCCTTCTGCACGAGCTCGACCGTCTTCAGATCGAGGCCGGGACTCACGATGAATTGCGCACCGGCATCGAGACACCGCCGCGCGCTTTCCGCATTCAGCACGGTTCCCGCGCCGACCACCACGTCCGGCCCGTGAGATTTCAGGAGTTCGCGAATGATTTCGACCGCGCCGGGCACGGTCATCGTGATTTCGACCACCCGGATGCCGCCCTTGCAAACTGATTCGACAGCGATCAACGCGTCCCGCGGCGAGGACGCGCGCACCACGGGAACAATGCCGATTTCACTGATGCGCCTTTTGATCTCGTCCTTGGTCATCGTGCCGTGTTCTCCCCCTCGGGCGCGTCAGCGTGCGATGCGCGCGCCGACTCCTTTCATCACCTGCTGGACTTCCTTGAGCGTTGCCATGGTCGTGTCGCCCGGAGTGGTCATCGCGAGCGCGCCGTGGGCGGCGCCGCATTCCACAGCCCACTGCGGGTCCTTGCCGCTGAGGAAACCGTAAATGAGTCCCGCGGCGAAAGAATCGCCGCCGCCGACGCGGTCGTAAATTTCGAGATTTTCGCGGCGCTGGGCTTCGTAGAAATTGCCATCGGCGTAGCAAATGGCGCCCCAATCGTTCTTCGAGGCGGTCTTGGCCTGGCGCAACGTCGTGGCGACAACTTTGAACGGGAAATCCTTCACGACGTTGCGGATCATTGTCTTGAAGCCCTCGACATCGAGCTTGGTGAGGTTCTCGTCCACGCCGGGGACTTGATAGCCGAGCGCGGCGGAGAAATCTTCTTCATTGCCGAGAACGACATCGAGATACGGGGCGATGCGGCGATTGACCTCCATCGCGCGCTTCTTGCCGCCGATCGCGGCCCAGAGGGATTCGCGATAGTTCAAATCGTAGGAAGTGATCGTGCCGTGGCGCCGCGCGGACTGGATGGCCTCGATCGCGACGTCGGGCGTGGTATCGGAAAGCGCGCAAAAAATGCCGCCCGTGTGGAACCAGCGGACCCCGAGCTTGCCGAAAATATGATCCCAGTCAATGTCGCCGGACTTGAGCTGAGAGGCCGCCGTAATACCGCGGTCGGAACAGCCCAGCGCCGGGCGCACACCGTAGCCGCGTTCGGTGAAATTCAGGCCGTTGCGCACGGTGCGTCCGACGCCATCGAACGGAACCCAGCGGACGAGCGATTGATCCACGCCGCCCTGGTAGAGAAGGTCCTGGAGCAACTTGCCGACCGGGTTATCCGCGAAGGCCGTGACGACCGCAGTGTCGAGGCCGAAGCAGCGCTTCAGGCCGCGAGCAACGTTGTATTCGCCTCCACCTTCGCACACCTCGAACGAGCGCGTCGTCCAGATGCGCTTGTCGCCGGGATCGAAACGCAACATGATCTCGCCCAGCGCGATCATGTCCCACCGGCAGTCCTGCTTCGACTTAATTTGTAGAGCCATCGCTCACCTCATTTTGTTTTTGACAGCCATCTCGCCACCGGACGGGGCGGCGGCCGGGAGAATCAAACTGCACAGCATTATGCTTGAGCCGCGGAGCCCAAGGAAACTGGTTTCAACCGAGGCGCAAAGATTTGAATGAACGCGAGGGCAACGAGATACGCAACGCCCGCGATAAACAGCGGGACCCCATAACTTCCTGTGCGCTGCAGCACGTGGCCTACCGTGTTTGCAATGATAAAACCGCCCAGGCTGCCCGCGGCTCCTCCAATCCCCACCACCGATCCCACCGCCCTGCTCGGAAACATGTCCGAAGGCAGCGTAAAGAGATTGGCGGAGAAGGCCTGGTGGGCAGCAGCCGCCAGGCTGATAAGCGCAACCGCGACCCAAGCGTTATTGCTCCGAGTCGCGAACATCACGGGAAATACAGCGATCGCGCAAATCAGCATGACCGTCTTACGGGCCACATTTACAGTGAATCCGCGAGCGATCAGAAGAGAAGAGAATGCTCCTCCGAGCACGCTGCCGACATCCGAAACGAGATAGATCACCAGGATCGGGACCACGATCTGTCCCAGCGTCATGCCGAAGCGGCGTTGAAACAAATCCGGCGCCCAAAACAGCCAAAACCACCAGATGGGGTCAATACAGAGCTTCCCGAAGGCATACGCCCAAGTCTGACGATGCGGGAAGAGTGTAAGCCACTTGATTTTCGCTTTCGGCCCGGCATCTTGCGGATCGGCGAGGATGTAGGCGAGTTCGGACTTCGATACGTAAGAGTGCTCCTGCGGCGTGCGGTACAGGAGCAGCCAAAAAGCTACCCAGACGAATCCCAGGCCACCCACAATGTAAAACGCCCAGGGCCAGGCCAGGCCAAGACGGATCGTGATGAGGGCGACGACAAACGGCGTGATAATTGCGCCGAGATTCGTGCCAGCATTGAAGATTCCATTCGCGAGCGCCCGCTCTTTATTCGGGAACCATTCCGCCACTGCTTTGATGCTGGCGGGAAACAATCCCGACTGGCCCAATCCGAGCAAGGCGGCGACAACCAGGAATCCGGCGACCGTCCCGCGAGCCTCGGGAAAGAAACTCCAAAGCCCATGCAAATAAACAAAAGCCGGGGCTACATGCACGGCAATCGCAGGGGCGATTCCGTAGGACATCGCGGCGAGGCTCCAAAACACCATGAAAATTGCGAAGGCTTTGCGCGTGCCCAGACGGTCCACCATCCAGCCGGCCACGCCCATGCCGATCGCATAAAAAGCCTGAAAGGACGCAACGATGTGGCCGTAGTCAATGTCGTTCCAATGGAGATCGTGCTGGAGGGTCTGCTTCAAGGAAGAGAGGACGAAGCGGTCCATGTAGCTCTTCGTGGTGGCGAAGAGGAGCAGTGCGCATATCACCCAGCGAAAGTAGCCGCCAGCACGCCCACCGCGCGCGCCAGGTTCCGCGGAAGAGGCAGAAGGCGCTACGCTCTTGTTTTCGTCGGTCATGTGTTGTGCACCTCGTCCTTTGCAAATCTACAATTCCGGGGCGCCGTGCGGTACTACGAATGCCATGCAGGCAGAACCGCGCAAGCGCCTCAGACTGCGGTCGGACCAATCGCGACCACGAAGTAGGTGGCCGGTGTGTCGCCGGCGTTCTTGACCCCATGCTCGTCGTTGGAAGCGGCGAAACCGGCGCCACCGGGGCCGATCTGGTAACTCTTGCCATTCACCATGATCTCGACGGTGCCTTCGCGGACGAGCCACATTTCGCTGTGGGGATGGTGATGCGGCGGATGGGGCGTGCCGCCGACGGCAAGCGTCGTCTCGTGGACTTCCACCGATTCGCCGGTAGCGAGCTTGCCCTTGAAGATCGCGCGGGCTGTGGAGGCGCCGTTCGCAGCCGTATGCGGGACAAGCGAATCCCACGGATACGAGCCGGATTGGATTAGCGTGGCGGGCGCGGCGGCCGCCGCCCCTGGAGCTGTTCCCTGCGCCGCCGCCAACGCCTGTATGGCCAACGCTCCGGGGACTAGCGCCGCTGGGATCAACGTGCACAGATCACGTCTGGTGAATTGCATGACAGCCTCCTTAGAATCGAGCGCGCAGAGCCGGAAACGCGCCGCGCGGCACGCTATTAAGCTTTGGCCTCTTCTCCCCGTACGCCCGCGCCGTTGCCGAGTTCGAGGCCGAGGTAATCGCGGGCGTTGCCGAAACAAATGTTGCGGATCATCGGCCCGACGAGCGAATCGTCGTTCGGGATTTCGCCGTTGTCAATCTCGCGGCCGATGAGATTGCAAATCACCCGGCGGAAATATTCGTGGCGGGGAAACGACATGAACGAGCGCGAGTCCGTGAGCATCCCGATGAATCGGGAAAGCAAACCGACGTTCGAGAGCGCGTTCATCTGCCATTCCATGGCTTCCTTATGATCGAGAAACCACCAGCCGCTTCCGAACTGCAGTTTGCCCGCGACCGTACTGTCTTGGTAGTTGCCCATGGCCGTGGCGAACACGTAGTTGTCGGCGGGGTTCAAGTTGTAAACGACCATCTTCGGCAGGGCCTGTTCTTGATCCAGCCGGTCCAGATAGGCGCAAAGAGCGCTCGCCTGATTCCAATCGGCGATGGAATCGAAGCCGGCGTCCGGCCCCAACTCGCGCGTCCGGCGCGTATTTGCATTGCGAAGCGCGCCCACATGCAGTTGCTTGGTCCAGCCTTTCCGGGCGTCCAGGTGGCCGAAGAAGAGCATCATGAACGAAGCAAATTTTTGGTGCTCTTCATGGCTGACGGCCCGGCCGTTGCGCGCTTTCTCGAAGATTGCAGTGGCCGTCTGCACGGAGGGGAAATCGGCGAAGCACACGTTCATTCCATGGTCGGAGAGGCGGCTGCCCATCGAATGGAAGTATTCGTGGCGGCGCTCCAGGGCGTGGAGAAAATCATTGAGTGAAGCGATGTGGACATTGCTGACCTTGCCGAGGCGGTCGGTCCAGGCATTGAAGAATTCGGGTGCGTCCACACGGAGAGCATTATCGGGGCGGAACGTGGGATAAACGCGAAACGCCTTTTCGTTCGCGGCGAGGGTCTTGTGGTGGGCGAGGTCCTCGCAAGGATCGTCGGTAGTACAGAGCGCGAGAACGCGGAAGCGGCGAAGGATCCGGCGCGCCGATAGTTCGCCGCTCTGGAGAATCGCGTTGGCGCGGTCCCAGACGGAGCGGGCGTTGCCGCGGTCGAGAAGATCATCGACGCCGAAGTAGCGCTTCAGCTCGAGGTGCGTCCAGTGATAGAGGGGATTGCGCAGCGTGTGCGGAACCGTCTGGGCCCACGCCTGGAATTTCTCGAATGGGGTCGCGTCGCCCGTGCAGAACCGCTCGGGGACGCCATCGGCACGCATCGCCCGCCACTTGTAGTGGTCGCCTTCGAGCCAAATCTCGAACAGATCGCGAAATTGCCGGTCAGCGGCGATGTCGGCGGGCGGCAAATGATTGTGATAGTCGAGGATGGGCTGGTCCTCGGCGAAATCGTGATAAAGCCTGCGCGCGGCCTTCGTGCTCAGCAGAAAATCTTCGTGGATAAATCCCATCGAGCCCTCCCGGGAAAATGGCGCGGGGCGAAAATCGCATTCATTGTAACGCTGCTCGGAGCAAATACATCGCACTCCATTGGCTGGAAATCGCGCCTCAGAGTTTAAAAACTCGATCCATCAACAGCCATTTCTCGCCCGGCTTGGCCTGTGGCAGCGGAGACTGAAATTTCCACATCAGTTTCTCCCATTCCTGGACCTTCGGGTTCGCCGCATCCGCCTTGCCCTTCGCCTTAAGCGAAAACCGATCGCCGACTTCCATGATCATGAACATCCGCGTGCCGAGCAGATAAATCTCCATGTCTTCGATGCCGGAATCCTTGATGCTCTTGATGATTTCCGGCCAAACGCGCTCGTGGTGTTTCTTATATTCCGCAATCAGCTTCGGATCATCTTTCAGATCCAGCGTCAGACAGTATCGCTTGCTCATGATTTCCCCCGAACGGGAGCGCGGTCGCAGGCCGGCTTCACTCCACTCACTCGAACGCGCTTCGCAGCGCCGAACAAACTACCGCCGAGGAAGCGCTTCCGCAACACCTATCCTTGCCCTCCAGCGCGCGTCGGCTTTACACCGTAGAATCGCGCGGCATTTCCGCCAAGAATATTGTCTTTTTCCCACTGCGGGCGGCTGCGAATGTAATTTTCGACGAGTCGTCTCACCTGATGATACGTGCCCGCCAGCAAACACACCGGCCAATCTGAGCCGAACAGCAATCGTTCGGGCCCAAACGCGTCAAACACGACATCCAGGTAGGGGTGAAACTGTTCCGGCCGCCAGTGCTTCCAGTCTCCTTCCGTAATCAAGCCGGAGACCTTGCAAGAAACGTTTGACGCAGCGGCTAGTGCGCGCATGTGCTTCGACCACGAGGCAACTTCCTTTTCTTTGACCAGCGGCTTCGCAATGTGGTCCACAATGAACGGCTGATCGGGAAATCTTTGGACGAACTCGACGGCGGCAGGCAGTTGCTTCGGATAGATCAGAACGTCGTAAGTGAAACCGAATTCCTTCAGACAGGATATTCCTCGCAAGAAATCTTCGCGCAAAAGAAACCGGTCATCGGGCTCCGCCTGCACGATATGCCGAAAACCGCGCAGCTTCGGGAAGCGCGAAAAATACCGCAGACGCTCGCGAATGTTCGTGGCGGAAAAATTTACCCAGCCGACGACGCCGGCGATCTGCGGATGTTTCTCGGCCAAATCCAGGAGAAAGAGGGTCTCGTCTTCGGACTGGTCGGCCTGCACGGCGATCGAAGCGTCCATCCGGTTCGCGGACAATTCGGGGGCCAGATCTTCGGGCAGGAAATCGCGGCGCAGGACGCCCATCTCCTCCGTGATCCAGGCGTCGCGAACCGGATCGAATTTCCAGAAGTGCTGGTGCGCGTCAATCCTCATCGAATCCTCGGATGCTACGGGGCATCCCCCGGATCAGGCGCGGCCGATGCCGCTCGCGGCCCCCGTGATGATGGCTGATTTCCGATCGAGCCGAAAATCCCTCGGGCCTGAATCCGGTTGACTCAGAGGGAGACCCCTCTCTTCCATGGAATGAAATCGTCCTGACCGTGTAACTCGGCGCTGGTGTGGGCTTCTCCGCTCGCCACTTTCAAAATATAGCCGAGCAGAGCTTCGCCGGTTTGTTCGATCGTGCTCTCCCCGGAAATGATGGGGCCCGCGTCGAAATCAATAATGTCCCCCATCCGAATCGCCAGCGGCGTATTGGAAGATATCTTGATCACGGGAGCGATAGGATTTCCCGTGGGCGTACCTAGGCCCGTCGTGAAGAGCACGATGTTGGAGCCTGCGCCGACTTGCGCGGTGACACACTCGACGTCGCCGCCGGGTGTGCAGAGAAGGTTCAGGCCGGGCTCGCTCGAATACTCCGGATAGTCCAGCACGGCGCTGACGGGCGAAGTGCCGCCTTTCTTGGCGGCGCCGGCGGATTTCATTGCGTCGGTAATCAAACCGTCGCTGATGTTGCCGGGCGATGGATTCATGTCGAGCCCCGCGCGGACTGCTTTGGCGCGCGCCGCGTAATCGTTCATGAGTTGAACGAAGCGATCCGCAACCTCTTTTCGGACCGAGCGGTCGATCAGTTCCTGTTCGATGCCGCAGAGCTCCGGAAACTCAGCAAGGATGGTCCGGCCCCCCAGCGCGGCCAGTAAATCGGAAACATGCCCAACCGCCGGATTCGCGGATAAGCCGGAGAAACCATCTGAGCCGCCGCACTTCAAGGCCACAACCAAATCCGAGATCGGCGCTGGCGCGCGACGCAGTTTCTCCGCCTCGAGCATGCCCAGGAAAGTCTTCTGAATCGCCTTCCCCAGCATGGCCGCTTCCGAGGGGCTGCTCTGCTGCTCGAAGATGAAGATGGGCTTCTCCGACTTCGGTGCGCGCCGCGCGATTTCTTCGCGCAGGATCGAAACTTGTGCGTTCTGGCAGCCGAGGCTGAGGATCGTCGCGCCCGCCACGTTCGGGTGATGAATGTAATCGGCGATCAAACCGCAGAGATTCTGCGCGTCTTCTCGCGTGCCGCCGCAGCCCAACTGATGGAGGAGAAACTTGATCCCGTCCACGTTGGCGAATACTTTTTGCCCGCTGCCCTGCGGACGGCTTTCCGAAAACGCGCGCTGCTGAATCTCGCCCGACCGTCCTTCGCGGTAAAGCTTTACCAAATCCGCGACATAGCGCCGGTAGACCTGCGGCTGCGCGAACCCCAATTCCTCCTCGAACGCTTCTTTCAGTACGCCCAAGTTGCGGTTCTCGCAAAAGACGAGCGGCGCGACCAGCCAGTAATTACGCGTGCCGACTTGGCCATCGGGGCGGCGATAACCGAGAAACGTCTTGTCCCTCCAGCGCGATACGTCCGGGGCCTGCCAGCGGACGGGGCCGGTGTATTCGTGATAGGCCTCGGCATCGTGGCGGAGGTTGTGAACCGTGATGGCTTCGCCGCGGCGGATCGGCACGAACGCGCGCCCGACCATCACGCCGTACATGTGAACCGGATCTCCCGGCGCGAACTCCTTTGCGGCGAACTTGTGCTTCGCGGAGACATCTGTCGCAAGCACGTGCGTCTGTCCGTTCACCTGAAGCGTCTCGCCTTTCTTCAGGTCGGCCAGGGCGATGATGACGTCGTCCGTTGGATCGAGTTGTAGCACCCTAGATTGCATCGCGAATAGATGTCACCAGAGAGAGGGAGTGGGAATCAACCGCGGCGATTCACCGCCGCATCGGATGCGCCGTCGACGAAATCTACTTCCTTGCCTTCGCTGGGAACACGATTCAATTGCAGTGTGATGTCCTTATTTTCGGTGCCCTTCACTTCCACAAGAACGGAATTGCCCGCGGCGGCGGAACACGACTCCACGAGTGCGTCTTGCACTTTCTCCATTCGAATAACCGGCTGGCCCGGATTCGCCTTGTTCGTCCGGAATCGACGAAGCTCCAGGCCCTGCACGTCGAGAAGAGACATCGGCGGGCCTGCGTCCGGATTCACGAGAATGGCGTCAAAGGTCATGCCATGGACGCGCTCGCACGTGGCGCCGGAACCCGATGAATTCACCGCGATGTCGCTCAGCGTGAGATTTTGAATCGGGCTTTCCGGGAGGCCCTGAATGACGATGGCGTGCGGGACATTCGTCGCCGTCACCCTGCTGAAGTGGATGTTGCGCACGGTCGGCGTCGTTTCATCCACGGGCATCGCACGATCGGCGTCTGTGCGCTCGTAGATCAAACTTACGGTGACGGCCGCCTCGGTGAGATTGCGCATCGTCCAGTTGTCGGCGCGCACGTCTTCAATCACGCTGCCGCGGCCGCGCGCGGTCTTGATGTACAGGCCGCGAACCGTGCCGTCGCAAACGCAATTGCTTGTCGCCAAGTTGCGCACGCCGCCGGCAGTCTCGCTGCCGATGACGACGCCGCCGTGGCCCTTGCCGAAAACGCAATTCGTGATGACGATGTTCTCGCACACGGTGTATGGATTTTCTTCCTGGTGTTTGTAGCCGGACTTGATGACGATGCAATCGTCGCCCGTGGAAATGTAGCAGTTAGAGATCATCACGTTGCGGCAAGATTCCGGATCGATGCCGTCCGTATTCGGAGAAGGCACCGGGTTGATGATCGTCACGCCGTCGATGCAAACTTCCTCGCAGAGCACTGGGTGGATGTTCCACGAGGGCGAATTGACGATCAGCAGCCCGCTGATTCGGACATTCTTCGAGCGATAAAGATTGATCATGCGCGGGCGAGGCCAGGCCAGCGGCGACCCCGGCGGATTCTCCGGTTCACGACCGAGAAGGCCTTGCGCACGCCGCAGCGCCATCGTCTTCCGGAACGCATCCCACCAGACCGAACCTTGTCCATCGAGCGTACCGCCGCCGGTGATGGTTACATTCTCGAGGCCGTCGCCGGTCAGAAGCGACGCGAAAATCGTTCGGTCGAGCCCCTCCCAGCGGCCCTGCATCGCCGGGTAATCTTTGAAATTCGTGCTGCCGAGAAGAGTGGCTCCCGCGACGACTTCGAACGTCAGATTGCTCTTGAGGAAAAGTGGCCCCGTCAGAAAACGGCCCGGGGGTACGATCACCTTCCCGCCCCCGGCCTTCGCGCAAGCGTCGATGGCGCTTTGGATCGCCGAGGTGCAGAGCGTCTGGCCATCCGGCGTGGCACCGAATTCGGTGACGTCGAAGATGTACTTCGCACTCTGAGCCGGAATGGCCGGCGTCGCCGCGGCGGAACGGCCCGGAGCAGCGATCAACGGCTCAGTCAAGACGCTCGCTACGGGCATGGAGGCGGCGCCGATTGCCAAGCTTTGAATGAACTTGCGTCGAGGCGTGGAGTCAGTCGACACGGCAGCTCCTTTAAAACGAGTTTGGTAAAGCGATCGGTGCCAGTTGCGGAAGATGGCATCGCCCGAGAGACGCGAAAACGGGAGCCGCCCCACTGGTGTTCCCGATTAAGCCTGGGGAGTTGAATGCCAATCGATTCGGGGGGACAATCGTTGTCGCGGATTGGGGGAAGGCGCTCACCACAAACCAAATCGCCAAGCGCGGGGATTGTACCAGAACCAGACCCGAGGCGTCTGCCGGGGCACCGCTCAAAGGATCCTCACGGAAGACAAGTTCCTGGATGCCTGACCCAGCGGCCAACATTTGTAACTCCCGGCGCATCTGAATCGTCTTCGGTGTGTCTTCTACCCGGGACAAGGACGGCCCATGGATCCCGGGACTGCCGGGGGGCTTGCAGGGCGAGATTCGGCAAGGGACAGCGTAATATGGGAGCGCCCGTTTGAGGCCATAGCGGCAGCGAGGGCGCGGTCCCTTGTGGAAAGCTCAGGGAAAGTGAACGTCGCGCGAATGCGGACCGTCGCAGGTCCGAGCGAACACATAACTTGCTTTGCCACCAATATCTTACATCAGATAAGATATCACACCACTTTGGACGGGAAGGGACAGATGACCTTGGGAAACCGCGTGAGTGATTGCTGCGTTCGTCTCGGGAAGCCGCTGAATAGGCTCGCGATTCTGGGCACCCTGCTCTGCGCAATCGCGACTGCACAGACGGCGCTTGCGCAGAGCGTCACGGCGACTCTGCCTTCCGGGCCCTATCCGTTCGCGGTCGCAGTGAACCCCGTGACGAACAAAGTCTACGTTGCAAATGAGAACGGAAACAGTGTGACGGTCCTCGACGGCGCGACGAATGTCACAACAACCGTTCCCGTCCCCGCGGGCTCCGCCTATCCTGCAGCACTGGCAGTGAATCCCATAACAAATCAGATTTACGTTGCGAACCTGGGCAGCAGCACGGTCACCGTGATTGACGGCGCCACGAACAATACCAGCAGCATTTCGGTCGGGAGCAGCCCAATTGCCATCGCCGTGAATCCCGTGACGAACACCATTTACGTCGCCAATCAGGGTGGCGGGAACGTCACCGTAATCAACGGCGCAACCAACACCGCCGTGACAAATGTCACGGCCGGAACTGGACCCGCCGCGATCGCCGTGGACCCGGTGACGGACATGATTTACGTCGCCAACCTGACCGGCAACAGCGTCACCGTAATCAACGGCGCGACGAACACCGTTGTGACCAACGTCACGGTCGGAACCGGGCCCACCGCAATCGCCGTGAATCCGGTCACGAACACGATTTACGTCGCAAACCAGGGCAGTGGAAACGTCTCGGTGATCAACGGCGGAACGAACGTCGTGTCGGCGACCGTCACTGCTGGAACCGGACCAGCCGCGATTGCTCTGAACCCCGTGACGAACTTGATCTACGTCGCCAACCAGACCGGCAACAGCGTCACGGTGATCAACGGCGCGACGAACACGGCCTCGGCGACGGTCCCCGTCGCTGCGCAGCCTGCGGCTCTGGCCGTTGATCCTGTTACGAATCGGGTTTACGTCGCCGACTACAGCACCACCAATGGAGCCGTGACCGTCATTGACGGCGCCACGAACAATACGACCACCGTTTCCGCCGGCGCCGGCCCCCATGCAATAGCCGTAAATCCAGTGACAAACCGGATTTACGCCGGCAATTTGGTCAGCAACAACGTGACCGTGATTGACGGTTCGACGAATGCCACAGCCACTGTGCCGGCGGAGGCCTTTCCCATCGCCGTAGCCGTGGACCCCGTGACCGACACGTTCTACATAGCGGACGAGAACGCGAACGAGGTCACTGCGATTAACGCGGCGACCAATGTGGCCACAAACATCCCGGTCGGCGTCGGCCCCAGCGCGATCGCGGTGAACGCCGTGACGAACACGATCTACGTCGCAAATCAAACAGCCGACACAGTCACCGTGATCAACGGCGCCACGAACACTCCTACGGCGACGATCACCGTCGGAATCAAACCGACGGCGGTCGTGGAGAATCCGCTGACGAACAAGATCTACGTTGCGAACGCGCAGAGCAACACGGTGACGGTTATCGACGGACCGACGAATGGCACCACCACGGTTGCCGTGGGCACGAATCCCTCCGCTTTGGCTGTGAATGTGGTTACCGACCAGATCTACGTGGCGAATAACTTCTCGACGAATATAGTGACCGTCATCGACGGAGCCACGAATAATACGACCAGCGTTGCGGTCGGGAGCAGCCCCGTTGCACTTGCGTTGAACCCGGTGACGAATACGATCTATGTCGCGAACTTCGAAAGCGCGAACGTGACCGTCGTGGCCGGGGGGACAAACAGCACCTCAACCATCGCGGTCGGAAACCAACCGGTGGCCCTGGCGGTAATTCCTGCGACGAACAAGATTTATGTTGTGAATGAGGCCGCCGATACGGTTTCGGTGATCGACGGAGCCGCGGATCAACTGACGGCCACAGTCGCCGTCGGGAAAAATCCCACGGCCGTGGCCGTGAACCCAGTCACGAACAAGATTTACGTCACGAATTCCAGCAGCGGCACGGTGACGGCGATCGACGGCGCAACGAATACCACGACCACGATCACCGCGGGATTGTATCCCGATGCCGTGGCCGTGAACCGCGCGACGAATGAAATCGCCGTCGTGAACACCAGCAGCAACAACGCTACCCTGATTTCGGAACAGAATGTGCAATCGATCCCGCTGACGACCGCGATCACTCCCCTTCCGGGCAATCAGGTGGTCGGCACAGGCACTCCTCCCACTCCCACGTTTACATTCACGACCAACTCAAACTATTCGGGCGCTTCGCCGCAAATCGAGTCGGTCTATTTCCAGGTAGACAACTGGCAAGGCCCCTGGCTCGTAGCTTCGGGCACCGGCAACACGTTCACCGGCCAGACCGGACCTCTCTCGATCGGAACGCACATCCTCTTCGCTTACGCGGGAGACGCACAGGAGGCAACCGCCAACGGCTTGAGCAGTCCCGTGATCGGCAATATTACGGCCTATTTTTTCAGCGTGGTTCCCGAATCCACATCGATCACGGTCACTTCGAATCAAAATCCGTCCGTGGCGGGATCGAGCGTGACGTTCACCGCCACCGTGACGACAGGGGGCGCGCAGGCCCCCACGGGCACAGTGACATTCGTGGATGGCTCGACAACGATTGGCTCGGGGACTCTCAGCTCATCCGTGGCGACGTTTTCAATCTCGAACTTGGGTCCTGGGCCGCATTCGATCGTCGCTGTATACAGTGGCGATGCGAACAACGGGTCGAGCGTTTCCACACCGCTGTCGCAAACCGTGCAGGCGCAGAACTCGACGACTTTACTCGGCGCGACCCCCAACCCTGCCTTCCAGGGCGGCTCCGTCACGTTCACAGCAACGGTCAGCGGTGCTGTTTCAGGCACACCGACGGGAACCGTGAACTTCCTCAATGGAACGAGCGTGATGGGGTCGGGGACTTTGAATGCATCGGGAGTGGCGACGTTTACGACTTCCTCCTTCTCCGGGACGCAAGGAACCTACTCCTTCACGGCCGATTACCTGGGCGATACTCTGAACAATCCGAGTAACTCAGCCGTGCTCAGCATCACGGTGGGCGCGCCGAGTTTCGTGATCTCCGCGACGCCGTCCATCGTAACCGTCACCCAGGGCAGCCAGGCCTCCTATGTAATAAGCGTCACGCCGGAAGGCAATTTCACCTCGGCGATCATCCTCTGCGTTATGCAGGTGTCTACCACCGGGACCCCCACCGCTTGTCCCGCCAGCCCCACGGCCACCAACACATGGAACAATCCAAGCAACACTGTGGTCGTGCTCCCCCCGGCCTCGGTCACCAACGTCTCGTTCAGCCCGGCCTCGGTCACTCCCAACACGGGCACCGTGACCTCTGTCCTCACCATCACCACCATCACCACATCGACCTCGATCCCCCGCCTGGGTCCTCCCCCGGCTCTCGAAGCGCCCAAGACCCATCCTCTCTACGTTTTCGGCGCATTCCTGGCGGCCCTGGCGATTTTCATGCTCCTTGTTGCGGTGCAGGATCGAGGGAAGGCGAGAGGGCGGTTCTGCCTGCGCTGTGCGGCAGTAGCTTTGCTGATGGTCACACTTGGATTGACGCTGTCATCGTGCCACAGCAGCCCTGCCGCGGCCACGCCGTCCACCGTGACGACAGGGACTTTCACCTTCACAATCACGGGAACATCCGGCAGCACCACCAGCGGCCAGAACGCGTCATTGACCATTAACGCGCCGTCAAGCTAGTACCGTTTCCGCGCTCTTTTTGCACTCTTTTGCTGCTCACTCTTCGCTCCAACTCCTTTGTTTTCTTAATATTACGTGCTCTTTTGAAAAAACACCCAGGGTGGGGGCAGCCGTATCTTCCGAGTTACTGCCCTCCCAAGACCCCTGTTCAGGAAGAGGGTCGGCCGGACTCGCAGAATCCGCGATCGAGGTAGTGCGTCTCGGTCATATCGCGAAGGCGCGCCGCGGCGCTCTCCGGCGTCAGGTCGCGCTGCGGCGTTCCGAGCAGCTCGTAGCCGACCATGAATTTCCGCACGGTCGCCGAGCGGAGAAGCGGTGGAAGGTAATGCGCATGAAGATGACACTCGGAGTGAGTTTCGCCGTCGGTCGGTCGCTGGTGGAATCCCATCGAATAGGGAAAGGCTGTCTCGAACAGATTGTCGTAGCGGGTCGTCAGACGCCGCATCAAATCCGCGAGTTGATTTCGTTCGCGATCGCCCAGTTGCGTCAGATCTTGGACGTGGCGCCGGCTCAAGACGATGGTCTCGAAAGGCCAAACGGCCCAGTACGGCACGAGCGCGACGAAATCGTCGTTCGCGCAAACGATTCTCTCGCCGCGCGCAAGCTCCAACTCGAGGTAGCGGCACAGCAGGCACGACCCGTGGCGCTTGTGGTGTTCGCGTAAGGATTCTATCTCCCGTGCCGGAATGTTTGGCAATTCCGCGTCTGCCCAGATCTGGCAATGCGGATGCGGATTACTCGCGCCCATCAACGCCCCGCGATTCTCGAAAATTTGCACGTGGCGTATCTGCGCCCGCGCGCCCAGTTCCAGGTACTGCCCGGCCCAGACGTCGATCACGCGCCGCGTGTCCTCGACGCTCATGCGAGGAATCGTCAGGTCGTGTCGCGGCGTGAAGCAGACAACGCGGCAAATCCCAGCTTCCGTCCTCGCCACGATCAACCCTTCCTCGTCGATCGCTCCCGCGGGCGGATCGGGGAGCAGCGCAGGAAAATCGTTGTCGAAGACATAAGTGGATTTGTAGTCCGGATTGCGAACGCCTTCGGCCCGAGCGTTGCCGGGGCAAAGATAGCAACTTGGGTCGAAGCTGACTTGCGGCGGCGCCGCGGCCTTCTCAACTTTTCCCAGCCACGGCCGCTTCGCGCGATGCGGCGAAACGAGCACCCATTCCCGCGTCAGCGGATTGAAGCGACGGTGCGGTGCTTCATCGAATAGACTCGGATTCATTCGGCTTTTCGCGCCTCGTAACCGCCCTCAGGCGACCCGGGCCGCGCCCTCCGCAGGTTCGCAGATTCGAATGTCCGGCCGTATCTTAAATGCTTCCTCATAGCGAGCCGCGATGCGCGTCCGAAATGCCTCTGCCTCCGCGGCTCCCACAAGATTGATCGTCGAGCCGCCGAAGCCGCCACCGGTCATTCGCGCCCCGTAGACGCCCGGCTCGCCTTCCGCCAATTCCACCATGCGGTCCAGTTCAGGCGAACTGACTTCAAACAAATCGCGCAGGCTAGCATGCGATTCCGCCATTCTCCGGCCAAACGATGCGAGATCGCCCGAGCGCAGCGCCTTCACCGCATCGAGCACGCGTTCATCTTCCGCAACCACATGCAGCGCGCGGCGATAGACGACGTCGGGCAAGTCCGCACGATGCTGTTCGACCTGTTCCACTGTGACGTCGCGCAGCGCGCGAATGCCCGGATAGAACTCGGCCAGTCTCCGAACTGCTGCCTCGCACTCTGCGCGCCGCTCGTTGTATGCCCCCGAGGAATGTTCGTGCTTCACCATCGTATTGCAGATGACGAGGCGAGCCGATTCCGGAATCGGCACCAGTTCGTATTCGAGCGAACGGCAATCGAGCATGATCGCTTTCCCTGCTCGCCCGTGCGCCGACGCAAACTGGTCCATGATCCCGCAGCGTGCGCCGACGAACTCGTTCTCGGCTCGCTGCGCGAGTCCCGCCAGCCGCGCCGGCTGAATTTGGACCCCCAACGTGTCGAGCAAAGCGTAGGCGGTCGCGACCTCAATTGCGGCCGACGAGCTCAGGCCGGCGCCCATCGGCACTTCTCCGTGGATGAGCAGGTTCGCACCGCGCAAGGGGAATCCAGCTTGCTGCAATACGGAGACGACGCCGATGGGATAGTCGCTCCACTTCCGCGCGGGCCGCGGAGCGCCTTCGGCGGGATCATATACGACGGTCTCCGAGAAGTTTTCGGAATCAATGACGATCTTGTTGTCCGGGCGCGGCCCGATCGCCACCCAGCAATAAAAACCGATCGTGGCCGGCATCACAAAGCCGTCGTTGAAATCGGTGAATTCCCCGATGAGGTTCACTCGGCCCGGAGCGCGGTAGACGCGTGCGTCACCGCCAAACTTCTTGCGAAATCGGTCCCGCAATTCCCGAGCCCCAGCCATTCTCCCCCCGGCCACCCCTGCCTGGTCAGGCCAAGGAAACCAGATTACCCCGGATGCTTCATTTGCGGTGCGGTTTTTCTCCGGCGTGCGATTCGCCGGCACGTGCCGCATCGCGGCCACCTCGCCGCGGCGAGACTATATGACTGCGAAGTTTTGCCACAAGGAATTTCGTCCAATTTCTTGTTTCAGGATGCTCTCTATCTCGATGATTTACGCACACCATGGGCAATTGAACGTCGAGAACGTCGTTGCCCCTTGCCACGTCCACTCGGAGCAGCCCCGAAAAAGAACCGCTCGATTGCACGACGAGTTGGGTTAGAGTGCCACTCGGGGCGGGAGACACCGGCAAGATCGTGAGCGCCTTGTTGCCACGGGACACTCCATATCCTCTTTCGCAGAAAGGCGAATCCCAATGAAGAGTCAGATCTCTGGACGTTTATTGCTGGCCGGCATTCTTGCGGTGTTGTTGGTGGCGCCGGCTGCAGTGCGAGCGCAGCAGGTGGCTGCGACGCCGCCGATGGGCTGGAACAGTTGGAACCATTTCAACAACAAGATTGACGACGCCATCGTGCGCGCGCAAGCCGACGCGATGGTTTCCAGCGGCATGCGCGACGCGGGCTACGTGTACATCAACATCGACGACACGTGGGAAGGCGACCGCGACGCGCAGGGCGTCATTCACTCCAACAGCAAATTCCCCGATATGAAGGCGCTCGCGGACTACGTCCACAGCAAAGGGCTGAAGATCGGAATCTATTCCAGCCCGGGCGCGAAAACGTGCGCCGGCTTCGAGGGCAGCCTCAACCATGAGGACCAAGACGCTCAGACTTACGCGCAATGGGGGTTCGACTACCTGAAATACGATCTCTGCAGCTTCCGCGACATCATGAAGACGGCCAGTTCCCCCGAACAGGCCCATCAGATGATGGTGGATGCCTACGCCAAGATGCGCGACGCGATCAAGAAGACGGGCCGACCGATGGTCTACAGCTTCTGCCAGTATGGCGACGATGCCGTTTGGCAATGGGGCCCCGCGGCCGGCGCCAACCTCTGGCGCACCACGGGCGATATCTCCGACCATTACGCGCGCATGGAAGAGATCGGTTTCGCTCAAGCCGGCCTCTCGAAATACGCCGGGCCGGGCCACTGGAACGATCCGGACATGCTCGAAATCGGCAACGGTGGCATGACAACCGATGAATACAAAACGCACATGAGCCTCTGGGCGATTCTCGCGGCGCCGCTGCTCTCCGGAAACGATCTTTCGCAGATGTCGCCAAACACGATTGCCTTGCTGACCAATCGCGACGTCATCGCCGTTGACCAAGACCCCGCGGGCAAGCAGGGCGATCGCGTCTGGGCCGAGGGGCCGATGGAGATTTGGTCCAAGCCTATGGCGGACGGCTCGCAAGCCGTCGGCATGTTCAACCGTCAGTCGGGTCCGATGAGCTTCTCCGTGGATTTCGCGAAGCTGGGCTTCAAGGGCAAAGTGAAAGTGCGCGATCTCTGGGCCGGCAAAGACCTCGGCACAATGGAAGGTTCCTATCACGCCACCCTTCCCGCGCACAGCGTCATTCTGCTGCTCGTCTGGGCGCAGTAAGCGAAGCCTGGCGCGCGTCCACAACTCATCACAATGGAGCGAGCCCGTCGCAGGGAGTGCCCGCCGGGCTCGCGCTTTTCTCGCTCGCAGGGACCGGCGCCGCGCAAACTCAGGGGAGCCACCGAGCCGGCACTTCTGTTACAATCCTGGCCGGCGCGCAGCGCAGCGCGCCTTGGGCGTTCCCTCAACTAGGAGGAGGGTCCGTGAAGTTTTGGCGCAGCAGGGTTGCTGTGCCAGTCTTGATTCTTGCCTCAGGGCCGTTTCTCCTACTGGAACACGAATGCGTGCCCTGCCGTACGCGCAGTTAGGAGCCCTTTCAATGAAGACTAGAATTGTTCTCGGCCGAACTTTGTTGCACGCGGCCCTCTTTTCGCTTGTCCTTTTCTCCGGGGCCGGGCGATCCCAGGCCGCCCCGCCACAGGCCGCAAGCGATCCCAATGCGCCACACCTGCAGAAAAACGGGAATGTGACGCAGATGATTCTGGACGGGAAACCGTTCCTGATACTCGGCGGCGAAGTCCACAACTCGAGCAGTTCGAACGCCGAGTATATGCGGCCTATCTGGCCCAAATTGGCCCAGGCGCATCTGAACACGGTCCTTACCCCCGTCACCTGGCAACAGATTGAACCCGAAGAAGGCCACTTCGATTTCTCTGTCCTTGACACTTTGATTCATGACGCGCGCGCAGCGAACTTGCGTCTCGTCCTTCTGTGGATGGGGAGCTGGAAGAACGGTAATTCCACCTACACGCCGAGTTGGGTACAGGGTGACTCAAAGCGATTCGCACTCGTGCAGAACAAAGACGGCCGATCGCTCCAGATTCTCTCCACGTTTTGCGAAGCAAACCGCGATGCGGACGCGCGCGCCTTCGCCGCGCTGATGCGCCACGTTCGCGATCTGGACTCCGCTCAGCACACCGTCATTATGATTCAATTGGAAAACGAAGTCGGCGTGCTGGGCGATAGCCGCGACCGCAGCCCCGCCGCCAACGACGCCTTCGCAATGCCCGTTCCCAAGACGTTCATGGAATATCTCGCGAAGCATAAAGACGGCCTCCTGCCGGAGTTCCGCGCCATCTGGGAGGCGACCGGCTTCAAGACCTCGGGCACTTGGGAGGATGTGTTCGGCCGCGGCCCGGCCGACGAAATCTTCATGGCCTGGAACTACGCGCGCTATGTCGACCGGGTGGCCGAAGCGGGCAAAGCCGCCTACTCGATACCGATGTACATCAACACCTGGCTTGTGCAACCGGAGGATAAGGGGCCGGGCGATTATCCCAGCGGCGGCGCCGTTGCTCAGATGCACGACGTTTGGCAGGCTGGCGCACCCCATGTGGATATCCTTTCTCCGGACATCCATCTTCCCGACACTCCGGGCATCCTCGCCAGTTACAGCCGAAATGGAAATCCGGTTTTCATTCCTGAGTCCAGCGCTGGCGTGAGCGGCTCCGCGAACGCCTTCTACGCGTTCGGCCAGTTCGGCGCAATCGGCTACTCTCCGTTCGGCATTGAGGACCAAGCCGACCCCGAATCCCCTCTTTCAAAGGCTTATGCCGTGCTCTCGGAAATGGCCCCGCTGATTCTCCAGCACCAAGCCGCTGGCACTATCGCCGGCGCCTGGCTGACCAAAGGCAGGCCTTCGCAGGATGTGGTCCTGGGTGATTACACGTTGCATTTTGCTCTGCGGCGGGGCTTTCGCTCGGCCGTACTGCCCGACTCGGGCTACGCGCTGGTGCTCGCCACCGGACCGAACGAGTACACGGTCTCCGGCAGCGACATCCAAGTGACTTTTTCGCCGAACACGCCCGGGCCGCCTGTTGTTGGATTGGGAAAGGTCGAGGAAGGCACATTCCAGGAGGGCCACTGGGTGCCTGGCCGCTGGCTGAACGGCGACGAGACGCAATTGCGCTACGACCTCTCTCCCGCCGCAGCCGAGAATCAATCGGGGACGGGCATGCGCTTCGCAGGAAACGGCCCGACGATCCAACGGGTGCAGTTGTACCGTTATCCGTGATCTGCGCCTGGTGGCGAAAGGAAAGGGGATACAGGGTGATTGCCCGGAGCCGCGCCGTTACCACAGGTATCGCTGCAGCCCTCATTCTCTCGCAGTCGCTGGTCGTGTTCCTGCCGCAAGCACGCGCGCAACAAGGACAAGCGGCTCCTGCGGCTGTCGATTTCAAATTTTCCTTCGGGCCGGGCAGGCTCGCGCCGGATGCGGTTCGAGTGCTGCCTTCGACGGTGTACTCGCACGAATTGGGCTACGGCTTCGAGCCCGGCGCTTCGATCCAGTGCCTCGATCGCGGTGCCGCCGACGCGTCGCGCAGCCATTTCTGCACGAGCGACAAGCCGTTTTTCTTCTCGGTGGACGTTCCCGAAGGAGACTACGACGTCACAATCGTCCTGGGCGACCCGCAGGGACAGTCCGTCGCAACGGTGAAAGCGGAATCGCGCCGCCTGCTGATTGTGAAGTCGGAGACGTCCGCGGGACAATTCGACACCCGATCGTTCACCGTGAACGTGCGGTATCCGGAAATTGCCGGAGGCGGACGCGTTTCCTTGAAGCCGCGCGAACTGGCGACCTGGGACTGGGACCACAAGCTGACGCTCGAGTTCAACAACAAGCGGCCGTGCGTCGTCTCGCTCGAGATCAAGAAAGCCGAACGCGCCGTGACCGTTTATCTCGCCGGGGACTCGACGGTTGTGGACCAAGCCGTGGAACCCTGGTGCGCCTGGGGACAAATGCTGCCGCTATTTTTCAAGCCGGGCGTTTCCATCGCCAACAACGCCGAATCCGGCGAAACGCTGAAGGCGTTCATTTCGGAATACCGGTTCGCAAAAATCATGAGCACGATCAAGCCCGGCGACTACCTCTTCATCCAATTCACGCACAACGACCAAAAGCCCGGCCCCGATCACGTGGACGCGTTCACGGATTACAAATCCTTTTTGAAGCTGTACATCAACGAGGCCCGGTTGCACGGCGCAACGCCGGTGCTGGTCACCTCGATGAACCGCCGCACCTTCGGCCCGGACGGAAAAATCACGAACTCGATGGGCGATTACCCGGAAGCCATGCGCCAAACAGCCAAGGAAGAAAACGTGGCCCTGATTGACTTGAACGCGATGAGCAAGATTCTTTATGAAGCGTGGGGCCCGGAGAATTCCGTGAAGGCATTCGTGCAATATCCGGCGGGCACGTTTCCGGGGCAGACGCAAGAATTGAAGGACAATACGCACTTCAATTCCTACGGCGCGTACGAACTGGCGAAATGCATCGTCGAGGGCATCAAGTCCAACCAACTCGGGATCGCGCAGTATCTGTTGGGAGACACGGCTCCTTTCGACCCGGCGCATCCCGATCCTTTCGAGGACTGGCATTTGCCGATGAGCCCGTTCAGCACGCCGACAGCACCGGCGGGCAGGTGATCCGCAGGAATCCACACGAATAAAGGAGAAACGACTTGCGCCCCAAACTTGTGATTGGATGTCTTTGCCTTCTTGCCTTTTGTGTTTCCCGGCTGCCTGCCGCCCCCGATCAAACGCATACCGTTCGCATCGGCTATTGCGGGACGATTCGGCAGATTGACGACGTGAAAGCGGCGGGCTTCGACTATATCGAGCTGCGAACGTCGGAAGTGGCCGCGCTGTCCGATGCGGATTACGCCCAGTTGGCGGCAAAACTGAAACAGACCGGGCTCCCCGTGCTTGCAACCTATTTGTTCATTCCGGCGAACATCAAACTGACGGGGCCGAGCGTGGACAAAGAGCAGCAGATGAATTACGTGCGAATGGCGCTGGATCGGGTTTCCCGTTTAGGGGCACGGGTAGTGGCGCTGGGAAGCGGCCCTGCCCGCCAATATCCAGAGGGTTTCCCGAAGCAGCAGGCATACGAGCAATTTGTGGAGTTCTGCAAGCGCCTTGGCCCGGAGGCGCGAGCCAGGAACATCACGATTGCTGTGGAACCCCTGCGACCCGAGGAATCCAACCTCATCCAATCGTTGGCCGAGGGGCTCGACCTGGTCGCAGCGGTGAACGATCCGAACATTCAACTGAACCTCGATTACTATCAGTTCGAGATGGTGAAGGAAGACCCCGCTGATATTCTCCGGGCGGGGGATCACATCCGTCACGTGCACATGGCAAATCCGACGGGTCGCGTCTTCCCATTGCGCTGGGAGGAGTACAACTACGGGCCGCTCTTTGCGAACCTCCGGAAAATTGGGTATGCGAGGGAGATGAGCATCGAGGGAGCGACGACGGATTTCACGAAGGAAGCGCCTCAATCCATCGCCTTCTTGCGCATGGCGCTTGCGCGCCAGCCGTGACGCGAGGCTGCGTCTTGGTTCGGCTTGGCGGGACCGCAGGCGGCGAGAGGCTGCTGGGAAACGCGAAGATGCACAATCAAACGGTTCGACCCAGGAGGGAAATCTTGAAGCACCGAACGTTCTGCGGAATCGTCTGCCTCCTGTCCCTGCTCTTTCTGGCCAGCGGGCACAGCCAGCAACCTCGAGTGCGAATCGGCTGTACCGGCATGGTTAGTTCCATCGACGCCGTGAAGGCGGCGGGTTTTGATTACGTTGAGCTGAACACCACTGAAATCGTCTCGCTTTCCGACGCGGACTTCGCAAAGCTCGAAGAGAGCGTGAAACAGAGCGGCTTCCCGGTCTACGCGACCTCGAACTTCATTCCGGCCAACATAAAACTGACGGGACCGGCCGTGGACCCCGATGCGCAGATGGCGTACGTCCGCAAAGCGTTCGAGCGCGTTTCGCTGCTGGGCTCGCACCTAATGATTTTTGGCAGCGGGCCCGCCCGCACCGTTCCTGCAGGCTTTTCTCACGAAGAGGCGTTCCGGCAATTGGTGGACTTCTGCAAGCGAATCGCCCCGGAGGCTCGCGCCAAGGGAATCGTCGTCGCGGTCGAGCCACAAAATCTCGAACAATCCAATATCATCAACAGCACGGCGGAAGGATTGAAATTGCTCGATGCAGTGAACGATCCGAACATTCAACTTGTCCTCGACATCTACTATCTGGACCAAGCGCATGAGGACCCGGCTGAAATGATCGCGGCGAAACAACACATCGTGCATCTCCATTTCTCGAATCCCAATGGCCGCGTGTTTCCGCTGCGCTGGGAGGAATACAACTACGCCCCATTCTTTGCGGCGTTGCGAAAAATGGACTATGCAGGCGCGATCTCCATCGACGCCCACGCCAAGGATTTCGCGAAAGAGGCGCCACAGAGCGTCGCATTCCTGCACGACGCTCTTTCGCGATAGCCGCGGGCGCAAGGCCTGCGGCCTTTGACCTCGCAAGACACTGGTCCGTGTCACTTCTTCTGGAATAGAATCGCCCGGCTTGCATCACATCTGAGAGGAAGAACAGAAATGACACGAATCTGGGGAATGTACCTCCTGCTCGGAGCCGCCGTCGCGACCGCCGTACCGGCATGCGCCCAGCCCAAGCCGGCGCCAGACCAGTCCGCAAACGGGGCGGTCCTGCTGCTGCGCTCTAAAGCGCTGGCGCAGATGGGGACGGGCTCGGAGAGCCGCGCGCTGAAGATTGACGGCCTACTCCTGGAGACCGCGCAGGGGCGCACGCCGCTGCCCGCGGAGTTGATCGCAACGCCGCAGAAGGACGGAACCATCCAGGGCCAGACCAAGCTGCCGGACGGCCGGACCGTGAAGCTCACGGTGACGCCCGACGGGAACAATTTCACTCTCAAGCTCAGCGCGCAACCCGAGTTCGGAATCGTCAAGTGGGGTCTGGCGATCGAGGCCGGCAAGGACGAGTACTTCACCGGGATCATGGAGCTCCTCGTGGACGGCCCGCAGCAATTGACCTGGGCGCCGAATCCCACGGCAGCCCTGAATTTGCGCGGGCAACAAATCGACATGATCCTCAAGCCCACGCTTTCGGTTTACGCGCCGTTCTATCTTTCCTCGCGAGGATATGCGGTTTTCGTCAAGACGAATTGGCCGGGCCACTTCGATTTCTGCGCCGGCGATCCGGATCGTGTGACGATCGCGTTTGAAGGCCCCACGTTCGAGATGAAAGTCTATACCGCGAAGGATCCGGCGACGCTGGTTCGCGAGCACGCCATGGACGCGGGGCCGCCATTTTTGCCGCCGAAGTGGATGTACACGCCGTGGCGATGGCGCGACGAAAACACCCAGCGCTCCACTTATTACGACGGCACTCCCGTCACCGGGCCGTTCAATTCAGAGTTCATGGAAGACGTCCTGCTGATGAAGGCGTTCGGGATTCCGAACGGGATCATGTGGATTGACCGCCCGTGGGGCCCCGGGCCGAATGGGTACGATGATTTCGAGATTGACTCGAATCGCATGCCGAACTTCGAAGCTTCGATCAAATGGCTCAACGAAAACAACACGCAGATGCTTCTCTGGATCGGCCCGTTTTTCCAGGGAAAAATGAAGGAAGAGGCCCTCGCCAAGGGTTATAACCTGCCCGGCCAGTTGCCGACTCGCAACAACTATCCGCTCGCGGACTTCAGCAATCCCGCGGCGCGACAATTCTGGCAGGACGGCGTCGCCAAACTGCTGAAGATGGGCGTAACCGGCTTCAAGATGGATCGAGCCGAAGAGGATATTCCGGAGACCGGCACATACAAAATTTTTGACGGCCGTACGATTCGAGAGAATCGCGATGCGTACCCGCCCATGTACATCAAGGCCGCGTACGACGTGGCGATGAAATACCATCCAGACGGCAATTTCGTTCTTATGCCGCGCTCCGCCTACACTGGAAGTTCGGCGTACGGCGTGTTTTGGAGCGGGGACATCGGCGGCACGGAATACGGCTTGCGCGCCGAAATCATCGCCGTGCAACGCAATGCCGTGGACGGCTATCCGAACTGGGGCTCCGACACGTGCGGTTACACGCTGGACGTTCCGGAGGAGATTTGCGGGCGCTGGCTGGAATTCAGCAGCTTCACACCCATCATGGAGGTCGGGCCAACCCGCAACCTCGGCTTTTGGAATCTGCCGCGGCAGCCGAGTTACGACGCGCAGTTGATCGCCCTCTGGCGTCTCTACGGGCGTCTGCACCAGCAGTTGGAGGACTACAGTTATAAGGCGGGCCAGGAAGCGCATGAAACCGGAATGCCGATCGTGCGGCCTCTTTTCCTGGTGGATCCGAAATCGCCGCAAGCCTGGTCGAACTATTGGACCTATCTGTACGGCCCGGACATTTTAGTCTCGCCAGTCTGGGAAAAGGGCAAACGCACGCAGGAAGTCTATTTGCCGAAGGGTTCGAGTTGGCGCGACGCCTGGGATCCGAAGAAGGTTTACAAAGGCGGGCAAACCATCACGGTGAATGCGGACGTGCAGCAATTGCCGCTGTTCATTCGCGTCGGGTCGGGAATCGAGCTCGGCGATTTGAATCAAGAGTGGAAAGAGTCCCTCGAAATCGCTCAGAAAAAACCGGACTTGAAGGCGCTCGATGCTGAAGTGAAAGCTTGGTTCGACAAGTACCAACAGCAGCAGTCCGCGCCGAAACCGTGAGCGCGTCGCGCGAATCCGGCTCGCGAGGAACGCTGTGAATTCGGCCGCTCCGCCGGGCCAGGCAAATCACGATCCGAAGCTTGAAGCGTCCGCGGAGCAAGCAAGATTCAGCGCCGGGCGCGACGGCTGGGGCGCGCTGGTGCGGCCGGGCTCGCTTCAAGTCACGACGACGGCATTCCTGGCGCTGTTCTCAGTTGTGGGCTTGGCGCTCTACGGTCTTCCCTTCTATTACGACTTCATGGTGCACCAGTTCGGCTGGACGCGCGCGCAGGTGACTTCGGGCAACGCGCTCAGCAAGTTGGTCGTGGGCCCCGTGTTCGGATTCATCGCAGGCTGGCTGGTGGACCGGTTCGGACCGCGACGATTGATGATGGCGGGCATTCTGATGGCGGGCCTCGCGCTGATCGGCCTTGGTTCGATCTCAACGCTCGGCATGTTTTACGTCTTCTATCTATTCAATGCGCTCGGCTACGTCTGCGGCGGCCCGCTCCCCTGCCAGGTGCTGCTCTCGCGCTGGTTTGACAAGGCGCGCGGCAAAGCGATGGGGATTGCATATCTCGGGATCGGGGTGGGCGGCGCGATAGTTCCCCTCATTTCAGCGGCGCTGGTTGCGCGATTCGGCTGGCAGAGGGCGCTCGAAGGCGTCGGCATCCTGGTCGTCGCGTTTGCGTTCCCGATGGCGTACTTCGTGAAAGAATCCCCGCCCGGCCAACCCGTGCGGTCCGCCGCGGCGCGGCCATCCTCCAAGCGCGCGTTCAAGACGCCTGCGTTCTACCTGCTGACCGTCGGCAGCATGTGCTCGATCGGGGCGCTCGCGGGCGTGCAACAGAATCTGAAACTCTTCCTTGGCGCGGACCTGCGGTTTTCGCAATCCGCCGCGGCGCGCATCATTTCGCTCGTCCTTGCATTCAGCATTGTCGGGCGGCTATTCATGGGCTGGCTCGCCGACCGCATGCCCGTCAAGCACGTCATGCTGCTGATTTACGTGCTCGTGGCCGGCGCTATTCCGTTGCTGTTCCTGCATCAAAGTCACGCCGCTCTATATCTTTTCGCCGCGATTTTCGGGATCAGCCTCGGCGGGGACTACATGATCATTCCTTTGATGACCGCGGAAGTTTTCGGTGTCGAGATCCTGGGCCGTCTGATGGGAGTAATCCTGACCGCGAGTGGGGTCGCCGAGGCCGCGGCGCCGTGGATGATCGGACGCCTTCGCGATGTCAGCGGAAGCTACTCGGGCGGCTTCCTCATTCTCATCGCCATGGCCGCGTCAGGCGCCATCGCGATTGCTTTCTTGCCCAAGTCGCGCTGCGCGGACTGAATCTCCGGTCGCGTGGAATCCGTTCCGCAAGCCCCAAAAGAAAACGGCATGTGCGGCCCCGACGAACGGGGCCGCACATGCCGGTAAGGTTGTTAACTCGCGCTTTCTACCAGTGGAACTTAAGCGCGATTTGCAGAACGCGCGGGTCGTACTGCGACGGGATGACCCCCGACAAGCCTGCGCCCGTGATGTACCCGAAGGTGCTGCCCGACGTCCCGGAAGTGAGGCTGCCGGTGGCTGGCGCCTGGGGGTTCCAGTGGTTGAGAATGTTGAACGCGTCGAAGCGCAACTCAAGCTGCATGGCTTCGTGGATGGGGATCATACGGCTGACGGACAAGTCGAGGTTGATCGCTCCTGGAGCCCGCAACAAGTTCCGTGAGATGTTGCCGAACTGGCCGGAACCGCCGAAAGTCGAGGCGGAAATCGGATAGGGGAGTAAGGCGCCGGACGCATAGACGTTGCCGGCGACAGTGCAAGTTGTTGCGGGCGACGTCGGCGTGCAATTGGCAGTCACCGCGTAGGCAGGATTCAGTGTTGTTGTAGCCGTGCAAGCGGCTGTTGTGCAGGCCGTAATGTAGAACGGCGCCTGATTGTAATACTGGTAGCCGTTGTTCAGAGCGTTCGCGTACACGTTCTGGATGCCATAGCCCGGCGCGAAGGAGTAGAAACTCCCGTTGGTGTTCCCGCCGGTGAGCGAGTTGTCACCTTGCAGAGGGTCAACCGGCAACCCACTGACGACGCGCAGGTTCGGTGCTATCTGCCATCCGCCTAGAATCCAACCCTTCCAGTTGTGCCCACTGACCGGGCTCGAGGCAACGATGGAAGCATTGAACATCTGGCGGATGTCGAACTCGCAGGGCCCGTAATTGAGGGCCCAATTTGTTTGCTCTATGTATCCCGAGACGCCGTTCAAATCGTTCTGCGGCTCGATGTCGTCGAAGCAGTGGCTGTAGGTGTAGTTCGCATTAAGCGTGAAGCCCTGCCCGAACCTGTGCTGCAAGCTCGCGATCAAGCCATTGTAATTGGCGTTGTTGCTGTCGGTGCCCATCTCCATGCCGGTGCTCAACTCGTTGTAGCCCAAGTTCGTCGCGACCTTGCACGTGAGGGTAGCTTGAGCGCAACCAACGGCACCGCTCGAAGAAATGCCCGTGGCAACGCCACTGGAATTGTAAGTCGTGGTGGCTCCCCCCGCCAGCACGTTCAGATACGCGCGCTGGGGCTCGTTCCCGGAGGTGCAGATTACGCCGGTTGCGGTAGCGCTGGGCAAGGAGCACAGATTCGCAGCCCCGATATTGGACACTGGAGTTTCCGAGAAGTTGTACGAATAGCCAAACGGCATATCCGTGCTCTTGTTGCCCAGGTACGTGATGGACATCATCCAGTTTCTCCACAACTGGGCTTGATAGCTAAGCGTCCATTGCACCACGTAGGTGGGCTTCATGTCCGGCGGTATGACCACCCACAACGCGTTTGCCGGGAAGTCGTTGATCGACGGGAACGGGCCCTTGTAGGCCAGCTGCGCTGGCGTGGGAGTGGAACCTGTCGCGCCGATACATCCGCCAGGCGTGTAGTATTCCCACGGATTGGACGTCGTTCCGCAGAAATTGCCAGCAGCAAGGCTCGAGAAGCTTTGCGTAAGGTCAATCTCATCAATTCCCGGCGGGTCTGAAGTCAACCGCTGGCCATACCAGGCTGCAGTTGCATCACGGAAAATGCCGGCGCCGATGCGGACCACTTGCTTCTGGCTCCCGCCCGGGGCCCACGTAATCCCGAGTCTGGGGTCAAGAAGGAGGAGTTTGTCCGCCGTGAACGCCTTGGACACGCCCGGATCGCCGTAGAAAGACATGCCCGCTGGGGGACATGCGTTCGGATCTGCGGCGAGCGCGGTTGCCGTGCAGTCGTTTGCGTACGAAGGACTCCGCACGTTCTCGACGTAGTTTTGGAGGTTGAACGACGCGCCCCGCCCGTAAACGTCGGAGGGGAACAACTGCGGCTCCCAGCGCAATCCCGCGTTGACCGTTATGGAGTGGGACAGTTGGATCGTATCCTGGAAATAAACGGCGGGGAATGTTCCGCGATAGGTTACCTGTTGGGGCCGGCTCTCGCTCTGCCCGCTCGGGAGGCCAAGCAGATAGTCCGTGAGCGAGCTGTTCGTCCACGACGTGCCGTAGGTAAAGGTTTCGTCGTTCTCGTAATTGGTCAGAGTGTTGACTTGCGACCGGAGAACATCGACGCCGAAGTTAAAATGGTGCCTCCCGTGGATAACGTCCACGTCATCCGCCTCTGCGATGCCGTTCGAGTTGAAAGCGCCGAAGTTACACGTGCCGCACCCGACGGTGAAGGGGCCGCTGATCTGGAGGAAATTGCTCGTTTCCTCGTAGGAAGTGTATCCGAGATCGTTCCCGTTGATCGGGATGCCCGCCGTGCGATCGTCGCGGCGGCGGTTCCAAGTCACGTGCAGCGAATTGATAATCGTCGGTGTGAACGTATAGGTGTCGCCAAACGTGAAGCTTTGCGCCCTCTGGAATACGCCCGGGCCACCCGTGAGCAAAAGGTTGAGTGGACTACTCGCGACTAGTTGCGAGGCAGGCGGATCGGTGAAATTGTCAACAAAATACCGTCCGAAGAGGGTGTGCTTCGAGCTCACCACCCAGTCCATCTTACCGATCACGTTATCCTCGTTCTCAAGCAAAGGATTCGGGTACTGCAGGAAGCCGCAAGGGTTGTAATTCGCCCCCGTGGGGTTGGTTCCTTGCCCCGGCCCATAAGGAACGGCAGCCGTGGTGTTGCTGAATATGGCCAAGGCGGAAGGGTCCCAAAGCGGCGCACCCGTCATGACCCCACCCGCTCTATAGGGGGCCTGGAGCCAATCCTGGATATCGGTAGAGGGCGATGGCCCCGGGCCAAACAGCGCGGTGTTGCCGGTTTTATTGCCGGTCGTCGCGTACAGCGCCGAAGTCGCGTTGGATAATGTTGAGCAGTTCGGGACACCCGCCCAATAATTGGTCGGGTTGCCGTGTGTGTTCGTGCTCGTTGCAACGTCGTTGAAGTACGGCGCGAAATCTCCAGTTGAGACCTCATCTGCCGTAGGCATGCGAGTCGTCGTCGTGGAGACTTGCCGAATGCGCGTGCCCTGATAGCCCATGGACCAGAACAACTTGTCTCTAATGAGCTTGCCGCCGGCGAATCCCCCGAACTGATTGCGTTTCAGGATGTCGCAGGGGTTGCCCGTTATCGCGTCGGGGGTGCTGGCGCTCGTTACGTCGCTCGGCTGTTTGCAGTTCGTAGCCAGCGTGGCGCCGGGCTGCGGCCCGTTCTTATAAGGGTGAGGACGCGCATTGGTGAGGCCGTTGCGCAGGAACTCGAACAGATCGCCGTGAAAAGCGTTCGTGCCCGATTTCGTTACGATGTTCACAACGCCGCCGGACTTCAAGCCAGTGTTAGCCGGGAGGGCGCTCGTCTCAACGCTAAACTCCTGTAGCGCGTCGGGGAACGGGAAAGGCAGATTTGTGAACGAATACGTGTCGTTGTTGTCCCCGCCGTCCAACAGGTAGTTCGTGCTGTTCAGTTGTCCGCCGGCGACCGAGATGCCGAAGGAGCTGTAGAAGCTCTTGCTTCCGGCGAGGTCGCCCATTCCTGCTCCCCCGCCCGTGGCACTGCCCCCGGCGTCCTGGGCCATCACGGCGCCGCCCCCAAGCACGACCAAGTCTGTTGCAAAGCGGCCGTTCAGAGGCAGATCCATAATTCGGCCTGAGTCCACCACGCTCGAAACCGCGGCATTTTCGGTTTGCAACATGGTGGCGCCCGAAGACACCACGACGCTCTCGGAAACGGCGCCCAGTTGCAAGGACACGTTCAAAGTGATGTGATCGTTCACTTGGAGAACGATTCCGGATTGTACGTAGCTTTTGAACCCGGTCTTGGAAACTTCCAGGCGATAAGGACCGACAGGCAGGCCCGGCAGAATGTATCTGCCGTCCGCATCAGAGGTCGTATCGTGTGACACACCGCGTTCCGTCTCGATCATCTTGACGGTCGCGTCAGGTACCGCGGCGCCGCTCGGGTCAGTCAACTGCCCGGTGACTTCCGCGATTGCCACTTGCTGGCTGAAAGAAGGGATAGGAACAAGAAACGCTAGGGCGAGCAAACAGGCAAACACACACAGTGCACGCCCTAAATAGTCGGCACGGACCATTTAGCCTCCTAAATGCAACACTTTGAGATAACCACACCCCAGCCCCACATACCGCAACGCCGATTACCCCTAACCGGCGAGTGCGGTTCGTGAAGCTCTACCCCAGAAATAGACACCCCCGCGAATTAATTGTCAAGGGGTTTTCCGGGGAAAACTTTAGTACCGGCAATACCATTCGTTCCCCACGCCTTGAACCGCAGCGTCTGGTGCTTCCGCTCCGCGCGACCTCAATCTCCCGCAAGATTCCGTTTCTCGCGCTTGCGGACTTCGGCTCGAAACCACGCGTCGCGCGATTCTTGCGCGTGAAGAAAGTTGAGGCCATGCCCGCCACTTGTGTCAAAATCCGCCGTTCATGGATTTGCTCGATCAATTCGAGAGCGCGGCGCGCGAGGCGGCAGCAACGGTCGAGCGGATTCCTCGTTCGCCGGAAGCCATCGCGGCGGCGGTTGCGCGAGCCGCCCCAAATGCGCAACGAATTGCAGTCGCCGAATTGGCGGACCTGCCTTCCGAACTATTCGACGATTGCAGGCGTCTGCCCGGCGTCTTTACTGGCCGCACGAAGAAGGAATTGAGCGCGGCCGAGGTTGGAATTACGGAAGCGTTCGCTGGCGTGGCTCGCACGGGCTCTCTCTGCGTAGCTGTGGACCAGGCTGACACCGGGTACGCCAGCCTGCTCGCGCGCACGCACATTGCGGTCCTCGCCGTGGAAGATATCGTCGAGCGGCCCGCGGATCTGTTCCGCCCGGATCGCTTGAATGGCAAGGGCCTGCGCCGCAACTACGTGTTCGTCACGGGCCCGAGTGCGACGGCGGACATGGGCCCCCTCGTGCGCGGAGTTCATGGCCCGCAACGACTGCACATTCTCATTCTGGTCTAGATCATGGCCGCTTCCTCGATACCTTCACTCGATAGCCCGCGCGCGTTTGCAAACAAGAGCCAGAAATCCGTGCTCGTCGCCGCGATTCGCATGGCGCTGCGCGTCGAAGGGCCCGCCGTTCGGCACAACGTCCAGACGCTGAACCGCAATCGTTACATCGCCACGGCCGCGATTCCCGATTACGAGGCGCTCAAGGACCGGGCCCGAGCAATCAAAGAGCGCGCCCTTGCGCGCCAGGAAGAACTTGTCGCAACGCTCGAAGCAAGCGTCAATCGCAACGGCGGCCACTTCTTCTTCGCCCGCACGGCCGAAGACGCCACCCGCTACGCCGCCGAAGTGTGCAAGCGCAAGGGCGTGCGGCTCGTGGTGAAGGCCAAGAGCATGACTTCGGAGGAGATCGGCCTCAATCACGTCTTGGAAAAGATCGGAATCGAAGTTGCCGAGAGCGATCTGGCCGAATTCATCCTTCAGGTCGCCGACGAACAGCCTTCGCACATTGTCGGCCCCGCGCTCCATTACAGCCGCGAGCGCATCACGGAGCTCTTCAAGCGCAAGTTCGAGACGCATCTCCCGCTCGATACCGGCGAGGAACTCACGAAATTCGCACGCGAAAAGCTTCGCGAGAAATTCCTGCAAGCCGACGCCGGAATCTCCGGGGCCAATTTCGTCGCCGCCGATTCCGGCACGCTGGTGCTTGTGGAAAGCGAAGGCAATATCCGCATGACGACGCTCGTGCCGCCGCTGCACATCGCCATCACCGGCGTCGAAAAAATCGTTCCCTCGCGCGAGGATCTCGGTCCCTTCATCGAACTGCTCGCCGCCAGCGGCACCGGCCAGCCCATGACCTCCTACACCAGCGTCATCACCCCTCCTCTGAGAGCCGCCCGGGTGATCACGGATGGAGCCGAGCCCGAACGCGAGTTTCATCTCGTCATCGTGGATAACGGGCGCTCGAAGATGCGGCAGGACCCGGTGCTTCAGGAAGCTCTGTATTGCATTCGCTGCGGCGCGTGTTCCAATTGCTGCGCCAATTTTCAGGCCGTCGGCGGACACGCTTTCGGAGGGGAAACCTATTCCGGCGGCATCGGCGGCGCCTGGGAAGCGGGTACGCACGACCTGGCACGCGCGCGGTTCAGCGATTTGTGCACCGGCTGCTCGCGTTGCGTTCCGCAATGCCCTGTGCGCATCGATATTCCCTGGCTGAACACGGTCCTGAGGCAGCGTCTCAGCCAGCACGATTCGTCTGCCGCGTCGCGCGCGATGAAACAAGTTCTCGCAGGCGCTCCTGCTGCGGACGCGGGTGCATCGCTGCAGAAGTTTTTCTTCGGCCGCTACGATATTGCGGGCAAATGGGGCTCGCGGCTCGCGTGGCTCGCCAATGGAATGAGCCGCCTCTCCCTGACCCGCAGCCTCCTCGAAAGCTTCGTCGGTCTGGACCGCCGCCGCGATCTTCCTCCGTTCGCCAGCCCGACCCTCGTCGCCGCTGCCAGGAGGCGCGCGAAGCGAAACCGCCCGGCGCAGGCGCTCGCTGCGCGTCACAAAGCCGTCCTCTTCGCCGACATCTTCACCAACTACGGCTCACCGGAGCGCGGGCTCGCGACTCTGCGCGTGCTCGAAGCGATTGGCGTGGACATCGTCGTGAGCGACGCATTGCCCGACGGCCGGGCCGCGCTCTCGCAAGGAATGATTTCCACCGCCGCCAAGCAAGCGCGCCGCACCGCTGCCCGGCTGGCCCAATATCTCGCCGAAGGCCGCGACATTGTCGTCGTCGAACCGAGCGTGCTCGCGATGTTCCGGCTCGACTATCGCCGCCTGCTCGAAGGCGACGCCGACCGCAAGCTCTTCGAGTCGCTTCGTGCGCGCAGCTTCGATGCGGCCGAGTACGTTTGGAAGTGCATACAGGAAGACGGTCTAGACGCCGCTGCGATCTTTCCTGCAGCTCGTTCGCCGCGCGGCGCGCGGCTCTTCTATCACGGCCATTGCCAGCAGAAGACCATCGGCAGCGCCGCTCCCACCGAAGCTTTGCTGCGCGCCGCCGGCTTCGACGTCGTCACGTCGCAAGTCGAGTGCTGCGGCATGGCCGGCAGTTTCGGTTATAAAAAGGAGTACTATGATTTGAGTTTGGCGGTCGGCCGCGACCTGTTCGGCCAGGTGCAACTCGCCGAGGCACAAGGGGAGCGCCGCGTGATCGTCGCGACCGGCACGTCGTGCCAGGAGCAACTGCACGCCGGGATGCAGCGCGAAATCGTGCACCCGATGGAGCTACTGGCGGAAATCGCACAACCGGCCGGCGCTTGACTGCGGGCGGGCAAGCCGCGCAAGCCTGACCGAATCGAGGAGGAATCATGCCGCGCACCCACGTCGTGCCGCGTCTCGCCGTGTACGTCTCTTTCGCTCTTCTGCTGATCGCCGCAAGCGGGGCGACCCGCGCACAATCGCCTGCCGCGCAGGATCCTATCGCGAGCCTCAAGCAATCGTTCGCGAGTCCTCCCGATGATTGCCGCATCATGATGCGCTGGTGGTGGTTTGGTCCCTCGGTCACGAAGGAGGAGCTTGACCGCGAACTTCGCGCAATGAAAGCCGGCGGCATCGGCGGCGTCGAGGTGCAGACGACGTATCCCCTCGCGCTCGATGATCCCGGCAATGGCTTCCACAATTTTCCGTTTCTCTCCGACGAACACATCGACGACCTGCGATTCGCCTCCGAAGAAGCGCGCGCTCTCGGCATGCGCTTCGATCTCACCCTCACAAGCGGTTGGCCCTACGGCGGACCGCACATCCCCGTCACGCAAGCAGCGGGAATGCTGCGTGTGGTTGCGACGCCGGTTCCGGACGGCGCAACTTCGGTCGCGGTTCCCGACGTCGGCGCAGGAGAGAAATTCCTCGCGGCGTTTCTCGTCGGCGCGCCGCAGGGCAAAATCGCCGTCGAAGGCGCGCAGCAGATCTCGGACATCCGCGACGGCCGAATCCATGTGCCGCACGCTGACGGCCCTCACGACGTTCTCTTTTTCATCGCGAGCCGAACCGGCCAGCAAGTGAAGCGCCCCGCGCTCGGCGCCGAGGGATTCGTGCTCGATCACTACGATCGCGCCGCGATCGAGAACCATTTGCATGCCGTCGGCGACCGCTTCATGCAAGCCTTCGGCTCCAATCCCCCATACGCCATTTTCAGCGACAGTCTCGAAGTTTACGAATCCAATTGGACCGGCGATTTCCTCGATCAATTTCAAAAGCGCCGCGGCTACGACCTCACGCCCTACCTCCCGGCACTGGTCGGCAACATCGGCCCGGCAACCGGCGCGGTGCGCCACGATTGGGGCAGAACGCTCACCGAATTGGCTGACGAGAACTACCTCACGCCGCTCGAGGAATGGGCCAAGGCCCACGGCACTCGCTTTCGTTCCCAGAATTACGGCACGCCGCCCACGACGCTTTCCAGCAACGCCCTCGTGGATCTGCCCGAAGGCGAAGGCTGGCTATGGAAAGGATTCTCGGCCGTTCGCTGGGCATCCTCGGCAAATCATCTTTACGGCAGAACCATCACATCGTCCGAAACGTGGACGTGGCTCCACTCGCCGGCCTTTCGCGCCACGCCGCTCGACATGAAAGCTGCCGCCGACGCCTATTTCCTCGATGGCAGCAATCAATTGATCGGCCACGGCTGGCCGTATTCGCCGCCTTCGGCCGGAGAGCCCGGCTGGCGCTTCTATGCTGCGGCTGTCTTCGACGACCACAATCCTTGGTGGCTCGTCATGCCCGACGTCACGCGCTACTTGCAGCGCGTCAGCTTCATGCTGCGGCAAGGCGCGCCCGCGAACGACGTGGCGCTGCTACTGCCCACCGACGATGCCTGGGCGCAATTCACGGCAGTGGTCGCGAATCCCGCTCCGCGCGCCGGATTTGGCGCGCCCCCGGGAGCCAACAGACAAGCCGGAGCGGCTGGTCTGCCACCTGGCGGGTTTGTGCCACCGCCTCCAGGCGCAAGCATCTCCGTGAATCAAGTGATCGCGCCGATGCTCGGGAACGTTGTTATCCCTCAGATCCTCGATGCCGGATTCAATTTCGATTTCATTGACGCCGATGCGATCGACAAAGTGGGGATTCCCTACCGCGTGCTGATCGTGCCGGGCATCGACCGCATTCCGCTTGCGACCTATCGCAAGATCGAAGCGTTCGCGAAGAATGGCGGCATCGTCATCGCCACAAAGCGTCTGCCCTCGCTCGCGCCCGGAATGAAGGAAGACGCGGCCGACACACCCCAAATCCAGGCGCTTTCCCAAAGCTTGTTTCAAGCCAACGGCGCGCCCGGCCATTTCTTACAGGACGAAACGCAGCTTGGCGCCGCACTCGCTCAATGGACCAAACCAGACGTCGTTCTCCTGCCCCCCACGCCCGATATCGGCTTCGTCCATCGCAAGCTGCCCTTCGCGGATGTTTATTTCATCGCGAACACGAGCAATCAGACCGTACGGACCAAGGCGACATTCCGCGTTTCAAGCCAGCAAGCTGAAAGTTGGGACCCCGTCTCCGGCGAGAGCGAGAGTTTGGGGACAACTTCAAGCGTGGACCTCGAGCTTCTACCCTATCAATCGCGCTTCCTGATTTTCTCGGCGCAGAAATCTGCCCCCGCAAAACCGCCGAAACAAACTGTGCCCAAACCGAAAACTGTGCCCGAGCCGATTGACCTCACAGCCAACTGGAACGTGAAATTCGGCAACGCCGGCGAAACGGTCCAGATGGACAAGCTGCGTTCCTGGACCGACAACGATGGCACAAAATACTTTTCGGGCGCAGCGACGTACGAAAAGACGATTGACGTCCCCGAGAAAATGACGAAGTCCGGCTTCCGGCTCGTCCTGGATTTCGGTGAAGGCACTCCGATCGAAATGCCCCCGGTGCGTCCCGGCTTCGGTTCGGACGGCACAGGCTCCGGCTCGCCGCGGTCGCAGGTGTGGCTCGATAGCCCGGTGCGCGAAGCGGCCGTGGTGTACATCAATGGCGAGCGCGCGGGCTCGGTCTGGCTGCCGCCCTACGAGGTGGACGTGACGAGATTCCTGCACGCCGGCGAAAACCAGCTGAAGCTTGTTGTCGGCAATCTCGCCATCAACGAAATGGCCGGGCGCGCCCTTCCGGACTATCGCTTGCTCAACGACCGCTTCGATGAGCGGTTCCAGCCGCAAGATTTGAATAATCTTCAGCCGCTGCCCTCGGGCATTCTGGGTGGCCTGCGGCTGGTTGCCCGCCCCTGACGAAGTGAGCGGGCGCTGGAGGCATTGTCTCGGCGATTAGACTTTATCGGCACAAGAATTGCGCGGTTGTCGAAACGGACGGCCGCTACTTCGAGCTTCGCGACGAAGCGTGGGACGATCTATTCGCTCGCAACGATCTCCCGCAATTCCTCGCTCGCCGAATCAAGAAACTGCGGCCCGTGCGGAAATCCCCGCTCGATCGCGCAGACCTCTTGCCGCCAATTGGGAGCCAGGAAGTCTGGGCCGCCGGGGTCACCTACTACCGCAGCCGCACCGCCCGCATGAGCGAATCGAAAAGCGCCGGCGGCGGAGACTTCTACGACCGTGTTTACGCCGCGGAACGGCCCGAGCTTTTTTTTAAGGCCAATCCCCACCGCGTCGCGGGACACCGGCAGCCGGTCCGCATCCGCCGCGATTCCCATTGGAACGTCCCCGAACCCGAGCTCGCTCTCGCGATCACTCCGAGAGGAAAGATCATTGGCTACACAATCGGCAACGACATGAGCTCCCGCGACATCGAAGGCGAAAATCCTCTCTATTTGCCGCAGGCCAAGGCCTACGCGCAGAGTTGCGGGCTGGGCCCCGGAATCCTCGTCTCGGACGAGCCACTGCCTCCCTCGACCGAAATTAAACTCGAAATCCTGCGCAACGCAACATCGGCCTTCAGAGGCGTCACGGCGCTCGCCCAGATGAAGCGCACCCCTGCCTCTTTGGTTGAATTCTTGTACCGCGACAACGAATTCCCCTTCGGATGCTTTCTCCTTACAGGAACCGGGATCGTTCCTCCCGATTCCTTCACGCTCCAGGCGAAAGACGAAATTCGCATCTCCATCGATCAAATCGGAACGCTGGTCAATACGGTGAGGTGACGCCGGCCGCCGGGCTTGACATTCTGACAATTAGATTGGCATTCCAATAAAATAAAGAGTAGGCGCGCGTGCCAACAGAAGAGGTGCGGGCAGTCAAAGCCCCTACCCGCAAGAATACACACTACGGAAGAGGAATATCCCTGCACTCAGGGCTAGGGTCGGTTTTCACCTCAGAGAGGAAACCATTGCAAAATTGTTCTAGAATCGCCCCTCGAATGCGCTCCCTGTCCCCAGCCGGCCACATTTCGTCTAAAGATTTCCACGCCAAAGTCGAGCGTCCGGAATAGAGGTAATCCACGACAATCATCAAGACCCGTCGTTCGGTCTCCTCATAATCGAAATGTTCGTTCTCCGGTTCATTCGGGTCGAATTCGGCGGGATTCGAGTGAAGGAAACTGTCTAGACTTGAGGCATTCATCCCAGCACGCAGCTCGCGGATCTCTTTGTCGTAAACTTCCAGGTACTCGGCACCCACATCCACAAACTTATCGCCCTCCAAACGGAGGATGACGAGCGGAAATGGAGATTCGGGATGCATCAATCGGTCAAATTCGTCGAATCCTCCGTCGCGAACCAGAATTTCGATCCGCCCATCTCGCCGGAGGTCCTCAAAGGTCGCCGTGTCACGGTTCTCGAAATCCCGGATTAATCCCGGCTTCCGCCCCAGCGATATGATGTTGTAAGTCCAACAGCAATGCGCTCCACCCGAGAAATCCACCAAGACCGCGTCAGGTTGCCCGTCGCCGTTGACGTCCTTCCCCGTAATCGGGTCAATGTCTATTCCCCAATCCTCCTCCTGATAAACGATTTCGCCTTTCGGTGATCGAATCGTGGCTTCACATTCCCCCTCAAGTGAACTAGGGTTCGGTTTGATTTCGATCGTATACCCGTTGACCTGAAGTGTTCCTCCGCCCTTCGTTCCGTGAGCCATTACGTCCTGGTAGCAATAGTAGCGCGCTGGCGCTTCGGGCTCTTCCCCGAAGGCAGGCAAGCCCATGGCCGCCAGTAGACCTAAAGCCAGAGCCGCCGTTCCGCGAAGACCAAACCGTGCAGACATTCTCACGGACAATGCCCCAAATGCTGACCGAGACTGCGCTTTACCAAGCATCCCTAGTGCCAAACCTGGCCGGACCGCAACATCACTTCACGCGCAGTTTGTCATCGTTGGGCAAGCGGCCGACCGCTCCCTCGCAGTGCTATTCGCCAGCCAGGACTTTGTACTGCGCCGCCGTCAGTGGAACGACGGATAGTCTGCCCATGAGGACGAGCGGTGAGTCGGCAAAAAGCTTGTTGCTCTTGATTTGTGCGAGCGACACCGGCTTCACAATTAGTTTTCCCGCTTTGATTTCAACTCTCGGGTTCTTCGCATCGGATGCGTCCACGGAAAGGACGGACGCGGTTCCGACGGCGCTCTTCCGGTCTCCAGTCTCATAAATGATCAGCCTTGTGCCGGAAGTCATTTCCCGAAGGTGCTTTACCGCGGCCGGATTGGTCACGCCGTCCCAGACGGTGGTTCCGTCGCGTTGGAGATCGGCAAAGGAATACTCGGAAGGCTCGGTTTTCAGCAGGAAAAATGCTGGCATGGGATTCTCACCCCTGAATTCTCATGCTTCCCTGTCTCTTGCGCAGCAAAAGGATAAACGATCAGCGGCGGCGTTTGCCGGGTGCGCAAATCGAAAATGAAAGCCGCTCACGCCGCCCGGGAAATGACGTAAATCGCGGCCACAAGCACGACGATGCCCAGCCACGAGTAAGCCCGCGAGGCCCCCGACGCGCCCTTCCATTCGCCGGTGATTGCGCCGAGCACGTTCGCCGTGACGATCATCGTCGCCATGAATGCCGGCCACCCAATGATTCCACCGAGCGAACCCATCGCGGCCGCGCCGAGACCATAGACGCAAATTCCCCCGTACCACATCAGCCCCATCGCGACGGCGCCAAGCCAATAACCGTAGGGAATTCCCTCCCCTCTGAATTCGCCCCAGGTCCTATTTCGGCTGAGCAAGTAGAGGCAATAGGCCGCGTTGGCAAGAAAACCCGCTCCAAGCGCCGGAACCCAGATCGCATTTGCGGAACTGGTCGCGCCGGCCCCCGCCAACTTCGCGGCGTCCGTCAACTTTGTGCCGAACGTGAAGCTGAAATTCAGCATCGGCGAAAGAATGCCCGACGCGATGCAGATCAGGAGTCCCGCAAGGAAGCTCGAGCGTTCGCGGCCCGCTTCGGGAGCACCCGCCGCGGCGGACTTCTGCTCGCGTTCGCGCTTCGCGCCGGCAATCGCGCAGAGAATGATTCCTACGATCACGATCCCGAGTCCCACGAAGAGGTGCTCGCCCTTCGGCGTCCATAGCTGGTCTGGATGCAGAATCGCAAGCGGCAGAAGCGAGCCGAGCGGGCTGGTCATGCCGAGAATGATCGCGAAGCCGAGCGCCATGCCGACCCGCGAAATGCCGAGCCCGAACAGCGTCGAGCCGCAGCCCCAACCGAAACCGAACAGCGCGACTGCGGCAATCGTGGCCGCAGGCGTGCTCGCGAACACCGAGAACAAGTGCGGGACGGTGTAAACTCCAACGGCGAGCGGAAGCAACACCATCGCAAAAATCGAATAGATCAACCAGGTGTTTTCCCAGCGCCAGCGGCCCATACCTTTCATCGGCACCGCAAACGCGCCCTGCAGCACTCCGCCCAGGACCACCAGCAAAGCGCCCATTTCAGCCTGACTGTTCATGGTTCCTCCTAGAGTCGCATTCCAGCAGTGGCGCGGGTCACTACGCTCTGAGGCCCGAACCGGCTCGCGGCAAGCAGGCCTCGAGACCTGGAGAGATTTAGTTCTTTCTGTTCAGGATGGCTTGAAACTTCCGGTAGGCTTCCTCCCATCCGGCTTCGGCTTTCGCCCCGCCTGCGCGGGCGGGCTCGAACACGCGCGCCGGAAACGACTCCGCAATCAGGTCGCGCGCTTCCGCCAGCGACGCGACCGCGCCTGTGCCCACCATCTGCAGCGCGAGATTGCCGAGCGCCGTCGCCTCGACCGGCCCGGCCAGCACGCGCCGGCCCGTCGCGTCCGCGGTGAACTGGTTCAGCAAATCGTTCTGCGCGCCTCCGCCGACCACGCGGATCTCCTCGAATTTCGTGCCGGTGAGAGTCTCGAGCGATTCGAGAACGTAGCGATATTTCAGAGCAAGGCTTTCCATAACGCCCCGCGTGTACGCCCCCGGCGAATCCGGCTTCGGCTGGCCCGTCTCGGCGAGGAAGGCGTCAATCGCATTCAGCATGTCCGGCGGAAGAGAGAACGACGAATCGTCCGGATCCACCAGGTGCTGCAGCGGCTTCTTGACAACTGCCGAGGCGAGCAGATCCTGATGCGAGTATTCCGAGCCGCGGCTCTGCCACGCCCGGCGGCAGCCCTCGAAGAGCCACATGCCCGTGATGTTCTTCAGCAGGCGCACGGTGCCGAAGACGCCGCCCTCATTCGTAAAATTCAGCCGCAGCGCTTTGTCGGTGACGACAGGCTTCGGCGATTCCGTCCCGAGCAGGGACCACGTCCCCGAACTGAGCAGCGCCGTACGTCCGCCGGAATGCACCGCGGCAAATGCCGAGCCCGTGTCGTGACACGCAGGCGCGACCACGACGGCGTCGCGCAGTTCCTTCTGGTGAGCGAACTCCGGCAGCAGCGGTCCCAGCACCGTCCCCGGCTCGACCAGCGGCGACAGCATTTGCGTCGGGATGCCGAGCCTGCCGAGCAGTTCCGTGGACCACTGGCGCGTGTGCACGTCGAGGAATTGAGTGGTCGAGGCGTTCGTGTACTCGCACCCGATTCTTCCCGTCATCCAGAAGTGGAAAAGATCGGGCATCGTGACGAAGTGGCGCGCATATGCGAGCAGTTTCGGCGTTGCCTGCGCGGCGGCGCACAATTGGTAAAGCGTGTTGAAGGGCAGGAACTGTATCCCCGTGATGCGGTAGATGTATTCCGGAGTGAGCGCATTGCGAACGCGCTCCATGACACCGTCGTTCCGCGCGTCGCGATAGTGAAAGGGATTTTCGAGCAGCGCGCCGTTCTCGCCCAGCAGCGCGTAGTCCACTCCCCAGGTATCCGCCGCGATCGCGTCGATCCGCTCGATGCCGTGCGAGCCCACCGAGGCGAGCGCCTGCTGCATCTCGTGCCACAGGCGCGGCGCGTCCCAGTGCAGACCGCCGTTGTAACGCACGGGCTCGTTGCGGAAACGGCGAATCTCCTCGATCGAAAGTCGGCCCGATCGCAACCTTCCGACGATGGCGCGCCCGCTTTCGGCGCCAAGGTCGAGCGCAAGATACGTGCGGTCTGGAATCGCTTTCGACATTTCCTGCGCCGCGAGTCTAAGTTTCGCGGGCCAAGGGTGCAAGCGAAAAAATGGTGCAAACCGCAAAAGTCGCTGCGCGGCGCGCAAGGCGTTCCGCGCCGGCGCGTTGCCGCGGCATCCCTGCGCCGGCTCCCCGCGGCACTTGTGCTATCATCTCGCAGGTCTCAGGGAAACCGGCGCGGCACTTGCCCGGGTGGACTGCACGACAATTCTATGAGGAGTGAAGTCTTCCATGCCTGAGAAACCGCTGCAGCGCATCTGTTTCTTGTTGCAAGTGAAAAAAGACCGCCTCGAGGAGTACAAATCCCGCCATCAAGCCGTCTGGCCCGAAATGCTCGAAGCCTTGCACAGGGCCGGCTGGCACAACTATTCGCTTTTCCTGCGGGACGACGGCATGCTGATTGGCTACGTGGAGACGCCTGACTTCAACCGCGCGCTCGAACAAATGGCGGTCACCGACGTGAATCGACGGTGGCAGGCTGAGATGGCGGAATTCTTCGAGGGTGTTCCGGGCCGCAACGCCGACGAGCAGATGCAACCCATTCCCCAAGTGTTCTTTCTGCCCTGACGCCCGCGCACATGGGCACGCCGGGCGCCACGGCGAAAATGCGCTTAGTGAATTATCTTTGGGACGCCGCACACGCGTGCGAGTCTCGCCTCACTCTACGAAGCCAAACTCCTGGCGCCGCAAACGCTAGGTGGCTTGCCCGACCATCTTGAAAACAGCAAAGGCCCGGCGCCGCTGATGCCAGCAACGCCGGGCCTTCGCCCATCCATGAAATGAAAGCCGCGCCCGATCAGGCGTAGCTCGAAACGGTCGACGCGTTTTTCTTTGCGCGCTCCGCGGTGATGCGCTCCAGGTAGCCGCTCTTCCGGAACGCGTCGAGCGGATCCTCGGGCAAGCCGCGGCCCCGCGCCCAATCGCGAATCGCCGGACGAACGTCGGTCGAGAACGCATCCTTGAGGCAATTCTCCGCGTCCACGAGAGATGCCTTGGCTTGCGCCGCCGCCAGTTTCTCATGGTCCACGATGACCGCCTTCGCGAAGAGCTCCTGCGCGGTCATCACGGTTTGGATCATTTCCTCGATCTTGCCTTTCAGGTTGTGGCTCTGATCCACCATGTAAGCGATGTCGGCGCGCTGCCCCGTCTCCCACTCATACAAGCAAATCTCATGGAAGATCCGGAAGATCTGGTAGGGATCGATCGATCCGAGCGTCAGGTCGTCGTCCGCATAGCGGCGGTCGTTGAAGTGGAACCCGGCCAGCATATTGTCGGCCAGCAGCCACGCGACGATCTGCTCGATGTTCTGGGCCTGATAGTGATGGCCCGTGTCCACCAGTACTTTCGCGCGAGGCCCCGCGGCCTTCGAGAGCAAGTAGGACATTCCCCAATCGCCAATATCCGTGTGATAAAACGCCGGCTCGAAGGGCTTGTACTCGACGAGCATTCGCTGGTTCCCCGTGAGCCGCCCATGCAATTTCTTCAGCCCTTCCTCGAACCACTTCCGCCGCTGGCGGATGTTGGCCGTCCCCGGGTAACTGGAGCCGTCGGCAAACCAAAGTGACACATCGCGGCTCCCGAGCTTCGTGGCAATCTCGGCGCTGTCGAGCAGGTGGTTCAGCGCGGCCTCGCGAACGGCCGGATCCGGATTGCCCAGCGAGCCGTGCTTGTAAATCTGGTCTTGGAACACATTCGGGTTGATCGAACCGGCGCGCACCCCATAGCGCTTTGCCAGTTCGTTCACGTTCCCGATGCTGTTCAAGCCTTCCGGCAGGTCCCAAAGAACGTGCACAGCAACCGTAGGACAGACCCCGGTCACTTTGTGCACTTGCCCGGCATCGCTGAATTTCTCTTCGATCGTGGAAGCGGCAGCGAGTTGGAGAAACTTCCCGAATCGCGTGCCGGTATTGGCAAAACCCCACGAAGGCAGCTCGATCTGAAATGTATCGAGAGCCTTCGCGACTTGCTCTGACCTCCTAGTGGTCAGCGTCATGGATATGCTCCTCAGAGCGCGAAGGTGTTGGTGCCCAAACGTGCCGGATGCTAACACCCCGAGTAGGCGAAGTCCATAGAACCCGGCCGGCGGTATTGCGGGCTGCCATCGCACGGACACCAACTGCAAGGCTGCGGCGCTGTTGCACCACCGCGGCGCTTGGCTGGCCAAGGTCATTGGGCCTAAACTGTCTTACATGAGGCGCTTTTTGTCCGTGATGTGCGCTCTGGTTGCATTGGCCGTTTTGCCCTGCGCCGTTGTTGAATCTGTGGCCCAGAGTGAAGCCAGCTCCAATAGCCCACAAGACGGGGTCGTCCTGACCAAGCTATTCCAGCCTGTCTATCCTCCCTTGGCGCTACAAGCAAGGATCTGGGGCGATGTGGAACTGAAGCTTGGCGTCCGACAAGATGGGACTATTGCATCGGCGGAGGTGGTCAGCGGTCACCCAATCCTGAAACAGGCCGCGTTGGACAGCGCACAGCATTCGCAATTCGAGTGCCGGAAATGCGGCGAGGCTGTAAACCCATACCGACTGGTGTACACATTCCAGCTTGGTCCGACAAGATACTGCACGTCGACCGACGCCGACGGTACTTACGACGCCGACGGTACCTACCCCCAGGTGATTCAATCGCAGAACCACGTGACTGTGGTCGACCAGCCGGTAGGTACTTGCGATCTAGCTCCTGAAGTCGGCAAGGTTCGTTCTGCGAAATGCCTTTACTTATGGAAATGCGGCCACCGCTCAGTACCGCTCGGCGCACCGGATGATTCGCACTAATGGTCGATTACGCCGATTGAGATAATGCACGCGACCACGTCCAAGTGGACGGTTAATTGGCCCGCCAACCTCGGCAATCACGCAAGAGAGGTGCTGCGGATTACAAGGCTCGTGACAATGTTTGAGATAGTCGGGGAGACAGAAGACGCGATCGCATCTTTCATAGTGGCCTCACTAACAGGATAGCCAATTGCAAGCCTCTCCCTTCGAACTATAATCAGGTGCTTCGTTTCCCTGGCTCGGGAGGATCAGATGATCGATCAACTTTATGACCTCATCGGTGGAAAGCGAACCGTCTGGGCTGCCACCGAGGCCTTCTATAAGAGAGTCCTAGCCGATGACACCCTCAGCCCCTTTTTTAAGAGCACCGATATGGCGCAACTACGCGCCCGGCAAAGCATGTTTATCTCCATGCTGCTCGGGGGAGGAACCGTCTATACCGGCAAGGACATCGCATCTGCCCACGTGCATGCGCGGGAGCAAGGGTTAAACGACGGGCACTTCGATAATTTTCTGAAGCACTTTCGCGGAGCACTGATTGAAGTCGGCGTCCAGCCTGACAAGGTGGAGAAGGTCGTGAAACTTCTTGAAAGCAGACGTAGCTCTGTCCTGAATCCCTGAGACGGTTTCCGGAATGCTTTCCTGGTTGGCCTTTACCCTCCTTCAGTCGTTCGCATCACGGTCTGTGAGAGAGCTTCACATCGATTGCCTGGCTGCCCGGCCAACTTCTGTTAAGTCGGCTCACCGGACATCTGGCCGCTGATTTTGGGGTCAATTCCAGCTGTCCGATAAGGGCGCGCTACCCATTCAAGCGATTGGTGCGCCTGGTGGTGGATACCTTCTTGGAAGAGCGCTTTTCATGATACAGAGCACGGTCCGCCGCGGCCAACAGCTCATCGATGGTCTCGCCATCTCGCGGGAATATCGCCGTCCCCGCACTCACGGAGATAGGCGGCTCCACGCCGTCGTTTCTCACCTGCTCGGAGATGCGATGAGCCACTTGCGCAGCCGCTTCGGAGTCCGTTTCAGGGAGAACGATCACGAATTCGTCGCCTCCGTATCGCGCAGCCGTATCAATTGCGCGGCAACGAATACGGAGAACGTTTGCCACCCGGCTGAGCGCGCGGCTACCCACGAGATGACCGTGAACGTCATTGATCTTCTTCAGGTCGTCCAAATCGAGCAACAGGATTGCGAAGGGTCGCGCAGTGCGGCCGTATCTTTTGATTTCCGCGTCGAGCGCGTCGAGAAGCCGCCGGTAGTTGGCAAGCCCGGTAAGCGGATCAGCCAAGGCTAGATGACGGATATGCTCTTCAGCCAGTTTGCGCTCCGTAATATCCAGCTTGATGGCGATGAAGTGGGTGACGTCTCCGGTCGCGCTTTTCACCGGAGTGATGGTCATCTCTTCCTGGTAAAGACTGCCATCCTTGTGTCGATTGAGCAGTTCTCCTCGCCACCTTTCCCCGGAGAGAATCGTCTCCCACATGTCTTTGAAGAATGCAGGGGAATGTTGTCCTGACTTGAGCAAATTGGTCCTCTGGCCAATAGCCTCGTCCCTCGTATAACCGGAAAGCTGCTCGAATGCTTTATTGACCCAGATAATTGTGCCGTCCAACCTGCTGATGAGGATGGGATTTGCGGCGGCTTCAAGTGCAGTCGCCTGAAGTTGCAGCAGATCCTCCTCCCCCGCGAGGTCGGAGATGCCCGGGCGTTCTGGTCGGTCGGTTTGCATAAGGGCTCTTTCAAACGCAGCGAGTGCAACTTCGGAAAAGGGCCTGGGTACACCCTATCAAACGGCGCTCAAGACGAATGATCCTATCTCCTTCGATTCGGTAATTATAATCGAAAGGGGAAAAACACGTCTCAATAGGCTTCCAGTAAGTTACTAGCTGGCCGCAGCGGTCGAAATCAAATAGGAGAGACGCGGGGCACGCCCGTTAGGTTGTACGTTGGATCGCTCGTTGTGCTAGCTGGTGCGCTGGACTGCGTGCACTCGTTGACCCGAAGCAGAGCAGGCGCCGCAGTCTCGACTAACTTCCGATAGACAACTGGAAAGTAGACGCGGCCCTGCACGCCCGCCGAGAGGTCTCGATAACCCCATTGTCATCGGTTAACTGCTTCCGGCGGGCCGGATTCCTCCGCCAAGAAGCCGGCTCATCTGAAGCCAACGCGCAAATTGATGACCCACTCCCCGGCCGGCGGGAATCTGAACAATATCGCGCACAAACCGCGTGAACCTTTGGTAGAATCCGGCCCGCAGCAGCGATTCAACTGTCCGTGAAGCCAGGGAACCATTCCGCGCACCGCTCGTCTGAATTCTGCCCGCACAATTCCCGTGGAAATACCGAGCATTCGAGGAGATAAGTCATGCCTGAGGGCTACTCTCGCCGGAAGTTCATCGCCACGATGGGAGCCGTGGCCGCATCTTCGTGTCTGCCCGCCGTGGCGGGCGCACGCCTCCCCGCAATCTTTGGTGCGGAGCGCCTCTACCCGCCGATGGATTTGTCCTATTTCGATCGGCCCATCTCGCCGGCGGCCGCCGAGATCCGGTTCGGCTACTCTGCCATCACGTGGGGCGGCAACGACCGCCAGGCCATCGAAGACATCGCCGCCGTCGGATTCCCCGCCGTCCAGTTGCGCTCAAACGTGCTGGACGAGTTCAAGGGCGATACGGCGGGCACGGTTCGGGCGCTGCTGCTGCAGAACAAGATCAAGATGGTCGCGTTCTCCAGCGGCAATCTCGACGTGGAAAAGCCCGAGGCCGAACAGTACGACGAGCACGTGGCCCACGCGAAATTCGTCCGCGACGTCGGCGGCCTGTACCTGCAAGTGACTTCCGCGCGTCCAAAGAACCGGGCGGTCACGTCCGACGACTACGCCAAGTTCGGCCACATGCTGACCGAGCTGGGCAAGCGCACCGCGGACGAGGGAATCTCGCTGGGATTTCACAATCACATGGGCTCCCTTGGCCAGGGCCCGGACGAGGTGGACAAAATCTTCGACGCCGTGGATCCGCGTTACGCAAAGCTGGAACTCGACATCGCGCACTACTATCAAGCTGGCGGAGATTCGGCGAAGGCGATCCATGACTATCGCGACCGCCTCCTCTTCCTCCATTTGAAGGACGTCATCGAAATTCCACCGGGCGTGCGCGGCGGAAACACTTACAAGTGGGTCGAGCTGGGCCGCGGGCTGGTGGACGTGCCCGGCGTGATGGCCGCGCTGCAGAAAGACAATTTCCGCGGCTGGGCCGTCGTCGAGCTGGATTCCGTCCCGGACCCGGACCGCACTCCAAAAGAGTGCGCCGAAATCAACAAGAAATACGTCGAAGAAAAGCTGGGGTACACGATATGAATTCGCCCTTTCACGTTTCCGTGATCAGCGACGAAATCACGCAGGATTTCGGCCGGGCGTGCGAAATCGTCTCGCGGGATTTCGGCCTCAGCTACATCGAACTCCGCACGCTGTGGAACAAGAACGTGATGGTCCTCGACGCGAAGGAGATTGACGACGCGCGAAAGCTGCTCGAGCGCTACAAATTGCGCGTCACGGACGTCGGCAGCCCGCTCTTCAAGGTGGATTGGCCCGGCGCGCCACGTTCGAAATACAGTCCGCAGCGCCGCGACTCCTTTGGCGCCGATTTCACCTTCGAACAACAGGATGAAGTCATCGAGCGCTGCATCGAACTGGCCCGCGCGTTTCAGACCGACCGCATCCGCGGCTTCGACTTTTGGCGGCTCGATGATCCGTCGCCCTATCGCGTGGAGATGGACGCGAAGCTCATGGACGCGGCAGGAAAAATCGCCAAACAAGACATGATCTTCCTGCTGGAAAACGAATTTGAGTGCAACACGGCCACGGGCGCCGAGGCCGCGCGCACGCTGTACGCGGTGACGGCTCCGAACTTTATGCTGAATTGGGACCCGGGCAACGCCGCCATGCGCGGTGAAATGCCCTTCCCGGACGGCTACGCGGGACTCCCGAAACATCGCATCGGCCATTGCCACGTCAAGGATACGAAGAAGAAGGCGGACGGGTCCGGTTACGAATGGGCTTTGATGGGCACGGGAGTCGTGGACTGGGTGGGCCAATTCCGCGCTTTGAAACACGATGGATTTCATTACGCCGTCAGCCTGGAAACACATTGGCGCGGCGGCGGCACGCCGGAGCAATCCACGCGCATGTGCTGGGCGGTGATGAAAGAGGATCTCCGCAAAGCGGGTGCGCTGTCGTAGACAGATTTTGATCCCCAATCGAGGAGAGGTCTTATGCAAAGCCAAAAAGAAACGGAAGGATTGATGAAGGAGGCGGGACGTCAATCGGGGGAAGCGGGTGTCGGCCGTCGGGATTTGATGAAGGTGGTGGGCGGGGGCATGCTCGGCGCGATCGGCATGCAGGGGCTGCTTGCGGAGAAAGGCGCCGCGGCCCCGCCCAAGAGGACTCCTCCGGCTCCCGCGGAAGGGCATGCGGGCGTCTATGACGTTAAGGATTTCGGCGCGACCGGCGACGGCAAAACGATTGATTCCGACGCGATCAACAAAGCGATCGAAGCCGCATCCGCCGCAGGGGGCGGGACCGTTCGCTTCCCTGCCGGCACGTATGCTTCCTACTCGATCCGTCTGAAAAGCAACATCGTGCTCGAGCTTGGCGCGGGCACAACGCTGCTCGCGGCCGACCCTCCCGCTCAGGGCGGCGGATTCGACGCGGCCGAGCCGAATGTACAGTGGGAGGCGTATCAGGATTTCGGCCACAATCATTTTCACAACAGCCTGATCTGGGGCGAAAATGTCGAAAACGTCGCCGTCGTCGGCACCGGTCTCATTTACGGGAAGAGCCTGAGCAAAGGCTACGGACCGGGGCTGAGGGCGGAGACCCAGGGCGTCGGGAACAAATCCATCGCGCTGAAACGCTGCCATAACGTCCTCCTACGCGATTTTTCGATCCTGCAGGGCGGACACTTCGGCCTCCTCGCGACAGGCGTGGACAATCTGGTGATTGACGGCCTCCGCATAGACACCAATCGCGACGGCATGGACATCGATTGCTGTAACAACGTGCGCATATCCAATTGCACCATCAATTCTCCCTGGGACGACGCCATCGTCCTGAAGAGTTCCTACGCGCTCGGCGAAGCCCGCTCCACTGACAACTGCAGCATCACGAATTGCTACGTGACCGGCGGTTACGAGCTCGGCTCCATCCTCGACGGAACCTGGAAGGCTCCCACGGGAAGAATTTCGGGCACAGGCCGCATCAAGTGCGGGACGGAATCGAACGGCGGCTTCCGCAACATCGCGATCTCGAACTGCATCTTTGACAAGTGCCAGGGCCTGGCGCTCGAAAGCGTGGACGGAGCAATCCTCGAAGACGTCAGCATCAGCAACATCACGATGCGCGACGTCCCGAGCGCGCCGATCTTTATTCGGCTCGGCAGGCGCATGAGGGGCCCGGCCACTCTTGCGATCGGCGTGCTGAGGCGCGTCAACATCAGCGATCTCGTCGTGTCCAACTCGGCCTCGAGGCTCTGCTCGATGATCCTCGGCATCCCCGATCACGTCATCGAAGACGTGAAGATCAGCAACGTCCTTATCCTGCACCAGGGCGGTGGAACTGCGGACGATGCGGCGTTCGTGCCGGCGGAAGACGAAACCGCGTATCCGGAGCCGGGCCGCTTTCGCCGAATGCCCGCGAACGGCTTCTACATTCGCCACGTGAAGAACGTCGAGCTGCGCGACGTCGAGATCAAAGCGATCGCGCCCGATGCGCGCCCGACGTTCGGTCTGGTGGAGGTGCAGGGCGCGGACTTCTTCAACGTGCGCGGACCGTCGAACGTCCCCGCATTCTCGCTGGAAAACGTCACCGATTTCCGCGTGTTTCAGAGCAAGAGAGTGCCGGACACAGAATTGGATCACGTGAAGGAAAAAACACTTTTGCCTGAGTCGCGTGTTTGGGGCGACCCCGGGGATATTGTGAGATGAGGTTCCAGGAGGAATGTCATGACGACAGATAAAACTTCCCGCCGGGACTTTCTCAAGGTCGCGGGCGCCGGCCTCGCGAGCACGGCCCTCGCCTCGACCGCCACGAGTTACGCGCGCATCGTCGGCGCAAACGATCGCGTCGGCGTGGGCATCGTCGGCTTCTCGGACCGCTTCCGAGGCAGCCTGATGCCTTCGTTCCACAAACACTCCGACGAAATGAACTTCGAGTTCGTCGGCGTCTCAGACCTCTGGAGCATGCGGCGCGACCAGGCGCAGGCCGCCGTGCAAAAGTTGACCGGCAAACAAATCTTCGCCGCGCGCAACAACGAGGAACTCTACACGCACAAGGAAGTGGACGCGGTATTCGTCGCCACAGCCGATTTCCAGCACGCCTACCACGGCACCGAGGCCGTGCAAGCCGGGCGCGACGCCTACGTCGAAAAGCCCACCGCGCACACGATGGCCGACGCGCGCAAATTCCACAAGGCCGTGCACGACAGCGCGCAAATTGTGGCCGTCGGCACGCAGCGCCGCAGTTCTCCCATCTATCAGAGGGCGTGCGACTTCGTGCAGTCGGGCAAGTTCGGCGATATCGTCTGCGTCGAAATGACGTGGAACGTGAATCAGCCCGGCCGCTGGCGCCGCCCGTCGGTGGTCCCGCTATTGAAGCAGGAGGACACGGACTGGAAGCGCTACCTGAACGCTTCCTACAATCCGGATCGTCCCATCGAGGCCTTCGATCCCCGGAAATATCTCGAGTTCCGGCTGTTCTGGCCGTACTCCTCGGGAATTCCGGATCAGTGGCTCGTCCACCAAATCGATACCGTGCATTGGTTCACCGGACTGCCGCGTCCGCGAAGCGTCGTGGCCAACGGCGGCATCTACCTCTGGAAAGACGGCCGCACAAACTGGGACACGATGACGGCCGTGTTCGATTACGGCCCGCTCAACGACTCGACCAAAGGCTTCCAGGTCATTTATTCCTCGCGCATGACGAATTCGGCCGGCGACGTCAAGGAAATCTACCGCTCCAATGGCGGCACGCTCGACCTCGTCAAGAATGAAATCACGCCCGAAGGCGGGCTTACCGAACGCGCCGCCAAAGAGATGAACATGCAACCCAACCTGCTGCCGACCGTGAGCCTGACGCAGCAGACGGGCGACGCAGCCACGAGCGCCGACACCGGCGCCGACGACACGACCGTCGCCAACGTACGCAACTGGATGGAGTGCGTCCGCAGCCGCAAGACGCCGAACGCAAGCATCGACGCGGGCTACAGCCACTCGATCGCGCTGTGCATGAACGTCGCCGCCATTCAAACCGGCAAGCGCGTCACGTTCGACGACGCGAAGCAAGAAGTCGTGATCGGAGCGTGAGCGGCCATGCGACTCCTTAACGCAAGCCGCTTGATGTGTGTCTTCGCGGGCGCGGCGCTGCTCGCGGCATCAGGCGCGCCCGCGCAACCGCCCGCCGACGACGGCGTGCAAATCGTGCCGAACGAAGCCGAGCATCGCGTGGACATTTCGATCGGCGGCCAGCCGTTCACCTCCTACCTCTATCCGGACACCGTGAAAAAGCCGGTGCTCTTTCCGCTGCGCACGGCGAAGGGCACGATCATCACGCGCGGATTTCCGCCGGGACCGGGGGAACGCGCCGACCATCCGCATCACGTCGGGCTGTGGTTCAACTACAGCGACGTGAACGGCTTCGACTTCTGGAACAACTCCGACGCAATCAAGCCGGAGCAGCGGCCGAAGATGGGCACGATCGTCCAGCGCAAGATCGTCAACCACGTCAACGGCGCGCACCAAGGCGCGCTGATGACGCAGATGGACTGGGTCGCGGGCAACGGCGAAACGCTCATCAAACAAGACTCCTGGTACACGTTCCGCGGGGATGCCAATTTCCGCAGCGTGGACCTTTTCACCACGCTCACGGCGCAGGACGATCCCGTCATCTTCCACGACAACAAGGACGGCCTGCTCGGCATGCGCGTGCGGCGCGAACTCGAGCTGCCGACCGCGCAAGGCGGCATGTACACCGATTCGAGCGGCCACGTCACCAAAGTCGATAAAATGGACAACACGGGCGTCACCGGAAATTACCTCACGAGCGAGGGGAAGACCGGCGAAGCCGCGTGGGGCACGCGCGGACGCTGGTGCGCGCTCGAGGGCAAAATCGGCGACGAGCCGGTGACGATCGTCATCTTCGACTTCCCGAAAAATCCGGGATTCCCAACCTACTGGCACGCGCGCGACTACGGGCTCTTTGCCGCGAATCCTTTCGGCGTGAAGGACTTCACAAACGGCAAGGAGCAGATGAACTACACGCTGCCGCCGCACCAGAACGTGACGTTCCACTACCGGATTCTGATCCTCTCCAAAATCGCGACGGCCGACGAAATCGAGAAAGAGTACAAACGGTTCGTCGCGGCGTATCCGTGATGCCGGGCACGCGATGAAGATTCGCATCGGGATTGTCGGCGGCGGAAACATCTCCGAGACGCACGCGCGCGCGGCGCGTGCGATTCCCGGCGTTGAGATCGCGGCCGTCTGCGGAAGCAACAAGGAAAAAGTCGAGCGGCTCGCACGCGAATACGGCGGGACCCCCTACACCGATTACGAGAAATTCCTGGCGCACAAGCCGATGGAAATGGTCGCGCTGGGAAGCCCTTCGGGAATGCACGCCGAGCAAGGAATCGCGGCGGCGCGGCGCGGGCTGCACGTCCTGACCGAAAAGCCGATCGACGTCACGGTTAAGCGCGCGGACGCGCTGATTGCGGAAACCGACAAGGCCGGAGTGAAGCTCGGCGTTTTCTTTCAGGACCGATTCAAACCCGACTTGCAGCGCGTGAAGAGTCTGCTGGACGGCGGAATCCTCGGCAAACCGATTCTCGCCGAGGCGCGCGTGAAGTGGTATCGGCCGCCGGAATATTACAGCGGCTCGAAATGGCGCGGGACGACCGCGCTCGACGGCGGCGGCGCGCTGATGAATCAGGGCGTGCACACCGTGGACCTGCTGCTGTGGCTCTGGGGCGACGTCGCGGCGGTGCAGGCGAAGATGGCGAGTTCGCTGCACAAGATCGAATCGGAAGACACGCTCGTTGCGCTGCTGGAATTTGCGAACGGCGCATTCGGGACGCTCATCGCGACTACTTCGGTCTTTCCCGGCTATCCGCGGCGCGTGGAACTGAGCGGCTCGGAAGGCACGCTCGCCATCGAGCAGGATTTGCTGGTGCGCGCCGATCTGCACAAGCCCGACCCGACCCTCATCCGAAACGAACCGGGCGACCAGAATCCGAGCGCTGCTTCGCCGACCGTGAGCGATATTCGCGGCCATCAAGCGGCGCTCGAGAATTTTCTTCGCGCCATCGAAACGAACGGTCAGCCCGCTTGCAACGGACGCGAAGGTCGGCGCAGTGTCGCGCTGGTCGAAGCGATTTATGCGGCGGCGCGATCCGGCACGCGCGTCAGCGTTTCCCGCTAGAAGTTTTCTCCTTTCGTAAGAGATCCTTCTTCTCGCCGACAAATCAGGGCCGCCTGAAGGATTGTCTGAGGAGAAACCGCGCGCGATGCACGGGGCAGAGGTCTAAATCGGGAATCCCGGCTTTAGTTCTTTTCGCTACCAGATTTGCGTGAAGTCGCGGGCCCGCAAATAAACGCAAATGTGTGCTTAAGTGAGCAAACTCCTTTCCCAACCACCTCTAAGATGATCCTGCAGGTTAGATCCAGCGCTTAGAAGAGAGATAGGGGATGGAAATCATGATTAAACGATTCTTGGTTGTAGCCTTCTTGGCGTTCACCATCGGTGCTCTATGCCCATCGCCAGCGGCGGCAATGAGCACGTCTCGGTCCGATTCCAGCTACGCGCAACATCATCGCCGGCATCGCCGGCACCATCGTCATCCGACAGTAGTTGTACGTTTGCCCGGCAATTCACGCTAAGGCTCTTCCCCGCCCGCGGGAAGAACCCGCAATAGCGCGTTCGAGTATTCGCACGAAATGAGTCTGCGAAAAATCCTGGTTTGTTGGCCGGGGGAGACCACTTGATGAAAAGGCCTTCGCGGCTCTGATCGCGGCCCACGAAGGCCTTCGAAGGCCGGAAACAGCTGAAGAGATTCAGGATTCCCCTTCCTATGCCACGAGGGTCCGCCCGGCGCTGCATGGGCCCGCAACCCGCCACTAGAGAATTGCAAATCTCAGGTTTGAGTTTTCACAAAAAAGCACAGCGAACGTCGGGCAGGCAAGAATGCCTGCCCTGCCAGGGCGCAGATACGGTCGGCCGGCGGTGCAGAAAATTGCCCGGGCGCTAATGCGAAGCGACGGAGGGCAATTGCAGATAGAACGCGATGCAATCGAAGAGTGTGGCGCGCAGGCCGAAGGTGCGGCCGTCGGTCTGCCAATCGATTGAATTGGCGGAATCGGGCGCGGTGGCCACGACGCCGGGGGAATCGGGCACGGGGTGCGGGTCTCCGGGCGCCTCGGGCGCGATGGATTGAGGGACGCGAACGCCATATTCGGGGACGTTCGAATCAGCCGACGGGCGCACACCGCCGGGCTGAGGCGGGCCCGCTGCGATCGGAGACAGGACGATTGGGCGCTCGGGCAGCGTGGGATTGATGTCGCCGACGTGGTAGCGGTGGCCGTCGTAATCGAGATAGTGGATGACGTTGCTCACCTCGCCGCCGTAAGCGACGCGCGCGCGGCGCATCACTTCCATGTCGCTGGCGTAGGGCTCGACAAAGTCGGAATAGGTGTAGTCCACGCGGCCGGTCACAACGATCAGCGGACGCGGCGCGATCAGCGCGAGCAGATCCGAATCATCAACATATTCGCGAACTTCAGCGTTCATCCAGCGCCAGCAAGGATGATTGCCGTGAACGAGGTAAACGCCGAAATCGGGTGAAAAGCTGGCGGGGATGTCCATCGCAATGCGGGGCTCGAGAGCGCCAATCCACGTGGCGACGTCGCCGCCCATCGAATGGCCGGTCAGGACGACGCGCGTGGGGTCCACATTGGGGAGCGAGAGGACGTAGTCGACGGCGCGCATCGCGTCATACACGCGCTCCCCGCTTTCTTCCCAATCGGAATCGAAGCCGGCGGCTTTGATCGCAGGATGCGTGCCGTTGCCGTGAGCGGGATCGTCGCCCTCCAAGCGATCCGCATAGAGCGGCTTGGTCATGTAAGGCGCCATGCGATCTTCGAGGGGGCGATGGGAGACGTCGAGCGCGAAGACGACGAAGCCGCGCCGCGCAAAGGAATCGCCGTACCAGCCGCGATCGGGATTCATCGTGCTCCACGCGCTTCCGCTGTGGCCGTTGACCGCGATCACGGCCGGATATTTCCCGCCGGCCGGAGGCGGCGTGGTGGGAACGGCGAGATAACCGTGCTCGCGGCGCGTGAGCGGAGCGCCGCCGTAGGGATTCGGCAGCGTGGAATCAATCTGAATCTCGGAGAGGCGATAATTCTGCGGCCAGGCGTTGGGATTATCGTCGCGGCTCTCGCCATATTTCTGCGACGGCATCGGCGGCTGATCGGCGGCAAGGACGGTGACCTTCACCGAGATCGGCTTGGGATTGCCGGCCATCATCAACTGATAAAGCTCACGGCGAACGCGCATCTGCCAGGCGATGCGAGCGGCTGGGTCCTTGGGCTCGCTGAAACCGTACGAGAGGACCTGCGCGCGCGCGCCTTCCCACGGATACGTGCCGGGAAGATTGCTTTGCGTGTAGGTGCCGGAGATGAGGCGGCCCGAAGCCTTGCCCGTGAACGTCATCGTGTAAAGCGGATCGTTCTCGATGAAGCTGAGGTGCGTGCCGTCCCACTGCGTGACCGGAACGTCGAATTCGACCTGCTCGCCTCTAGCGCCGCCGCTGACGGTGGCGTAGACCTTGAGCCGGCCCGTGAATCCGCTGGGGCTGTCTTCGGAAACGTCAATGCGCAGCGTGGCGCGAAACTCCTTGTTGATGAGAACGTCGTAAACGCGCGGGGCGAGGCCGCGATCGAGATACGTGCTGTTCCAGCCGGTGATGTGGAGCTTGTAGTCCTCGGCGCGGACGGGAGCTTCGCCGGACGGGCCGGCAGCGGCGTAACGGCCGACGAAAATTCCTTCGACGATCGTGCCGCGGCACCAGTAACTATTGTCGTGGATCTCGGCGCGGAAACCCAACTGCCGTGTGGCGGGATCCCAGTGGATGCTGTCCACAGCGCCGGTGGCCCCGGATTCATCAGCAATCGTGCCGCTGAAGGAATCGGGAGCGCCGCCGGGCGAAAACACCATCGTGCCGCGCACGCCGTTGGCGTCGAGATACCACGTGCCGGCGGGGCCGCTTGCGTCACGGTTAAACCCTTGCGCATGAAGGCCACAAGAAAAAGCGAGGCAGAAGAGGACAGCTATGTGGATTCGACGCATTCGGGTTCCCCCCTTGAACGCCCGGATTGTACCGAAACCTTGGGCGTCTTGCATGGGCTTATGAAGCGCCGGCACAGGGAGCCGGAAGGCCGCGCGCCCACCGCGAAAGAGCGCATTTTAGGCTTGGCAACCGCGCGGCTGCGTAGTATCTCTGCCTGCGCCCAACGGCTGGGCTCGGGACAAGCGTGCCAAATCACGGCGGCTTGCGCGCGGGGCCCTGACGCCGCAACTCCAGAATCCGGGAGGATTCCGTGCTGACGTTTCGAAAACTTTCTTGGGCCGCGAGTTTGTGCGGTCTGGTGCTCCTGGCGCTGGGACTTTGCCGCGCGCAATCGTCCGGCGGCGCGGCGGAAGATCCGGCGAAGGCGGCGCTTCTGAAATTGCCGCTGCTGCTCGGGACGGACTGGTATCCGGAGCAATGGCCCGAAACGCGCTGGGACGAAGACCTGCGACTAATGGAAGCGGCGCACATTCGCGTCGTGCGGATCACGGAATTTGCGTGGAGCAGGATGGAGCCGAGCGAAGGTCAATACAGCTTCGATTGGCTCGACCGCGTGATTGCGAAGGCGGCGCAGTATCACATCGCGGTGGTGCTGGGCACGCCGACGGCGACGCCGCCCGCATGGCTCACACAGAAATATCCGGAGACGCTGCGCGTGCTCGACACGGGGCAGCGCGACACGCATGGGAATCGCGCGCAGGGATCGGTCACTTCCGCGGTTTACCTGCGATTCTGCCGCGACATCGCGGAGCGCATGGCCGAGCGCTACGGGCACAACGCGAACGTGCTCGGCTGGCAGATCGACAACGAGTACGGCTACGCGAACATTTCGTACGACGACACGACGCGGCAGCAATTCCAGGACTGGCTAAAGGCAAAGTACAAGACGCTCGACAACCTGAACGCGCGGTGGACGACGGCGTACTGGAGCGAGACGTACGACAACTGGTCCGAGATTCCGCTTCCGATCGGCGGTCACAATCCGGGCCTGCTGCTCGACTGGGACCGCTTCATCACGGCGGCGTGGGACGCGTACCAGCGCGTGCAGATCGATGTCATCCGGCAACACGTGGACCCGAAGCAATTCATCACCGGAAACTTGATGGGATTTTTCGAGGGACAGGACTACTTCGTGCTGAGCGCGCCGCTGACCATGGCTTCGTGGGACAACTACGTCGGCACCGGGCACATGCGAGTGGACTCCATAGGCATGACCCATGACGTGGTGCGCGGTTACAAACGGCAGAACTTCTGGGTGATCGAGACGCAGCCGGGCGCGGTGAACTGGGCGCCTGTGAATAATTTTCTGAACAAGGGCGAGGTGCGCGCGGTGGCGTGGCAGGACGTCGGGCACGGCGCGGACGAAGTGGGCTACTGGCAATGGCGCAGCGCGCTGAACGGGCAGGAGGAGTATCACGGCACGCTCATCGGACCGGACGGCACGCCCGTGCCGCTCTACGACGAAGTGGCGCAACTCGGGCGCGATTTCGAAACGGTCGGGACCACGCTTCAGGGGACAACGCCGGTCTCACAAGTGGCGCTGCTTTACTCCTACGATAGCCGCTGGGCGATCGACCACCAGAAGCACACCGTGAATTACGATTCGATGGCGCTGCTGACGAGCTACTACCACGCGCTGCGGCGACTTTCGCAATCCGTGGACGTCGTGAGCCCGTACGCGCCGCTTGACGGATACAAAGTTGTCGTCGCGCCGAGCTTGAACGTGCTGCCGGAAGACTTGGCGCAGCACCTGCTTGCGTACGTGCGGAACGGCGGGCACCTGGTGCTCGGGCCGCGCTCGGGGATGAAGGACGAATTCAATGCGCTGCTGCCGCAGCGGCAGCCGGGGTATCTCGTCGAGCCGCTCGGCGGACGCGTGGAGCAATACTACGCGCTCGAGAAGGATGTGCCGGTGACGGGAATTTTCGGCAACGGCACGGGGATGATCTGGGCCGAGCAGTTGAGCGCGCGGGCGGCGGATACGGAAGTGCTCATGCAGTACGGCAAGAGCAACGGCTGGCTCGACGGCCAGCCCGGCGTGATAACGCGGAAGGTGGGAAAAGGGCGCATCACCTACATCGGCACAATTTTCGACGACAAGACGATGGCGATCGCCGCCCAGTGGATCGCGCAGGAGAGCGGCGTGACGCCGGCGCTCGGGCCGGTTCCGGACGGAATCGAAGTGTGTCCGCGGAGTGGCGGGGGAAAACAATTTTTCATTCTCATCAATTGGGCGGAAGAGACGCGGCACGTCACGCTGCCGCACGCGATGAAATTCCTTCTCGCGGGCTCGCAGGGGGATTCGCTCGATCTCGCGCCCTACGGGGTGGAAGTGCTGCTCGACGCGAAGTAGCGAAGCCGCGCGTCAACGGGTGGGAATGCGAGAAGAGCGAAAGCGAATGTGATTGCCAATCCGCGAGGATCGTTCGTTGCCTGCCTCTTGGGAAGAAAGGGATCTGAAGCTGGGAGATTGAGAGGCTACAAAATGTAGTCTTCGCGGCACGGCGTGAAAACGTCGACAACGATTGAATCCTCGTAGGCTGAAGCGCCGTGTTCGACGCCGCCGCGCACGACGAACGTGTCGCCCGCGCGAAGATCGCGCGTGATTCCGCCGCCCCTCACTTGAATGCACCCGCTGACCACGTAAACCATTTGCTCGTGAGGATGGCTGTGCAGAGCGCCTTTCCAGCCCTTTTCCATGCGGTGCTCGACGAGGAAGAGTTTGTCGTTGTACGCAAGCACACGGCGCGTCAATCCCGGCTCGGGTTGCGTGGCGCGGCCTTCCTCATGCGAAACAACGATCAGATCGGGGAAACCAGCCTTGTGCGGCGCCATGATTCAGTCGCTCCCTGGCGAATGCGCGCGAGCGGACAGCGCCGCGCGGCTCAAATTGTTGCGGAAGTCTCTACCGCCCGAGCCAGCCGCCATCGACGGCGAGAATATGGCCGTGGACGTAATCACTGGCTGCGGAACTCAAGAAGACGGCCGCACCTGCCAGGTCTCGGGGCACGCCCCATCTCGCGGCCGGAATGCGCTCCAAGATCTGGCGGCTGCGGTCCGCATCCTTGCGCAGTGCGGCGGTGTTGTCTGTCGCCATGTATCCCGGGGCAATGGCGTTCACATTGATGCCTTTCGGAGCCCACTCGTTCGCGAAGGCCTTCGTCAGAGCTGCGACACCGGATTTCGCGGCGGCGTAGGAAGGCACGAACACCCCTCCTTGGAATGAGAGCAGAGAGGCGATACTGATAATCTTTCCTTTTCCCTGCTTCAGCATGTGCTGCCCAGCTAACTGCGAGAGGCGAAACACGGACGTCAGATTCACCGCAATCACTTCGTCCCAATACTGCTGGGGAAACTCCGCTGCCGGGGCGCGGCGAATCGTGCCCGCGTTGTTCACCAGAATGTCGATGGAACCAAATTCCTCGACCGTCTTCTGGATCAAGCGGGAGCAGAGGCCGAGATCGGAAACATCTCCGTGCATGAAAAATGTCTTTCGTCCGACCTTGCGGATCTCATCGCAAATGTCATTCGGTTCGGGCGTGAGCCCGTGGCAGCCGACGTTTGCCCCGGCTTCTGCCAGGGCCAAAGCAATGCCGGCGCCAAGGCCGGATTGCGAACCGGTCACGAGCGCATTCTTGCCGTCAAGACGAAACGAGTCGAGGATCATCCGGAGTCCTTAGTGCGCGCCGCGAGCACGCTTTCATGCGGCCGGGCACGCGAGAAATAGTCTGAAACAAGCGGGAACAAATCGTTGTCCCGTCGGAATTATAGACAAAACGGCGCTGGCGTTGCTCGAAAAGCTGAGCGATGGCTTGCAGCCTCCAGCCAGGGGCTGCCCCCTACCATCGCGGGCCCGAGCCATATCCTAACTCGGAGGACAATTCGGTTGCGGCGCGGCCCACACACTCGGCGATGATTGGAATCTGGGTCCCGGTCACTCGGAAAGAAGGTCCGGACACACTGACCGCCGCGATCGCCCTGCCCGCATGATCGCGTACGGCCGCCCCCACGCAGCGCACGCCTTCTTCCATCTCCTCGTCGTCCACCGCGTAACCGCGCTCGTGGATCAGCTTGAACTCCGCCCTCAACGCCTCCACGGATGTAATCGTTCGCGAAGTGACGGGCTTCAGTTCAATCTGCGCCAGAAGATCTTCGAGCTCCGTTTCGGGAAGCTCTGCCATCATGGCCTTCCCAACGGCTGTGCAATAGGCGGGATGGCGCCGTCCCACGCGCGACGACATGCGAACGCTTCTCTCCGGCTCCATTTTCTCCAAGTAGACGACATCGCCCAAATCCAGAATACAAAAGTGCACAGTCTCTTTGGTCTCCTGGAGCAACCGGGTGAGGTAAGGACGCGAATGTTCGCGCAAATCGAGGGCTGCAACCGCCTTCGTTCCAAACTCAAAGAGCTTGAGACCCAGGCGATAGCGACCGTTCTCGGGGTTCTTACTCACCAAACGATGGCCTTCAAGGACCATCATCAAGCGATGGACCGTGCTCTTGTGGAGGCCGACCGCGCGGCAAAGTTCAGCGAGACTGGCATCTTCCTGGCGCGCGGCAAGGGCGTCCAGGACGGACACGGCCCTGTCCAAGACCTGCACGCGATAGGGAGAGGCGGGCGTCTTACCTCGTGGCACACTTACCCGTATACTGGGATTCTGACCCCCTGTCAAGGCCATATTCGAATTCCACCCCGCCCAACACTCTTGCTCGCTGTCCGCCGTGCGCTCCTGCCTCCGGTCAGGAAACCTCAGATTCATCCATAACTCCATGCACTGGGATTTCGGGACCTCCTTTCCGCAGGCTGTCGCAGCGCGTCTGACCGATGGCCTCGAAATCTCCATTCTCGCAACGCAGCCGGAAGCCGGAGAGGCGCGCAATCAGCCGTTCTTCGAGCCATTTCTCTCTATCTGCATGGGCTGCTGATTCGGTTCTGGCTGGGGCGACCGTCACGGCCACAAGTGACGCGTGTCACAGCTAGCAAACGTCCGGACTGCGACACTCGCATGGAAAGCAGAAGTGAAGGGACTCGGCGCCACGCCCGCCATCCGTTGTCGGGGAAGAAAACATTCCCTCCGGTTTGCGCCGCCCGGGTCCCGGGGGCCAGCCGCAGGATGAAATGCTCCGGAACTGGCGGCTGCACGCGAGGAGAAAATCAATGGCGCGTCGCACAGCAGTAATGGACGGGAACGAAGCTGCCGCTTCGGCCGCGTACCGTATCAACGAGGTAATCGCGATTTACCCGATCACGCCGTCTTCCCCAATGGGCGAGTGGGCGGACCAGTGGAAGGACGAAGGGCAAAAGAACATCTGGGACCTTGTGCCCAATGTTGTCGAAATGCAGAGCGAAGGAGGGGCTGCGGGCGCTCTCCACGGCGCGCTGCAAGCGGGCGCTCTCGCCACGACGTTTACGGCCTCGCAAGGCCTGCTCCTGATGATCCCCAACATGTATAAGATTGCGGGCGAGTTGACCGCGGCGGTGATCCATGTGGCCGCGCGGACCCTGGCTACGCACGCGCTTTCGATTTTCGGCGATCACAGCGATGTGATGGCCACACGCGCCACCGGATTCGCGCTGCTTTCCTCGAACTCCGTCCAAGAGGCGATGGACATGGCCCTGATTGCCCAGGCCGCTTCGCTGGAATCGCGAATTCCGTTCGTGCACTTTTTCGATGGCTTCCGCACCTCACACGAGGTGGCCACGATCGAGCCCCTCTCGGACGATGACCTTCGCGCCCTGATCTACAACGAGTTCGTGCGGCAGCACCGGGATCGCGCGCTGACCCCGGACATTCCCGTCCTCCGGGGCTCGGCGCAGAACCCCGACGTTTTCTTCCAGGCGCGCGAATCCGGCAATCCCTTCTATATCGCGTGTCCCGCGATCGTGCAGGACGTCATGAATCGTTTTTCGGAGCGCACGGATCGCGCGTACCACCTGTTCGATTATGTCGGAGCGCTTGACGCCGACCGCGTAGTCATCCTGATGGGATCCGCGGCTGGGGCCGCCGAAGAAACAATCGAGGCGCTGCAGGCAAAGGGGGAAAAGGTCGGCCTGCTCAAGGTTCGGCTGTTCCGGCCGTTCGCGATCGATGCCTTCCTGGCCGCTTTGCCCGTCACCGTGCGCGCCATCGCGGTTCTGGACCGCACGAAGGAGCCCGGCGCGCTAGGCGAGCCGCTTTACATGGACGTCGTTACCGCGTTCGGAGAGGCTCAGGCTGCCGCGGAGGAAGGGCGCGCGCCCTCGCGATTCGCGAAATGGCCGCGTGTGGTCGGCGGACGCTACGGGCTCTCTTCGAAGGAGTTCACGCCGGCGATGGTGAAGGCGGTCTTCGATGAGTTGAAGCGTAAGGATTCGCGCAACCACTTCACAGTCGGCATCGAGGACGACGTCACGTTTACGAGCCTGAAGTTCGATCCCGAATTCACGACGGAGAGCCCGCGCACGACGCGCGCGATCTTCTACGGTCTCGGGTCGGACGGCACCGTGGGTGCGAACAAGAACTCGATCAAGATCATCGGAGAGGAAACCTCGTCCTACGCGCAGGGCTATTTCGTGTACGACTCAAAAAAGGCCGGCACGGTCACGGTGTCGCACCTGCGATTCGGGCCGGACCCGATTCGCTCGTCGTACCTGATCCGCAAGGCCAATTTCGTCGGCTGCCATCAATTCCAGTTCCTCGAGCGAATGGACATTCTGGATGCAGCCGAGCCCGGCGCCGTGTTCTTCCTGAACTCGCCGTTCGGTCCCGAGGAAGTTTGGGATCATCTGCCGCTTCACACGCAGGAACAGATCATTTCCAAGCGGCTGAAGTTCTACGTCGTGGACGGCTACACCGTCGCGCGGGAGTCCGGCATGGGTTCTCGCGTCAACACGATCATGCAAACCTGCTTTTTCGCCATCAGCGGAGTGATGCCGCGCGATGAGGCCATCGCGGCCATCAAATCGGCGATCAAGAAAACCTACGGGAAGCGCGGCGAGGCGGTGGTACAAAAGAATTTCGCGGCCGTGGACGCGACGCTGGCGCATCTGCACGAGGTTCGTGTGCCAGCGAAGGCGTCCAGCAAGTTCAACATCCTGCCCCCGGTGCCGGCGCAGGCGCCACAGTTCGTGCGCGACCTGGTTGGACCCATCATCGCGGGCCATGGAGACAGCCTGCCGGTCAGCGCGTTTTCTCCGGGCGGCACCTTCCAGACCGGCACTGCGAAATGGGAAAAGCGCAATATCGCCCTCGAAATCCCCGTTTGGGACGAGGAGATTTGCATTCAATGCGGCAAGTGCATCCTGGTCTGCCCGCACAGCGTGATTCGCGCAAAGGTTTACGATTCCTCCCTCCTTGCGGGCGCCCCTGCGACCTTCAAGTCGTCCAAGCCGCGCTGGCGCGAATTCGATACGCTCAAATACACGCTGCAGGTCGCCCCGGAAGACTGCACCGGCTGCCATCTCTGCGTCGAAGCGTGCCCGGTCAAGAGCAAGAGCGAGTCGAAACACAAGGCCATCAACATGCTGCCGCAGCCGCCGCTGCGCGAGAACGAGCGCGACAACTGGAATTTCTTCCTTGCGCTGCCGGAATTCGATCGCAGCAAACTCTCCCACACGCAGGTGAAAGACGTGCAATTGCTTGAGCCCCTGTTTGAATTCTCGGGCGCCTGCGCGGGCTGCGGCGAAACGCCTTACCTGAAATTGCTCACGCAGCTCTTCGGCGACCGCGCGCTGATCGCCAACGCCACCGGCTGCTCCTCCATCTACGGCGGAAATCTCCCGACAACGCCCTACACCTTCAATGCGGCGGGACGCGGACCGGCGTGGTCGAATTCACTGTTCGAGGACAACGCTGAATTCGGCATGGGCATGCGGCTGGCCCTGGATCAGCGGACCGAATTCGCGCGCATACTTCTGGCGCGCCTCGCGACTGCCGTCGGCGAAACCTTGGTGCAGGAGATCCTCGCAGCCGATCAGTCCACCGAGAACGGCGTCTTCGCGCAGCGCGAACGCATCATCGAACTGAAGAACCAACTCGTCAAAATGAATACGCTCGAAGCCCGGGACCTCCACGCCTTGGCGGATTCATTGGTGAAAAAGAGTGTCTGGATCATCGGCGGAGACGGCTGGGCCTACGACATCGGCTTCGGCGGGCTCGATCACGTTCTCAGCTCGAACTCGAATGTGAACGTGCTCGTGCTGGACACGGAAGTCTACTCGAACACCGGCGGTCAAATGTCCAAGGCGACGCCGCGCGGAGCCGTGGCGAAATTCGCGGCCTCGGGCAAATTCACCGCCAAGAAAGACCTCGCGATGGAAGCCATCAGCTACGGCTATGTGTACGTGGCGAGGGTCGCGATGGGCGGCAGCGATATGCAAACCGTCAAGGCGTTCAAGGAAGCCGAGTCGTACGACGGCCCGTCGATCATCATCGCTTACAGCCACTGCATCGCCCACGGCTACGACATGGCCTTCGGCCTGAAACAGCAGAAGGCAGCCGTACTCTCGGGCTACTGGCCGCTGGTGCGTTACGATCCCCGGCTGCGCATGCAGGGGAAGAACCCCTTCCAGCTCGACTCGAAGGCGCCGAGCATCGCATTGAAGGATTACGCGTACCAGGAAGCGCGCTACTCGATGCTCGCCCGCAGCAATCCCGAAACTGCGCGTGAGCTGTTGCGGCTCGCCCAGGACGACGTCGAGCGCCAATGGCGCATCTACGAGAACCGCGCCGCAATGCCCGGCCGCGCGGAAAACCCGGTGGCGGTTCCGGCAGCGGCGGAAACCGGCCCTTCCGATAAAGCGGGTCAGAAAGCGGAGGAATAAAATGAATCTTTCGACGCGCTATCTCGGATTCGAACTGCAGAATCCGCTCGTCGCGTCCGCTTCGCCGATGTGCGAGTCCATCTCGAACCTGCGCGCGCTCGAAGACAATGGAATTGGTGCGGTCGTTCTGCCATCGCTCTTCGAGGAACAGCTCACCCTGGAAGCCAACGCGCTCGATTCGGATCTCACCCGCGGGACGGAAAGCTTCGGGGAGGCGCTTAGCTATCTACCCGATTTGAGCAGCTACAATCTTGGCCCCCAGGGCTACCTCGAACTGATTCACAAAGCGAAAGCAGCGGTTTCGGTTCCCGTCATCGCGAGCCTCAACGGCACATCGCGGGCCGGTTGGATTCGCTTCGCCCATGACATCCAGCAAGCCGGGGCGGACGCGCTCGAATTGAATCTCTACTCGATCATCACCGACCCGGAGCGCACCGCCGCGCAGGTGGAGAGCGACTATTGCGAACTCGTGCGCGAGGTCAAAAGGTCGTTGCTCATTCCCGTCGCAGTCAAGATTTCGCACTTCTTGACCGCACCCGCGAATTTCGCCCGGCAACTGGACTCCACGGGAGCCGACGGCTTGGTCCTGTTCAATCGCTTCTACCAGCCGGATTTCGATATCGAGGAGCTTGAGATCGTTCCGCGGCTCGCGCTGAGCCGGTCGCAGGAACTTCTGTTGCGTCTGCATTGGGTGGCTATCCTCTCCGGGCAAGTGCGGGCCGACCTCGCGGTCACAGGAGGAGTGCACACCGCCGAAGACGTCATCAAGTGCATGATGGCCGGGGGCCGCGTCGCCATGATGACTTCGGCGCTGCTGCAGAACGGCGTCGCTCATGTCGCTTGCGTGCTGGAGGATCTCGCTCGGTGGCTGGATGAACACGAATACGAATCCCTGGGCCAGATGTATGGCAGCATGAGCCGCAGGTCCGTCCCGAACCCTGCCGCGTTCGACCGTGGAAATTACGTGAGGGTGCTCAGCTCCTACGTCCTTGACGGGAAGGCCCGTTCCTCTTGAGCGCAAAGCGCCGCTGATTCCATCACCGGCATCGGTTGCACCAGGGCCGATCCCAAGGATTGCCCCGGCCGATCTGACTCTGGCGCGCGGGTCGCACCTCGTAATCGCCTCAAATCAAATGCGGTTCCTTTGAAAATGGTGACGTGTGTCACAGCGGAGAGTGACACTTATCACGGAAAAACATTCTGCGGAAGCCGAGAATCAACCTCGTAAAAACCAATCATGATGCGAGTTCGAGAACAAGCGATGACCGCTATGTCCTTAGGAACCGGTGAGTTTCTGAAAGGTGATCAGGCGTCCTGCCTCCCCGCAGTTATGCATTTCTCATCGTCAAACTGCATTTCAACCCGCCATAACTTCCTCGTTGGAGCAAAGCCCTGCCTCACAACGCAGGTGACAGGACGCCTGAATTACCTCGCACTTCCCTCGGTATCGATCGAGTCACACTTCATCACACACTGAACAACTGCGCCTGGGAGAGTGCTGCCTCCTGCGTGCGGCGAACCGGATTGACCTCGCGCCGACAGGCGCGCGGCACGCACAATACAATACGAGATGAGGCTGGTCAGCGGAACCCTTGGTGAGCCGCGCAGGACTCGAACCTGCAACCCGCTGATTAAGAGTCAGCTGCTCTACCATTGAGCTAGCGGCCCACAATCTCATCATCATATCACGAAGCCCGCGGAGCCCAAGGCACGTGGCGGCTCGTAGGAACGCCAACAATCTCTGAGGTAAGAACGGGAGGAGAGAGCGCGAATCAGCGGATGAGGATTCGCACCGCGATTCCTGTCTGGCCGTCGTCGCGCGGTTCGATGCGCAGGATTTCGCCGACCCATTCCTTGAGCACCGGATCACCGCTGTGGTAGCCGAGAACCAAATGAACATGCATTCCGGCGTAATAGTGATGCTGCGCGGATACGAAGTAGAGTCCGCTTTTCGAGATATTCGTCGTGCGGCAGAGATCGGTTTTGTTTGCATCCGTCTCCACCCGGACGCGAATGGGCTGTTCGATCTTGGCCCGATGCTCGATGCGAGGATTGAAGCTGAGAGACATTGGTTTGCGATCGGCGCTTGCGATGCTTGTTTCCTCAACGCGCGTTCGAAGCTTTGCGGAGCAACACAAGGCTAGAACAGCGCAAGCGAAATCGTCCACAAAGAGTGGGGCGCGACGAGACGCAAGCAGCAACAGCGAGCTGTGCGTAAATGAAACTTTTTGCGTTCCGATGTGAAACATCAATTCTGATACGTCACGCGCGCAGTTGATCCGCAATCTCGCGCGCAATTTTGCGGGCGCGTTCGAGGTCGCCGGGATCGAGTGAGACCGCGGAGACGCGAGGATGTCCGCCGCCGCCATAAGTTTCGGCGAGCGACGCCAGATTTTTCTCGGTGGCGAGAGAATTCCAAGGGTTCGAGCCCAGTGAAATCTTCGCCCGCAGGGGTGAAGCGCTGACACCGACGGAATAGCGGCCCTCAGGGTGCAGCATATAGGGGATGAACTTGTTGTAGCCTTCGAGATCGAGGTCGCTCACGTCAAAGAAGATCACGCCGCCGCGGCACTCGGAGCGTTCGCGCAGAATCTCGATCGTCTGACGGTGGCGCTTGAGCAATGGTTCGAGGTGCTCCGCCACCATCGGCAAACGCACGATCTCGGCCAGCGGCTTGACGGCCATCTTGGGGATGAGCCGCGCCGGCAGTCCGGATACGGGAGCCGCTTCAATCACGAGCGCGAGCTGCGTCGCAGGCTCGCGCAATTCCACGGCGGCCTCGGGCGTCGCGTACTGCGCGCCGTCAATAATGTCTCCCCAGTGAATCAATTCGGAGAGCGGCGAAACGTCGAAGCCGAACTTACTGCTGGCCACATCGGCCAGGAGTTTCGTGCAGGATTTGTAGTCCGGGTCGTAGAACTTGTGGCCGGAAGTGTCGCGACGGAAGTTTTCAGCGTCGGCGGGAGTGAGGAACGCGCTCTGGTGATGGTCGAACCACCACGTGACGCGCGGCGAACTCGAATACTTGAAATCCACGATGACGTTTTCGTCGCCGTCAAACGTGCCCTCCTCGAACGGGCGCGATGCGCGATGCGCCATGCCCGTAAAGTGAAACTCAGAGTTCGGCTGGATGCGGTCCTGATAGAAGCGCAAAAACACGGCGGACGAGGCCGCGCCGTCAAAGCAGCGATCGTGAAAACAAAGCCGAACCTTCACCGGAGCCAGCACGAAACTTTTCTCCCTTCTCTCGGGCCAAATGCAAAGCCTATGAAGATGGACGGGACACCGAATAAAGTCAAGCGCGTTGGCGCGGAGCCCGGCTCCGGACACGCGGGCAGTGTCGATGAGCAAAGAGAGCGCAGTTTGATCGCTCCAGCGCAGCGGGACTGCAAGAAAGCAATGAATTTCGTATCTGCACGGAGTTCTTGATAAACTTTGCCGGGGAAATTTGCGAGGGCGCCGGTTTGGCGCGTATGCGCCCGCGCGATGAGGTGAGGGGTTGATTCGGAGCTATCTGGGGAAACGGCCGGAGATTGCAGCGTCGGCGTACATCGACCCAGCCGCAATTGTCATTGGCGACGTCACGGTCGGCGAAGCATCGAGCGTCTGGCCGGGAGTGGTGATTCGCGGAGACGTGCAGCGCATCCGAATCGGCGCGCGAACGAACATCCAGGACGGCTCGGTGCTGCACGTGATGCGCGATAAACACGGGCTCGAAATCGGCGACAGCGTGACGGTCGGGCACGGGGCCGTGCTGCACGGCTGCACGATCGAATCGCGAGTGCTGATCGGAATGGGAGCGATTGTCCTGAACGGCGCGCGGATCGGAACCGGTTCGATTATCGGCGCGGGAACGCTGGTGCTCGAAGGAACGGATGTGCCGCCCGGCAGCCTTTTCATGGGCCACCCCGGGGAATTCCGGCGCACGCTGACGGCGAAGGACCTCGAAAACATTGACGCGTATGCGGCTCGTTATGCCGAGTATGCAGAAACGTATAAGGCGGAGATGACGCGCGGGGAAGAAGCCAGCCTGTGAAATTTCAAGCGATTAAGGGAGTGCGGGACATCCTGCCGCCGGAATCGGCGCTGTGGAATCGCGTCGAGCAGGCAGCGCGCGCGGTGTTCGAGTCGTTCGGATTCGGCGAGATCCGGCTGCCCATCTTTGAGCAGACGGAGTTGTTCGCGCGGTCGATTGGCGCGGAGACAGATGTCGTCTCGAAAGAAATGTTTACGTTCCGGGCCAGGGTGAACCCGGCCGGAACCGAAGATGACATCGAGACGGAGTCGTGGGAGCGTGAGGGGGTGGCCTTCACTGACCGGCTAGAATTGCTTACGTTACGGCCCGAGGCGACGGCGAGTGTATGCCGCGCCTACATCGAACATGGGATGCAGATGCTGCCGGGCGACGTGAAGCTCTACTACATCGGGCCGATGTTCCGGCGGGAGCGTCCGCAGAAGGGGCGCTACCGGCAGTTCTATCAGATTGGCGCGGAAGTGCTGGGCGCGTCGGACAATCCGCGAATTGACGCCGACGTGCTCGAGATGCTGATGATGTTCCTCGAGCGGCTGCAACTCAGCGGCGCGAAGCTGTATCTCAATTCCATAGGCTGCAAGAATTGCCGGCCGGTGTACGTCGAGAAGCTGCGCGAAGCGCTGCGCAAGGTGAATGACAAGCTCGGCGCAGACAGCCAGCGGCGGATCGAGACGAATCCGCTGCGCGTGCTGGACTCGAAATTGCCGGAAGAGCAAGAAATCATCGAGACGCTGCCGCGCATCTCCGAGCATCTATGCGCCGAGTGCCGCCAGCACTTCGCGGATTTGCTGGCGCAACTCGCGCTGCGCGGGATCGCGTATGAATTGAACTGGCGGCTCGTGCGCGGGCTCGACTATTACATGCGCACGACGTTCGAGATCACGGCGCCGGGGCTCGGCTCACAGGACGCGATTTGCGGCGGCGGGCGGTACGATGGGCTTGTGGAACTGCTGGGCGGCCCGCCGACCAAAGGAATCGGATTTGCGATCGGGACGGACCGGCTGATTCTTTCGTTGCAAAAGGCGGAAGCATCGGAAGCAGGGTCCGCCTTCGCCAAGGCTTCGGCGGACAAGCTCGACGTCTTTCTTGTCTGGTTCGGAGCGGCGGCGTATCCGGCGGCGGCGAAACTGGCGCGCCGGCTGCGGTCGGAGGGCCTGCGCGTCGAACTACCCGCCGACGAGATGAAATTCAAGAAGTCGCTCAGCCTGGCGGACCGGCTGGGGGCGCGGCACGCAGTCATCATCGGCGAAGACGAATTGGCCGCGGGCGCGTACAGCGTGAAGAAGCTGGCCGATGGGACGCAGCAGAAGTTGAAAGAAGAGGAATTAATCGCGTATTTGCGGCGCGGTTAGCAACGGAAAATCCCTGCTGGCAAAAGAGCGAAGAAGAAGAGAGATTCCTCGTCGCTTCGCTCCTCGGAATGACCAAGACGAGGGCAGCAAGCGGCTAAAATGAAAATGCGGCCGCGGCCGCATCGGTGACGAAGGGGACTATGGAACTGGACGCGTTGGGAGATTGGCAGAGGACGAAGTATTGCGGCGAACTGCGCGCCTCGGACGCGGAGAGCGAGGTCACGCTCGCGGGATGGGTGCACCGCCGGCGCGACTTGGGCAATTTGATTTTTCTGGACGTGCGCGACCGCGCGGGCATCGCGCAAGTGGTCTTCAACAAGGAGCAGAGCGCCGCGGCGCACGCGCGCGCGGATGAAGTGCGGCCGGAGTACGTCGTGGCCGTGCGCGGGCGCGTGGTGCTGCGGCAGAAGCCGAATCCGGAGCTGCCGTCGGGCGAAGTGGAAGTGATCGGCGCGGAGTTGCGCTTGCTGAACACGGCGAAGACGCCGCCGTTTCAAATCGAAGAAGAAGTCACGGCGAGCGAGGAGACGCGGTTGCGCTACCGCTACCTCGATTTGCGGCGCCCGCGTCCGAAGCGGAACCTCGTCCTGCGCCACAAAATTGTGCTCGAGATTCGCCGCGCGCTCGACGAGTTGGGCTTCCTCGAAATCGAGACGCCGATGCTGACGCGCTCGACGCCGGAAGGCGCGCGCGATTATCTCGTGCCGAGCCGCGTGCATCCGGGGCAATTCTACGCGCTGCCGCAATCGCCGCAAATCTTCAAGCAAATCCTGATGATCGCGGGCCTGGACCGCTATTTTCAAATCGTCCGCTGCTTCCGCGATGAGGATTTGCGCGCGGACCGGCAACCGGAATTCACGCAGCTCGATCTGGAGATGTCGTTCCCGACGCAGGACGCGATCTTCGGCGTGATCGAGCGCGTGATGGAGCGGGCCTGCGCGGCTGCGGGAATCGCGGTGAAAGGGCCGTTTCCGCGGATGGAATACCGCGAGGCGATCGCGCGCTACGGCTCGGACAAGCCGGACGTGCGATTCGGCATGGAGTTGCACGACGTGACGCCGCACTTTGCGGCAGGCCGCGAGACGCTACGCATCAGCGGAAACGTGAAGGCGATCGCCGCTCCGGGCGCGGCGGCATTTTCGCGGAAGCAGCTCGATGAGCTGAGCGAGCGCGCCAAGGCGGCCGGAGCGGCGGGCGCGTTCACGATGAAGGTGACGGCGGACGGAGTGACGTCGTCGCTCGAAAAAATGCTAGGCGCCGAAGCGTTGCGGAAAATTGCGGACGCTGCGGGCGCCAAGCCGGGCGATCTGGTCGTAGCCGTCACGGCGAAGGAGCAAATTCCGGGCACGGATGCCGCGGCACTGGTGGCGGGCCAAGTGCGGCTGTATTTGGCCGAGAAATTGAATCTCGTGCCGAAGGACGAATGGAAACTTCTGTGGATCACGGGATTCGCGCTGTTCGAGTGGAGCGATTCGGAGAAGCGCGTCGTGAGCGCGCAGCATCCGTTCACGGGAATCGTCGAAGAAGATTTGCCGAAGCTCGAAGATCCCTCGGACGAAACGCGGCTCTCGATGCGCTCGAAGGGATACGACTTGGTGCTCAACGGCGTCGAGCTGGGCTCGGGCAGCATCCGGAACCATCTGGAAGAAACCCAGGCGCGCGTCTTCCGCGCGCTCGGGCTAACCGAAGAGCAGCAGCGCGCGCGCTTCGGTTTTTTCCTCGACGCGCTGACCTACGGCACGCCGCCGCACGGCGGCATCGCGCTGGGACTCGATCGCGTCGCGGCGCTGCTGGCGGGAGAAAAATCCATTCGCGAAGTGATCGCGTTCGCGAAGACGACGGCGGCGCAGGACTTGATGGCCGAAGCGCCGTCGAATGTCGCTCTTGGACAGCTTATCGAGCTGGGCATCAAGATCTTTCCTTACCTCACCGAACCAAAGAAGTGCGACGCTTGTGGCGGAACGATGCGAATCGCATTTGAGGAATACTTTGCTGAAGGCGCAGCCGGCGAGGCTATCACCTGGATCTGTCCAGATAAGGGCCAAACTTTCTCGGCACGTCCTGAGATTGCAGGTAAGGGTAAAGTGGAGCACAGGTCGCCAGGCTCTGAGACTTGGACGACGGTGAAACTGTTTGACCGAGAGAGTGATGAACCGAAGCCATCGCGATAGAAGCGAACGGCCTTCGAGGTAGCTAGGTTTTTAGGGGGTCGGAGCTTTAGCTCCGACATTGAGGCAAAGCTTTAGAGGGGCTTTAGCCCCTGAGATACGATGGGACGTTTGACTCACGGCACGGCGCCGGGCTTCACCTACTTTGTCACGACAAAGGCGTGGCAGAACCAGGCCGTTTTTCAGGTCCGCGAAAACGCGGAAATCCTGGTCGGTTGTCTGGCACACTACCGCGGCCAAGGATTGTATCTGCTCCATGAGTTTGTCGTAATGCCGAACCATTTGCACTTGATCCTGACCCCAGCCGTCAATGCGTCCCTCGAAAAGGCCATGCAATTGATCAAAGGCAGAAGCTCGCACGACATTCATGCACGGCGTGGGGGCAAGGGCGGTAAGGCGCAGATATGGCATTCCGGATTCCACGAAGAGAGCATTCGGAATCAGGGAGACTACTCGCGGAAGGCGGAGTACATTCAGATGAACCCTGTTCGCGCGCACCTTGTGGAGAGGCCGGAGGATTGGCCCTACGGCTCGATTGCCAAGAGGGTTGAGCTGGACCCTACGCCCGAACGGCTGAAGCGCTCTTCTTCAGGGGCTAAAGCCCCTTTTCTCGCGGAGGCGGGGATGTCGGAGCTAAAGCTCCGACCCCCTAAAGACCCTGAATGAGCAGGGCCCACATAGTGCCGGGACATTGTGCTAGAGAACTTTGCCGGGGCAGATTGCCGAGTCACATTGCCGGGGTATATTGCCTGAACGCATTGCGGGAAAATAGCGTGAATAGGATCGCCGCCGGCGAAGTCATCGAGCGGACGGCGTCGGTGGCGATAATGGAGCTGCTCGATAAGACAAGGATAGAGTTGAAGGTGATCAAGAAGTAGCCACATGCGATGAGCCGGATCCGCATATTGCCGGAGAATGTCGCGAACAAGATCGCCGCGGGCGAGGTCGTTGAGCGGCCGGCCTCGGTCGTGAAGGAGCTGCTCGAGAACGCGCTCGACGCCGGGGCGCGAACGGTGCGCGTCGAAGCCGAGTCCGGCGGGCGGCGCATGATTCGAGTCAGCGACGACGGCTGCGGCATGGCGCACGACGACGCCCTGCTCGCGTTCGAACGGCACGCAACCTCGAAGCTGCGCACGGCGGAAGATCTTCTCTCGATCGAGACGCTCGGGTTTCGCGGTGAAGCGCTTCCCTCGATCGCGGCGGTCTCGCGGCTGCTGCTGGAGACGCGCGCCGAGGAAGAAGCGGAAGGCACGCGGATCGAATTCGCGGGCGGCAAACTCGTGAGCGTGAAACCTGCGGGCTTGCCCGCAGGCACGACGGTCAGCGTGGCGGATTTGTTTTATTGCGTGCCGGCGCGGCGAAAATTCCTGAAAACCGACACGACCGAATTGGGACACCTCGCGTCGCTCGTGACCCACTACGCGCTGGCGAATCCGGACAAACATTTCGTCCTGCGGTCGCCGACGCAGGAGATCATCAACGTGGCGCCCGTGGGAAATCTGGCGGACCGCGTGTATCAACTGTTCGGGCGGCAGGCGCTCGACGAGTTGGTGGAGATACCGGCGGCGCAGGCGCCGGTGCGCGCCGCGATCACGGAGCCCGCGATCGAACCCGACGAGCATGCGGCACAAATGAGCGCGAGCGGATTCGTCTCCCGGCCGGAAGTGCAGCGCGCGAACCGCAACAGCATCTACATTTTCGTGAACCGGCGGCTCGTGCGCGACCGTCTGATCCTGCACGCGATTCACGAGGCCTACCGCAACATCGTTCCGCAAAATGTTTTCCCGGCCGTGCTGCTGTTCCTGGAATTGCCGTGCGAAGAGGTGGACGTGAACGTCCATCCGGCGAAGATCGAGGTGCGTTTCCGCCACCCGCAGTTCGTGCACGATTTCGCGCGCGACGCGATTCGCCAGGCGCTGACCAGCGCGCGGCCGATTCCAAGTTTCGTGACGGCCGCAGCGGCGGGCGCCTCCGTGGGCGTTGCGCAGCCCGGCGCGCCGGGCTCTTTCGCCGATGAGAGCGCGGGCGGCTTACCGCGCGCCGTGATTCCGCCGATGGCGCCGTTCGACCGGGCCGCAAGCGCCGAAGAATATGCGCTCACCACGCCGCCCGTGCAGCCGGAGGCGCAGCGATTCCACTTCGAGCCAGGCGCGGTGGACGAGAGGGCGTGCGAGGCGGTTCCGGAAGCGCCGGCGGCGGGATTCGCCGAGAGATTTCGCGAAATTGCGACGCAACAAGCGGACGTGCCGGCGAGCGCCGCGAGCCTAGCCGAATTGAAGCCGCTCGGTCAGGTGAACGCGAGCTTCATCGTCGCCGTGAACGGCGAAGGACTCTGGCTCATCGATCAGCACGTCGCTCACGAGCGAATTCTTTTCGAGCAACACCTGCGCGCGCGCCGCGAAGGCCAGCTCACCGGCCAGCGAATGCTCGTGCCGATGGTTGTGGAGCTTTCGCCGCGGCAACTCGTGACCTTCGAGCGCATTGCCGAGGAACTCTCGGCCAACGGCTTTGAAGTCTCGCCGATGGGGCCGCGCACCGTGGCGATCCAGGCGGCTCCCGCCGGAATCGCGAACGCCGACGCCGAAAAATTGCTTCTCGAAATCCTGGATGGCATCGAGCGCGAGAATTCCGCGATTTCGATCGATACCCTGCAAGCGAAAATCGCCGCCTCGACGTCGTGCCGCGCCGCGATCAAGGTGAACATGCCGCTCGACCAGAAAAAAATGGAATGGCTGCTCGACGAACTGGCCAGGACCGACGCGCCGATGAGCTGCCCGCACGGGCGGCCCGTGGTGCTTCGCTATTCGCTGCGCGAGATCGAGCGAGCGTTCAAGCGCATTTGATACAGCCGGGGGAGACGGCGGCGCGGGATTTCCAGGTGAAGAAACTGATCATCGCGATTGACGGGCCAGCCGGCTCGGGGAAAAGCACCGTGGCGCGCCGCGTAGCGGAATTGCTGGGCTACACCTATCTCGACAGCGGCGCGATGTACCGCGCGGTGGCGTGGAAGGCCTTGCGCGACAGCGTTCCCCTGGACGCACCCGAGCGGCTGCAACAAATGGCGCAGGAAGCGCGCATCGATCTCGTGCGCGGGTCCGACGGCATGCTTGTGCGCGTGGATGGTGAAGACGTGACCTCCGCGATTCGCACGCCCGAGGTTTCGCTGGGCGCATCGAAGGTGGCAGTGATGCCGGGCGTTCGGCGCGTGCTCGTGGCGCAACAGCAACGTGCGGGCGCGCAGGGCGGCGTCGTGATGGAAGGGCGCGACATCGGGTCGGTCGTCTTTCCAAACGCCGAGCTGAAAATCTTCCTCGTCGCTTCTCCCGAAGTGCGTGCGCGCCGTCGCTGGCTCGAACACCAGCAAAAGGGCGACGCGGTAAGCCTCGAGCGCACCTTGGAGGAAGTTCGCGAGCGCGACCGTCGTGACTCCGAGCGCGCGGCTTCCCCGCTGGTTCGCGCCGCGGACGCCGTGCTGGTGGACAACACGGCGATGGACGCTGAAGAAACCGCGCGTCTGATCGTCTTGCTGGCGGAGGCGCGAATGGAATCCGGCGCGGCGCGCCATAGCTGTAAATCCTGAATTTCCCGCGGAGGTGGACTCGTGTTTCGCTGTCTTGCCATCCTGTTGTTTCCTTCTATCTTGCTGGCGCTGCCCACACCCGCGGCATCGCAAAGCAAGACCGCATCACCCGCGGTCAACGCGTCGAAGCAATTGCAACGGTTCCTCGTGAAAGATTGGAATTACTGGGTGAAAGAATATCCGGAGTTTGCCACGTCCATCGGCGTGGCCGGATACAACAATCGATGGGCGGACATTTCTCCCGAAGCAATCAAACTGCGCACAACGCATCTGCACTCCGCCCTGAGCGAGCTCGAAAGCATCCCGCGAGATCCGTTGAACGCCGAGGACCGTTTGACCTACGACCTCTATCGCCGGACGCTTCAGTCCGCCATCGAAGGAACAAAATTCCAGGACGATCCGTTTCCTTTCTCTTCGGTCTCGCTCCCGAGCTTGCTGCGGCCGGTCAACCAAATGGAGGGCGTGCAGCAGACGGTCGCTCAAGTCATCGCGCTGATGCCGGCCGAACGCGCGAGCGACTACGAAGATATCGTGGCGCGGCTCCGCGGCGTCCCCAAGCTGGTGGATCAAACGATTGCCGAAATGCAGGAGGGCTTGCGCGAGCACAACACGCCGCCGAAGGTTACGCTGCGCGACGTTCCCAAGCAGGTGACGGACCAAATTTTCGACGATCCCGACGAGAGCCCGCTGCTCGCGGCGTTCCAGCACTTCCCTGCCGGCGTTCCCGCGGCGGAGCAATCGCGTCTGCATGAGGAAGCGCGCGCGGCGTACCGGGAAAGTTTCGTGCCCGCGTTTCAAAAGCTGCACGATTTTCTCGTGAGCGCGTACATTCCGCGGTGCGCCGAAAGCATCGCGATGGGCGATCTTCCTGACGGCGCAGCCAACTATGCTTACAACGTCCGCTGGCACACGACCACCAGCCTGACGCCGCAGCAGATCCACCAAATCGGCCTCGACGAAGTGAAGCGCCTCCGCGCCGAAATGGATCGCGTGATTGCGCAGACCGGCTTTCACGGGACGCTGCAGGAGTTCGGCCAGTTCCTGCACACCGATCCGCGCTTTTTCTTCAACAGCGCGGATGACATGCTGATCTACTATCGCGACCTCGCCAAGCGCATCGATCCCGAACTGCCGGGCATCATCGGCAAACTGCCGCGCCTGACATATGGCGTAAAGGCGGTTCCCGCGGCGGTCGCGCCTTCGCAGACGATGGCGTATTACCAGCCCGGCGCGCCGCCGATTGGCCGGCCCGGCTGGTTTTTCGTGAACACCTACGATCTGCCGCAACGCCCGAAATGGGAGTCGGAATCGCTCGCGCTGCACGAATCCGTGCCCGGCCATCACCTGCAAATCTCGCTCGCGCAGGAAATGCAAGGCATGCCGGAATTCCGCAAGCAACTGGAGTACACGGCTTACATCGAAGGTTGGGCTCTTTACTGCGAGACCCTAGGCGAGGAAGTCGGCCTCTACAGGGACCCGTACATGAAGTTCGGCCAGATCAACGATGAGATGTGGCGTGCGATCCGGCTGGTGGTGGACACGGGAATCCATTCGATGGGCTGGACGCGCGAGCAGGCGCTCCAATACTTCCGCGACAATTCCGTCCTTCCCGAACGCGACATCGTGGTTGAGGTGGATCGTTACATCGTCTGGCCGGGGCAGGCGCTCGGCTACAAAATCGGCCAGATGGAGATTCGCCGCCTCCGCAACGAATCCGAAAGCGCTCTCGGCGAACGCTTCGACGAGCGCGCGTTTCACGACAGCGTGCTCGGCGCAGGCGCGCTGCCCATGGACGTGCTCGAACAACGTGTTCGCGCGTGGGTTGACGCGGAAAAAGCGCGCTCGACGGCTCCAAGCGCGCCCAAAACCGCGGAACGCTAAGAATAATTTCCCGTAGAAGAAAAGGCGCGCGGCGGGCTCAGGCCGGGCTGGACATGGACGCGAGGAATTCGGCGTTCGACTTCGTCTTCGTAAGCCGCCCCAGCAGCAACTCCATCGCTTCCACCGGTGAAAGCGGGTTCAACACTTTCCGCAGAACCCACACGCGATTCAATTCGTCCGGCGGCATCAACAACTCTTCCTTACGCGTTCCGGAGCGGTTGATGTCGATTGCCGGAAAGATGCGCTTGTCCACCAGGCGGCGATCGAGATTGATTTCCATGTTGCCGGTGCCTTTGAACTCCTCGAAGATGACATCGTCCATGCGGCTGCCGGTATCGATCAGCGCCGTAGCGATGATCGTCAGCGAGCCGCCCTCCTCGATGTTGCGCGCGGCCGCGAAGAAGCGGCGCGGGCGCTGCAGCGCATTGGCGTCGATACCGCCCGACAGCACCTTGCCGGAAGGCGGCGTCACGGCGTTATAGGCGCGCGCCAGGCGCGTAATCGAGTCGAGCAGGATGACGACATCGCGCTTGTGCTCGACCAGCCGCTTCGCCTTCTCCAGCACCATCTCGGCGACCTGAATGTGGCGCTGTGGCGGCTCGTCGAACGTCGAGCTGATGACTTCCCCCTTGACGGTGCGCTGCATGTCCGTGACTTCTTCGGGCCGCTCGTCGATCAGCAGCACGATGAGCGCGACTTCGGAATGGTTCGTCGTGACCGAGTTCGCGATCGACTGCAGCATCATCGTCTTGCCCGTGCGCGGCGGCGCGACAATCAGCCCGCGCTGCCCTTTGCCGACCGGGCACAGCAGGTCCAGCACGCGCCCCGTGAGATTTTCCTTCGCGGTCTCCATCTTCAGCCGGCCCGCCGGATAGAGCGGCGTCAGGTTGTCGAAGAAGATTTTGTTGCGCGCGACCTCGGGGTCCTCGAAGTTGACCGCTTCCACTTTGATCAGCGCGAAGTAGCGCTCGCCGTCCTTCGGCGGGCGCACCTGGCCGGAGACGGTGTCGCCCGTGCGCAGGTCGAACTTCCGAATTTGCGACGGCGAAACGTAGATGTCGTCCGGGCCGGGAAGATAGTTGTACTCGGGAGCGCGCAGGAACCCGAAACCGTCCGGCAGGCATTCCAGCACGCCTTCGGAGAAGATCAATCCGTTCTTTTCCGTCTGCGCGCGGAGAATCTGGAAAATCAATTCCTGCTTGCGCATGCCGCTTGAGCCCGGGATCTGAAGATCCTTCGCGACCTTCGCCAGATCGGTGATGTTCTTTTCTTTTAGTTCTGCAAGACTAATGCTCATCGTTTTGCTTTCCTTAAACTAGACCTCGAATTCGGCCCTGAATTGCGATTTCGGAGGATTCCGGGCAGGCGGTGCCGCTTCCAGCCACGGTCCAAGCGTGAAATCGAATTATTGCGCCCCGAGGAGGGCGCAAAGTCCTCTGAGTCCCGAAACAAACCGCCCTGTCATGGTCTCGGGAAGGAGAGCGGAGGGCTCTCCTTTAATTTGTCAATTCCTGATCGCTCTCGGCTTCCGCGTGAAAATCAGCCGCGACTTCGGGCACGGGCCCGGGGGCGGCCGTTTGGACGGGATGCTCGAGGGCATACTGCAAAACCTCGTCCATCGTCTCGACGACACGAATGGCGAGATTCGACCGAACCTCGGCCGGAATGTCCGCTAAATCCTTCTCATTGTCTTTCGGCAGAATCACGGTGCGCAAGCCCATCCGATGCGCGGCGAGCAGCTTTTCCTTCACGCCGCCGATGGGCAGAACCTTGCCGCGCAGGGTGATCTCGCCCGTCATGGCTACGTCGCAGCGCACTGGAATGCGCGTCAGCGCGCTCACGATGGACGTTGCGATCGTGATTCCGGCCGACGGGCCGTCCTTCGGGATCGCGCCTTCGGGCACGTGCACGTGAATATCGATGTGACGGTAGAAATCGCGCGGCAGGCCGAACAGGCTTGTGCGCGACCGGACGTAGCTCATCGCCGCCTGCGCCGACTCCTGCATCACGTCGCCCAGCTTGCCGGTCAGCGTCAACCGGCCCTTGCCTTCCATCAGCGTGGATTCGGTCGAAAGCACTTGCCCGCCCACTTCCGTCCACGCCAGGCCCGTCGTGAGACCGATTTCGTTCTTCTTCTCCGCCCAGATCTCCCGGTACTTGATCACTCCGAGGAAATCGTTGATGTTCGCCGGCGTCACTTCGATGTGCAGTCCCCGGCCTTCCTTCACCACGCGGCGCGAAACCTTCCGGCAGATGTTCGCGATCTCCCGCTCGAGGTTCCGCACGCCCGCTTCGTGCGTGTAGTGGCGGATGATGTGGGTCAGCGCCTCGTCCGTGAAAACAATGTTCTCTTCCTTCAGCCCAGTCTGTTCGCGCTGCTTCTTCACCAGGAAGCGCTTCGCGATCTGCATCTTCTCGAGCTCGGTGTAGCCCGGGATGCGAAGGACCTCCATGCGGTCCTGCAGGGGCTGCGGAATCGTGTGCAGCACGTTGGCCGTGCAGATGAACATCACCTTCGAGAGATCGTATTCGACGTCCAGGTAGTGATCCGTGAACACGTGATTCAGTTCCGGGTCGAGCACTTCCATCAGCGCGGCCGAGGGATCGCCCCGGAAATCGGTGGACATCTTGTCCACTTCGTCCAGCACGAAGATCGGGTTCACCGTGGCCGCCTTCTTCATCATCTGGATGATCTGGCCGGGCAGAGCGCCGATATAGGTCCGCCGGTGGCCGCGAATTTCGGCCTCGTCGCGCACGCCACCGAGCGACACGCGCACGAACTTCCGTCCCGTCGCGCGCCCGATCGACATCGCAAGCGAAGTCTTGCCCACGCCCGGCGGTCCGACGAAGCACAGGATCGAGCCGCGCGGATTCTTCACCAATTGGCGCACCGCGAGATACTCGAGGATGCGTTCCTTCACCTTCTCGAGCCCGTAGTGGTCTTCTTCCAGGATTTTCTCGGCGACTCCGATGTCGCGGATCTCCTTGGATTTCTTCTTCCACGGCACCGCGATCAGCCAGTCGAGGTAGTTCCGGCTGACCGTGGATTCCGCCGACATTGGCGGCATCATCTCCAGCCGCTTCAGTTCCTGGATTGCCTTTTCGTGCGTATCCTTGGGCATGCCGGCGGCGTCCACCTTTTTCTTCAGATCCTCGAATTCGTTCTTCTCGCCCCGGCCCAATTCCTTGTGGATGGCCTTCAGCTTCTCGTTCAGGTAATACTCTTTTTGCGCGCGCTCCATCTGACGCTTCACTCGCGAGTTGATGTTGCGCTCGACGTTCAGCTTTTCGATTTCGCTTTCGAGGATGCTCGCCACGCGGTTCAGCCGCTCGACCGGATCGAAGCACTCGAGCAATTCCTGCTTCTCTTCCACCGGGATTTGCAGGTTCGAGGCGACGCTGTCGGAGAGTTTCGCCGGGTCGTCCCCCCGCATCGCGGCCACCATCGAATCGTAGTTCAGATTCTGCGAGAGCTTGACGTACTGCTCGAACAGCCCCGTCACGCGCGAGACGGACTGGTCCAACTGCGGCGAAGGCTCGGCCCGGTTCGGAATCGGGCGCACCGAGGCCCGGAAGAATCCTTCCTCCGTGGATACCTGCGCGACCTTCCCTCGTTCCACTCCCTCGACCAGAACCTTGATGTTCCCGTCCGCCAGCTTCACGCTCTGCACGATGTTCGCAATCGTCCCGACCGTGTAGATTTCCTCGGGTTTCGGGTCGTCGAGCGAAGCGTCGTGCTGCGTCGCGAGAAAAATCTTCTTGTCGCCCGCCAAGGCGTCTTCCAGCGCGCGGACGGAGCTTTCCCGCCCCACGATGAATGGCGACATCATCTGCGGGAATATGACCATGTCCCGCACCGGCATCATCGGCAGGCGCTTCAGGTCCGACTTCTCTCGGCTAAACATGAATTCGGAGCCAGGCTCCCCTTCGCGCTTCATCCGGCCTTCTCGAGCAGACTCCAGTTGATCTCCCGGCCTCGTACCATGTCCGCCGTGACCGAGAATTCGCGCACTTTGCGTTGCGCCGGCAGATGGTACATGAGTTCCAGCATGAGGTCTTCCAGGATCATCCGCAATCCGCGCGCGCCCACTTTGCGCTGCATCGCCAGGTCCGCGACGGTATCGAGCGCTTCCTCGCTGAACCGCAGGCGCACGTTTTCAAACTCAAACAGCCGCTGGTACTGCCGGATCAGCGCGTTCTTCGGCTCGGTCAGAATGCGCATCAGCGCCGCCTTGTCCAGATCGCCCAGCACGCCTACGACCGGCAAGCGCCCCACGAACTCAGGAATCAAACCGTAGCGAATCAAATCGGTCGGCTGCACCTGTTCCAGCATTTCGATGTTGCGCCGGCTCGCCGTGGAAGGCTGCGCGTCCGTGTGGAAACCGAGCGATTTCTGCCCCACGCGACGCTCGATCATCTTCTCCAGCCCCACGAATGCCCCGCCGCAAATGAACAGGATGTTCGTCGTGTCCACGGGCGTGAATTCCTGGTGCGGGTGCTTGCGTCCGCCCTGCGGCGGCACGTTCGCCACGGTGCCTTCGAGAATCTTCAGCAGCGCCTGCTGCACGCCCTCGCCGGAAACGTCGCGCGTGATCGAGGGGTTCTCGTCCTTCTTCGAAATTTTATCGATCTCATCTATGTAGATGATGCCTTGCTGCGCTTTGGTTACATCGCCGTCGGCATTCTGCAGGAGCTTGAGGATGATGTTCTCCACGTCCTCGCCGACGTACCCGGCTTCGGTGAGCGTCGTCGCGTCCACGATCGCGAAAGGAACTTCCAGCATCCGCGAGAGCGTCTGCGCCAGCAGCGTCTTGCCCGTGCCCGTAGGGCCAATTAGCAGGATGTTCGATTTCGTCAGTTCGACGTCCCCCGGCTGCCGGTTCAGGAAAATCCGCTTGTAGTGGTTGTAGACGGCCACGGCCAACTTCTTTTTCGTCTTATCTTGGCCGATCACGTAGCCGTCGAGAAACGATTTAATGTCCGGAGGACGCGGCAACCGTCGATTGACCGGCCCCGATTGCTCCCGCTTTTCCTCTTCCAGAATCTGCTCGCAAACGCTGACGCACTCGTTGCAGATGTAGGCGCGCGGGTAATCCGAAGGCGAGCTGATGAGTTTTTCGACCTGCTCCTGCGTTTTGTGGCAGAACGAGCAACGCAACGGCTCTTCGGTGGTCGGTTTTTTCACCGGCGATACTTCCTTCCGCGGCCCCAAGGCACCCGGAATGCCGCGCGATTCATTCTAGGCTCGATCTTCCGTCCCCGGGCGCGCGAACACGAACTGGATACTAACTGTTAGGTACGACTCAGCGGTGCTTGGAAATGATCTCGTCGATCAGACCGTAGTCCTTCGCCTGCTGCGCCGACATGATGAAGTCCCGCTCGACGTCGTGCTCCAATTTTTCGATCGGCTGGCCGCTGTGCTCCGAGAGCAGATTGTTGATCACGCTCCGCATCCGCAGAATCTCTTTCGCGTGGATGTCGATGTCCGTGGCCTGGCCGGAAAGCCCGGACATCCAGGGCTGGTGAATCAGAATCCTCGAATTTGGCAGCGCGAACCGCTTCTTGGGCGCGCCCGCGGTCAAGAGCAGCGCCGCGATCGAAGCCGCCTGCCCCACGCAGATCGTCACCACGTCCGGCCGCACGAACTGGATCGTGTCGTAGATCGCCATTCCCGCCGTGATCGAGCCGCCCGGAGAATTGATATAGAGCGAAATGTCCTTTTCCGGGTCTTCGGCTTCGAGGAAAAGCAGTTGCGCGGTGGCAAGATTCGCTACGTGATCGTCGATCGGCGTGCCGATGAAGATGATGTTGTCCTTCAGCAGCCTCGAATAGATGTCGTACGCCCGCTCGCCGCGGTTGGTCTGTTCGACCACCATCGGAACAAGCGTTGTAGCGTAGGGTGCGGACTCGTCAGAGCGATTCATAGGTCGTGTTCTGGGATTCGCGGGGAAAGCCGGCCGGTACTCTACTTTTCTTTCTTTTCCTGTGTCCGGATCCGGGAATTCTGGCAGAGCCACTCCAGAGTTTTATCACTCCGAAGCTTAGATTTCATCCTATCCAGCGCTCCTTGCTTTGTCAAGCGCGCGCGGATCGCTGGTGCGGACTCGCCACTGCGCTCCGCAAGCGACGCTATCTCTTTTTCCAGCTCCTCGTCGCTCACCTCGATCTTCTCCTCCGTCGCGATATGGTCGAGCAGCAGCTCGGCCTTCACGTCTTCGACGCCGCGCTCTCTCTGCCGGTGCCGCAGAGACACCCAGTCCACGTTGACCGCTCGCGGATCCACTCCTTGCGCCGCCAGCGACCGCACGGCGCGCTCCAGGCGGACGTCCATCTGTTGTTCGACCAGCGCTTCGGGCACGGGAAAGTCGTGCGCGGCCACGATCTTCGCCAGCACGCGGTCCCGCGCTTGCTCCTTCCGGCGCTGCTCACGCGCGGATTCGAGTCCCTGCCGGACTTTCCCGCGCAACTCCTCGACCGTCTGCGCCTCGCTCACCTCTTTCGCAAATTCGTCGCTCACCTCCGGCCGCTTTCTCTCCTTGATCCCGAGAACGTCCGCAACGTAATGGTACGTTTTCCCCGCGAGCTTCTGGTCCGGGTAGTCCGCCGGGTAGCTCACGTCGAAGCGCCGCTGATCGCCGGGCGTTGCTCCGCGAAGATTCTCGTTGAAGGCGTCGATCGTTTCCTTCGCGCCGATTTGGCAAAGCACGCTCTCGGCTTGCAACTGCTCTCCCCCGCCGGCCGGCGTTCCCATCAACTTCAATTGCGCGTAGTCGCCGTCGGCAATCGGCCGCGCTTCGACCGCCACAAACGTCGCGGCGCGATCTCGCAATTCCTCGAGCGCTTTTTCCACGTCCTCATCGGTCACCGCGAGCGCGTCCACTTCCACTTCGAGGTCCTTGTATTGTCCGAGCGTGAATTCCGGCAGCACCTCGAACGACGCGCGAAACTTCAGCGGCCCGTTCTCGGCGAAGTCCACCTTGTCCACTTGCGGCCGCGTCACCGGGACGAGCTTCTGCTCGGTCACAGCCTTTTCAATCTGATCGGGAAGCAGCGATTGTAAAATCTCGCTCTTGATGTCGTCCGCGAAGCGCCGCCGGATCAGCGTGACCGGCGCCTTCCCCGGACGGAACCCCGGCACCCGCGCAACGCGCGCAAATTCCTTCGCGATGCGCTCCGTCGCTTTCTGCACGTCCTCGGCCGGAATTTCCAGTTCCAACTCCCGCCGGCAAGTCGCTTCCGTCATGGATTCCTCAATTTGAGTCTGAGTCGTTTCCTCGCGCAGCCCGCGGCGGTGACGCGCGGTGAGTCACGGCAGGCAGCCCGCACGCCGCAAGACTTCGCCGTTACCCCCCAGACGTTCCCGGAAAAATCGTTCAGGTAAGAGCGGCCAGCGCGGTCAGGATTTTACAGTATAGAGAAAGCCTGCGAGAGCGTCAACGACCCCGCGAGAAATCTCGACGAGATCCGCGCCGCCCTTTTCGAAGACTTCGCCCAGCGTCGCGTCGTGATAGTCTCTCTCTCGCGAAATCGCCGAGTCGCGGTTCCAGGTGAAGTCGAAGCCGTGAAGCCCGCCCGCATCCTGCTGTTGTTCTTGAGTGGTTTGCTGCTGTTGCCTGCCGTCGCCGCGGAGAAGCATTTCATCGACTGGAAGAGCCTTCGCAATCCGATCCTTCAGTATCCGAATTGGTCCATCAAGGACGCCGCGATGGCCTTTCGCGACGGAACGTTCTATGTTTTCTTCTCCGCCTTTTACGAGGATCGCGGCCAGGTGCGCAGCCATGTCGTTGAAGTCAGCACGCGCGACTTCAAAACCTTCTCGGACCCGATCTTCGATTTTGACGGCCGCGAAGACAACTGGATCGGAACGTGCTCCCCCGACGTGCAAAAAGTCGGCGACACGTATTACATGACATTCAATTCCTGGGGCGATTTGCCGGATCGCCCGAATCAGCTCTTCTACGAGTCTTCCCCCGATCTCGTGCATTGGTCGGAACGCAAACCGCTCGCGCAGAATCTCACGGCGGGCACGCGAGTCATCGATGCCGCCATCGCCGGCGCCGATGGCGGTTTCTATCTGACGTGGCGCGAAGGGCGCGGCCCGGTCATTCCTCACATCGCATTCGCGAGAACTATGGATGGGCCCTGGGCGTTCGTTGGCTCCGGCGTTGCGGAGCTGAAAATGCCGAATGGCAAGGACAACGGCTCCAACCACGAAAATTTCGAGTTCGTGAAGATTGATGGAAAGTGGCGGCTGCTCACTTCCGATTACCCGCCCGGCCACGAAGAATATCTCTATACGCAGGAAGACCCGAACAATTGGCTCGAATGGGGCAAAGGCCACCGGCTGGATATCGCCAAAGCGGATTACAACAGCCTGATTCCTTGCGACGCCGCCGCGCTTTACGATTGGCGCAGTCACGACGGCTACTTCTATCTTCTATGCGCCGGCCGCACCGAAGCCGACACCTACTTGAAACGCGGCTGGAACCGCCTCGCGTTGCACCGCTCGAAGGATCTCGTGCACTGGCTGCCCGCGGGCACGATGCACTGAGCGCCGAAGGTTCTTCGCCGGATTCCAGCTCGCCACAATAAAGAAAAGAACTGCGGAAGGAGGGATTTGAACCCCCACGGCCTTTCGGCCACAGGATCCTAAGTCCTGCGCGTCTGCCAGTTCCGCCACTTCCGCACCGCGCGCCGAGTATAGCACCCGCTTCGCCGGCCGCATTCCTCTGCCGCGCTTGCGGCTGTGGGCTGCTTCTGATAGCCTTCCCGCCATTCGAGTCCCTTAACCCCCACAGTGAAGGAGACGGACGATGGCTTTTTGCAGCAAGTGCGGTGCACAAGTCGCGGATGGGACAGCGTTTTGCTCGAAGTGCGGCCAGCAAATGGCTCCGGCGGGATATCCGCAGCCGCCGCAACAATATCAGCAACCGCCACAGCAGTACCCGCAACAAGGCGGATACCAACAACCCCCAGCCGGTTATCAGCAGCCAGGGAATCCGCAGCAAGCGGCCGGTCAGACGGGACTGGACGCGAACGTAGCCGGCCTGCTCTGCTACCTGGTCGGATGGGTGACCGGGATCATCTTCCTCATCATCGATAAGAGGCCGTCCGTGAAATTCCACGCGGCACAGTCCATTGTTGTATTCGGCGGACTGCAAATCTTGCAGATCATCATGTGGACGATCCTGAGCAGCGGCTGGATTTTCGGCGGCTACGGATACGGATTCTTGAGCTTTGGACTGGGAGGTCTGCTTTCCTTGGTGTTCTGGCTGCTGGAACTCGTTCTCTGGGTCCTCCTGATGGTCAAGGCCTACCAGGGAGAAATGTTCCGCGTCCCGCTGGCGGCCAACATCGCCGACAGCCTGGCCGGGAAGTAATTCGAGTTCGGCCCTGATGCTGTGCGTGGAGCATGCGGAGCGGCAAGTATGTCTGCGCGCAAGTGCGCGCGGGATTCGCGCGTTCCTGGCTCTTCTCGCACTGCTCGCCGCTTTCGCACTGCCGCTTCGCTCCGCGCCCGCGGCCGATCATCGCGCCGAACTCGAGGCGAGCCTGGCCCAGCGTTACCGGCTCACGGTGATTGGGCCAGGCTTCATGGGGATTACCGGCGGACAAGGAACGATCCGCAAACCCGGCGGCATCGCCGAGCTTCGCCGCGACGGCCTCGCCGGCTCGCTTGTCCTGAGCGGCGCCACGGCCAACACCATTCGCGACGGTAAACTCACCATCTCCGGCCCGCAAGATTTCAAATTCTCCGCCGGAGAACAGTTTTACATTCACAGCGTGTACGTGGGCCAGGATGTCGTCTCGCTCGGCGTGGCGACCACGCGCACGATCACGACGCAGCACGGCACGGGCCGCCTGTGGGCCGCGCTGAATTTCTTTTTCCCGGAAGCGCTGCTCGCCAACGGCGATACGAACCTCGTGCTCGCCACGCTCGACCAGTGGCTGCTGCCCGAAGGCATGCGCCCCGCGACGGAAAGCGCTGCCACGGGGCTCGCCCCAATCGCAACACCCGCTGCGGCTCCGGCGACCACGCAAACGCCGGCGGAGTCTGCGCCGCCCGCGCAACAATCTCCTGCACCCTCGCCCGGTGCGCCTTCTGCACCTGCACCGGTTGCATCTCCCGCCCCGGCTCCGGCTCCCTCGGCTCCCGCCGATCTGAAGCCCGGAATGTCGCGCGGAGATGTCGTTACCTTGCTTGGCCCGCCGCAACGCGAAATCGGCTACGGCTCGAAATCGTGGCTTGAATATCCCGGCATGGTCGTTGCGTTTGAGGGCGGCAAATTGGTTTCCGTGGATCGCAGCGGCCAGCCGCCCGCCGAAGTCTCGATCGCGTCGGATCCCGATGGCGCGGACATCTATCTCGGCGACAGCTTCATCGGCTCCGCTCCCGCGAAACTCGAATTGCCCGCCGGCAATTACACTTTCACGATTCGCCTCGCCGGTTACAAAGACTGGCAGCGCCAGGTGCAAATCCTCGGCGGCAGCCAGATCCATCTCCACGCAGCTCTCGCGAAGTAGGAGCAAAGCAGCGGAGAGATTCCTCGCCCCAAGCGAATCGGGACTCACAGAAACCGCTTGTCGCCGCGGCCGAAGCAGGCGGAATGACCGGGTTCTGCAGCCCCGCGAAGACTGCTAAATGATCTCGAAGCTGGGGCCGGGGCCGGCAGCGGCGACTTCGCTCACGCGGGCCGCGACGGCGCGGGCCATCGCGTACAGGCTCGATGCGCCGGGCGCGTTGTCGCCGAGCGCCGCGACGGGCTTGCCGGTATCGCCGCCGATGCGAATCCTCGGATCGATTTCGATTTCGCCGAGGAAGGGCACGCTGAATTGCTCGGCCGTGCGGCGTCCTTCGCCATATCCAAAAACGTCCACGCGCTCGCTGCAGTGCGGGCAAACGAAATAACTCATGTTCTCGACGACGCCGAGCACTTCCACATTGACTTGGCGGAACATTTCAATCGCTTTGCGCACGTCCGCCAACGCCACAATAGAAGGCGTCGTCACGAGAACGGCCCCCGTCACCGGAACGCTTTGGATCAGCGTGAGCTGGACGTCGCCCGTGCCGGGCGGCAAATCCACGATGAGATAATCGAGTTCGCCCCAGAGCACGCTGTACAGAAACTGGCGAATGGCGCTGTGCAGCATCGGGCCGCGCCAGATCATCGGTTTGTCGCCGGGGACCAGCAGGCCCATCGAAATCATTTTCAAACCTTGCGCTTCGACCGGCAGGATTTCCCGCTCGCTGAGCGCCTGCGGCTGCTCTTCGGTCCCAAGCATCAGCGGCACGTTCGGGCCGTAAACATCGGCATCGAGAAGCCCCACCGACGCGCCCATCCGCTGCAGCGCGAGCGCGAGATTCACGGCCACGGTCGTTTTGCCGACGCCGCCCTTCCCGCTCGCTACGGCGACGAGATTCTTCACGCCGGGGATGGATATTCTTTCCTGCGGGGCTGGACCTGTCGGCGGCATCGTATGTTTCTCCCGAGAATCTAGAAATTGTTGCGACGAGTCTTCATTCTGACCGAGATTCGCGCGCGCGTCCACTTGGCAAGGCGTGGCCCGTGGAACATGGCTCGTGACTTGCGGAATGGAGTTGCCAGGGCGTTTCTGCGCGCGGATGGCCGGGGCGCTCTGTGCGCGAAATTGTCTGCGTAAGTGCTTCGTGGCAGGAGATTTCGGGGAGTGGGCGTCCAAAGCTCAAGTAACACTATAAGCGGGAACAGCCTGAAGCCAAGGAGCTGAGCCAGCTCGGCCTCAGCGTTAGTGAGCACCCCTGTCCTGCAACAGCTTCGCGACGTCGGGCTCCGATTGCGGTTACAACATCTGGAGCCCCAGGAGGAAGGTCGGCATCGTGTCTGAGAAATCGATTACGCGGCAACAACAGGGGCGCGTCAGACGGACAAAAACGAGCCGTCAGAACTCTTTCAGTCTCGCTGAGGGCCGCTCTGGGCGCAAATTTCTTGCGTCAAGGGTCGAAGGAGAATTAGGATGCGCGAGCTAGGAGTCTAAATCGGAAATTCCGGATAAATTATCGGTCGACCGGGAGGTCAAAATGGAAATCCCGGCTAAAGTTCGTGGACCGTCAGCACGACTACCTGCAACGGCTGGACTCGGACCTTCGGCCGCCGAAAATGGCAACCACGGTCGATAGCATGCTAGCATCGAAACCGCAAAGCCAAGGGACCGCGCCGTCATGAGACTCACCTCAATTGCAACTGCCGCAGTATTCGTGCTCTTCGTCCGCCAGGTCAGTGCCGCAGGGTTCGAGCGCGCTACAGTTCCGGACCCGATGGACAAGCCACTCGAGGTCTCCATTTGGTATCCCAGCG